>OKWG01000002.1_pt1 | contig 237040 bp, 190 predicted proteins | sample 1607091 | NCBI WGS metagenome assembly OKWG01 (sample SAMN04414080, study PRJEB24778) | human gut metagenome | material: faecal | host: Homo sapiens
TAATGTGTCTATGTTATCAGTATGAAGTTAAAAGAAGTGACTACTATATCAGTATTACTTTATAACTACTGTCTACTGATTACGTTTATAAACAAAAAAAAGTGTCTAGATAAATCAGGAAAAGACACCTAATCGAAAAACAAGAAAACTTATATTTATTAGGAGACGCGATTTTATTTCTATGTTTCTTAATATTTGTGCTGTACTTATTCACTTTTGCGGTCAACTCTAAGCGAAAGCCTTTGTACACTTATCCTATAGCCAAGAAGAAATACAGATTCGCCGTCTTATTTCCGGCATATAAGGAAGATATCGTGATTCTTGACTCCGTAAATAGCTTTCTTCAGCAAGAATACCCCAAAGAACTATATGATATCATAGTCATTTCCAACCAAATGACAGCTCAAACCGTAGAGGATCTAAAAAAATTGCCTATAAAGGTTGTCGAGCTAGATTCACTCAAATGTACGAAAATAGAAGCCTTACAAAAGGCCATTGAATATATTGAAAAAGGGAATTTAAAATATGATAATATAGTCATCCTTGACGCTGATAATATAGTAGATCCCACTTATTTAAGCAAGATCAATGATGCGCTTTATGCCGGATGCTCTGTTTTACAAACACATAGAGTAGCGAAGAACCGGGATAGCAGTGTGGCGGTCTTAGACTCGATCAGTGAGGAAATCAACAACTCTATTTTCCGTAAAGGTCATACCCGCCTAGGTTTCTCGTCCGCCCTAAGCGGTTCCGGGATGGCTTTTGAATATGATCTATTCAAAGAAACCATAGAGGGATACAGCGGTATCGGAGAAGATAAATATATGGAACGAGTATTGTTATTCCAGAATATCTATATTGAATATCTAGAGGACGTATATACGTATGATGAGAAGGTACGAGGGAAAAAAGATTTTTACAATCAACGTCAGCGTTGGTTAACAACTCAATTCTCCAATCTGTTTTCCGGTATTTTTAAAATGCCCGTAGCCATGCTTAAGGGGAAATGGGATTATTGTGATAAACTCTTCCAATGGATGATGCCTCCTCGTGTCTTATTATTAGGTTTTATTATTTTAATCGCAATTATTCTGACTGTTCTTGATTTCGTCGCATCTATAAAGTGGTGGTGTTTACTCATATTATTAGGTATAACATTCAGTATCGCGGTACCAGATTATTTAGTAGATAAAAAATTCAAGAAAGCGATCATTTCAGTTCCGATACTTTTCATCCTCATGTTTCTGAATGTATTCAGAATAGGTGGTAAGCATTTTTCCCACACAAAACATTCTAATAAAGAATCATGAAAATAGCCATAGAAGCCCAACGTATTTTCCGGACAAATAAACATGGTATGGATTTTGTAGCCCTTGAAAGTATCCGGGAGTTACAAAAAATAGATCATGAGAACGAGTATTATATCTTCGTCAGCCCGGGAGCAGATCATTGCCTAGAAGAGACGGATAATATGCATATCGTAGAGGTGAGGTGCCCCTCATATCCCCTTTGGGAGCAGATAGCGTTACCGAATGCCATAGCTAAGGTGAAACCGGATCTATTGCATTGCACAAGCAATACGGCCCCCATCCATTGCCCAGTCCCATTGGTACTGACCTTGCACGACATCATCTTTCTCGAGCCCAAGCAAGGAGGCAATACATCCTTATACCAAAACATGGGTTGGTACTATCGCCGTCTGGTAGTTCCTCGTATACTTCCCAAATGCGAGAGGATCATTACCGTATCGTATTTCGAACGCAACCGGATACGGGAAGCCCTACGCCTGCCGAAAGAACGGATTATAGCGATCTATAATGGGTATAGCCAACATTTCCATCCCTTGTCAAATGTATCGGCCATCACCCGTAAATACATCGACTCAGACGATTATCTTTTCTTCTTAGGGAATACAGACCCGAAGAAAAACGTACCTCGTACCTTGAAGGCATATAGCCTTTACCTTAAGCGCTCGTCAAGAAAGCGCCCCCTATTGATAGCGGACTTGAAAGAGGACAAGTTAGATATGCTATTGAAAGAGCAGCATATAGAGGAAATCAAACCCTACCTGTCCTACCCGGGTTATATTTCCAATAAGGATCTAGCTTACTTATATAATGGAGCTTTCGCCTTTCTCTACACCTCCTTACGGGAAAGCTTCGGTATCCCTATGCTGGAAGCTATGGCTTGCGGTACGCCCGTAATAGCGGGAAATACCTCAGCTATGCCAGAGATAACCGGTGAAGGAGGATTATTGGCCGATCCTCTCGATGAGGAAGAAATAGCTTGCTTATTGTTACGATTGGAAGAAGATCCCGTGTTCCATGACGAACAAGTAAAATATGGATTACAAAGATCTCGATTATTCTCATGGAATCATACGGCAAAAGAACTATTGCAAGTTTATACAAATATTTTTCAGTCACTTACTTGTTAAAATATATATTCCTGCTTAGAAAATATGGCATCAGAAAAAAAAGAATTTAGATTCATTTATCAAGCAGCGAATGACACATGTTCTGTATGCCATTCGCACCTAGAATTCGCAAATCTAAAGATAAAAGCTTTATTTCTCGTATTCCATGGTTTTAATCCCTCAAATGGGATTAGTAAAAAGATCCATTATCAAGTAAATGGGCTGAAAGCCTGTGGTATAGATACAAAACTATGTTATATTGATGAAACAACAGGAAGAAAGCTACGCATGGTAGACAATCATGTGCTTCAAGATTATGGTACTGGCATAAAAGGTAAAATATTGAAGAGAATAGAATATTCCTCAATCGTCAAGTATGCCAGACAAGAGAACATTGATTTCGTCTATATACGCTCAGACCATAACGCAAATCCGTTCACGATCTATATGGTTCGTAAATTGAGAGAAGCCGGAATCAAAGTTACCATGGAAATACCAACGTATCCATACGACAAAGAATACAATAGTTTTCGAAAAAAAATACCATTATTTATAGACCAATGTTTCCGCAGAATATTAGCGAAGCAGCTTTGTGGTATAGTGACCTTCTCCGATTATCAAACCATATTTGGCGAGCCAACCATCCGGATCTCGAATGGGATTGACTTCAGCCAGATACCGTTAAAACGCCATACAAACGACACGAGCCATGAGCTTCATTTGATCGGAGTAGCAGAGATTCATTATTGGCACGGGTTTGACCGTTTAGTGACAGGTCTAGCGAACTATTTTCAAAATCATCCACCTTACAAAGTATATTTTCATATTGTAGGATGGTTTTTTGGAGAGAAAGAAAGGAATAACATCCTTCCTATTATTAAACAATATGGATTGGAGAAATATATAATCCTGCATGGAGCCAAACATGGCAAGGAGCTGGACGATCTTTTTGAGCAAGCAGATATGGCTATCGGTAGTCTCGCACGCCACCGAAGTGGCATCATACATATTAAAACGTTGAAAAACAGAGAATATGCCGCAAGAGGACTCCCCTTTGTTTACTCTGAAATTGATAGTGACTTTGAGGACAAACCTTATATACTTAAGGTGAAAGCCGACGAAAGTCCTATCTATATTCCAGAGCTCATTTCTTTCTATAAACAACAAAAATATCCCCCTAAAGATATCCGACACTCGATATATAATTTATCATGGGATATACAAATGGGAACAGTATTGAAAGCTATCTATTATGTATAATTTATTACATAACAAATATTACACCCGTATTTGTTTATAAAATAGGGATGTTATTCATATCTTCGAAAGACACTTCACAAACAAAACAGTAGAGTTAAATTATAAAATTAAACATAAATCATGAAAAATATAATTAACATTTATCGAAAGTTCAGAGCACGATTTAGAATGATAGAAACTAGCAATAAAACAATTCAACAAGTTTTGTTCAATCAAAGAAAATATATACTTGAGCAGAATATACTACGAGATAATACTCCCGGTATTTCAGAAGATCAATATTGCGATCATGAGATAATTGTTTCATTAACAACCCACGGAAAACGTATTTATGATGTTCATCTAACAATAGAATCCATAATGGAACAAACAATGAAAGCAAATCGAATAATTCTTTGGTTGGACTATAATTTTAAGCATAAGACATTACCAAAAACTTTACAATTATTACAAAAACGGGGATTAGAAATATCTTTCTGCAAAGATATTCGCTCTTATACAAAAATCATACCTTCTTTAATAAAATTTCCCAACGATGCGATTGTCACTATAGATGATGATGTTCTTTATGAAATCGATTTATTAGAAAATCTAATAACTGCTTACCAAGAAAACCCCTCATATATTTATTGTACCCGTTTTCATAGGATCCTTTTAGATAAAAATCATAACTTACTCCCATATAGGAAATGGCAATGGTTATGTCCAGATATGGATGCGAATGTCTTGAACTTTCCTACTGGAGTTGGTGGTGTCTTGTATCCTCCTCATTCATTAGATGAGGAAGTCTTGAATGAATCCATTTTTATGGATATCTGTACGTATGCAGATGATGTTTGGCTTAAAGCGATGGCCTTGAAAAAGGGGACCTTGTCTAAAAAGGTATATACACATTCTAGTGAAGATTTCCTTATGAATGAAGAAGTACAAGATATCGGATTAAGAAATATAAATATAGAGAATGATTTTTTAAATGACAAACAGATTTCTACAGTATTCCAAAAGTATAATTTATATCAAATACTAAGGTAATGTCAGTTAAGCAAGAAATATTGAGCGGAGTTTTCTGGAGCGCTATTCAGAAATATTCAGGTTTAATTATACAGATTTTGATAACAGCGATCCTCGCTCGTCTTTTGTCCCCAGAAGATTTTGGAGTAATAGCGATAGCTACAGTATTAATCGCTTTTTTCACACTCTTTACAGACATGGGTATCGGACCTGCCATTATACAAAACAGAGAATTAAATCAGAAAGATTTAGATTCAATCTTCTCCTTTAGTATTTGGGGAGGAATCGTCTTGTCTTTATTGTTTTTCGGAGCTTCTTACCCGATTGCCGACTTTTATCAAAAGGAGTCATTGGTCTTTATTTGCCAGATCTTATCGATCAATTTGCTCTTTGCCTCATGGAATATTGTCCCGAACGCATTGATTAATAAAAACAAGCGCTTTAAATTTATAGCAAAACGAACCTTGGCATTACAAATAACAAGTGGAAGTATCTCCGTATTTGCGGCATATAATGGCCTTGGTGTATATTCATTACTTATTTCTCCTATTTTTACGGCAATAGGTATTTTTGCATTTGATTATAGACAATACCCTTTGCACTTTAGCTTACATATAGATATAAATTCCTTACATAAAATAAAGTCCTTTTCTAGCTTTCAGTTTTTATTCAATTTCTTCAATTACTTCTCTCGCAATTTAGATAAATTAATAATTGGTCGATATTTTAGCATGAATGACTTAGGATATTATGAAAAATCCTACCGATTAATGTTGCTTCCGATTAACAACGTGACTAACGTGATATCACCGGTCATGCATCCGATCTTAACATCTTTACAAGATGACTATAAGGAATTAACAAATAAATACAATAAGATTATCAAATTATTGGCAACCATTAGTTTCCCTTTAGGCGTATTCCTTTATTTTACAGCAGGAGATATCATTAATATTATCTATGGGCATCAATGGGCTAAAGCTATTCCTGTATTTCAGATTTTAGCATTGTCTCTACCATTACAGATGATTCTATCCACAACTGGGGCGATCTATCAAGCGGCAGGGAAAACAAATTGGCTATTCTATGGGGGAATAAGTAACACTTGTTGCACAGTTATAGGATTTATAATTGCAGCTTCTTTTTTCCGAACAATTGAAGCGATGGCTTGGGCATGGGATATTACGTTATTGGTGAATGCGATAGTATCGTATATTATATTGTACCACATTGTTTTAAAAGAATCCTTTATACAGATAATAAAAATCTGCATAACACCTTTTATCATTGCTTGTATACAAGCCTTATTCTTGATAGTTATATTTGATTATCTTCCATCAGGTACTCATGATTTTATAAAATTATTGGTCAAGTTATTTATATCACTGATAGTGAATGGCTGTTTAATTCAACTATTAGGACAATATCAATTATCTAATCTACTGAAACGTCATTAAACTTATATACATAAATGATTCTTCAAACACCTACCAATTTATCTTATGCGAGAGTTTGCACAAAAAATACTGTTAGTTCAGCAAATCATTCAAAGAAAAAACAGAGATAGGGTAGTTTGAGTTTTATTTATCATAAAAATATAAAAGTCTCTACGTTTAAAGACACAAAAAAAATTGTAGATTTATCAAAAATACAATGATGATATATTACTGTTAATAACAATATAAATTTCTTTTTTAGGGACAACTATTTTACCATATTTTTCTAATTTTCACTCCGAAAAAAATTCACATAATCAAACTTCCCGTAACTAAGAGTTAATTCATTTATACCCTTCTTCCAAGATTTAGGTTGGGATATCGAAAACCAACCTTATAAGATAGCTTACAAAGCTTATTGCGATGTAGTTTACCGTCAGAAAGCGATGGTAAAACCACAACTAATTCACAAAGGGAATCCCCCTTGATTTATCAGACTCAATATCCTTTCGTCTATCTTCGCTATCTCTTTATTCATCTTCTTTCTCATTTCCAGATCCGGCAGTCGGAAAGGAGTTTCCTTTAGCACTTTTATGTCATTGGTATGATTAAATAAATTAGCGATAAAAGTTGCACGCCCGTTATCTTCCATTTCCTCTGCAATTCGCTTGAAATCAGCGTAGTCATATTAGTAGCACTTGTCATAGCAGGTATATATATAGCCACGAAGGAACGAATGCCGAAGTACGGCCGTACAGGGATTCACCTCTTCCTTCCGGGTGCAACTGTCTTTATATAATGTGTTCAGAAACTTGTCGTAATCCATGATGTTCAGAGACATAAATACCCAAATGTTGGCATTCAAGATGTTTTCTTCCGGGCAACCGCTACCCTTAAGCTGCTGGATGATTAGGTTCCAAGCCTGTAAGTCGCAAGCAAATTCCTCCAACAGACCATTCTCCCCATCGCTGAGATACCTGTCATAATCATATATTTCATGGATCTCCTTCAGCTTTTTGCTTGCCAATTCCTTTTCCAATCGCTCACGCACCTCAGTAGGTAAGGATTGCGGAATGAGGCTCCTCATCTCCTGTATAACTTGTTCCTCACTCCCAATGGGTAACATATCCCTTAAGTCTTTTACCCGTTGTGAGGCACCAAGCAGGAATTATTTTTTCAACCCGGGGAGTTGGCTTAGCAGAATATGATAAGTCTCATGCAGGAGAATGAATGTCATCTGCATATTGGCTGCGTCCTCCACTTCCTGCCGGCCACAATCTCTTGTAGATTTCTCAACCTCACGCAGCGCTACATCCAAATCATGAAATATCTCTTGTCATTAGTGTCCCATTAAAATTGGGACGAATTAAAAATTAAATAAACTTGTCCCATTTGGTCCGAATCGTTCTTTGTCATTTTGAAATTTAGTTTTATCAAAGAGGTCTCTCATATGAGTCTTATCAGTCAATGAGATGCTCAGTATTTGTAACACTTCATATGTACTTCTGTCCAGTTGCATATCGTGTTGAATGATTGCCACCAAACAGTAAGCGCATATAGCAGCATATATCTGTATTCGAACAGCATTCTCTGTAGTTCCCCAAAATCTTTTGATTTTAAGGTGCTGCTTGAGCCATTTGAAAAACAGCTCTACCTGCCAGCGATTTTTATAAAGTTCAGCAACTTGAAGCGCAGATATATGCATCGCATTGGTTATGAATGTAAATTCTCGTTCTTGTTCTTCATCCCAATATTTAACCAGCCTAAGTGGCTTTGGGTAATATTGTTTAGGATAGAATCCTGTCAGAAGTACACTCGCGTCTGAAAGCACATTCTTAGGTAGCCTACGTTTCCATTGGATGGATTTGTACCCGAGATTCTTTTTTGCTCTGACAACAAGGTAGGCTTCAATTTGATGAATTTTATACAGCATTTTGAAGTTATTATAACTGCGGTCAAAGATGTAATAAGAGCTTGGTTCATAAGGAAATTCAATCATGACTTTATAATCGTGTACGGATGCTTCCGTGATATGAAAGAATGCGGGAATCCGCATTTCCACATCATATAATGTATGCACTTTGATACCACCTTTCTTTTTGCGGAATTTTGCCCTCCAAAAGACTGAAAGGCACAGGTCAATAGTTGTCGAATCGAAAGCATAAACGTTACCGCCAAGTTTGAAAATATGATTAGCACACTTTTGTCGTGCTTCGCTAACTAGGTAGTAAGCATATTCTTCAAAGATGTGATAGTCTCTATCTTGATTTGCTCTTGCCAGCGATGACTTTGATACATTTTTACCCATTCCTAAATGATAACATTTGGAATGATGAGCTTCAAGAGCAACTATCAAATCTCGCAGACTTTCATGATTAGAAAGTTGACCAAACATCAAAGCAAGTAGTTGATTCCAGCAGGTGAAGTGCTTCACATATTTGTCGCCATCATACTTGGTGACTATGCGGTTAAACTTACTTCGATTCAGAAATGAAGCCAATTGAGCGAAAACGTATTTGTCTTGGAACATATGCCATCGGATTAATCTGATGCAAAGCTACAAATTCAAGTCCGTTTGCTCGGGAAATCGCTGTAACTAACTAAATTTCAAATATTTCAAAGAACTCTTTTAGATTTTAATGGGACAGCAATGATCTCTTGTGCATGATCATAATCATCTATGGCCATATATATATTATATAATGTATAAAGGGATACCGGCTCATTGCTCACTTCCCTGTATTTCAAAGACAGATTGTAAAGGATGACAAGAGATAGTAATTGGGGGTTAAAATATACCTCCTGTTCCTCTTCTCTTATCTCTGGAAAGATTTTACCCATTGGCATCTCTTTTAACCGGACATCTATACCGTATTCACTCATTACCATCCGCAAGAACTCCTTATAAAAATGCAAATATGTAAAAGCCATAATAACCTCCTTTATCTATCAAATATTCTTTTCCGCAAAATTGATCGCTTGCGAAAGGGTTAGTCCCTCACGGTCTATATTGTTTGATCTATAGCGGATAGCGATGTTCTCGTCCTCCGAATAAGCTTCTATTTGTCTCAACAGCGTCAGCATACTTCCTATACCACCTCTCACCAGGTAAGCTATCGACGAAATACTCACACCGCTTTCTCCATCGAAGTGCTTGCTCGTTATCTTTCTGTACTCCACGCCAACCAGACTTGCGCTAAGGCTAATCAAGAATCTGCCATCGCAGACCTCCGCAACCTGATGAAGCATAACCCCGACCTGCTTGCCGAGTTGAAAGAAGCGTGCTATAAACCTCACAATAAAACATTTACACCTAAACAAACAGGCATCATCGTCCATTATCTCGGTGAACCGTAAGCGGGAACTGAAGCCGTTAGTTATTCGCTTCCCGAACCGCTAGTTATTCACTTGACAAGCCGCTAGTTATTCACTTGACAAGCCGCTAGTTATTCACTTCGGAAATGCTTTAAACGAAACAACCGGAATGAAACCAAAGGCATCGAAAAGTGAGGATTTCGACTTCCTTGCTTTGGTATTAGTCAATGACATTGATAAAGAAAACCGAGTATTCACTATTAAGATTTCAACAGTATGGCACAGCCTTTTTAATAAAAAAAAGTCGACCTGAAAATCGGGCCGCGTAAAGACGAGACTGTTTACTGCGTCCAAGCGTATTACTATGGTACTATTACCACCAAGCTAGTAGCGACCCAAATCGCACAAGAGTCGGCCTTGACACAAGCCGACGTGAAAAAGCCTGTCCATGCTTTTCGTGCGCTGAATACCGTTACTATTCCATTGAGTGAACCTAATTTCGGGAAATGTGTTGATATAATACTCCGTAATATATACGACACATTTCCCTATAAATTAATCCCCCATTTCCTTACCCAGATACCTGAAAACACTCGTACAGATTGATCTTCTCAGCAGTCCTAAGTTCGACGGAAAGGATATGGCAATTTTACGTACCAAAAAAGACACTAAAACTAAATAGCTATTGAAAATTATACGTACTTTTGTAAAAAAAACGAATGCACCTGTTAATCTACATAGATGTAGCCTTATTTATCTTTATAGCCTTTTTCATAGGCTATGATTTATTTTTTACGCTTACCTCTTTCTTCAAGAGGAAACGCCGGGAGCCACACAACAAACGCTTCCAAAAGTTCGCCATCATTTTCGCCGCCTATAAGGAAGATCAAGTCATATTGGAGTCCATAGAACATATTCTCCTGCAAGATTATCCTAAAGACAAATACCGGGTTATCGTGGTTTCCGATCACATGCGAAGGGATACGAACGAGACGCTCTCCCACTACCCAATAGAATTGCTCACACCCGATTTCGAACACAGCATGAAGCACAAGTCCATAACCTATGCCTTGGATTATATCGATAAAGGAATAGATAAGGTTGTCATTATGGACGCTGATAACCTAACAGATACGGACTTCCTCTCCCGGGTAAACGAAATCACGCAAGGTAATATTGCCTTGCAGACACATCGCACCTTAAAGAACGATAACACGCCGATAGCGGTATGGGACGGTATCTCTGAGGAGATAAACAACACGATATTCCGTAAAGGACGTGTCAACGTAGGTATATCCTCTTCCTTAATTGGCTCTGGTATGGTGTTTGACTTCGAATGGTTGAAATCCCATATGTCCAAATGCGGAACCTTCGCCGAGGATAAGGAACTGGAGATCCACCTCGCCGCCGAGAATATCTTCGTAGACTATGCAGAGGATATTCTCGTGTATGATGAGAAAACCTCACGCCAAGAGGTCATGGCCCGACAACGATCCCGTTGGTTCCATGCCCAATTACTAGCATTTTCGCTGATCATACGAAACTTCAATCTTCATTCATTCAACTGGAACTACATCGACAAGTCAGTTCAATGGTTTCCTTTTCCGCGGATATTAAAACTGATAATCCCTCTAGTCTTCGCTATAGCCTGGAGTGTGGCAGCTTTTCCTTTAGCACTAAAATGGTATGGGCTAATATTGATAAGTATATTGACATATATGCTTGCCATCCCCCGTAAAATGCATGGCCGGAAACTTTATATGAATCTGTCAAGGCTTCCCTTCCTTTTCTTTATCCTAACAAAAGGATACCTAGCTTCCTTAAAACGGGTAAAAGACAACGATACGAGTTTCCAGAGCACGCCGCACGACGTAACGATAAAAAAAGAAAGCCATGGATAAGAAAGTATCCATTATCACTATCAATTATAATGGTCTAGATGATACGATTGAGATGCTTGAGTCGTTTCGTGAACACGAGACCTATCCATATGAGATCATCATTATCGATAATGCCTCGAAAAATCCGGACGAACACCGGACGCTTAAGGAATATCAACCCCATGCGCAAGTGATTCGTAGCGATAAGAACCTTGGGTTCGCCGGAGGTAATAACCTCGGGATTCCATACATCAATGGTGATTATGTTTTATTTCTTAATAACGATACGATCATCATTGAACCAGTATTGGAGAATCTGTCAAGGGTATTGGACGATAATCCTCAAGTAGGAAGTGTCTCTCCCAAGATCGCTTGCTGGCCGGAAAAAAGGCGGTTACAATATGCGGGAGCCACACCGATGAGCCCGATTACCCTCCGCAATGAGAATATCGGTTTCAATCAAATTGATGAAGGACAATTCGACAGATCTTGCGATACGGCGTTTACCCACGGTGCGGCTATGATGATCCGGACTGCGGATCTCAAAGCATTCGGATTAATGCCCGAATTTTATTTTCTCTATTACGAAGAGCTGGATTGGTGCGTACAGATACAACGGGTCGGTTTCACTATCCGTTACGAACCCAAGTCTACGATTTATCACAAGGAAAGCATGAGCGTGGGCAAAGAAAGCCCGTTGCAAGTTTATTATCATACCCGTAACCGACTTTTATTCGCAAAACGAACCATCAATAGTAAACATAACAGGATTCGCTCCTATTTTTATCAAATTGCGATCGCTTTTCCCAAACGTTTCCTGTTTTCTTTGGCTAAAGGTAAATTTAAACTTATCCCTCCTTTATGTAAAGGAGTAATTAACGGATTAATCGCAATCAATAAAGATATGAATTATGGAAAGAATCTATCAAATCATTGAAATGCTCTTCTGGATCGGAATCGGGATCGTTTTCTATACATATCTGGGATATGGGATATTGCTGTATCTCATGGTCAAGATCAAGGAAGTATTTGTCAAGCCGAAAACGCTACGGTTGCCGGAACTGATACCGGAGGCCACGTTGCTGATAGCCGCCTACAACGAGGAGGCGATCGTGGCGAGCAAGATGGTGAATTGCAGACAACTGGATTATCCGGCGGATAAGCTGAGACTGGTCTGGATCACCGATGGAAGCAATGACAACACGAATGAGAGACTGAAAGAGTACCCGGAAGTCACCGTACTGTACCAACCGCGGCGACAAGGAAAGACCGCCGCCTTGAACCGGGCCCTCCCCTACGTCAATACCCCCTACGTCATCTTCACCGACGCCAACACGATGCTGAACAAGGGCGCCATCAAGGAGATCATACGCCAGTTCAGCGACCCACGGGTAGGCTGCGTGGCCGGAGAGAAACGGGTAGAGATACAAGCCGAGCAAGGAGCCACCGCCGGAGAAGGCATATACTGGAAATACGAGTCCGCCCTCAAGCGACTGGACTACCGCCTATACTCCGCCGTCGGGGCGGCAGGCGAGCTCTTCGCCATCCGCACCTCCCTCTTCGAGCAGATGCCCCCGGATACCCTGCTGGACGATTTCATCCTCTCCCTGCGCATAGCGATGAGAGGCTACAAGATCGCCTACAGCAAAGAGGCGTACGCCCTCGAGAGCGCCTCCCTGAACATGCGGGAGGAGGAGAAACGTAAAGTACGCATATCGGCCGGAGGATTGCAATCGGTATGGCGGCTACGGGGATTATTGAATATGTTCCGGTATGGGATACTGAGCTTCCAATACATCAGCCACCGGGTACTGCGCTGGACGCTGACGCCGGTCGTGCTCTTCGCCCTCCTGCCCCTCAACCTTCTCCTTGCCTGTACCGGGCATACCCTTTACACGGTCATCCTTGCCCTGCAATTAGCGTTTTACCTGCTGGGATACTTGGGGTATAAAATGGAACAACGAAACCTCCGGAACAAGCTATTATTCATTCCTTATTACTTTTTATTCATGAATATCAATGTCATACGAGGGTATAGCTATCTCGCTAAGCATAAAGGCACAGGCGCTTGGGAAAAAGCCAAACGAGGCGCGGGATAAAAAAATAAAAAAATAGATGGATAAATAGTCGTTATATGTCGACTTTAATTAATACTTTTGCGCTATTGATACTATTTGAATATCAAGAAAACTAGAACACAATTTAGATACAATGGATAAATTGGCCTCAGAGTATAAAGTTCTTATCGTAGATGATGTCCCTACAAACGTCATGCTAGTACAAGCCATACTGAAGAAAGAGGGATATACGCTTTTGACTTGCGACAGCGGGACAAAAGCGCTACGCATAGCTAACGAGAAACACCCAAATCTGATATTACTCGATATCATGATGCCTGAGATGGACGGATATGAGGTCCTCCAGCATCTGAAAAGCAATCCCGAGACTACGGATATACCCGTGATTATCATGTCCGCCCTAAGCGATATGCAAAGCATCGTGAAAGGTTACCAATTGGGCGCCACCGAATACGTCACAAAGCCTTTCCAACGTGAGGAGCTGGTGAAGAGGGTGGCCCACCGCTACGAGCTTTACAGCATCAAGCGCATCAAGGCCGAGCTGGAGAACACGATCGAGTCTAGGGATACGCTATACTCCGTTATCGCCCATGACCTGCGTTCCCCGCTAGGCTCGTTGAAAATGATGAATAACGCCATCTTGATGATGGTGGACAAGGAGCGGGTAGGCGACGAGGTGTACGAGATGATCCAGATGATGAACAAGACCTCCGAGGAGATCTTCCTCTTGCTGGACAACCTGCTGAAATGGGCCAAGAACCGCTTGAACAAGCAGCACGTATATAAGCAACAGACTGACATAAACAGTATCATCGACAGTACCGCCGAGATGTATGTCCCGATGGCGGCGCAAAAAGGCGTGAAGATTATCCTAGAAAATCTGGATAAAGAGCTGGTAGGCTTGGTCGATATCGATATGCTCAAGACGATTATCCGTAACCTGATCTCTAACGCCATGAAGTTTAGTTTCGAGGGGGGCACGATCACCTTATCCTCACGCTCCGAGGGGGATTTCGTAACCGTTAGCGTGAAAGATACCGGCAAGGGCATCAAGAAAGAGGATCAAGACAAGCTCTTGAAACAAGACTCGCATTTCACGACCTACGGGACGAAGAACGAGAAAGGCTCCGGTCTGGGATTGATGCTTTGCAAGGACTTCGTGGAGCTTCATGGAGGAAAGCTTTGGTTCGAGTCCGAAGGCGAGGGCAAAGGAACGACCTTCCTGTTCTCGATGAAGGCGCTGAACCAAGAGGCATAGCCGATCGACGTACCGCCTGTCTCTACCGATCGTAGACAAGTGTCGTACAAACAAACTAAATATTTCGTATATTTGCATCCCGGATATTAATCCGGGATTTTTTTGTGTGCCGAGGTGACATTAGGTACATTATTATTTATCGTATAAACATTATTATCGTATGTATACCGTAATTAAACGTATGGAGATCTCCGCTTCCCATAGCTTGAGATTGTCCTACCCCAGCAAATGTGAGAATCTACATGGTCACAATTGGATGATCACGGTTTATTGCCGCTCCAAGGAATTAAACGCCGATGGCATGGTAGTCGATTTCAGCCATATCAAGAGATCGGTGAAATCCCTGTTGGACCACCAGAACTTGAACGATATCCTGCCTTTCAACCCGACGGCGGAGAACATAGCCTTTTGGGTATACGAGCAGATCCCATCTTGTTTCAAGGTAGAGGTAAAAGAGTCTGAGGGTAACACGGCGATCTATGAGGAAGATTAACGAGATATTCTACAGCTTGCAAGGCGAAGGGTTCCATACGGGGACTCCCGCCGTATTCGTCCGCTTCTCCGGTTGCAACCTGAGATGTAGCTTCTGCGACACCCGCCACGAGGAGGGCATAATGATGACGGACGAGGAGATCGTGGAGAAGGTATCTTCCTTTCCCGCACGGATGGTGATCCTGACGGGAGGAGAACCTAGCCTGTGGATCGACAAGGCGCTTATATCCCGCTTACGTGAGGCGGGGAAACAGATCTGTATCGAGACCAACGGCACACGCCCCTTGCCCGACGGCATCGACTGGGTGACTTGCTCGCCCAAGGAGAACGCCCCGGTGGTATTGGAAAGAGTCGACGAGATAAAGGTGGTTTATACCGGGCAAGACCTGTCCGCATACGCCGAAATCCCCGCACGGTACCATTTCCTGCAACCCTGCTCCTGCCAAAATACGAAAGAGGTAGTGGATTACATCCTCCGGCATCCCCGGTGGAGACTAAGTCTGCAAACCCATAAACTGATCGATATCCAATAGATAGGATGAGACGGGGGCATGCCCCGTCTCTACTGCTATAGATAACGGACTTCTTTACCTCTCACGGCGTCATTCACCACTCCATCGCCATAGGCCAACTCGCCATTCACGAAAGTCTTCCATACGCCATGGTGGAACGTATAGCCCTCGAAAGGAGACCAGCCGCATTTGTACAAGATATTCTCCTTCGATACCGTCCAAGTCTGCTCCGGATCGATCAATACGATATCGGCGTAGTATCCGGGACGGATGTATCCCCTCCTATCGATACGGAACAGCTCCGCCGGCATATGCGCCATCTTCTCGACCACCTTCTCGTACGTGAAACGGCCTTCCATCGCCAGCTCCAACATCGTGATCAAGGAGTGCTGGATAAGCGGTCCTCCGGAAGCCGCCTTCAAGCAAGAGCCTTGCTTCTCCTCCGGTAGATGCGGGGCATGGTCGGTAGCCACGATATCGATCGTATTGTTATTGACCGCCTCACGCAGCGCCGCGCGATCCTCGATCGTCTTGATAGCGGGATTCCACTTGATACGATTACCGAATTGGGCGTAGTCGCCGTCATGAAACCACAGATGGTGCACGCAGACCTCGCCGGTTATCTTTTTCTCGCTCAAGGGAAGATGGTTACTGAGCAACGATAATTCCTTCTCCGTGGAGAGATGCAGGATATGCAAACGGGAATCCAAGCGGGTAGCCAGTTCAACCGCCTCGGCCGAGCATTGGTAGCAGGCCTCCTCGCTACGGATCTTGCTATGGAAAGAGATATCCAGATCCTCGCCATGCAGGTTCGTGTAATACTGGATATTACGCCGGATCACCTCCTCTTTCTCCGCATGGATGGCGATCAGCATACCGGCCTCGCCGAAGATACGCTCCAACGAGTCTTTCTTGTCCACCAGCATATTTCCCGTAGACGAGCCGAGGAAGAGTTTCAGTCCCGGCACACGGCTACGATCCAGCCTGCGGATCTCGTCCATATTATCGTTTGTCCCACCGAAGAAGAAGGAGTAATTCGCACGGGAGACCTCGGCGGCACGGTTGAATTTCCATTCCAGATCGGCGATCGTCGTGGTCTGTGGCTTCGTGTTCGGCATGTCCATGAAGGTCGTCACGCCACCGGCCACGGCCGCACGGCTCTCGGTCCCGATATCCCCCTTATGGGTAAGCCCGGGGTCCCGGAAATGCACCTGATCATCGATGACGCCCGGTATCAACCATTTCCCCGTAGCGTCGATCACTTGGTTCGCCTCGGCACGCACATTCCCGGGAACCTCCCCCTCGAACACCGCCGCGATCTTATCCCCCTCCACCAACACCGAGCCGATAAAAGAACGGCCCTCGTTGATGATTCTCGGATTTTGGATTAATATTTTATTCATCTTTCTTATTCTATTATAAATTGTCAAACTCTGTTTTCATTAGGCATGGCTCGCATGTTTCCTCGGATACTTCCTGAAGAAACTCCACCATTTCAATTGAAGGACGCCGAATAAAGCCTCCCCGAATATCGAAGAGTTCATCTTGGAGACACCCAAGGCACGGTTGATAAAGATGATCGGCACCTCCACGAGCTTGAAGCCGCACTTATAAGCCGTAAACTTCATCTCCACCTGAAAGGCGTATCCCTTGAAATGGACACGGTCCAGATCGATCGTCTCCAGCACCTCACGGCGGTAACATTTAAAACCCGCCGTCGTATCCTGTATCTTCATACCCGTGACGATACGGACATACACCGAGGCGAAATAAGACATCAACACACGGCCCAACGGCCAGTTCACCACATTCACCCCGTTGCAATACCTCGACCCGATGGCTACGTCGGCACCCTGCCCGGTACAAGCGGCGTATAGCTTCGGCAGGTCATTGGGATTATGACTGAAATCGGCGTCCATCTCGAAAATAAAATCATATTTATGCTCGATAGCCCATTTAAAACCCCGGATATAAGCGGTACCCAATCCCAACTTCCCCTTACGCTCCACGATAAAAAGACGCTCCGGGAACTCCTTCTGCAAACCCTTCACGATAGCCGCCGTCCCATCCGGAGAGCCATCATCGATCACCAAGATATGAAACACTTTCTCCAGCCCGAACACGGCACGAATGATATTCTCAATATTCTCCTTCTCGTTGTATGTAGGAATAATGACGATACTGTCTGACATATACTTTAATCAATTAATTTTTAGCTCATTATATATACGACTGTAAACCATTTGTAAATTACTCTCCAAAGTTACATATTTTTTCTGTGTAAATCTATCATCCTGTTAGCCCATTCGTCTGTTCCATGATAAGCAAATGTATTTTGGCTTTTCACCCAACTTCCCCGATTTCCCCCTAAATGCCTAATACTCAAATTAAGTTGCTTTATTCTTCCACTTTTATTCGATTATTCCAGCGTTTTTCCGTAAGTTTGTCTTCATTAATTTCTAACGCTTGTAAAATTAAGTACTATGAATATACAGCAACTCGAATATATCCTAGCGGTGGATACTTATCGTCATTTCGCAAAGGCAGCAGAGCATTGTAGGGTGACACAACCGACATTGAGTATGATGATCCAAAAGCTGGAAGACGAACTAGGTATTAAATTGTTCGATCGAAACCTGCAACCCGTTCGCCCCACACCTGCCGGACGTAAGGTTATTGAGCAAGCGAGAAATGTCCTCTATCAAGCTTCCCTTATCAAAGATATCGTGAACGAGGAGGAACAGTCATTGAAAGGTACGTTCCGCTTAGCGGTGCTACCGACTATCGCCCCTTATTTGCTACCTCGCTTTTTCCAGCAATTATCGGAAAAGCATACGGATCTTGACATCCGTATGCTGGAAATGAAAACCGCTCCCACTATGGCCGCCCTGCAAAACGGGGAAATCGATGCCGCTATCATAGCGAACCAACCCACAGAATCCTATTTACAAGGAGACATATTATATTATGAGCAATTCTTCGGATACGTGGCTCATAATGAATCTATCTTCAAAAAGGATTTGATCCGTACCGCCGATATCAACGACGAGCGGTTGTGGCTGCTGGACGAGGGACATTGCTTCCGTGACCAGCTGATGCGTTTCTGCCAGATGGAAAAGGTAAAGGTTCGCCAAGCCGCTTACCGTTTAGGTAGCCTAGAGACATTTATGCGTATGGTGGAAAGCGGTAACGGTATTACGTTCATCCCGGAATTGGCTACCCTGCAATTAAGTAAAGAGCAGAAAGAATTGGTACGTCCGTTCGCCATTCCCAAGCCGACACGGGAGATCGTCTTTGTCACCCGTAAAGATTTTATCCGGCATACCGTAGCGGGTATTTTAATAGAGAGCATCAAGAAAGCGGTACCTAAAGAAATGTTGACTTTGCAGCCCGGACAAAAGGTTGTGTGATTTTTTTGATAAATCCCATAGGGTATTTCTTTTCTGAGCGATCCTATAAGTACAAAGTGATTATTTACCATTAAAACAATACAAATATGAAAGCGCTCTGTAAACAAACTATGGGATTTATCCTGATGATACTGTTGGCTTGCGGTGTAACCTCTATAAAGGCACAGGATAGCGCAGACGATGAGTTTATCACTGTCAGCGGTGTAGTAAAAGACAAGCAAACACGAAAAAAACTGGAATACGTAAATATCTCTATTCCGGGAACCAACGTGGGAACGATCACCAATAATGACGGTGAGTTCTCTATCAAAGTGAAAAACGGCCTCCATGCCAGACAAGTAGAAGTATCGCATATCGGATATTTGAATGGCTTGATCCCCGTGAACGATAAGGACATATTAGAATGCACGGTACTACTCGAACCGAACATGAATACGCTTAGCGAAGTCATTATCCGGGCCGGAGATCCTCGATATATCGTAGAGGAGGCGATTGAGAAAGTAAATAAGAATTACATCGCCACAGGTAGCATGCTTACCGGGTTCTACCGGGAGACCGCACAAAAAGGCCGTCGTTACATCAATATCTCGGAAGCGGTTATCGATGTTTACAAAACTCCCTATAAGGACAGGAACGTGGAACGGGATCGGGTACAGATCTATAAAGGACGTAAATTATTGAGCGAGAAGGCTAGCGACACATTAGCCGTGAAATTATTGGGAGGCCCTAACCTATCCGTTTACGTGGATGTAGTGAAGAATCCGGATTTATTGCTCGACCCGAATATCTTACCTTATTACGCCTTCCGTATGGAAGAAAGCGTGATGTTAAACGACCGACCGCATTACGTAATCAGTTTCCAACCTCAAGCGATCTTGCCTTACGCTTTATATTACGGCAAATTATATATCGATAAGGAACGGCTTTCCTTCAGCCGTGCGGAATTCGCCCTCAGCATGGATGACCGGAATAAGGCTACCGAGGCCATCCTCCGCAAAAAGCCTTTTGGCTTGCGATTTAAACCCGTGGAGGTAGCTTTCCTCGTAACTTACAAAGAACGTGACGGCATGAGCTATCTGAGTTATATCCGCAATGAGGTTCGCTTTAAATGCGACTGGAAACGAAAACTCTTCTCTACCAACTACACGATCGTATCCGAGATGGTCGTTACCGATGGTAAAGAACAAAATAACTCCATCCCCTACCGGATGTCTTTTAAAGCGGATCAGTCTCTATCCGACAAGGTATCGGACTTCGCCGACGAGAACTTCTGGGGAGCTTACAACATTATCGAGCCTACCGAGTCTTTGGAGAATGCGGTATATAAATTAAAGAAGCAACATAAAAATTGACCGTGTAAATATACTATCGACAATGATATGGACAAATCATTATCTTTGTCCATTATCAATTATCTGTTGAAACCAAATTATTATGGATTTGTTCGTACTCAAAAAGATCAAGGAAGGGGATATTAAAGCATTCGAAAGTATTTTTAGGCTTTATTATACCCCTCTTTGCCTGTACGCGACCAGTATAACAGGAGAGCAGGAAGTCGCGGAGGAGATCGTTCAGGACTTGTTTTATGTATTCTGGAAAGAAAGAGAATCTCTTCCAATCTTACGTTCCATCAAGAACTACCTTTATGGAGCTACCCGGAACCGGTCCTTACAATATCTGGAGCATCGGGAAGTACGATACCGATACCGGAATACGGTTTTAGCCAGAGAGAATCCGGAATCCGAATCGTATACCCCGCAAGATCAACTTGAGTACAAAGAATTGCAATCCTTGGTCAACCGGGCATTAGGTAAATTGCCCGAACGCCGCCTCCGGATCTTTCGGATGCACCGTTTCGAAGGAATGAAATACGCGGAGATAGCCTCCAGCCTCTCATTGTCCATAAAGACAGTAGAAGCGGAAATGACCAAGGCACTACAAACACTAAGAAAAGAAATCGAGAATTATACCTAACAGTTATGAATCAAATAGAAAAAAATAAATTGAAGACAGACCAAGCATGGGAACAATTATACACTCGCTTGGAGCAAGACGGGCTGCTGGATAAGCCAATTTCCGGTACACAAATCCCATACCGGATCGGACTTATGAAATGGGCCGCCGCTATCGTTATACTCTGTGTATCGGTAGCTACGGCTATTTTCCTTGGACGAGAACGGACACCGGAAACCACTCTGCTCACCCTGCATAATAACGAGGCTTCCACCACCTTGGTCACGACTTTGGAAGACGGGTCTATCGTTTATCTGGCCGATAACAGCCAGTTAAGCTATCCGGAACATTTCCAAAGAGAAAAAAGAGAGGTGTCTCTACTAGGAAACGCCCTTTTTGATGTAAGCGGGAATAAGGAACGTCCTTTCCTAATCGAGACAGAGCAGGCCCGGATCGAGGTATTGGGAACCTCATTCAATATCAAAAGCTCGGATAAAAGCGCCTTTGAATTGGCCGTTCGCCGGGGATTAGTGAAAGTGACACTCAAGAAGAACGGAGAACAAACGCTTGTAAAGGCCGGCCAAACCGTATCCTTATTCTCCAACCGTTTACAAGTAGCTCCGACTCAAGATAACGAACAATTTTCCGATTACACCCGCCGTATCCAGTTTAAGGATGAGCGTCTGGGAGATATCTTGCATGTAATTAATCTGGAGTATCCGAAGATGCCATTGAAGACAACGGCTGATTTAGAGAATAGACGGCTGACCGTTAGTTTCTATAATAACTCACCCGCGACGATGGCTGAACTGATCTGCGCAGCGTTAAAACTAAAATGTACGCAACAAAATAATATATGGATGATTTCCGAACCTTGAGACAGTTGATCGTAGGATGGTTGCTGTTATTCGTAGCTCTCATCCCTATGAATGCCCAGAATGGTAACGTACTGGGACAGGTCATACGATTGCCTAAATCAAAAGGAAATATCTACCAATTGCTGGGACTCGTCACGGAACGTTCCGGCTATCTTTTTATATACGACAGTAAGATTATCGATAATGAACAAACAACATCGATAAAAGGTGGAGATTATACGATACAAGAAGCTATATACGCTATTACCGGTAATAAAAATCTGGCGATCCGTACGATAGAGAACCATCTCTTGCTTTATCTGCCAGAGAGTCCCTCCGCTCCTAAAAGCGCATCCGTAACTCCCGATTCCATACAAACCTATTTCTCGATAGAAGGTTCTTTACAGGATCAATATACCCATGAGCCAATCGCGTTCGGATCGGTAGGAATCGGCGAGGCCGCTATCGGCACCATCACCAACCAGAATGGAGAGTTCCGATTGAAATTACCGGACTCACTCCGATTATCCAAGGTACGTTTCTCTCATATCGGCTATCTTCCCCAAGAGATAGATGGTCGGGAGTTAATAGATAAACATACCGTCTTATCCCTAGAGCCTAAAGTAATCTCCATCCAAGAAGTTATCGTGCGTCTAACCAATCCGAAACGCTTATTACAGGAGATGCTGGACGAGAGAAGAAGCAATTATTCCCAGCACCCGATTTACCTTACCACATTTTACAGAGAAGGCGTTGAACGTAAAAAAGGACTCGTAGGACTGACCGAGGCTGTTTTTAAGGTATATAAGGCATCTTACCACAGCAATGCCTTGGCCGATCAAGTGAAACTACTAAAGATGCGCCGCATCAGTAACGAGCAGGAAAAGGACACATTGATCACAAAAATGAAGTCGGGTATCTACTCCTGCCTTGTCTTGGACTTGATGAAACAGTTACCGGAGTTTCTGGATCCTAGCCCGGATTCACCCTATACATACGCCCATACCGACATCACGGTAGTGGATGATCGACTTGCTAACGTCATCTCTTTCGAGCAACGAAAGAGTATCAATGAACCGCTTTATCGGGGACAGATATATATCGACATGGAAAATAATGCCTTATTAAGGGTGGACTTTGAGGTCAATCCCCAATATATCGAGCAAGCGGCCGGCATGTTCGTCGAGAGAAAAAGCCGGAATTTACGGATCACGCCCCAGAAAGTAGCCTATACGGTATCTTACAAGCAATGGAATGGCACCTACTACATTAACCATATCCGGGGAGATCTGCATTTTAAAATTAAAAAAAGAAGACAACTTTTTAACACAAATATTTTACATACTTGGTTCGAAATGGTTACCTGTAAGATAGATACAGCCAATGTGAACCGCTTCTCACGCATTGAATCCCTTCCCACCCGCACGGTTTTCTCGGATACTCACTTCAACTACGACGAGGGTTTCTGGGGAGATTTTAACGTAATATTACCCGAAGACAAACTGAATGAGGCTATTAGCAGAATCACCTCAAAGATAGAGGAAACGAACTACTAATCCCCTAAAAATCATAAAGAGAGCCTTTTCGCAAAGGCTCTCTTTATAGGTTTTTAATAGGTATTAGTCTTTAAGGCAAAAAGATTGTTTAGGTTATCTGCATGCAAAGATGGGCTAATTAATATAATTGAGCAAATAAAAAAAGATATTGTACAACACATTTTTTTAAGTTTATCGAAATTTCTTTGCAGCTTGTGTTACTTTTTAACAATTACAGACTCCAATAGATCATCTGATGGATGCTACCTTGATAGACTCCTTTCACGTCCGCCAACACGGCATGTTCGTTCGTGATCGACATGAAGTAGGACTCATCCAGCTTCAAATAAGTCGTATGAGCGACAGCTACCACTACCGCGTCATATTTCTTCCCGGGCCTCTCTACTAACCGGATACCGTACTCTTGCAATACTTCCAAAGGGGAAGCGAACGGATCCATCACATCGACCTCGGCTCCGAAGTCCTTAAACTCATTGATAATATCGGCTACTTTCGAGTTACGTATATCCGATACGTTTTCCTTAAAAGTCATACCCATCACCAACACATGCGCTCCTAGGATATTTTTCCCCTGCGAGATAATCTTTTTCACGACCTTCTTTCCGATATACCGTCCCATGGAATCGTTCACGTAGCGACCGGAGTTGATCATCTTCGTGTGATATTGCAATTCTTTGGCTTTATGCACCAGATAGTAAGGATCTACCCCTATACAATGCCCACCTACCAATCCGGGAGAGAAAGGCAGGAAATTCCATTTCGTCCCGGCGGCTTTCAAGACATCAAACGTATTTACCCCCATTCGATCGAAAATAATGGAAAGCTCGTTCATAAGGGCTATATTCACGTCACGCTGGGTATTCTCGATAATCTTGGCGGCTTCGGCTACCTTGATACTAGGCGCACGGTGCAACCCCGCTTGAACGACCAGCTTATAGACTTCCGATATCGTTTCCAAAGCTTCGGCATCGCAGCCGGAAACGATCTTCACGGTATTTACCAAGGTATGTACCTTATCACCCGGATTGATTCGTTCCGGTGAATATCCAACCTTAAAGTCCTCTCCTACTCTCAACCCTGAAACCTCCTCCAAGATCGGGATGCAATCCTCTTCCGTACATCCCGGATATACGGTAGATTCGTATACTACATAATCGCCTCGTTTAAGGACTTTGCCTACCGTGCGAGTCGCACCCAACAAAGGGGATAGATCCGGCTCGTTATGGCTGTCTATCGGGGTAGGAACAGCTATCACGTAAAAAGAAGCCTCCCTTAGCTTCTCTATAGAAGAAGTAAATGTGATGTCCTTATGTTCAAATACCTCAGAGGAAAGCTCACCACACGGATCTATACCGTTCCGAAGCTTGTCCAAGCGATCCTTGTTGATATCAAATCCGATAACGGAAACATGTTTAGCGAATTCCATCGCGATAGGAAGCCCGACATATCCTAGTCCGATTAGGGCAAGTTTTGTTTGTTTATCTAGTAACTTTGTATACATCTTATTATTTCATCATTCTACTTAAAAAGTCCGGATTCCGACGAGTGTCCCAAACAGACAAGATTGTATGCAAATGTAGCAATCTTCAGTTTACCTAACGGAATAAAGGACGTTTTATTTCATAAAGAAGGTCCCTTATCTCGTTTCCAAAATAAGGGACCTTGTCTTCTAAGTATAAATATGTTTCTTTTACTGCAAACGGCGGATACCTATAGCCTTGTTATATTGGGCTAAAGAAGCCTTTTGCTGATACCAAGTCTGGATCAAGCTACTGTAAGACTGAATCCATGACAATTGGGCGGAGAGCACATCCAAGATCGGTAGTTTACCCTCGTTGTAGCTGAAGGTATTCAAATCAAGGTTCTCCTCGGCAATCTTACAAGCCTCTTCTGCGACGGTAATTTGTTTCGTATACTCGGTTAGGCTTGTCCATGCGTTCGCTACCTCTTGAGCGATCTTATCACGCGTATTGTCCAAGGCGTATTCCTTACTACGAAGGATGGCCTTCTGGGAATTTACCTCCTTGAAACGGGCTCCCCAACGGAACAAAGGTATCTTCAAGGAAGCGAAGACGGCCGGAGTCCACAACTGGTCCGAACCTTTCACGTTCAACATCGGCGTACCCCAAGTACCTTGAAAACCGATCGCCAAAGACGGGTTATATTTCGCCTTCGACAAATTGATCTGTCTCTTTTGATACTCTATGTTCAACTCGGAAATAGCGTAGTCCGGACGATTCCGAAGAGCTACATCCTCTCCTACTTGCAACGGCAAGGCCAGATAGGTCGTAATGGAATCTTCCACCTCGATCGGGTCTAACGGAGACACACCCATCAATGAGTTCAAGTTCTGTAACGCGATCTGATATTCCTTATAAGCCGAGCTTTTATTCAATTCCGCTTCTTTCAAGCGGGACTCCACTTGCAATAAATCGGTCTTGCTGATCTGGCCGTCATTGAAACGGATCGTCAACACGTTCGCCAACTCCCCGACAATGTCTACATACTGACACATCACATCGTACATACCTTTACGTGCGGCGGCCGTCCAATAGTTCAAATCGGCGGAATAAACGATATTATCCGTTGTCAATTCTTCCGCTTGCTCGGTGATCTTGCCTTGTACCTGAGCTGCCTTATAGTTATTATAGATCTGTCCGCCGGCATAGATGGGCTGGCTCACCGTAGCGCCTAGGCTATACGTATTATGGTCCATCTCTACGGACATGCCCGGTCCGAAATCCAAATCATATTTATTGATACGGTACTGATAACTGCCGGAGAAGTCCACCGAAGGGAAGAAACCGGTCTTAGCGGCCTTGATCGCATGCTGCATAGCGATACGCTCCTCAGAGCTTTGCTTGATCTGACGGCTGTATTCAAGGACCCGTTCCTTATATTCCACAGCCGATAGCCGGGCGTCTTGCGCTTTAGCGGACAAGGCACCCAACAATAAACAACCTATGATTATTTTATTTCTCATACCTTTTACTCTGATTTAATCTTAAAGAAAACACAATAAGTAACCGGAAGCACGAAGATCGTCAAGATCGTAGATACGAACAGACCACCCATGATGGTAGCCGCCATACCGGCGAACATAGCGTCACCCAACAACGGCAACATACCTAAGATCGTCGTACCGGAAGCCATCGTCACCGGAACGATACGGGTTTTCGTTGCCTCTATCACGGCATTCACCGGAGACAAGCCCGCGTTCAATTGTAAACCGATCTCGTCCACCAGCACGATCGCATTCTTGATATTCATACCGATCAAGCCCAACAGACCCAGCATAGCAAAGAAGTCGAGAGACTTACCGAACACCAACAATCCCAATACCACACCAATGAAGATCAACGGCAGCATCGCCATGATCAATACCGGTTTCCGGTAATATTTCGGGAATAAGAATAACAAGGTGACATAAATCAAACCGAACATCAACGGGATATTAGCGGCGATCGCCTTATTACCTTTATCTTGCTCGGATTGCTCACCGAAATACGTCATCTTATATCCTTCCGGCACCTGAATCTTCTCCTGTACCTCTTTCCACAAATGACTGAAAGCAGCCATCGTATTGGCGCCACGCTTCGGCTCACACTGCATAAGCATACACGGCTCACGGTTGAATCGTCTCACTACGTTAAACTCATAATCCAGCGAGAAATCATCGATCACCTGCTCCACTTTTACCGAACGGCCTTTAGCGCTATAAACCGGCAAAGTCTTTATATCATTCAGACTGATAGAATCCTTATCCGCATCTTTCAGTAAGATCGGCATAAACACGTCGCCCTCACGATACTCACCCAAAGGTACGCCATTCGTAGCCGAACGCAAGGAATAAGCCACCTGCTGACGGGTAATACCCAGACGCAAACCTTTCTCTTGGGAATATAGCGGCTTCCATACCGGAACCTTGTTACCCCAACTATTGCGAACCTCCATCACCTGATCATAATTCCGGGCGATCTCCTGCGCCTTTTGCGTCAAAGCGATCAAGGTATCCACGTTATCGCCGATAAAACCAATCTCAATCGCCGCATCCGGAACCGGAGACAAGGCGAACAAGGCCGAGCGAGTCAATATATTCGGGTAGTTAGCCACCATATAATCGTAGAACTTACCCTCTTCCGCTTGCGCATCCTCCGGATCTTGTGTCTCGATCAACACATTGGCGAAGTTTGGCTTCGGACCGATAGAAGAACTGGCCAAGTAATAACGTACCGGCGAACCTCCCAAGGTAAACGAGTATGATTTGATATTCTCATTCTTGCTGAGATATTCCTCCTCTATCTTCTTCACGTTCGTCTCCACGTCGTAGATGCTATATCCTTCCGGGAAGATCAAGTCCGCACGGAAATAAGGCTTGCTCATGATCGGGAAGAAACTCTGCGGCATGATGCTCATCACGAACAAGGAAAGGAATAACGTAGCTACCACGGTAGAGATCGTTACATATCTACGCTTGATCAAACGGCCCAATACCGACTCAAAATTATGATACAGCTTCGTATCGTACGGGTCTTTGCTCTCACCCGGTTTCGCCTCTTTCAAGATAAAATTACCGAAGGTAGTCGTTTGCGTCAAGGCCAAGACCCAGCTTAATCCCAAGGATACCGCCAATACGATAAACAACGGTTTCACGATCTCGGCCACGGATGCCGGTGCCAAGTACATCGGCAAGAAAGAACATACGGCGATAAAGGTAGCGCCCAACAACGCCCACTGCGGTTTCGTCGCGCCATCGATCAACGCCTGATAACGGGAAAGTCCCCGCTTGATACCGACTTGGGCATTATCCGTCACCACGATAGCGTTATCCACCAACATACCCATAGCGATAATAAAGGCCGCCAACGAGGTTCGGTTCAAGCCGACACCCCAGATCAACATGATCAATAAGGTACCACCTACCGAGAACAACAACGAACTACCGACCAACATACCGGCACGGGACCCCATCACGATAAAGATAATCACGATAACGATCAACAACGACTCGATCAAGTTCAAGATAAAACCGTTGTTCGCCTCATCCGCGATCTTGTTCTCCGGATAGATCGTTTTCAGGTCCATACCCACCGGAAACAGCTGCTCCATCTCCGCTAAATGATCCGCCACGGCGTTACCCACGGCAACCACATCGTCTTTCGAACCGGTAGCGACACCGATACCGATGGCACGCTTACCGTCCACACGCATCAGGTTCGAGGGAGGGTCCATATAACCACGCTCTACCGTAGCGATATCTCCCAAACGAACCTCACCGCCACTTTTCGTCACGATCAATTGGTCCCGGATATCTTGTATATCCTTATACGTACCTTCCGCACGCAAACGCAATTGATAATTACCGGTATTGATATCTCCCGTATTCACCAACAAGTTCTGCGTTTGCATCACCTGCTGGATAGCGTTCGGGTCGATACCTAGGTTAGCCAGTTTCGGGATAGAGATCTTTACGTTGACAACTTGTGTCTGTTCACCGAATAGGTAGACCTTCTGTACACCCGGTACAGGAGATAGCTCCGTCTTGATCTTTTGCGCCCAATTACGCAGGTCGTCGTAAGTATATCCCTCATCGGCCGTCAAGGCATAATAAATTCCGAATACGTCACCGAAGTCATCACTAACGGATATCGAGGAGGCGCCAGACGGAAGGCGGGGCTGTATATTCGCCACCTTACGACGCAACTCGTCCCACTTGACCGGCATATAATCCGGAGACAAGGTAGGCTGCAACTCAATAGAAATCTTGGACATACCGAAATAAGACTCAGATTTGATCTGGAACACATCCGACATAGCCTGAATCTCCCGTTCGATCGGCTCAGTCACCAGCTTCTCCACCTCCTGAGGTGTCGCTCCCGGATATTGGGTAACCAAAACCGCTTGCTTGATTACGAAGGGAGAATCTTCCTTCTTCGGCAATTTAAAGAAAGAATATATACCACCTATCAGCATGACCGCTAGGAAAAAGTATATAATCTTCTGATTCTCTAAGGAATATTTTGGAATATTCATTGTTTATCTCTTAATCTGTTAATACTTTTACCTGTTGTCCATCCACCAAACGAGTGGCTCCGGCTGAGACAACCTGTTCGCCGGGTCGCAAGCCATCCGTTACGATCACGCCATCCTTGCCGATCAGCATAGACTCGGTAATCTTGCGACGCTCAACCTTTTGAGACTGCCCATTATAAACAAACACATACTTATCGCTATTGGCATCGTCAGCCACGACAGCGGCCAGCGGAACCAATACGGCGCCTTGCGTGAAACTCTCGCTATCCACGTTCAAGATCACACGGCAAGAGAAACCTACGGCTACCTTATATTTCTCTAAATTAAAGTTCGGATCGTCGATATACAGATATACGGGAACGCCGGAACCATCCGGAGAGGCTTCCACGTATTCTTTCACCTTCGCCTTGAAGCGAACGCCCTTGTAATTATCGAATTCCACATAAACAGAATAAGGAGAAGAGAAGTAATTGATATTACTCTCCGGCATCGTAAACACGACCTGTAACTTATTCGGGTTGATCAAGCAAACGATTCCTTGTCCGGCCTGTACCTTCTGGTAATTCTCCACATATTTCTTCTGGATAAATCCATCGAACGGCGCACGAAGCTTTGTCTGGTTCAATGTATTTTGCGCATACTCGAAAGCCGCCTTGGCATTTGAGTAAGAGGCTTCCGTAGACTCATACTCTTGCTTGGAGATAGCTTGTTTGGACAATAACTTCTTCGCACGTTGCAATTGCGCCTCAGCGGTCTGGAAAGACGCTTTCTTCGCCTCATATTCCCATTTAAAGTCCAGCGGATCGATCTCGGCCACGATCTGTCCCGTACGGACCTTCTGGCCTTCGTCCACGTTTAATGAGATCAGCGGGCCGGACATCTTAAACGCCAAATCACTGAATTGATCGGGCGATACCACTCCACTGAATGATTTCTCAACCATGTTCAGAGAAGTAACGTCCGCCAATTTAACTGGACGAGGACCTTGCTCCTTAACGGGTGGTTGACTACAGGAAACCAATGCTGCCAAAACAAACACAGGGATTAATTTTCCTTTCATGATAACTTGCATTTTGTTATTTAATTATGATTTCTTTTTCTTCACAGTAAATATAAAACATTCTCGCCTAGAGATTGTTGAGCATAACGTGCCTTAAAAAGACCAACTACCATCATTCACGTATGCTTCCATCGGATTTTCTATCGAATCAGGCAAAGAAGGGAAAAAATCAATTCCGGTAACCTTCTCAACGCTATCGATAGGGATCATCATCGATTTCAACGGAGTCTTTCCATAGTCTTTATTATCAAACAGAAAACCTACCCCTTCCGGTTTACCGTTCGTCATCGTACAGATTACCTTATAAAAGGTCTTTGGGATTCCCACCCGATTCTTACCTAACCGTTTCAGGTCGTCCGTGATCACCGGGCCGGTCACGATCAACAAAGAACCATTCTCTTTCGCCCACAAACGAGCCTGCTCTTCCAGATCTTTCCAGATACCTCGGTTCAAGCCGGGCTTTTGCGGACAGATATTACTTAGGTAGAACGATTCCCGCATGGCCTTGGCGGACCATTTCATATCGCCGGCAGGCGCCATATGCCCTCGGTCATAGCCGGAACGGGTATAGTCCTCGTTCGTGGCGGTAGCCCCTTTCACCATGGGGTCCGAGACGAACTTATTAGACCGCTCGTTCTTCTTACTTGTCGCCTCTTTCGAGGTCAGTTCATAGGCTACCCAATTGGCGATCTTATAATCGGAATTATAAGAAACCGTATAGCCCTCATGCTTTATAACCTGCTCTTTTTGTTTATTCTTTAGTCTCGGTATCTCAGCTCCCTCTTGAAAAGTATAAGCGGAGGTCCCTTTCTTTGGGTTTGTCGTTTGCTTGTTTTTCGTCGCTTGCGCGGCTTTCTTACCCGATGTTCCGGAACCGCCCTTGTCCGAGATATTCGGACGGACTATTGTCTCCGCCCGATCCTGTTTCTTCTCTACAGGCCGTGTCTTGGATACCGGATAAAACCAGTTATATATGAATAATACACCGATAAAACAAACAACTACCGCAAAAGCGCCAAGAAGCATCTTCTTTACAGAAGACATGAATGATGATGCCCGCTTCTTCTTGCTTTTCCGGGGTTGAGGCTTACCTTTCTTTTTTGCCATACCTAAAACTTCCTATTCTTAACCTTTCGTATTGGGCGCAAAAATAGATAAATCCGGCATGTTATACAACACTATTCTAGGATAGTATTGGTCTCGATTACTATAAAAGACGGCTTAATTTAATGCAGACAGCATCCGGTGCAAATTCTTAGGGAAAATCATCGGTGGAATAATAAATATCTGTAACTTTGCTTACGGTAACAGAGTGGTATTTAATTTGTCAACAAATATTTCTTATGGAAGAACTCTTTCGACTCGTACGGGATGAAAACGACATTGACAAAGCCTTGTCTATGATTCGTTCGGGCTACATGCTGGAACCGTCTTACAAGGACCAATACAATTGCAGTCTCTTGTTCCATGCCATTTATCGGAAAAGCCTGGAGCTGGTCAAAACACTGGTGGAAAAAGGCTTTGACGTGAATGACAGGTTGCCCGATGGTGCGACACCCTTGATGTCTGCGGCCAAAAACAATGTCATCGACATTGCAGAATACCTGCTGGAGAATGGGGCGGAGCTGGACGCGTGTGACGAGGAAGGTTGGACTGCCTTGATGACTTCCGCTTCTTTCAAACATTTCGACATGATGCGTTTTTTGGTTGAAAAAGGCGCAAATATTCATGCAAGAGCCAACTGGGGATACACAGTCCTGTTCTATGCCGTGATAAAAGGAAGCCTTGCCGATGTCCGATACTTGGTAGATAAAGGTGCGGACGCCAACGATAAGAACGATGGCGACCGAACCGTACTGATGGACGCGGTAACAAGAAACGACCCGGAAATGGTACGTTTTCTCATAGAACGAGGTGCCGATGTGAAGATACGGACAACTGAAAACAACTGTTGCGTGTTGGGAGAAGCCGCCCGTTGGGCTAACGCAGAGATTGTGCAACTGTTAATTGAGCATGGCGCAGATGTCAATAATGTCGATACGATGGGAATGACCCCATTGTTGTATGCTGCCACACACGATAATGTCGAAGCTGCCCAAATGTTGATAGAAAACGGAGCTAACCTAGAAGCTCGCGAACGATATAAAGGTTTCACCCCTTTGCTGTATGCCTGCCATTTGCTCAAGCCGAAAATCATACCTTTGCTGGTAGAGAAAGGGGCAGATTTAAACGCAAAAGACAAGAAAGGCAAGACCCCATTGGGGAATGCCTGCAAAAAAGGAGGGCTTGAAATAGTGAAGTACTTAGTGGAACATGGAGCTGGTTTACAGGTCGGCAAAAAGAATGTAGCGGATGTGGTAAAAGACAAAGCGATCAAGCAGTATCTTTCCGAATTGCCATGAATCTCATATTGAATCAGACAATCCTTAATAAATTACTGTAGTTATGTCAATGCATGCAATAGAAAGTTTGGTGGAATATTCCGTAATAGCCGTAGCGACCGCTTCGCCTGTTCCGCCTACGGCACAAAGACTGCGGGTACACGGTCTTGCGAGTTCGTGACGAACTGGAAAAATCGGTTATCTCTCCCTGCTCTCACCGGAGCAATTGCCCGAACCCGAGCGTTCTGAACACTGAGCCACATTCTTTTGTACGCATCCTTTCCCTATCATTTTGACAATTCCCGATTGTAGAGATCATCCTTGTCTTATAGTCCAACTTACACAATTCAAACAGCCCTCGTGACGAATCAAGTCTTTTGCACTTATCATTTCAGCATATCCTTGATACATAGGCATAAGTGTTGTTATCTGTTTAAAGGCTTGCTCATCTTCTGGATAACCGAAAGAGGGGATAAGCAACACTTTGTCCGTTTGAAGCCAATTGATGTATGCCCAATTATGTTTGTGTTGGCGTTGTACGTTATATTCCAGCTTAAAAACCTCCTTGAAATGTTGTCGCAAAGCTTCAATAACCTTACGAGTAAAACTTTTGTCAAACCGATCGTAGTTGGTTATCAATACTCGGTCATTGCCTATATACCTAACCAATCCATCTGCATGGCCATAAATCTCAGATTCATCCCATGGCAGAACAATCAACTCAGCCATAAAATGTTCTTCTATGGCTTTGGCAAGATTGTCTTTTGAATAGTTGTTCTCTCTAAACACCTTTTCAATCATGATAATTTTATTATCACAGCGAATCACATTACCGCCATCTATTATCAAAGGTGTTGCAGGTTGCTTTACTTCAAGTCCCAAATCATGGCAAACCATGTTTCCATCTGTTCGTGTAGCAAGTAACTCTTTTGACTCATGCAAATAATCGGGATCATAATCAAAGCCACAAAATGTATCTTCAGCAACTTGAACAGGCATATAGTCCCTGCACCAAATATCGTGAGTATTATCGAGAAAGCGATACTCAGCACCGTGTTTTTCAAGAGCAGAAACCAGTGAAGCATAAGTCTTGGGAGATTCTCTTCGTAACGAGGACGAGAGATAAACCATATTACATTGAAAGTCTGTTATCATATTTAGAGCTTTGGAGTATATTTTCTTGTTGTCTTCTTTAAGATAACATGATACTTTTCTTCTGTACCTTTTTTTTCTTTTGTTTCGACAATTCTTTCGGTAGGCATATCCCAATCCACATCATCAAAAACAAATCGCTGATGTAAGTCATCTTTTATACCTATGCGTTTCGTGGCATCACCAATGCTTCTGTCTTTCTTGAATGTATCAGGAATGGCAATGACATCTGGCATCCTAGAACAATGATTGAATATCTCATACATTGATAGTTTGGGGCCACCGACAACTCCAATCTGTTCCCATTGTTCCTGTTGGTTCTGCTTGTATATTTCAATACCTCGAATGAGAACGCCGCCGAATCGCATCAATTCATCACCATCTCTAACCGTTTCAAAGGCTATATCTACACCGCTGCCATGAAAGAACCATTCCACACGTTTGCAATCACGACTGTATGTACTTATATCCTTGTCCTGTTCCTTGATATCATATAGGTAAAACTCTATCTCTGCAAACCGATAAATGATATCGCTGTTATCTCTTGAATCATGTTTGAGAATGCAATAGTGGTTCATTAACTCTATTGCAGCTTCTCTGAAACACTCCCTTTGTATATCTGTAAAAAAACTCAAATCCATAATAACCTTAATTCCGCAACATTTTAATTAAACATTCTTATAATATGCTGAACAACGAAAGATTGCAAAGGATATTACCATGTCAGAATAAACCAATTCATAATCCTCCCCTAACGCACGTTCCCTAAAATCTCCCATACCACATTATTCTATAATTTGCCAATACCCTTGTTTCCTACCACCTACACGTCTCAATAATCCAAGTTCTTGAAGACGTGAAAGATTATATTTAACACCATTCTCTGTAATATTAAGAAGTTCTTCGCTTATTTCCTTTCGGGTCGCTTCGGGATGTTCTTTTAGAAAAGATAGTATAGCTTGTTGCTGCCCCGTCAAGTTTTGTATAGTCTTTTGGGTAGTCTTTTGGGTAGTCTTTTGGGTAGTCGCTCTTTCCGGATACTCAAACTTGAATATAGTCCAAATACCCGAAGCGTCATAACGAAACTCCGGTGTAGAGAATCCGTCATTCTTACAAGCCATGATGATACGTTCAATACCACGTCCCCATGCTTCAATCTCCCCAGAGCGAAAGAACGTATTAGCTATGTCGGGGTTGTAAGGGAAACTTCGATGAGAAGATAACAATGTTTCTACAGTCCAACCATCTGGCAATACACCACCATTTACGATTTCTAGTTTATTCTCATATACACGGATTTGTATAGGAGAAGGCTCTGCATAATCTTTATTGATACAAGCGTTCAGTAACGCCTCACGTAGAGCTTCCCTAGGCATAGGTAATGTTTCTATTCGATGAATGCCCTCGTAGGTAATAATGGCTTTCATGTATTTGGTACACAGCAAATCCATCAGTTTCCCAATTTGCTGAAACAGATTGCCATGTACTTCATCCTGATACACCAAATCCATACCTTCGCGAAAGAAACCGACTTTGACAAAAGCTCCAGCCACATATCGTTCTGGGTCAGGATGGAACAACAAGGTAGCGGCCCGTTTCAGATAACAGCCTTCATAAAGCCGAAGTTTCTCTAACAAGCCATGATTATCGTCCATCAAATCCGCATCCTCCATGCGTCCGCTTCGTTTGGCATATTTACGGAACAAATCGAACGTAACGTTATCCAAATCCTCTGCTTTTAGATAAGGTACAGGTACACCATCCCATGTCTTGCCTTGCTTGCGAAGCATAAAGCGATCGAGTGCGACTCCTTTCAATTCTTGATTGGTGGCACCGCTCCGCTGGTAATACTTACCACGAAAACTAATTGGATAAGGGTATGCCTCTGTCACAATTTCCAGATATTGCTTTTCATCTTTCTCTTTAAGGTTGACATCTACTAAGATACCGAGCATATCACGAACCTTGTTCGGAATATCCTCCATTAATTTCTGGGCATCCTTCACACCGCATACTTCGCCTTTGTCCTCAATACCGACAAATAGTGTTCCACCCTGTGCATTGGCAAAGCCACATATCCATTTCAGATATTCGTCACGCCAAGATTCTTTAAATTCTATGTTTTGGGATTCAATGCTCATATCTTATGTTTATATTACAAAATGCTTCCGTAAAGAAATTGCATAACAACTATGTTTATTTATCGGTCAATATACAATAATTATAGTTCACGACATATAGCTATTGGATCAATTATGCACTCTGTATCAAATCTTCGATAAATATTTCAAAAATACAAATAAAATCCGATAACTCACACCTTTTGGCAAAGTATTCTAAATTAGATTTTCACTATTGTCTGAACACTGAGCCACATTCTTTTGTACGCATTCCCTACTTGTATTGGCATAACAATAGACACAGAAATGGCGGCAAGTGTTATACCTACCGATATCTTTGCTTATCATGCAACCACAGGCTTTCCGTTGGCCTTTGTCTTTTAGCTCTTTGCGTTTGTCGGGTAAAGCGGGAAACGTACCAAAAAGATCCGGTTCGGGTAATTGGCCTGTTCGAAGATAATAAACCAATTCATAATCCTCCCCAAACACACGCTCCATTAAATCACCGTCGATACACCGGTTATGCTCAATGCCATAAACCGTAAGGTCAATATCCTCGGCACAAGTAGCGAGTGTCACATTCCAACCAGTAGAAGCCCAAATTTCCCTCAACCTCACCAATCCCTCTACAGTTTCTTGACGTTGCGTCGCATTCATCTCAGCGGTTTCCACATCCTCTTTCGTAAAGCAATTCGTCTCTTTTATAAGATTGTTCTGTACCTTACGATACGCCTTTACATCTACGAAACTGAACACGAGCTTATCAGTATATCCTTTCAACTGATTGCCGATCTTCCAAATACGGCTAAGCAAGACACGAGGCGTGATAGATGGAGTTATAATCAACGGGTCGAATCGCCAGATCACCCGTTCCTTCCCTATCATTTCCGACAACTCCCGAAATGTCTCCACCCGTTGCGTAACGCTCGGCACATTCGGCTCAAAGCCTTCGCTCACATAGTCATTCAACGTGAACTGGAAATAATAATGGATACCCCTCCTATCCAACTCATGCAAATAAGGCAATATCGGCTTCGGGTTCTTTGTCCAAAACACGATTGCCTTACACCGCTCAAACGACACATACATCTTCCGCCGATTAAACGGATTATACCAAACACAATACCCCTTGGCCAAACGATTAAAGAACCATTTGGCATAAAAGGCCGGAATATCCGTTGACCGGCTGGCCGAAATGATGATGGGAGCAAGTGCCTCGACTTGCTCACCGGAGTCCGTTGTGATCATTCTTCCGTTATTATTATGTAATTAGGGTCATAACATCCGTAATTTGTCTACCGCAAGATAGGGATTATCTCGCTATTTTTGTATCCTAAAAATGAATGTAGAACCTAATAAATAACAGTAAACATGAAAAATGTATTGATTTTATCTTCCAGCCCCCGTCGTGGAGGCAATTCCGATACGCTATGCGATGAGTTTATGCAAGGGGCGATCGAAAGCGGTCATCGTGTGGAAAAGGTTTTTCTGCGAGACAAGACCATTCACCCCTGCACGGGATGCGGCGTGTGCAGCCAATACAAGAAGCCTTGTCCACAAAAAGATGACGCAGCAGAGATTATCGGAAAGATGCTTGCCGCCGATGTGATCGTGATGGCTACGCCGGTCTATTTCTATGCCATGAGCGCACAGATGAAGACGCTGATAGACCGTTGCTGCGGTCCTTATACCGAAATGAAAAACAAGGAGTTTTACTTCATCGCCACGGCCGCTGAAGACGATAACGGCATCATGGATCGCATTGTGACCAACTTTATGGGATTCCTCGACTGTCTGGAGAACCCGACCGTGAAAGGAACGCTATTCTGCGGTGGTGTGTGGCACGTGGGCGAGATCGAAGGGAACCCGACCTTGAGGCAAGCATACGAGCGGGGAAAACGAGTATAACACTCTTGATCGCGACCAATACGTTCGGGTATAATCCATACAGGCGACCTACTTCTATGGGGAGCGAATACGGTAGTCCTTTTCTACGAGACCTTTTCCTCGTCTTACAGCTATACCCGTTTAGGGAAGAAAGAGAATCCCGCAGGGTTGGCCGACGTACTTGGCAGAGGAAACGTGAGGGTTGCCCGCTTCTCCCTAAGTAAATAATGCTCCGATACCGCATAAATACCTTATCGGTAGCAGATGAATTCTTGTTCGCATACTGTATAATTCTACAAACCACGACGTGGTCTGTACAGATCAAGACGTGGAATATACAAATCACGACGTGGTCTATATATTCCACGGTGATAATTTGGAAATAGATCAAGTAGTAAGTATATTTGTATATAGTAAGAAGAATGTTTTTAACTTGAAGATACAAACAATTATACCTAGTAGCAGTTATGGCAGAATATATCAAGCAAGAGATGTGCGACCTGAACGGGACGGGGGAAAAGCCTGTGTATTATCGGATGAAGATACAACGGAACATGGACATGGAGGATTTCGTGGAACGGATCACCTACCCCGGATCGGGCTTGAGCAAGGGTAACGTTATGCAAGTGATGACGACAGTAGCGGAATATCTGGCCTATTGCATGGCGGAAGGGCAGTCGGTCACGTTGGATGGCATCGGTACGTTCACGCCCCGCCTAGGCGTGGTGAAGGACAAGGAGATCGACTCGCTGGATGGTGACGAACCGAAGCGTAACGCACGGAGCATCGAGGTGAATGGCATCAACTACCGGGCCGACAAGGAACTGGTACGGGAAACTAACCTGCGTTGCGACTTAAGACGGGGAGGTATCAGCCGTGTATGGAAATCGCCCTTCACCGAAGAGGAGCGCCGGACGCGGGCATTGGATTACCTTCACGAGCACCCATTCTTGCGCATACAAGACTACATGGCTATCACCGGACTAAAACGCAGTAGCGCAAACCGGGAGCTACTACGACTCAGCAGCGATCCGGCGAGTGGGCTCACCATATCGGGTTATGGAAGCCACCGGGTGTATGTCCGCAGGAAAACAGAGGGCGATCGCTAATCCACCCAATGGTGCCCCGGGCCGGAGAAAACACATACATTTTACTCCGGCTTTTGACTAAGCATTTGTATTGTTTCAGTAAACTCCGCGACTATAGACTTCAAATTGGGATTATCGAGTCGAATAATAATCGCCGCATAATTCTGTATCCCATCTGCATCTCGGATGTCCGCAGACATGAAAGCGAAATCAGATTTACGCGGCGAGGAATGAAACCAAAACTCAAAAAGGCGATTGCGCATACTCTGCTTGCTATCTCCTGTCTCACAAATATACAACAGAGTTGTATTAGAACATTCGAAAAACTCATAGACTATCGCCATTATCGCCCGCCTCAACTTAGAATCACGAGGAGACTTTCTATTATTCGTATTAGCAATAATAAATTGATAGGATTCATCACTAAGCATCAATTCGTCCTCAAGAAAACTGACATAATAAATCACACCAAAGTCCGTAACAAACCGGAAACACATAGAATCCCTAAGAGCTGTTACCGCATAAGGAGAATTAGAATTTATACGTTCAAGGTTAAGGCTTACCATACTTCAAAATAAGTAGCTTCTTGCCCTGTACGTTTCTTAAACTCTTCTTTCATCTCTTTTTCCAGTTTAGCTACATACTCTCGCTTCAGCTTCCGTGCGGTCTCCAACCGACGCAAAGCCTCTTCTCTGGTAATCTTGCTATTTTTCTCTTTTTCCATATCCTTCGATATAATACTTATATATTACAAATGTAGGATAAATTCCGTTCTTTACCAAAATATTTATTCTTTGCTTCTGTTTTTGAGAAATATAACAAACACACAGATCACTAATCCACTTGATGGTGCCCCGGGCCGAGACGCTTGCGGGTACCATTTGGCTTTATCAGTTCGGCGGAGGTGCCTTCCGGGATTTGGAGATCGAACTTCATTCGCTTGCCTTTCTTCTTGATACTTACTTGGATGGTTCCATAATGAGTCTCTAGACTGGCAGAGGCTTCCGATAAGGAACCCAGTTGAGGCGCGATCTTAAAGGTACGGAAGCCGGGAGAGGTTGGCTCGATACCGCAGACCTTCTGGCTCAATAAGGTAAGCGGGCCACCGCTCCAAGCGTGATTGATCGTGCCGCCGCCGAATCCCTCGGCTCCGATGCCCCATCCCTCGAACAAGGTCGTGTATTCGGCATAATCCAGCATACGGGTGTAACGTTGCTTCATCCGTTCCAAGGCAAACGTCGGCTCGCCCATCTGGAAAAGGGCCTCTAGGACATACTTCTCCATATAAGGGCTGGCGTGATACTCCTTTTTAAGCACCTTCGTCAGCGCCGGATACTTATCTTTCGAGGCCAGCCCGGAAACAACCGCCATGGCTTGGGAGCGATCGTCCGTCTCCCCTTTATAGCCGGGGGAGCGATAGGCGGAACCTGTCCAGAACTTCGTGTCGAAACAACGTTCTATGCTACGCATCATCTGGGAGATCTCATCGGCATCCTTATCCTTGCCGAGTTGCAGGGCGAAGGCTCGCTCCGCTTTCAAGGCCAGATAATACCAGCAATTGGTCAATACACCCATATCGACGTGCTCGCCCCAGTCGCCCCAACTCCAAGCGACTTGACGCTCGATCACCAAGCCACTCTTATCGACTTGCCAGACCTCGTGCAGGTAACGGCGCATCCGGTCGTATATCACCGGAACGAAACTACTGTCGGCACTATAATAATATTGTGTATAAAAACCGTACCAACCGATAGACGCCAACATCTGTAAAGGAAGCTCCTTATCCCAATTACCCGCCGGAACCGGAGCGTAGAGCGTTCCGTCCTCCCGCTGCCAATTCATTAATTCATGGATGCCTTTTACGGCTAGTTTCTGCCCGGACGGAGAAAGGGCGTAGAAAGCCTCGCCTAGCTCATTCACCTCGTCGCCCCACCATTGGGCACGTTCACGATCCGGACAGTCCATATAATTATCACGCATCGTTATGTATAAGGTACGGGCAGAACGTTGCCAAAGCTCGTCGTAGAACGGGTCGTCACAATGGAAAGAGCCCGCGAGGTCCGTGTTGTAACCGGTCTCACGGTATTTCACATCCAGCACCTTCACGCCCTCGGGGATGATGTAATAGACCTCATGGCCGTTCATCCAGCCATAGCTTTCGTATTCCTGCTCACCCTCACGAGTGATATATTCGGCACGTACATTACGCTCACTTCCTCCCTCGTAATTATCCATCCGGATGTGGATAGTATTCCCGGCCTCCGCCTCTACTTTTAGATACGGAGTGATCTGGGCATTATAGGGCAAACGACAGAACAAGGTATCGCCTTTCAAGGATTCCCGGACGGATACATAGGATAACAGGCCGCTGTTTTTCCACTGGGGTATCGGACGTTCCACCAGATCCCCGAAAGGAGCTTTCCCCGCCTTACCGACGCAGACCGCCCCCGGAAGGGAACCTTCGAAACTCGTACGGTTCCAGTTTGTTATCGCTTGACGGGCATCGAAGCGGATATTACTCTCCGGCATACGGTAATTCGGGAAAGGGGCCTCGGTATTTTGATAGGCCTCATACAAGGCACACTGCCAGCTCGCATCGGAGACGATCTCCAGTCCCGGAGCGATCGCCTCGAATAACAAAGCTGCTTTCCCACTGTTGATATGACTGAAACCGTCTTTCCCGAAATGCCAGAGCAAGATAGCGATGGTGTTCGAACCTTTTGTCAGGTAAGGGGCGATATCTACCGGATCGTAATAAGTCCCGGAAGGAGAAGGTCCTCTTTTCAAGCCACCCTCGAAGATAACCAGTTGGTCGTTGATCCAAAGCCAATACTTGGAATCGGCGGCGATACGGGCGATGAGTTGATTCGGGACATCCGTCACAGCGAATGATTTACGGTAGATCAACCAAGTATTCGTAGCGCTTTGGCAACGCTCGGTATTGATCCATTGGGCTTTCCAAGGGAAGGCAGCGGGACAACTGTCCGAGGCAGTCACTTTTATCCAGCTGAAAGATAGGAGAAACAATAGAAGAGCAAGAAGTAGCTTGTTCATACGTTTAATCTTTAAGGTTCTCAATTATTTGCTTTCGAAATCCCCAGTTGTAGAGACGGGGCACGCCCCGTCTCTACAACTAGGTAAAATAAGCCAATATAGGCGATGTCATTACCGGCTTACTAAAGTCATACGGTTCTTATCACACCGGATATGAAAACGTATGCGTACCGGCGGATACGGTCTCGGTCTGATCGCCTACCACGATATCGGCGGAGCAATCAGCCGGAATCGTCACGGTAAGCATAACCTTATCCCCTTCCCGTTTCCATTCGCTTGCGATACGGCCGCGTACGGAATGGTACTCACCTTTCGCCCAATCCAGTTCTTTCACGAAATGAGGAGTGATACGGATATGACGGAAGCCCGGATCCGAGTCGTCATGATTGATACCGGCCAGCTGGTTCATCATCCAAGCGGAAACATCTCCCATAAAGACATGGTTCAAGGAAGCGTCGGCAAACTTCGGACTAAGTGTCCACGTCTCCGGCAATGTGGAGTAACCCATCGTCTCTACCCAATATCCCCAAGAAGGTGCCTCAGTCTTCGTGATCATCTTCATGACATCCTCGATATAGCCATATTTCGTAAGCATGGCCGGAACGGTCTTACTGCCTAAAAGACCGAAGTCCAAGAAATAGTTATTTCCCGCTACCACCTCACGCAGCTTATCCGCCACGAGTTGTTCCTTTCCTTCCGGTACAAGTCCCAGATACAAGGCCAAGGCTTGCGCCGTTTGGGTCCCTTCGGCATACACACTGGTCTCGGCGTTGAAGAACTTCTGATTGATCAAGGATTTGAGCGTATTCGCTTTCTCTTGATAAGGAGCGGCATCCTTGCCCAGTAAAGAGGCGAAGCGAGCCATCAACTTATAATCCAGATAATAGTAGGCGGTAGAGGTATATTCATTATTCGTCGTAGCTTTCCAATACACCCAGTCACCCAAGCCAAAAGGCAAGTAACCGTCTTTCTCTTTCGTCTTCAAATAATCCAGATATCGCAGCATCGTAGGATATAAGCGTTCTATACTGCGAGACTCTCCATAATAATCATACAAGGCGTTCGGTATGATAAACATGACAGCGTCCCAAACCGGACCCGGCCACTCGCCATATCCCCAACCGCTGGAAGGAATGATACCGGAAATCTCACCCGCCTCACGCTGGTTGTCGATAATGTCATCCATCCATTTCTCATAAAGCGTGATACCATCGAAGCCCAGCAAACCGAGGTCGATCGCAATATGCGCATCGGCTGTCCAGCCATTCTTCTCCCGTTGCGGACAATCGGTCGGGATACTGTGCAGGTTACTACGGTAAGCCTGCATCGTAGCCTCCCATATCTTATTCAATAGAGGATTCGAACAAGCGAAGGAACCGGACGGACGGACATCGGTATGCATAAACAAGCCGGTCAAGTTCTCTTCCGTTAAAGTAACGGGACGGCTACTCTCCACCTCCACGTATTGGAAACCGTGATAAGAGAAGGAAGGCATGAAGATCTCCTCCTCTCCCGTACCTTTCAAGGTAAAGACATCCATCTGGAATACCTCGTCCGGTTTGACCGGATGATAATATACATTGATATTGCCTTGCTCCAAGCGACCGTCTTTCTTCAACAACTCACCATGTTTTAACGTGATACGGGTTCCCGCCTCACCTTTCACCTTCAAGCGGCAAAGGCCGGACATGTTCTTCGGGAAAGAATATACATATAACTGATCGGAGAAACGTTTCATCGACACGGGCCTCACCTCTTCCGTGATACGGATTCCCGGCATTTGCTGGGCTACCAACAGAGGTGCCGGAGCCTGCGCCGGAAGTGCCGCTTCCCATTTACTATCGTCGAAATGAGCGTTTTTCCAGCCGGCCTCTTCCAGCCGGGCATCGAATTTATCGCCGCTGTATATATTATTATAGGTATAGGCCCCGGTGGAAGTCTTCCAAGTCTCGTCCGAACCAATCACCTCCGTCGTACCATCCGTATAGGTAATACGCAACTCACATAGCAGGCGGGGACGATTCCGCCAGCGTGCCTCATGGAAATTCCAGACCGCCACGGACTGCTCATTGTACCAGCCGTTTCCCAGAACAGCGGCCACGGCGTTGTCGCCTTGCTCCAGCAAAGAGGTAACATCATGCGTCACGTACAAAATACGTTTATCGAAATGCGTATACCCCGGGTCCAGATAATTCGTTCCGACCCGCTCGCCATTGATGAATAGCTCATGATACCCAGCAGATGCTACGTACACACGGGCATCCTTCACTTCCTTGCCTACCGGGAAAGACTTGCGGAACAAAGGGGCAGGCTCGAACTCCTTATCCTTATGATCGGTAATCCAAGAGGCGGACCAATCCGAGGGATCGAACTTAGCGGTCTCGAAAGAAGCCGTCTCCGAGGTAGCGCACGGACGCCCTTCACCATCCCATACCGTAACATTCCAGTAATAACGGGTATGAGGTTTCAGGGCCATTCCCTCCGCATAGGGCCGCAAGTCGTCCGGACTCGTACCGATCCGTACCTCATAGCGGGAAGCCTTAAAGCCCTCCTCATTTCCGGAGTATTCCCATGTAAAGCGAGGAGACGAAGTATCCAAGCCGATAGGCTCCGTAAGGTATTCCGTACGGAGATTCGTAGGTATCGTTAATTCATTATTGCTTTTACAACCGCCTAATAAGAGGGCGGCGAAAGCGTAGATGCAAATAGTTTGTTTCATATATTCTATAATTATATACATTCAACATATCCAGTTGTAGAGACGGGGCGTGCCCCGTCTCATCCCAGCTAAATGGCAACTTAAATACTATCAGTCTATGGTGAGACGGGGCACGCCCCGTCTCTACAACTAAGTATAAGAGCTACGGATTAACTCGTATCTCTTCAGGAGCGTTGATATGGCTTATCACCTTGCCGTCCGCACCTTTCTCATGTCGGATCTCAATCACCCCATAAGGCGTGGGAAACGTACCTTCCACCCATTCGAGATCTCCCAGATGTGGGATGATACGTACCGTACGGCAACCCGGTTCCACCACTTGTACGCCCAATACGTACTCGCTCAACCACGATGTGGGGCCCGAAGCCCATCCATGGCACAAGCTATGGCGGAAACCTTGATAGCAATACGCCCCATAATCCCCATGAATGTCTTTTTTCCCAGCGGGGACCAGCTCATCAATACGCCCTGCGTCAGGAAGCCATTCCATATTGAAATCCTCCCAAAACGTCGTAGCACCTACATCCAGCATAGCTCCCCAATACGTACGGATCACATCTAACGCACCTTGGTAATTACCAGCCAACGCCATCGCCCGTAGCATATAATACCCGTAAAACGTAGAGAAGCCTTTCGCCCCGTCCACCGCCAAGCAACGCTCGTTCGCCTCCTTAGCATCCATGATACCCGCCAGAGCCATCAAGGCGGCGGCCTGTTTATCCCCGGGCGTAATCCGATCTTTCTCCGAAGGGAACCGGGATTTCTTCCGAAGGGAAAACTCAATAGCCTTGGAAGCTACCATACGGCATTCCGAGGCCAACGCATCCTCGCCTAAAACGGTACATAACTCCTCTCCCGCACGCATGGCTTGTATCATCAGCGATTGAAGGCCGGCATCGATAGCGGGTGTATTCTCACTGGAAGGCCAATCCAAGAAACGGTTCCCATCCAGTCTCTCTTGTCCGCTTGGGTCAACCTTCGAGATCAAGTGACGCAACAAAGCAGTCATATAAGAGCGTTGCTCTTGTAGATACGCAAGATTCCCTTGGTAATAATACCAATCCCTCTGGATCAACAACCACCAGATCGAGTACGAACTGATACCGTTCATCCAACTAGGCAGCGGCGTAATATCCCGAATCAAATCCAAGCTCTTAGGAACCACCTCATTATAACCGAAGACGGTACTGACCGTCATTACCTCCGGATGTAAATCCCCCACCCAGACCAGACGATCCCGTTTTACGCCGTCCCATAGATATTCCTGCATATTCAAGTGGACCGTGTACGCACCTGTCTTCCAGATCCGGTTCAACCGCTCGTCATTACAACGGAAAGAGCCCAGATAAGGAATATCCCGAAACGTGGAGATCGCACGAACCTCTTTTAATTGCAACTCCGTAGAATCACCCAATACATCAATACGCACGAAACGGAAACCGGAATTACCGATCTCCTGCACGCCCAGCCAAGGGAGCGATACCACGAAATCCCGCATCGCATGATCGTTGCTCGCCCCGTTCGCGCCATCTATCTCGCACATAGCCTCACTAACGGACTCGCCGAAACGAACCCGTACGGAAACCGGATCGTGAGACGGCGGCATACCGGTCACCAGCTGAAGGCCGCCTTGCAACTCCTTCCCGAAATCAAGCAGCAAAGCGGGATGTTCGGTTGGCGTACTTTTCAACACACACAACCGATTATTCGCCAAATCCGACTGTCCGTTGCCCGGAACAAGCAAATGGTTCGCTCCCGTAATTCGCGAACTATCTTGCTGCCAGACAATACGGACCGGAGCGATATACTCCCGTGTCCGATGGTCTCGCTGCTGGGCGAACAACGTGAACGAACCGATCCCTATGAATAGAATGATTAATTTCTTTCGCATACGCTAGAGTCCAAAAGCCGGAACCAAGTCATCCAATTGCTGCTCCGTCATACCTTCCGGCTCGTAACCGGTCATGCGGGCACTGAAATAGATCTGGGCGGATTTACTCAACGTATCGATCGCATCGAAGCACTCGATCAGGTCCTCACCGACGGCAAGGATACCGTGCTTCTCCCAGAACACCACGTCGTGCTCCTCCAACTGACGGATCGTAGCGTGCGCCAACGCCAAAGTGCCCGGTATCTCGTAAGGAACAATACCGACCCCTTTCGGCACGATAATCCGACATTCCGGAATCATACTCCATAACGTGCGGGTAATCTTCTCCGAATCCAAGAACGGCTTACAATGCGTCATGCCGATAATATCCGTCGGATGCGTATGCAATACCACCCGGTTATCCCGTCCCTTCGCACGCAAGAAATTGTGCATCAACAAATGGGAAGGCAACTCGGAAGTCGGTGGGATCGGTTGCTCCGCTAGGATATCATACGATTTCCCATCGGCGGCGATACGGATCAAAGAGCCGTTGGCGAAAGGATCTTTCGCCACGTAACGCATCCGTTTTCCGGTACCCGTCACATAAAAGACGTGCCCGCATAAGGCCGTCATCGCCTCTTGCAAGGGAATCGAGGAAACCAAAGCCGGCAACGCCTTCTCCTCCTCGCTCAATAAAGTAGTCAGGTTCACCGATATATTCCCGCCGTTTCGCTCAGCCCAACCCTTGGTCCACAAATAGCCGGCGACCTCGGCGATACGATCTATTTCCGCCATCAGGCGTTCATTGTTTCTTAGTATTATCATGTCTATTTTAATTAAACTATATTCGGATATAATAAGGAAAGGATCAAGATACACATGCCGGTAATCAATACCACGATCGTCCGGCGATCCACGCCCTTCCATTCTTTTAATAAGATGCCCCAGACATTACTGAAAATAACATTCAACGACATCAGGATACTCCACGAGAAAGCCAGCATAACCGGGGAATCCGAGAAATAGCTCTTTCCCATCCCCAGTCCGAAGAACTGCGAGTACCAAAGCACGCCTGCCAAAGCGCAAAATAAGACATTATTCAGCAATGTACCTCCCGATACCGAGAAATAATCCTTGCCCGTCCCGTTTTTCACGTTCTGGAAAATACAATACACAGCGTTCGTACAAAAGCCGCCCAAAGTAACCAACAGTATCACGGGATTCAAGGCGAACAGATCGCTAGCTCCCGCCTCTTTCGCTTTCGCCAGCACCTCGTTTCCCGATTCCAAACCCAAATTGAAGCAGGCGCTCATCACACCGGCAAGCAAGGCTACCGCCAAGCCCTTAGTCAAGGCAAAATCCTTCACCGCCGCTTTCTTCTCCTCCTCACTCATATTCCGGGCCCGCAGGCTTCCGGCGTAACCGATCACGGCGATACCCGCTAAGGTAATGCAAACACCGGTCAACAGGATCAATCCGGTTCCCTCAAACAGATTCGTTCCACCGAACAAAGCCGGGAAGAGCGTACCAAAACCGGCGCATGTACCCAAGGCGATGCTCTGTCCCAAAGCTACGCCCAGATAACGCATACTCAACCCGAAAGTCAACCCGCCAACACCCCAGAGCATGCCATAGATAACCGCTCCCAAGCTACCCGGCGAACGCCATAGCTCCAGTAAGGTACTCCCTTCCGGTACCGCCAACATCGCCCCGAGATAAGGGAAAACCAACCAAGCGAAGATACCTTGCACCAACCAAAAGCTTTCCCAACTCCAATCCCGGATCTTATTGATCGGCACGTACGAGCTACTCTGCCCGAAACTGCCGATCGCGATGATCACCAACCCGATCCCGATCTCTATCATTGCCGTCTTGAGGTAACGTCGGACTCATATTTCTCGATCTCAGCGATATAAGACTCTCCTACGGGGACCCCACTTTGTAGACAATACATATCCCAAACCGCCCCCCAAGGCAGACTCTTCGCTTCCTCCTGCAAGGCAAGACGCTGGAAATACTTACCCTCATCCTCGTACTGGCGAAGCAAGGCGATCGGCTCCAGCAAAGCGAGCATAAAGGCTTTTTGCGTAGCACGACTACCAATGACATAAGCACCGATACGATTGATGGTAGCGTCGAAATAATCCAAACCGATATGTACCCGGTCCAAGGCGTCGCAACGCACGATCTCACGAGCTAAATCCTGCACATCGTCATTCAAGATCACGACATGATCGCTATCCCAACGGATCGGACGACTTACGTGCAACATGATCTCGGGCGTAAACAGCAATAACGAGGAAACCTTGTCGGCGATACTTTCCGTCAAATGGAAATGGCCGGTGTCCAAGGTAACGATCTTGTTCTTTTTCGCCCCGTAACCCAAATAGAAATCATAGGAACCTACCGTATAACTTTCCAGACCGATACCGAAGAGTTTCGCCTCGATACAATCTTTCATCCATTTATATTCGGTAGCGAATATCTCATCCAGCGATTCCTCCAAGATACGGCGATAACGTAAGCGGCTGGCCGGTACTTCCTTGCTCCCGTCATGTATCCAAAGGTTCATCATGCAAGGATCGTTCTGGGCTTTACCCATCTCATCGCTGATCCAGCGACAACGCTTCGTATGCTCGATCCAGAAGTTACGGATATCATCGCTGGGGTTCGCCAAGGTCAAATCTCCGCTTTTAGGGTGCGAGAAAGAGGTACTGTTGAAGTCTAGCTTGAAATCATTCTCTTTCGCCCATTGTATCCAGCTCTCGAAATGATGGGGTTCTACCTCGTCACGATCTACTTTCTCCCCTTGGAAATCCCCGTAGATCTCATGCAGACTAAGCCGATGATTACCGGGGATATAGGATTTCGCCTTCAATACATCCCGGCGCAACTCGTCGATAGTACGGGCACGTCCCGGATAATTGCCGGTCACTTGTATACCACCGGTCAAGGAGCCGCCTTGGTTCTCGAAACCGCTTACGTCATCGGCCTGCCAGCAATGCAGGGATAGGGATATTTTCTTCATATCCTCTAATGCTTTACGAACGTCTACACCTACGGCCGCATAACGTTCTGCCGCTACTTCAAATGCCTGTTGAATTAAACTGTCTTTTGTCATGGTATGATGTTTTTAAATTTATATGATTTGAAAGTGTATCACCTTTCCGGATAAAATTCCTTGGGAGGGAATGCGGTGGCTATCAGTCTTCGCATCTCCCAACAATCCGTCAGTAATCCTGCCGACTTAGCCTGTATCAAGCAATTTCCAATGGCTGTCGCCTCAGACGGGCCTGCCAATACGGGAATACCGATAGCGTTGGCTGTCAACTGATTCAGCAGATCGTTCCGAGAGCCACCACCTATCACATGCAATCGTTCGATCGGATGTGGCGACATCGATTTGAGTATTTCCAGCACCTCTTTATAACGATTCGCCAAGCTATAAAATATACAATGTACATAATCGGCGTCCGAAGCGGGAACAGCCTGTCCGGTTTCCTCACAATAGGCCGTGATCTCACGTAGCATACTCTCAGGATTGGCGAAACGAGGATCATCCGGATTGATCAAAGAAGTAAATTCGCTCAACTCCGCCATCCGAACCATATCATCGTACGAATAATCCAATCCGGACCGCTTCCATTGCTCCCGGCAACGTTCCAAGATCCACATACCTGTAATATTCTTCAAAAAGCGAGTCGTACCCTCGATACCCCCCTCATTCGTGAAATTATTCTTGAAAGAGACCTCGTTGATGATCGGCTTCTCCACCTCGATACCCATCAAGCTCCAAGTACCACTACTCAAGTAAGCGAAATTAGGAGAAGAAGCAGGAACAGCGGCTACCGCCGACGCCGTATCGTGACCAGCCACGGCGATTACCGGGATTTCCCCGATTCCTGTCTTACGGGCGATCGACTCGCTCAACCGCCCGATCAACGTCCCCGGCATCACCACCGGACACATCAAAGTAGGAGATACACCCACGGCCTCCAAGAGCTTGTAATCGAATTTATGGGTTTCCGGATTCAATAATTGAGACGTGGAAGCGATCGTATATTCACATACCATACGCTCCGTCAACATATAAGCCAAAAGGTCCGGTATGAATAATATCTTTTCCGCCACTTCCTGCGGTATAAACGAGTCTTGCCCCGCCCTGAAAAGCTGGAACAAGCTATTAAACGGCATCACTTGAATACCTGTCCGCTTATAGACCTCTTCCTTGGGAATCCGTTTGAAAAAGTCCTCGGGAGCGCCGTCCGTATAAGGATCTCGGTAAGCACGAGGTAAGCCCAATAAAGAGCCATCCAAAGCCACATACCCAAAATCCACCCCCCATGTATCTATTCCGATCGAGTGCAACCGGATTCTTTCCCGGGCGCATATCGTCAAGCTTTCTATAAGAGAAGTATAAAGATGATAGATATCCCAATAAAACCGTCCGTGTAATTCCACCATCGGATTCGGGAACCGATGGATCTCTTTCATTTCAAATTTGGCATCCTTTAAGGTTCCGAGCACGGCCCGTCCACTGGTAGCCCCTATATCAAAGGCTAGAAAATTATATTCCTTCATGGCTTAACAAAGTTATTTGTTTGACGAAAGCAAAAGTAGAAGCATTATTGCTATATTTGCTTACGAAAATGATTTTAAACCTTTCAAATCTGACATGAACGAACTGCGGAATGATTTACTACGTTACTTGACGATCAGCGCTACGGATGAGGAATGGGGAATCGTCGTCACGACGGTCGGATATCAATTCATCCCGCCGGGTTGCGCCTATCCGCTTTCCCGGCATCCGGAGAAGTATAATTTCAAGCCTCAGACCGGGCGCATCCTAAATGAGTATCAATTGGTATATATAACGAAAGGTAGCGGGTACTTTTCCTCCCAGTCTTGTAAATCGCAAAAGATAAACGCAGGGACGATGATCCTCCTTTTCCCCGGGGAATGGCATAGTTATTATCCGGACCGGGAAACGGGATGGGATGAGTATTGGGTAGGTTTTCGGGGTATTCATATCGATAAACGTGTGGAGAAGAAATTCTTTACCAAGGAAGAGCCGCTACACCGGATCGGGCTGAGCGCTACGATCGTCGGACTTTATGAGGATATACTGAAGTTCGCCTCGGAGGAGAAATCCGGTTACCAACAGATGATCTCCAGTATCGTGCTTCATATATTAGGCTCCGTATATTATAAGGAAAAGAACAACTCCTTCACGAACACCTATGTCGTAGATAAAATCAACGAGGCACGTATATTAATGAAGGAGAACATCGAGGACCCATTAAGTCCGGAAGAGATCGCTGCCCGTCTTGGTTTAGGTTATTCATGGTTTCGCCGGATGTTTAAGGAATACACCGGCGTCTCCCCCGCCCAATATCAATTACAACAGAAGCTCCTTCGTGCGAAAGAGCTTCTGACTAGCACCCCTTTGACGATCTCCGAGATCGCCTATAGCCTACATTTCGAGAATGCCGGCCAATTCTCCACATTCTTCAAGAAGAAAGAAGGGGTCACGCCCTCGGAGTTCAGGGATCGGACGCATTGAGCTGGAGTGAACCGCTCAATAAGGTTTATAAGGCGTACGCATGACATTCCATGTTTTTGGTAGCCACACTCTATAACGTTCTGCCTGATTCCACGTATTACCAGCTGATGCGAAATCGCACAGATGAATCGGGCGAGCCTTGCCGTTTCCTTCCAAATCCGTTCCTAAAACCATAGGAACGGTAAAAGCCATCCAAGCGAAATCGGGGGCTTGTACCGGAGTTAATTCCACATAACCATCCTTGCTGACGATCACGGAAGCCTCATCCACATCTCCATCCTTAAAGCGGCTATCTCTAGCCAGCACCAAAGGGCCTCTTACGATCGCTTGAGCCTCGTTCAGCTCCACCAAGCGAGCCCGCATATCCAACTCCACCGTAATTTCATCCCCTTTTTCCCAAGTCCTATGAATCGGTAGGTATGCTCCAGCCAACAGATCCGTTAAAGGCTCACCATTGACAGACACCACAGTTCGCTCACTCCACGCCGGGATACGCAAGGCGATCGTAAAATCACTCGTCTTCTCCGGTTCCACCACAATCCGGACTTGCCCATCTATCGGGTAGTCCGTCTCCTGCATCATCGACACCCTCGTCTTTTTATCCAACTCTACCTCCACGCTCGAAGCCGCATATAGGTTGACATCGATACGTCTGCCGTTTACCTGATAAGCGAATTGCGGAATCATCGCAAAAGCACGAGGTCCATTCGCATTGCAACAATTGATATGCATACCGCATTGCTCCTCTCCTTCATGCCGCCAGCCCTCCAACGGACTGTATTTCGCTATTTGAGAGGCATCCGCTTTCAGCGAGGCTAGTAAAGCGTTATACATAGCCTTCTCGATCTGGTCCGCATATAAGGAATTTCCGGTTAGTCCGAGCATCCTGTCACAAATCTGCATCCACGTGAACGTCACACAAGTCTCCATCGTATGATAAGTAGGATAAGTCTGTAACGCCTTGCCTCCATACCAGCACTCGAACGCACTACCGGAACCGGCCACATTGATTTCCTCATTGATAATATGATTCATCGTTTTCTCCACCACAGATAAATATAATGGATTCTTAGTGACCTTGTAAAGTTCCAACAAGCCCTCATAACAAGACATCATCTCATATGCTTTTTGTCCATTCTCCGGAGAGAACCAAACCTTTGGATGTGGGAAACGTCCGGCGACAGGAATATCCGCAATCGCCTTACTAATCAATCGAGGGCCTTCCGGAGTCTCCCATTGCTTTACGATGTACTTGGCAAAATCCAGATATTTATCTTGCCGGGTACGATTATACAGATACATCACCGGCTCAAGTACCGAAGAGCTTGGCATTCCTATATAATTACCGGTCGTCACGATATTCACTTTTCCGGGTCCCACCTGCGTCATCAAATGGTCGATCACCCGGCAGGCGGCATCCAAAGCTTTTCGATCCCCGGATAAGTCATAATAAGCGATCAAACCTAAAGCCGTGTATTTTCGCCCCCATATATCCCACTGGTTCAACTGTGCTTCCTCGGAATAGTTACCGATATATCCATTCGGCAATTGGGTTTCCATCAACAATTCCGCTCCATTCTTAATAATCTTGTACAACTCAGGATCTTTATCATAACGGTATGAGGCGATCGCCCCTTGTATCCATTTTCCCCAAAATTCCGATTGCCAGCGCGAGGTCTCTTCCTTATGCCGGAAAGGTTCCACCAAATGATCCACATCTTGAGCTTTCACTCGATACTCGATACAAGCGTCGATCCGTTGCCCCAAATAACCGGATATCCTCAAGTGACGTACAGGATCAGTGTTTCTTACTTGCGCATTCATACAACAAACACAAAAACAAAAGAATAGACACGACATGCCTTTTGTTAATACGGATATACTCATAAACACAATTCTTAAGGTTAATAAATGTGATAAAGATAGCACATTCCACTTGTTCGGAACTTTCAGAATTGACAAAATAAATATGAATATTGACACACAAATCGTATCTTAAAATAAAATATCTATTATTTTTCCCCTGATATATTTTGTATGAATCCCAGTAAATACATATTTTTACTTCAAAAAAATTTAAGTTATGAGGGTCATTTATCTTTTACTATCTTTTATGCTTTGTTTCTACCCTGTCACACAGGCGCAAAACACGACGAATCAATTTATGACACAGGCACAAAGCAGCCTGGAAAAAAAAGACTACACCAAAGCTCGTTATCTTTTTTTACAAGCTTACAAGAGCTTATCCCAAAAAGGTGATTACAAACAGGCGATCGATGCCGGTACGCAGGCGGCTTATCTATATTATCGCGAGAATTATTACCAAGAGGCATTCGATCTTTGCCGCCAGATGAACCAATTCATCTTAACCGAGGAACAGAAGTTGCAGAAATCGCTCTATGAGCAACGCTTCCAAGTAACGAAAGAGCGGTTGGAAATGTATATTAAGCTAAAGAACGCCGCCCAAGCGCAAGTTCAACTCAATACATTAGATAATCTGGCCAGCCAAGCGGGCGATGAGAAGTTATCGAACAATTTATTATATACCCAAGCAGGTTATTATTATACGTTCGGGCAAAACGAGCAGGGGGATGCTGCTTTCCAGAAACTGATCAACCAGTATAAGGAGAAAAAAGAATACGAGAAGGTGAACGATTGCTACCGGAACCTGATCTCTATCGCTCGTAAGGCAAACAACGCCCCACTGATGGAACGTACCTACGACAAATACATCGTATGGACGGATTCCGTAAAAGCTCTTACGGCAGAGGATAAACTAGGGGCATTACAACAAAAATACGATCAGAGCCTACAGACAATACAGGAGAAAGACGATAAATTGTCTGTTAAGCAATATATGATTGTCGGACTTATCACATTCGTGGTAATCCTGATAGCCGCCTTGCTTTTCTTGGGATTCCTTCTATTACGCTTTATTGTGCTGAACAAGAAATTAAAGAAAATCATCCAGACGACAAACGAGCATAGCGAACAACAAGCCCAATTCATCCAAAACATATCGGTTCAGATGGAGCCTACCTTGAACAAGCTTAGCGCATCCGCCAAAGAATTACAGGCGGTAGCTCCGAAGCAGGCCGAGGATGTATGGACACGGGTAGAGGCTTTGAAACAGTTTACGGTTCATATCCAAGAGCTTTCCTCCTTGGAGAATACGTTGATGGAACCGTATGAGGTTAGTTCTTTTAATGTAGGAAACTTCAGTAAGAAAATCGTGGAGAAGGTTAAAGGGGATATTCAACCGGAGGTCAATCTCGTAACAGACGTGCCCCAATTGGAGATTAAGACGAACGCCGAGCATCTGGAGCAAGTCTTATTACATTTGTTAAAGAATGCCGCATTATATACTTCCAGCGGTAACATCCGTCTGGAATTTAAACGGAAAGGCGCTCATGTTTGCCAATTTATCATTACCGATAATGGTACAGGCATACCGGATGATCTAAAAGAGAACTTATTCAAGCCATTCAATGAGGCGAAGGATCTAGCGCAAGGCGATGGTTTGGGATTACCCATCTGCGCACTGATGGCTAGTAAATTAAACGGAACCCTATCTATCGATAAGGAATATAAGAAGGGATGCCGGTTCGTCTTGGTATTGCAGATATAAAATAGACTCACCTTGTTTGTCTTTTTACCGCGATGCGGATGCAGTGACGCTGCAATCCGGGTTGCAGTAACACTGCATCCGCATCGCGGTAGCACTGCAACCCGGATTGCAGTAACTTATTCCGGTAAATGCTTCCGTAAGAACTCAATCCAGTTACCAGAGGCGATACGGTTGATAGCATCGTCCGTAAAGCCACGGTATTGAAGGATCGGGAATATCTTTTGGAGATCGGCGATCGTTATTAGGTCATACGGGCATTGCTCCGTACCGAAAGCACCATCCAGATCACTGCCGATAGCCACATGGTTTGCGTTTCCGGCCAATTGGCAGACATGATCGATATTGTTCGCCATAATCTCCATTCCACAGTTCATGCCTCTTGGAGTAGACTCGCCTCGCACCCAGTTCGGTACCATCATCCAAGCGTCTAGGGCGATACCGATCACGGCGCCACGCTCTATCAACGCCTTGATCATCTCGTCGCTAAACTGACGGTTGTGATCTACGAAGGCCCGACAGTTGTTATGGCTCGCCCAAATCGGTCCCTTATACAAATCCAACGCATCCCAGAAAGCCTCATCACATAAATGGGTCACGTCAAGAATCATACCCAAGCGATCCATGGTACGCAACAACTCTTTCCCCATGGCATTCAGATGACCGGTAGAATCCGTACCGTTGGCATATCTTCCGGGGCCGTAATGTGCCGGGCCAACCGCCCTCAAGCCATAAGCATACGCCCTTTCCATATGATTCACCGTGATGAACGAGTCGGCTCCCTCGATACTTAATACATAACCGATCGGCTTCTTGTCGGCGGGTTCACCGTCTTTCCAAAGAGCCAGATGCGTATCCAAGGCCTTCTTATCCCGGATCATGACCATCTGGCCCTCCTCTTCCATCGCCTTATACCAAGCAAGTTGGCCTTGGGTCTGCGCCCAAGCTTGTTCCGGGGAATGCCAACCGGGAAGTGGATTATCCGGCCCTACATAGCGACCGATCTGGGTGGCGACTACCAACCCGACGTTTCCTTTACGCAGTTCCTCAAACGATATAGTGGCGTTTCCACGGTCGGGCTTATCGGTCATACCGATTTCTCTCCGGTTTATTTCCTTTAGGGGTTGACGCAAATCCCGGTTCCACTCCAAAGCGTTCATGCTAAGGTCGAGATGAGCGTCGATAATAAATGGCTTATTCATTTTATTAATTGAGAGTTGATAATTGATAATTGAAAATTTGATTACCGTTAATAGGTGATGCGACGTGAACGGGCAATGATAGGCCATTCGCCGATCGCCTCACGATCCCGGATCACATAAGCCTTGTCGTATAAAGCGACCGTAGGACAAATATGAACGGGAATGCCATAGAATACGGAACCTAATGGATAGAGCCGACTGTCCGGGACTTCCAAGACCAGATGCTCCTCGCTCTGGGAGATAGGTTTCGCCTCCGGATGGTTCAAGAAAAACACACGGGGCAAAGGACTTTCCGAGGCTACCGCCTTGTAACCAAGATCTACGCAAACATGATGCTCATCCAGCACGGAAATGACCCGAGTTATCAATAAGGCAGCTACCTTGAACGGCATATCCGGATAAGCGTTTCCATACCCCCAATCCCAGAACACAAACGTGCCGGGACTGCATTCGCAATCCTTCCGCTTCGCGTACATCGGGAATGTAGGAGTACCTCCCATCACCTTTACCAATGGATAGGCAAACTTGCGGGATATCTCCCGGAACACACGTTCGGTCAAGGCGTACGCTGCATCCGCGCCTTGGCAACGTACCGATAGCTCCGCGTCATGTATATGTCCGTCGTAGCCATGCAACCCGATAATCTGCAGAGACTTCAGCGGCAGAATGGCATCCACCAGCGCCTCCGCTCTCTCCGGGAGGACTCCGGTACGATTCATTCCCACGTTCAGATCGATAAAGACATCCAAGGTGATATTCCCGGCCTCGCAAAGAGCCGAGATCGCACGGGCATTCTCCGCTTGATCTACCAAGCAGGAGTAATGGGTGGCGGGATATGCCTTTATCAAATCTAATAAGCGGGAAATCTTCGGACCTACCGGCTGATAGGCTAATAATACATCTGGGGCATTCATATGCCCCAGCATCTCGGCCTCGGCAATCGTAGCGCACTTGAACTTCCGGATTCCGGCATCCAGCAGCATGCGGGATACCTCAGCCGCCTTATTCGTCTTCACGTGCGGACGAAGCCGGTTCGTATCGCCTATGATCCTCTTGGCCAACTCGATATTGCCGGAAATACGATCCGGATAGAACGCCAAGGCTGGCGAGTCTATCCGGTCTACATTACTTATGACGTACCAATCGTCCATGGCTTATTCGTATAATTCGAACAAAGCCTCTATCTCTACAGGAATATTATCGGGAAGAGAACCGAATCCTACGGCGCTACGGGTACCTACACCGTTATCCGGCCCCCATACGGCGGCGAACAACTCGCTACAGCCATTGATCACATAAGGATGCTTTCCGAAATCGGGCGTACAATTTACCATACCCAATACCTTGATCACTCTCTTTATCTTGTTGAAGCTACCAAGGTTCGCCTGGATGGTCGCCAACATGGTAAGTCCTACTTGCTGGGCGGCGAGTTTGCCTTCATCCATCGTCAAGTCCTTGCCGATACGTCCGATGATCAAGGACTTATCATTCCGCACAGGCCCGTGACCGGAAAGATACAGGTATTTGCCATCTATCACACAAGGCTTGTAAACTCCGGCCGGAGCCGGTGCGGGAGGTAAGGTCAACCCTAATTTCTCAAAATTCTCATCTGCGTTAATCATGCTCATAATTTCTTTCATTTATATGTTAGTAAAAAAATATATTGATCTATTTCCTGACTCTTTCCGTTACCGGTTGATTCGTGGCGACAGAGATTCCTTGTAGCTCTACATACTCGACGCTTAAAGGATTCTTGGAGCTGGCTTTAACGTAGAGGGATTGGAGAATCGCCTGTTGGTTGTTGATCGTTATGTAGCATACATAGCGGGAATCACGTTTGGTAATCGTCAACTGGCGGGAGGGATAAGCGGTCAATGAGCATACACAAGCATTATCACTCGCCGAGATCAGTTTATACCCATAAGCCATTTTCCGTTGGATATAGCTCAAGCCATTGGTTTCCCCCGGATGCTTTTCCCGATTGACCCAATAAACGTTCAAGGGATCATGTGTATCCAGCTTACCATCCCTCAGATTCACATCGTAACAAACCAAGTTCTTATTCACGCTTCGTGCTATATGAAAAAGCCTCCCGACCGTTGGATAAGTACCTTCCTCCGGGTCCGCCGCAAACGAGGCGACGAAAGGGAAAAGCATAATAACGATACTAAGCAGCCATCTCTTTCTCATTGCTCAATCATTCTTTTATTATACAATCATATTTAAGATCATTACCCCGATCAATCCTACGACCGACACGATCGTCTCCATGATAGACCATGAGCAGATCGTATCCTTTATGCTTAGGTTAAAATATTCCTTGAACATCCAGAAGCCGGAATCGTTGACATGCGAGAACATCAAGCTACCCGCTCCTAAAGATAAAACCATCAAGTTCGGGTTCGCACCCGTTTGCGTAACTAAAGGCATCACCACGCCCGCCGCCGTCAACGCCGCCACCGTAGCCGATCCCACGCACAAACGGATCACGGCAGAGATCAACCAACCCAAGATCAACGGATGAACGGGCAATTGCTCCAGACTTGTCGCCAGCTCATTGCTTACCCCGCTATCCTCCATGATCTGCTTGAAGATACCGGAACCCGCGATGATCAAAAGGATCATAGAGATATCTTTCACGGCCTCCCCATAGACTGCCATAACCGACTTGATACCACGTCCCTGCCGGATGCCCAGCGTATATGTAGCGAACAACAAGGCGATCAGCATTACAATGGAAGGAGCACCAATAAAAGAGACTATCCCGCTCGCCATCTCGCCCATATCCTTAAAGCAATAAGGAATAACCGTCACGATAATCAGTAAAAAGACAGGCAACGTAGCGCTGATAAAACTATTCGCCTTGCCCGGCATGCTATATCTCCCGCTATCCTCTTTCTGCTCGAACAACGTGACCGGACCGGATTTTATATGTTTCAACCGACTGCCGAACACCGGCCCGGCGATAATGATAGCCGGAATCGCCAAACATAAACCGTAGATCAGCGTAAGGCCGATATTCGCGTTGAACTGCACCACCAAGGCTACCGGAGACGGATGCGGGGGCAGGAATCCATGCGTCACGGACAACGCCGCCAACATCGGCAACCCGATATAGACCGCCGGAAGCTTGTATTTATACACGATCGAGAAGATCAATGGCACCAACAACACAAATCCGATCCCATAAAATAACGGAATACCCACGACAAAGCCTGTCACCATCAGCCCCCATTGTATATGCTTAGTACCAAAAAGCGACACCATCACGGAAGCGATCTTCTGTGCCGCTCCGCTCTCGGCCACCAACTTGCCTAGCATAGCGCCTAATACGATAATCAACGTCAACCCACCCAAGATACTCCCGATACCGTTATTCACCGAGTCCGGCAGCTTCTCCAACGGAATGCCCAAAGCGATGCCCGCCAAGATAGAGGAGATCAGAAACGCGATGAAAGCATCCACCTTAAAGTAGGATATCAAGACAATCAATAAGGCCAAACAAAGTACGACAATGATAAATGACATGTTTTTTCGCTGTATTAGTTTATAATCCGTAAACGGGATACAAAGAAAACATTTATTTCCGAACTACCCCTTTTTACGATAACTAATTACCGCTAACAGATTAAAAAAAACAGCAAATAGACAGACAATCACAAAATGTCCCCGTAAATCGGCAAAGCCGCTCCCCTTTAAATAGACCATACGCATCACCTCCACGAAATAACGCACCGGGTTCGCCAGCGTGATCTTCTGCGCCCATTCCGGCATACTGCTGATCGGCGTGAACAATCCGCTTAGCAAGGCGAAAATGATCAAGAAGAAAAACGCCGTAAGCATCGCTTGTTGCTGTGTGGACGAGAAGGAGGAGATCGCCAAGCCAAATCCCGTAAAAGCGATCAAATATACGGCGGCAAACAAATAGATCACCCCGAAACTCCCCTCCGGCACCAAGCCGTAGATCAGCCAAGCGATGAGGATCGCCACCGTCAGCAGGACAAAGCCTATCACCCAGAAAGGGATCAGCTTCGACAGCAGGAACAGGGACTTGGGTACGGGCGAGACGTTTATCTGCTCGATCGTCCCTTTCTCCTTCTCGCTCACGATATTCAAGGCGGAGATCGATCCCCCGATAATCGTCAGCAAGAATACCATGATGCCGGGAACCATATAGATCTTGTAGCTCAAGTGGGGATTGAACAGGTTAATCGAAGCCACTCCCCTGCCCGATCCCATAGAGGCGAAACCTTTCTCCCTATTGAAATCCTGTATAATCGAGGAGAGGTAGGAGCTACCCAAGCCGCCCTTGGTTCCGTTCACGGCGTTGGCGGCGATCATCACGTCCGCCCTGCCCTCCTTCCCCAAGTCCCGCTCGAAATCAGAGGGGATTTCCAGAATGATATCGGACTCATTGCTCTCCACCGAGGTCAGCGCCTCGTCATAACGATCCGACCGGTCTGTCAGGCGGAAATATCCGGAGGATAGTACCTTATCTACCAATTGCATGGAGGTGACGGAATGATCGTTGTCCACGATGCTAAGGTTGATATTTCGCATCTCGAAATTAGCGGCGAAAGGTAAGATGATCAACTGCATGATCGGGATGATGAAGATAATCTTCGGCATGAACCGGTCCCGACGGATCTGCTTGAACTCTTTCTCTAACAAATATCGTAACATAGCTTATAATCGTATTTTAAAACGTTTCACACTCAAGAATACCAGCACGACCGCCATGAGCGACAGTATCCCGATCTCCTTCAAGATCGACACGGCGGGAAGCCCCTTGATCATCACGTCCTTCACGGCGATAATATACCATTTGGCCGGAACGATATGGGAGAACCATTGCAGGATATCCGGCATATTCTCGATCGGGAACATCATGCCGCTCAACAACATGATCGGAAGCATCAAGGCGATACCGCTGATCAACATAGCCGCCTGCTGGGTATCGGCTACCGTGGAGATCAGCAGGCCCAGACAGAGGGATACGATCGCGTACAGGATGGACACGGAAACCAGCAACAGCAGGCTGCCTTTTATCGGAACGTCCAGCAGGAAATAGGATAGCAGCAAGATCGTAGCGATATTCACCATACTCAGCAATAGGTATGGGATCGCCTTGGCCAGAATGATGTAGATGGGTTTCAACGGGGAGACCAACAGGACTTCCATCGTTCCCATCTCCTTCTCTTTCACGATGCCGATCGAGGTCATCATGGCGCATATAAGGATCAAAATCAAACCCATTACGCCGGGCACGAAGTTGTAGGCGCCTTTCATTTGAGGGTTGTAGAGCAAAGTGGTAACCGGGGTCACGGCTTTACTCTCAACCGCCGACTCGCCTTTCAACTGCTCCGCGATGATCGCCGAACAATAAGCGATTAGCTGAGTCGCCTCGTTCGGATCGGTAGCGTCCGCCAAGACTTGTACTTGGGCATCGGCCGTGGAAGCGTATTGAGGGGGAAAGACAACTATGACGTGTACCTTTCCTTGCCGAAACAAGGCCTCGGCGTCCTCATAGCTATCGACGGTCGTATACAGCTCGAAGTACTCGCTGGCATTCAAGCGGTCTGCCATCTTCAGTGTCAGCTCATCCCGGCTTTGGTCGAAAATAGCGATCGGCACACGCTTGATCTCGGTCGTGATGGCATATCCGAATAAGATGATCAGGATGACGGGCATGAGCAAGAGGATCATTGTCGTGCGTGCGTCCCTGAAAATGTGATAGAACTCCTTTCTAACAAAGGATATGAATTGTTTCATCGTTTATTCTCCTCTCGTTGCTTTTCGAGCCAAGGCGTGGAAGACTTGGTTCATATTCGTTGTCTTAAAATCCCGCTTCAAGGCGGAGGGACTGTCTAACGCTTCGATCTTTCCGTCTACCATGATGGAGACACGGTTACAATACTCCGCCTCATCCATATAATGGGTGGTGACGAAGATCGTGATCCCCCGGGCAGCCGCTTCATAGATCAACTCCCAGAACTGGCGGCGGGTGACGGGATCGACGCCTCCGGTAGGCTCATCCAAGAAAACGATCTTGGGATCATGGATGATCGCCACGGAGAAGGATAGCTTCTGTTTCCACCCCAAGGGCAGGGAATCGACCAAGGTATTCCGCTCCTTTTCCAGCCCGAGGATATCCAGCAACTCATCCGTTTTCTGGGACAGCTGCCGTTTAGACAAGCCGTAGATACCGCCGAAAAGACGGATATTCTCCCATACCTTTAGATCGCCGTATAGGGAGAATTTCTGGCTCATGTATCCGATATTCCGTTTGATGGACTCGCTCTCCCGGTAGACATCGAAACCGGCTACCCGGGCCTCGCCGGATGTCGGGACCGACAGGCCGCAGAGCATACGCATGGCGGTGGTCTTCCCTGCCCCGTTTGCCCCGAGGAAGCCGAATATCTCGCCCGGCTCCACCTCGAAACTGATATGATCGACGGCGGTGAAGGTGCCGAAACGTTTGGTCAGTTGTTTTACTTCTATCGCTTTCATTTTTTATCCTTATTTCATAATTACAATGCCGCATTTCTCCAAGATTCGACCTCGCGCCCAATGCGAGGCCTCGCATTTCCCCGAGATTCGACCTCGCACCCGACGCGAACCCCGCATTTTCCCGAGATTCGACCTCGCACCCGACGCGAACCCCGCATTTTCCCGAGATTCGACCTCGCGCCTGACGCGAGCCCCGTATTTTTCCGCGATTCGACCTCGCACCTGACGCGAGCCCCGTATTTTTCCAAGATTCGACCTCGCACCTGACGCGAGCCCCGTATTTTTCCAAGATTCGACTTCGCACCCGACGCGAGGTCGAATCTTGGGGAAATGCGACACATCCCCTCTCTTACAAGGCCATGAAACAATCCTCAACGCTTGGCTCAAGGCGTTCGATGCTTACATCTGCGTAACCTTTGCCTTTCAGATATTCCTGTAATCGCCTCATGACATCCTCCCCATCCCTCCTCAACGTAAGATGATGAGCATCTCCAAAAGCGAAACACGAGTTTGTATCCGGGAACTCCCGCAAGTCTCCCAACAACTTATACATCGACGCGCATCGCACCGCGTATAGCCGCCTATCGAATGAGGTACGGATACCTACCGGCGTATTGATAGATAGGCATTCCCCAGAACGCACCAAAGCGATACGGTCGCAACGGGAGGCCTCATCCATATAAGGCGTAGAGACAAGTATCGTAATGCCTTGCCGTTTCAGACGATCCAGCATATCCCAGAACTCAGAGCGGGAGACAGGATCGACCCCCGTCGTAGGCTCATCCAAGAACAAGACATCCGGACGATGGATCAAGGCGCAACTCAAAGCCAGCTTCTGCTTCATACCACCGGACAGCTTCCCCGCCCGCCGATGCTTGAACGGCTCTATCTGACTATAGATATCCCGTACCAGATCGTAGTTCTCCTCGATCGTCGTATTGAAGACCGTAGCGAAGAAGTTCAAGTTCTCCTCTACTGTCAGGTCTTGGTAGAGCGAGAAGCGGCCGGGCATATACCCTACCCGCCGGCGGATCTCCTTCAAGTCTTTCACCACGTCCAAGCCGCAGACAGAGGCGGTACCGCTATCGGCCAGCAACAACGTGGTCAGGATACGGAACAGGGTGGTCTTTCCCGCCCCATCCGGACCGATCAACCCGAACAACTCACCGGAGCCGATCTCCAGCGACAGATCCCGCAGGGCCTCGACATCGCCATAACGCTTGGTGATATGATTTATATGAATCTCGTTATTCATATTTAATCTCCCCATATTGCCCGATCTTCAGATAACCATCGTTGCGGACGGCGATCTTGATGGCATATACCAAATTAGCCCGTTCGTCCTTCGTCTGGATACCTTTCGGGGTAAACTCGGATTTATCGGAGATCCACGTGATCGTACCGGGGTATTCCCGGCGATCATTCCCATAGTCGGCGAAGACCTTGAGAGATTGCCCTAGTTTCAGGTGGGATAACTGATCCGCCGTCACATAGGCGCGGAGATAAAGCAAGTCCGTATCGGCGATCTTGTAAAGCGGTTTGCCTGCCGCCGTCACCTCTCCCGGCTCGGCGTATTTCACCAATACCGTACCGGTCTGGGGATTGAGGATACGGCTTTTCATCAGTTGATCATCCAATTGCATGATCTGGTATTGCAGGCCCTCCGCCTCGGCGTCGGCACCTCCCGTCGTCTTGCTTAAGGAGGAGTATTGGGCATCCAGTTGTTTCTGGAGATATTTGATGTTATTCACGATATCGTCCAGTTGCTTTTGGTTACCCGCTTTCGCACGCACCAAGTTTTCCTGTCGCTGTTGCTCGGTTTTAGCCGTGGCGATTTGTTGTTCCAAGACAGCGATCTGCTTACGGATATCCGGCTTGCGAATATCTACCGAGCGAAGGCTGGCAGAGAGTTGCATCTTCCGCAGAAAAAGCTGGGTGCTATCCACGTAACCCACGATGGCGCCGGCATCCAAGCGATCGCCCTCCTCGATATTCAGTTCCATGATCTTTCCGTTGGCTTCCGAAGATACCAAGATCTCGGTTGCCTCAAAGGTACCGGAAGCGTCAAAATCATTGTCTGTATTACCGCAAGCCGTCCATAGAAGGCTGCATAAGCTGATAAAAATCAAATGTCTCATAAATCAATTGTATTTGTCATACTCTATTTAATTCGTTGTATACATATAATTATAAATGGTCATCAAGCGCTGTACACGGTGCGCTGCGGCGGTTTGCCGGGCCATATCCTCGGCGTTGATCTCCCGGATTAGGTCCGTGACAGAAATCACGCCATTCTCCAGCTTCACCTCCGCCGCCTGCTTGATGCTTGTTCTCAGACGGATGATATCGTCATCGGCACGCATCAGGTCCGTCATTTTCTTTATCTCCGTGTTTTGCTGCAAAAGTTGCAGGCGGGTATTGAATAAGAAGGTCTCCCGTTGCACATCAATCTGGCGACGGCTTACCTCGATCTTCCTCCGGTCGTTCTTCAGCGTGTACAACTTCCCCAGATTCCAAGAAAGACGGACACCGGCCACATAATAAGGCTCGAAACTATCCTCCAGCATATTCAAGCCCGGCCGACCGTAACCACCTTGTACGAAAGCACCGATACGAGGCATCAAGCCCGCCGTTACCTGCTTGTTTTGCGTCTCGATCCATTCGCTCTTAGCATCCAAGGCCCGTAATTCCGGACGGTTGATTTGCGTGGACAATGAACGCTCGGGTGACTCCGGAGTCTTCAAGACGACTTGATCCGTCAGCGGTTTATTGATAAAGGTCGCCAACATCTGCCGATATGCCGTGCGAGACGCCCTTAGCTCAATCTCATTTTGGCGGGCATTCAGCAGTTCCACTTCCATACTTTCCAGATCCGATTGATTCGCCACGCCATTGTCCATCATCGCCTTGATACGCTCGATATTGACCTGCAACTCCTTTTGAAGCAAAGCGTTCTGACGTATCAACTCGTCTTGCAGCAGGCAACCGAAGTAGATTTGATTCACCCGGTCGTTCAGCGCATACAACTCACTTTCCAATTGCTCCCGGTTGGCGATCGCCTCGGCACGAGTCAAGGCACGGGCCGAACGGGTGCTACCGCCGTCCCAAATCGTCTGGTCCACCTGCGCCACGACTTGATACTGATCCTTGCTCAAGCTAGGGATCTCAAAGCCGGGAAGAAGCGAGGAGATCTTATCGCCATCCAAAGGCAACTTCGTCACGTCGCTCTGATAGCTTGCCTTACCGCTTACCGAAAGCTGGGGAAGCCAAGCCTTGCCCACATTGCTCAAGCTATAACGCTCCGTCTGATCGATCAAACCCATTTGATGAATCTGCGGATAATTCGCCCTCGCCCACTCGTAACATTGGGTGATCGTGACCGATTCCTGTCCGCTAACCCTTCCGGCATAACCCAACAGGCTAATTAACAATAATACATATACACCTCTCATATACTCTATGATATGTTTATTAAATTGAACAAATCCATCATCCGGCATCCGGGACCATCAGCTGGGTTATTACCTCGACGATCAAATCCCTGCGCCTATCCATATATTCCTCAAACCGCCCCATATCGTTATCCAAAAAAGCCGCCGCTAGTGGCTTGCGGATCAACAACGGGAAGACCACTAGGCTCACCAAGGTCGAAACCAAATCTATGACCGGCATCTTCCGTAGAAGCCCCTTGTCCATCTCCTCCTCTATCTGACGACGAAGACGCAAGATGGGCTGTATTTTTTTCGGATCTTTCAGCACGGTCTGGAATAAACGTTCCGGATCTCTGTTTAACTCGCCTACCACAAAATTCGGGAACATCGGGTTCGCACGAACAATTCCCATATACAGATCAACGATCACCGGCATTTTCTCCAGCATCGTACTCTTCTCATCCAAAACCCGATCGATGTTCGGCAACAAAGAAGAAAGCAATTGCCCGAAAATAGCGTCGAACAGAATCTCTTTCGTCCTATAATAATAATGTAAGGCCGTCCTGCCAATACCCACTTCTGCCGCCACGTCACTCATGGTAGCCGCCTCGTACCCCTTTCGGACAAACACTCGCTTCGCCGCTTCTATGATGCGAGGCTCCATCTCATTCATGTCTTTCGCTTCCATAATTAAATGTTATTTTTTGTTTTGTCACTATCGTTTGTCATTATAGTTTGACACATGCGTCAAAAGTAGTGTAAAAAAATTACATAGCAAATAAAACCTAAGTTTTCTTGCTATGTAATCCTTCTTAAATAATTATTGGATCGTGCGAGCCTCAACTCCTTCGGTCGTAATCTCCACGGGATTGATCAATCCCTCCTCGTTGAACGTCATCTTCTCGATACAAGTCTCCCGGTGGTCACGTGTCTTGACCCCGGCCGGCCGGCGATGGTACACGATGTAGTAATCTTCCGAATTCGGCACATGCATGATCGAGTGGTGACCCGCTCCGTTGGCGATATCGAAATTTTGCCGCAAGACCTCCCCGATACGATTGAACGGGCCAAAAGGAGAATCGGAGATGGCGTAAGCGACCTTGTAATCCGGTCCGGTCCAGCCACCCTCACTCCACATGAAGTAATATTTACCATTCTTCTTAAACATAAACGGGCCTTCCACATAATCCTTGGGAGTTACCTCTTTATAAATCGTTCCGTCCTCGAACGGTATAAGTCCGGTAAAGTCTTTATTCAAGCGTACCATGTTGCAGTGCTTCCAACCACCGTAATACATATAATACTCATCATTGTCAGCGTCGTGGAAAACAAACTGGTCGATCGGCTGCGCCCCGTTCACGATCTCGTTGATCAGCGGCTTACCCAGCAAATCCTTATAAGGCCCTTCCGGACGATCGCTCACGGCAACACCGATGCCTCCGATCTCTCCCTCATGCACGTCATTCGCCCCGAAGAAAAGATAATACTTGCCATCCTTGTTGATTACCGAAGGAGCCCACATAGCGATCTTCGCCCATTTCACCTCTGCCGTATCAAGAATGGCGGAATGCTTGGTCCAATTCACCAAATCCTTGGAAGAGAAGCAATCGAAGAAGGTTTGCTTCTCATATAAATCACTCGTAGTCGGGTAAATCCAATAGGTATCCCCGTAAATAATTCCCTCCGGATCGGCGTACCAACCCTCAAATACAGGATTACCACTCTTCGCTACATCTTCATTTGGAGCCTGTTTAGGGCCACCACAGGACATCAAGGCACCGGCCATCAATACTGTGTAAAACAGGCTTTTCTTTCCGTTTATCATCAATAGTAGATTATTTATTAGTAAATCAAATAGTATCTTTTAATTATTCGAGTTCTCCATGTTCTTCGCCAAACCACCTTCCGAGGTCTCCTTATAAAGACTGGGCAAATCATTACCTGTCTGGCGCATCACCTCAACCACCTGATCAAAACTTACCCGGTGTTTTCCGTCGGAGAAGTTCGAGAACGTATTCGCATCAAGCGCACGGGCAGCAGCAAAAGCGTTTCGCTCGATACAAGGGATTTGTACCAAGCCACAAACAGGATCGCAAGTCAATCCCAAGTGATGCTCCAATCCCATCTCGGCGGCATACTCGATCTGCGCGGGCGTACCACCAAACAACTGACTGGCGGCAGCGGCAGCCATAGCGCAAGCCACGCCAACCTCACCTTGGCAACCTACCTCTGCCCCCGATACGGAGGCATTCGTACGCACCACATTTCCAAACAAGCCTGCCGTAGCCAACGCACGCAATATACGGGAATCACGGAACTCACGCGTCTCCTTCAAGTGATAAAGGACCGCAGGCATTACACCGCAAGAACCACAAGTCGGAGCGGTCACGATCTTCCCACCGCACGCATTCTCCTCAGACACCGCCAAGGCATAGGCATACACCATTCCCCGGCTCTTGATACTGCTGCCATAACCTTTCGCACGGATCATATAATCGGAAGCCTTACGACGAATGCCCAAACCTCCCGGCAAGATGCCTTCCGCTTCCAGACCACGACGAACCGCATCCTGCATCACTTCCCATACCTCAGCCAGATAATCCCAGATAGAAGGGCCTTCGTGCTGCTCGACATATTCCCAATAGGAATGGCCAGTCTTCTCACACCAAGCCTGTATCTCCTTGATCGTATGCATATCGTATACTTGCTCCGTCCTCAACTCATTGAAAGACTCGTTCGCCAAGGTTCCCCCGCCGATACTATATACGGTCCACGTATCCAGCTCCTCGCCACTCTCATTATACGACTCGAACAACATCCCGTTCGGGTGGAACGGCAAGAAAGTCTTGGGTTCCCAAGTAATATTTGTCTTCGCGACCGGCTGTAGTACCTCAAGAATAGCTGCGTCCGTCATATGGCCTTTTCCCGTAGCCGCCAGACTACCATATAAGGTTACGTTAAAACGAACAGCGCCCCGGTTACGTTCCAAGAACATTTGTGCCGCACGCATCGGCCCCATAGTATGACTACTTGAAGGGCCATGACCCATCCGGTATATTTGTTTGATTGATTCCATCTTTCTTCGATCTAAGTTTTCTTGTTTCTATACTTTAAGGAAAATATTATGTTTATAAAACGCATACAAAAGTACATAAATTACCGATACATTGCACATGGCAATGAGCACCGGATAATAATTTCCTAAATATTGCTGGGTTCCGAAAAACAAGGATTCGCCGATACACCTAAAACTTACCACGTTAGTAAGCATATAAGCCAGTATTGAATTCATGCCGTACACTTTCAGCCAAGTCGTATACTTTCGATGCCCTTTATAGTCGATCCAATAATAGAACAACCCCATAAGCAAGAAACAGTACCCACTGCTCACCAATACCATCGAACTGGTCCACAGTTTCTTAATAACGGGAAGCTCGATACCCCAAAGCCATCCGGCGATAACCATACCCAGACCAATACCGAATAACATCCGTAATTTGAGCCGCTCGGAATATAATTTGTTCTTTAGGATATATCCGGCGAACAACCCGGTCAACACGGTTACCCCGAAATTCAAGCTGCTCAGTATCCATGTATAACGATACCAAGTAGCGAATATCACCTCCCCGTTCTCCACCGTCGCCCCATCCCGGAGACGTCCCAGTACGGTGCGGTCGATCCATTCGGCCAAATTACTATCCGGTGTGTACGAACCTCCCCCATAGTTACCGACCGTAATAAACTCCATCGTTCCCCAAAAGATTAATAAAAGAGCTGCCGCAATACCGATCTGTACCCGTATCCTTACATGCAAGAATAACAAGGAAGCAATCAAATACCCCATAGCGATCGACTGCAAAGTATTTGAATACAAATAAACCCGGTCCGGGTCCAAAGCCAATAAATTACCTTGGCACATCATACCGAAGACCCAAAGCAGTAGCACCCGTTTCCCGATCCGCCGATATACCGCCATCTTATCGGGCATATCTTTATAACGAGACAAAGAGAAAGGCATGGAAACTCCCGCCATGAATAAGAATAAGGGCATCACGAGATCCCACGTAGAGAATCCCTCCCATTCCACATGCGAGAATCCCCACATAAAAGAATTAAACCAAGGCATATCGATCGCATGGGCCAGCGGATGCAACACCATCTCCAACACCACTAAGCAAAAAAGGTCGAAGCCACGGAGTACGTCCAATGACTCCAATCGATTTAATTTCTTCTTCTCCATCCGTTTATTATACTTTCAAGAAAATACGTTGGCGATATAAGAAATACAAGAATCCCCAACAAACAGCGATATATGCGATAGCGCTAACCAAAGGCTGGGCGGTCTCGGGCATCAACTTCGCCAACCCTCCGAATATAGCCTCGGAAGTATAGGAGAAACGGATGAAACGCTGCGCCAAATAGATCGTAATAGAGTTCATGCCGATCACGGTAAAAAACAAGGTCCATTTACGCCACCCCAATACGTCTATGATATAGAAGAACAAAGCAAACATCCAAACGGAATAAGCGCCTACCACACAGACAAAGGAACTTGTCCATAGCTTCTTATTGATAGGGAAGACCAAGCTCCATAACAAGCCGACGATCAACAATACAGCTCCCGCTCCTACTAAACAAAGCACTTTCTTTCGGTCGGTCAGCCCCTCTTTCCGTAACTTAATCCATTCACCGGTGAACATACCCAACATTGCCGTGGCAATTGCGGGAACGGTGGAGAATAAACCCTCCGGATCAAAAACAGTCTCGTGCAAACGTCCGGGAAGAAACAGGCGGTCAATATACCCCACCAAGTTCCCCTCGAGCGTGAACGGCCCCGCTCCACCGGCGTCCGGCACAGGCACAAAAGCCATCGCCAGCCAATAGCCAACCAAGATAAGAACCGTTATCCCCGCACGCACTTTCCAACCGAAACGGACAAACAACAAGGCCGCGAACATCCATCCCAACCCGATACGCGCCAGCACGCTTGCGCAACGCAGGTGGTCAAATTCAAACGACAATAGCCCGTTATATACCAATCCCAAGAAAACCAAGGTAATCCCCCGACGGACGATCTTCTTATAAATCGCCCCTTCCGTCATACCTTTTCCTCGTTGCTTCTCTAGTGAGAACGGAAACGAGATACCCGCAATAAAGAGGAACAATGGGAAGATCGTGTCGTGATGCGCCAATCCGTTCCATTCCACATGTTCCATCTGCCCGGCTATCGCCTGAAAAAAAGGATTCGGAAACAATGTCGCCAAAGCGACAAATAAAGAAGCACCGCCCATAATAAAGAGCATGTCAAAACCCCTAAGGGCATCCAATGATTGCAACCGCTGGGGTTGTTGTTTTTGTTTTTCCATATAATCTATTTACATTTAAAGTCAACACAAATATAGTGAAACTCGCCCACATACGGATGGGATTTAACATAAAGACACCCCTAATCTTTCCCCTCGCATTCCTAATTCCGGTGTTAGATTATCGACCAACTCCGCATGGGTAATCCCGCAAAGGGTCGCATAGTCATAGTCTAAACTTATATCATTGAGTTGGTTCAAATCACTGAAATACAATACCGGATAAACATTCCAATCCTGCTCTAACTGATCGATAGCCAATCCTTTAAACAGTTCTTTTTTCCCTTGGAAATAGGCTTCTAACGTAGATATCAATAAACTTTTCCCAAAACGGCGAGGACGACTCAGAAAGTAAGGCTTACCTTTCGTCACCAATTGGTAAATCAAGGCAGTCTTATCCACATATAAATAGTTCTCATTCCGAATATTTTCGAAACTCTGTATTCCTATCGGTAATTTACGCATAGTCGTCATAACCTTTTTTCTTACTACACCTGTTGTCGAACAAAAATAGAACTTTTTTCCGGAACAAGCCTCCGATTCTAGCTTTCATTCTATGAAAGACTCGATTTTCCGCAATAAATCACTTTAGATTAAAAGAAAAAAGCTATCTTCGCATCATTAGAAAACAAAAGGTTCCACAATGGAAGATAAGTATAAAATGCCCTACATAAATGCTTGTATACGAGCTTTTTCCAAGCGCTTCCAAATATCGGCAAAAAGTGCTTTCCAATATTTGTACCGTTTTCAAGCACTCCAATTCCTTGATGAGTTCTATCATATAGAACATCTTCAATCCATTGATGATACCGTAGATGATTTAATAGCCTTTTGTCACAAAAATGGAGGACAATTGCAATAATACCTAATAGAGGATTCAAACAGGATATCCCATGGTACTCAATCTCATATATAACTCTAAAGTTTATGAGATCTTGTTAAACAAGAAAAATAGTCCATACATCCAAAGCCCATCATATATTTAACGTGAGTTCGATATAACCCAATAAATATCTACTTGAATAATAGGAACATAATGATAAAAGTGTTAACTTTATAGTATCAAATATAACATTTAAACGATTACCGCTATGTTCTCAGAGGCTAAAGTTACAGAGATTTATTGTCTGGCAGATGATTTTTGCAAGGAATTTGCATTGCGACAGAAAAAATATATGCTTGAGGATAAGAACCGCAAGCATCGTAACAAACCGAACCGCATGAGCGATGCGGAAATCGTGGTTATTCTCATCCTGTTTCATTCCGGCGGTTTCAGATGCTTCAAGCATTATTACATGGAATATGTCTGTAAACATTTGAAGGGACTGTTTCCCCAATGCGTATCTTATAACCGTTTTGTGGAATTGGAAAAGAGCGTGTTACTTCCATTGACTATTTTTATTAAGAATGTTTTGCTTGGAACCTGTACAGCTTTGTCGATTCAACCCCCTTGCGTGTTTGTCGTAATCAACGCATACTGATTCACAAGACCTTTGAGGAACTTGCAGAGCGTGGGAAATGCTCCATAGGTTGGTTCTTCGGATTCAAATTGCACCTGATTATCAATGACAGGGGTGAAATCCTCAATTTCATGTTCACTCCCGGGAATGTGGATGACCGGGAACCCTTAAGGCAGGGGCGGTTTCTGAAAAACATAAAAGGAAAATTATGTGCAGACAAAGGATATATTGGAAAAGCCTTGTTTGAGAATCTGTTTCTTAACGGCGTACAGCTTGTAACAAAAGCGAAGAACAACATGAGAAACAGCCTGATGAGTATGGCCGATAGAATTTTGATCAGAAAACGGGCTTTAATTGAGACGGTTAATGATGAGTTGAAGAACATCGCACAGATTGAACACTCCAGACACCGCTCATTCAACAACTTCGTGGCAAATGCGTTATCGACCATTGCCGCTTATTGCTTCTTTGAAAAAATACCCGCCATTGATATTGACTTCATCAATGACGGACAATTGAATTTATTATGATTATATCAGGCTCACGTTAACGATACAGTGACATACGGAAATTTTTATTTATTAAAAACGATGGACTGATAGGACTTTAACAGTTTGGCCGTTCCCAAGAAGACAAGTCATGCAGGCAAAAAAGCGCACCCCTTGGCAGGATACGCTTTCCGTCATAGTTAAAGTACTGGCATATAATAATGTCATAAAAGTTCACAAATAAAAAAGCCCGGCTCAAAATCGCCAAGCTCATACACCTTTGTATAGCCAAGGTCTCCTTCGTTGTTTGCCACTCTCCATGCCGCAAGACCTCAGAAAACGAGCAACAATGCAAAGGACATTGTTTATTCTATGGTAAACAAGCTTTTTTCCATTTTGTTTTTATGTTCTTCAACAGAAAAGAATCTGTGTGCAATTTTGACTGACTCAATTAAATTTATCCTGATTATATCGAACTCACGTTAAAATATGTTTTGTGGCATAAATCATTAAAATATTTCAAAAAACGTCCAACTATCATTTTGATCGCTTTGGCAGTACTTTATATTGTTTTCTTGAATGCGCTTGAATCGCCCTCCGGCAAGGGATTCCGGTTCTTTTTGACGGTCTTAAGTGCATCGACCAAGTATCTTAGTTACGTTGGCAAAGTATCTTAAGATACTTGGTCGATGAAGTTAAGATACTTTGCTAACAAGGGAATTTTGGTGCGGTTACCCTGATTTCCGGCTTATATTACAGAAGATATTACCTAATTAGTATCTTTGCTGGAAATGAATTAAGAAGACATGAAGTCAACAACTGAATATATAAACATCTTGCGTGACTATATGGCGAAGAACGCATCCAAATATAGCATTACCCGTATGGGAATATTTGGTTCTGTAGCCAGAGGGGAACAAACAGCAATTCCTATTCGGCTGTAATGTCGATATTGTCCGATTGCGGGATCAAATGGATTCACTCTTGAGAAACCGAATTGAAAAGGAAGGCATTTATGTGTGATACAGAATTAGTCCGTCCCTCTTTGACAAAAATTCAAAGGACTTTAGATCAGAATGCGAGATATTATAACACATCACTATTTCGATATAGACGCTGTTATAATGTTTGATGTAATGAAAATAATTTGCCCGCCGTGAAAATGACTATTGATAAAATGCTATTTGATATTTAAAACACACATATTTCACTCAAGTGTTTCATCTCTCTACTTTAAGTATTTACAAAAACCTTTACAAGCAAATATCAGCATAAAATAAACAGCTGGTATTCGTTTCACTTCTTCTACTTTACGAAGTACATACCATTGTTTTTTAAACATCTCAAATTTATTTCCCGAACGAGAATTCTTCGCTTCTCTATAAAGAGCATGTACCTTACCCGTATTATATGCCTTATGCCCTTTTCGCAAGATTTCCAGCCAAAAAACATAATCTTCTTTGGGTATAGGTTTAAAACAAGTTTGCCCTATCAAATCTTTACGCAACAAAACCGTCAAACAAGGAATTTCATTGCTCTCCAAGGTATCCCAAAACGATGAAATTCGTCTGGCACGAATGAAACGCTGATTCCGTTTTCCATCCCACGCCATTTTTTCGTAATCAGAATAAACAAACCCACAGCACCCCGTTTCCATATAACTTATTTGTTCTTCCAATTTCACTGGCAACCAAGCATCATCACTATCTAAGAAAGCAACATATTCTCCTTGCGCTTGCTTCAATCCGATATTTCGGGGAAGTGAAGGACTACCGGAAGGATGATCCGTCTTAAAATACTTAATCCTCGAATCACGCTTCACATATGTTTGAATAATCTCAGCTGATCGATCTGTCGAACAATCATCCACAATCAGCATTTCCCAATACGGATAGGTCTGAGCTAAGACAGATTCAATCGTTTGGGCAATAAAAGGAACAGCATTATAACACGGAGTTATAATGGATATAAGGAGTTGCATAAAAAAAATTTAGCTTAATTAGTATCCAATTTTGACATATAGCACAACGAAACTTGCCTTTGGGTAGTTTTCTCTTAAACAAAATCAAAGAGTGGAGCGGATTTTAATATTGTTAGTATTGATTCTGATCATCATGAACAAAAAATTCTCATAATCTCTGCGGCCATACATCAAAATCGAACTCTAACGAAAATCTGGCAATAAGTTCATCAACGATTCTACAGGATGCATTTCCTGCATACGGAGCAAATTTCATGTGAAAATTTCGTGTCTTTTCTGAAGCCTTATTATAATCAACACTCAAAATTTCACAGATTAGTTCATTTTCATTTCGATTGATATTACAAGGCAGAGTATTTGCTAAATCCAAATATAATCCGCGCTTTTCTTCATACTCTTCCAAATCATAGGCAAAACAGAATATGGGCCTATCTAAAATTGCATAATCAAAGTATGTACTTGAATAATCAGATATCATCATATCTGAAATGGCATAAAGATCATTGATAGAAGGATATTCCGATACATCTTTTACAAAATCATTTTCACCAATATCCATAGCTGATGAAATAGCGTAGTGCGCCCTTATCAACAATACATATTCCCCGCTTAACTTAGCCTCCCACTTCTTTAAATCCATGGGAGGAGCTATATAGTTTTTGTGATTATCATTAATGAGATACTCTCTATAGGTTGGCGTATAAAGAATAACCTTCTTTGAGCCATTAATCTTAAGTTTTTTCTTTATTCTCTCAACATCTTCTTTTGAATACCGAAAAAGCTCATCATTACGGGGCAGGTCACTCACTAAGAAAGAATCATTGGTAGCATGAAAAACTCTCGCAAAAATATCTCGATCAAATTCACTTTGTGCACATCTGATGGTGGCATTGTCAATCGGTCCTTTGTATTCTGCGGGCCTGAACGCAAAAGTCCTGATATTCTCTTCTCCACAGATCTTTTTTAATGGAGTTCCGTGCCAAGTTTCTATACGGATGTGTCGCTTCAGCCTTAACTCTATACCACGATCCACTCCTGTATTACCTATCCAAACATGACTATAAAGAAGTGACTTAAAAAAAGCATACGTGTCTATTTTAACTTTTTCTCCACGTGGAATATCCTGCTTAGACGGATCAACGAAGGCCCATAGCAAACGCCAATCATCAAATTCTTTTCGTCGGCAGATTTCATCATAAAGAGCTTTGGGACTATCATTAAAACCTCGTCCTCCAAATGAATTGAAGATGATCGTCTTCTTCCGTACAGGCACAAACCAAGACCAACAGGTCATGAATAATCTGGCTGACGAATAGATCTTCAAAACCAGTTTAGGGTGTGTCTTAAAATACAAGATTATCCTATTTCTCATTGTCGTATGTACACTAAAGGGTCTTATTTAACTATATCCACCTTTAACCTCATAATATCAACAAATTCATCTATTGTCGCAAAACGATAAATTCCATTTAAGAGCCGACAAACAAAATTCTACTTTCGGCCGGTATAATGAGATAAAATTCGTGGCATAAAGTCCTATGCCTGATGTTCCTCTTGCCACTACAGCATATTTCATATCTCCGTATAATTGTCTTTCTTGTTAAATTTTTCTATGATTTCTGCGATTGTTACGCTCTCTCTCCTACGGAGTTTATAGGAACTCCGGCGATGATTGACAATCATGGAAACAAACTCCTGTATCTCATATCGGATGCCATCACCATCATAACTGTAAAAAAATTTGTTGTTCTTCGTTTGATCTTCGTAACGAATCTCAAAGAAAGAGGTCAACCACCAAGGAGCTGGTACATAGACATATCCCTTTGTTCCGGAAATAACCATATTACCTTCGGTCTTCACACCGATCCCTAACGTGGCAGAAGAGGTGGCATGCGGATAGTTTATGACAATTTTGGTATAGACATCCACTCCATTTTCAACCTTTGAATGAAAGTCTACATTCACGTATTCCTTTCCCAACAAACGAACGATTGCCATCACGGTCAAAGGGGCATGTTCGTTTACAGCTCCTCCTGCTTGGGTAGCATCCAATTCACGGGTAGGCGCAGCCACCATTTTAGATAAGGAGGTTTTCACATCCACCACATCACCTATCACACCACTTTTAATAAGCGTCACCAAATGATTGAACGATGGGCAAAAAGCTGTTTTACAGGCTTCCAGCAAAACCAAGTCATGTTCCTCTGCATAATCATATAGTTCGCTTGCCTGTTCACTTGATAGGACAAAAGGAATTTCACAGAGAACATGTTTCCCAGCCTTGAGTGCATCTTTCACATATTGGTAATGAGTCAAATGAGGAGAGGCCACATAAACAGCATTAACAGACGATAAGAATTCCTTATAATCACTAGCATAAGCAGTCATTCCAAACATTCGGGCAAAATCGTTTGCCTCTTTCTCATCCAGATTAAAGACCGATACAGCCTCAATCCCGCTGACCACTTTACTTTCCGGAACGAATCTCTTTGCTATACGCCCACTCCCAACAATCCCTACATTAAGAACATTCTGGCTCTCGGCACGCAGCATCGTTGAAGAGATTCCTTCAGTTCGTGGGAGATAAATAACCTTGCAATATTCATTTAGGTAGTCGAATTTACCAGCCCAATCCGACCCAATTGCAAAAATATCCACATCATACCGCTGAATATCATCTATCTTCTGCCCCAAATAGTCCTCAATAATCACTTCGTCCGCATAACCACTGGCTTTAACGGCCTCCACACGTTCAAGCACATTATTACGCACATTCAACTTACCTCGCCCTCTGTCAAAAGAGTCACTGGTCACGCCCACAATCAAGTAATCGCCAAGTTCTTTAGCTCTTCGCAGGAGATTGATATGACCTTGATGAAGAAGGTCATAAGTACCATATGTTATTACTTTTTGCATATTCAACCTTCGGAGTCTATTTTCTATTATTTATTCTAATAATTGGATTCTAAAAACACTCAAAACTGAGCGAACCAATACCATTAACAAGTTGATAACCTGCAACTTTTACAACCGAACAGTTACCTAGTCATACATATTTATACACTTCATCATATTTCTTTGCCATAACCCAAATATCATACTCATTGGCTCGCAAGGAGCAGCGTTTTATCACATCCTCCAAATAAGAGTTATCTTCCGAAAGATGAAGGATTTCTTTTGCCAGAACCTCATCATTATGTACAGGAAAAACTATACCTGCCCCCTGAATAACCTCTGACAATCCGGGTACATCTGAACCTATTACTGGTTTTCCGGCAGCCATCCCTTCTACGGCCACCAATCCGAAGCCTTCAAAATGAGAGGACATCACCACGATATCCGAAGTCTTGATTAAAGCGGGCACGTCCTGACGCAAACCAACAAAATGTACACGTTTTGACAAACCCATTTCTTGCGCCTCTCGCACATGATCCTCCAAAGTCGTACCCGTCCCAACAAACATCAAATGAATATTATCCGGAAGTCGCCTCAATGCCCTCAATACCGTAAGTTGGTCTTTTTGTGGACGAAATCCAGCCACTTGTGTCACTAAAACAACATCTTCTGGAATTCCTAAAGCGCTACGATGTATAGCTTTCGACTCACGGAAGCTTCCCAAATCAATACCATTCACAATGGTATCAACATCCAAACATTCATCTACGAATCTGTATAAATGATCTTTCACCGCATCTGTTATAGCAATGACCGCATCATAACGCCGATAAATAAACCGCTCGAAAGGTTTGATCCAGTTTTTTCCTTGTCGATTGTTCAACGTGGAATGTTCCGTAACGACCAACTTACATTTAGCCAGAGACAATATCTTGGCTATCGCTACCCAATACAGGGAAGGAAACAAATGCACATGTATCACATCATACGATTCCAAATACGGGATTAACTTGAATATCAATTGAGGCTTAAACTTTAAAGCACCGCATTTACCTAATAATGTATGACAATGGCACCCTAGTTTTTCCATTGTCTCCACATAAGAAGGTATTTCCTCACTTAGCGACACCAAATCAACCTGATAACCAAGTTTTATCTGACAAGGAATAAGCGAGGCCACTAAACGAGCCGCCCCGGAACGAACCCCAAAATGGTTAATTACATGAAGGATTTTCATTCTTATTATACTATTTCTTTTGATTCAATCAATCGAATCCATTGTTCAACCACCGCCTCCGGACTATACCGTTTAAGCGCATCCTCACGGGCATACTTGCCCATTTTCTTTAGTTTCTCCGGATCTTGGAGAGCTCCCGCCAAAATTTCGGAAAGAGCCTCTACATCTTCCGCAGGGACAAGAGCACCATCCACACCATCACGAATCACCTCCCGAGGACTATTCGGACAGTCAAAACTAATACAAGGAAGCCCCATCATTTTCGCCTCTATCAAAACAAGCACCAGCCCCTCAAAGCGAGAGGACAGTACGAAACAAGAAGCAGACTGAAACTCATGCGCAATATCAGGAGTCGCTTCCATAAATTCAATCCGGTCTGTCCCCCCCAAGTCTTCTGCCAATTTCATATGCGCAGGTTTATCGTCTCCCGAACCTACAATCCGGAGTTTCCACCCATCAGCTTTCGTTCTCGCCCACGCCTTTATGAGCAAATCAAATCCCTTCTGAGGAGCATGCCGACCTACGGCAAGCACGATTTTCCTTTCGCATTTGGAAGGTTCATATTTCCCTATAGAAGTAAAATTGGGTATCTCATAAATCCGAGGGGCATAAACCGCACGATAATCCTCCGCATCAGCCTTGGTCAACACAACCGTAGCATCCACCAACCAAGGTGCCAACATTTTATACCAAGATCCCGTCCTTGATCCGGCATAAAGATTAAAATGTTCCCAAGTGATATGTCGAATACCCAGACCGATTATGGCCGGCGCAGAAATTCGTACCAGCGGGGTAGCGACGGTAATCAGAACGTCCGGCATATCAACCTTCAAAAGATTTCTTAGATGTTTTATATTACGAACATTTAGCCCTTTAATCGGAGAAAAAGATTTGGAAAAACTCGAATTCATAGACAGCACCTTGATCCGAGGATCGATAGCGAACGGACAAGAATCCGGATCGAAAGGATCGATTAACAATATCCTCACCACATATTTATCAACCAGCAAATTGGCTAACTCAACAGTCATCCGCTCAATCCCAGCCCTATTCCGTAAGGCTTCCGCAAATAGTGTTATGGTCATTTTATTTACAAATCTGGTTTATCACATGTGGTTTTTTATATTTTTTACAGAATCCAATCTTAAACAATAAACGACGAGGCAGAACTTGAAACACTCTTACTAAAGCATAAAAAAGAATAGCAGGATATTCATTTACCCATGTTTTAAGTTCTCTTTTTCTTGCTTCTTTGGAAATTACATGACTCCTCAACAAATTCAAATAAACATTTCCAACAAAAGAAATCACTTGCATATATGACAAGTCAAAACGATATTTAAGATATTTAATCAACCTATGTTTTTCCTTATAATCTACCCCTTCAAGATCAGCTTTAGGAGATACTTTATTAGAGTGTTTACGAAAACGATTGTATTTTTCATGTAACCACAGCACATTTCCGTTACGAAGTACTTCAATCCAAAATACCCAATCTCCACAAAAACGATAATTAAGGTATTCGGAATCTATCTGCGTTAATATATCTCTTTTAAAAACGACAGCACTTGCATTATATATTCGATTACGATACAACATTTTATCATATATAAAATCCATACCTTTATGCAATGAATATCGACTTTCACAATAATCATCTAAGTCAGGATCAGCATCTATTTCAAAGCCTTCAGAAGTGATGAGAACAGTATTAGTAAAGGCTAAGGCCACAGAATCAAACGAGTTAATACCAAACATTATATCCTGCAAAAATCGAGGATCCATAGAATCATCACTCTCTGCTATCCAAATATAATCACCTTGAGATAAATTAAACCCTTTTTGCCATTGCTTGAAAGTAGTCCCACTGTTACTTTCATTATAAACAATATGAGACACTTTAGGATGTTTACGATATTGACTGATCACTTCTCTACTATTATCAGTAGAACAATCATCAAGTATTATGACCTCAAAATTTTCATAAACTTGATTCAAAACACTCTCAATTCGCTCAACCAAATATTTAGAGTGATTATAGTTGGGGATAATAACAGAAACTAATGGATAGTTCATTTTTCTCAATTTTTATTATAATTATCTCTATCTGCATGATGTGGGTTCCATATTGAATAATATGGAACCCACATCATGTATCTTCGATACATGATGTAGTCTGATCCGTATAACAATATGAAACAAAAAAACAATATTATAGCATTATTCCGAGTCACCGTAGAACCACGTATGCAATCAATCAATATATCTGCAAGAGATATTGCATAAAACAATATCAGATAATTGCTAAAACGAGAAAATATAATCGGACTAAAATAGGCAGCGAATCCAAACAAAGTCATGATCGCTATCAAGTTCTCGTACTTTATAGAACGATGCATTCCATACTTCATAAACAACACAAACAACAACGGGAAAATCCAAGATCGAAGAAGAGCCATAAAATCCGCTAGTATACCATGTGTCGTGTCCTGAGAATAACCTGACAATTTATCACCTACCACAACAACTCCTTCAAACAAACTGATGATCGGCAATAAAAACATCAGTAACACTCCGGTTATCAAACAACACCATATATATTTTTTATCAAACTTCACCCAAGTTAAAAAAGGGAATATAACGAGAATAAAAGCCGAATAATGAAACAAAACACTTAGAAAGACCCCACAATAATATGGGATCCATTTCCGATTTTTTAAATTACTACAATTAAAAGAGAAAATAAGTACTGCTATTACTTCCCTTAGAATTTCGGTTGAGAAATACAAATAAGTTAGTATGAATACTACCATCAATGATGAAAACTTATATTGAGCATTTTTACAGATAAAATAAAACAATAATGAATTTAGAATAAATGAATGTATTAATTGAAATACATAGAACTCTGGAGATAACGTATAACTTAAAGCACAAAGCAAAGAATATCCCGGAGCAAACTGCTCTTTGAAGGTTAATTGCCAATCTGACAGGTCTTCTTGATAATTCCAATAGCCCATATAATTAAGAGTGTCACCTCCAACCTCATATCTATAGCCCATTAAAACTATCAAGTAAACATATAGGAAAATCCAAACCAACTTCCCTTCCCTCTGTCTTGTCTGTGCCATATCATATCTAAATATAGCAATCAAGCAAACAAATAAAGGAATAATGTAATAAAGCATAACTTACCACTTATGTTTTACCATAAACACTCAACAGCCTTTACCCTACTATTTTTAAAGGAGTGCTGATTATAGCATATTTTTTATCTGCTTCCCTATGGAAGTCTGCACTGTGACCTGTATTATCATCCATACAATACCAGCTAACATCACCGCACATCCCACTCCCACAAACTCATTCTCAATCCACTGTCCACATCCCCAACAAACTACCACACTAGGTAAAGAATACAATACACTTTTGACAATAGCTTTAACAGAAATCAATGTTAATTTATGCGATAGTACATACCACAGATACGTTCCCGTAACCACAGCCTCAGAACAAAGTAGTACAACCGCAGAGCCTACACTTTCTATATAAGGAACCATCAGTAAATTAATCAATAAGCTGACAATGGCCCCTACAACCGATGCTATCAGTAGCACCTTATCCTTTTTCATCGGCATTAATACCTGCACTGCCAGCACCTGTGCAATCCCTACAAACAAAATAGCCGGCATAATAATTCGCATTGGCAATATAGCCCCCTCATACCCAGAGCCAGACAGAACATAAACAATCTGAGGCGCCAATATCATGCTACATAAGATCAAGGGAATGCAGAAAGTTATCACCACCGAAAAAGACTTATTGATCAATGATTGGAACTTTTTCTGCTCACCTTCAGCCAACAACGAACTCATACGGGGAAGCATCACATTAGTAAAGGCTGTAAAAAGACCTAAAATAACAGAATAGAGCTTGAATGCAGTCGTATAATAACCCACCTCCGTATTGTTAGACACAAAGCCTAAGTACATCACATTAAATGTCAGATACATAGATGTCATTATGGAGTAAATACCCAAAATGAGGTTTTGTTTTACGTATTTCAAAGATAACAAGGATTGAAAGCGGAATCTTACAAAATTTCGTACATAAACCATATTAATAATGGCATTTATCACTACGACTGCTACTGTCAACGCAAAATAAAGTTTATAATCTTTCCCAGAACATATACATATAAACACCGTAACCACATATAAGAACTTTATCACTAAACTACGAACCGTGATATAACGAAAATCCTCAAGACCAGTAAAAAACCATTCCACGAGAAAGGTCGTAAACAGGATTTTGGCTGTCCCAATATAAAACAACTCTTCATATTGATGAAATTGAGGAATAAAAGAAACGCAAACTATGTAAACAATTAAAGCTACAACAGTAAATAAGAAATTCAAACCAAATATATTAGAAAAGGTTTGATTACACTTGTCCTTGTCTTTTCGGGTTGCCGCTATTTCTCTCACCCCGATCAGATTTATTCCCATTGTAGCAAACAACAAGAAATAATTGACTGTATTGTCCACAAAGCTAACCAGACCAATGCCTTCTACCTCCAACACCCTCGAAACATAAGGGAAGGTTATGAAATTCATCAGATAGGTAGAAATGGTCAATGCGCTCTTGTAAGCGAAATTTTTCTTTATAGAAGAATCTGTACTCAACACTGTATATAATATGTCCCAAGTCTAAGACAAGATCCCCCAAAGGAACTCCTTATAACCCGTTCCCATAAGCTAAAATTGTCGTATTTCCACATAATTATTATGGATGGGTAATCAAGCTTTCAAGTTTGACTAAGTTGCGTGTGGAATCCAACTTGGGAACAACCCTACGCATAAATGCTCACATAATTTCATTCGCTTGATAGTGCCGGATCGGTAAAGATGATTTACTCGATCAAGTAAAGGTGGTTTACCAGTACAGGTAATAGTGACTTACCAAATCCATCAAATCTCATCCGGGCTCTTGCTATCGCCACCTCCACTGGCGGGTTTGTCACCGATCCAGATCTGCGTGCTCACGCTACGAGGCGTTTTCAAAAAACGGCTTGCGGCGGAATACTGCGTCGTCACCGTCAGCGTATACTCACCCTCCTCCAAATCAGTCGGTAATAGTAATGTAATCGAGGAAGGATTGTTGATCGTGATCAGATCGTCCGTTAATTTTGTGACAGCCTTCGCCGCATTGGTCAGCGTAACGCCTACCGACTCGTCGTCGCCAACTACTTTCAGCATGGCGCCACGCACGAAGAAGTTGCGGCCCGCCGTGGCGCTACCATCTTTCAAGCCCGTCTTCTTATCCTCAGTCTCAAGGATTAAACTCCCGGTCGAGACCAGCAACAGGATCTTGTCCGTCTTATTGTCGGTGGTCACCGCATTGTCGATAAGCCAGCCTTTCAGAACTTCCTTCATGATATTTTAATGGAATTACCGTTCCCTGCTTTCTTTGTCTAGAATTTCTTCCCGAACGCTATGTTCAAGAACGTCTTCACCAATATCTTGAAATCGAACCACCACGAGCGGTGCTCCAGATAGAACAAGTCATAGCGTAAGCGGCGCAGCATCTTCTCCAGCGTATCCGTATAGCCGTTGTAGAGCGTGGCGTAAGAGGTCACCCCCGGACGGATCTGGTACAAAAAACGATAGCGGGGATCATGTTCCATGATCTGGTCGATATAGAACTTCCGTTCCGGACGGGGGCCGATGAAAGCCATATCACCGATGAAGACATTCCATAATTGGGGAAGCTCGTCCAAATGATGCTCGCGCAGGAACTTGCCCACATGCGTCATACGGGGATCAGCGCCTCCCTTGTAAAGGGCGGGGCCGAACTTCTCTGCGTCCAAACGCATGCTGCGGAACTTATAGATATGAAACGGACGGCCGAAACGGCCAATCCGCTCCTGCCTGAAAATGGCAGGGCCGCCATCCTCGCGCCTCACGGCGATGTAGCAGATCAAGAACAAGGGGGAGAATACGACCAAGGCGATAAAGGCCAAAAGACAATCCCCTATACGCTTCACGTTACGCTCGAAGGCGGTCATCCCATCCGGGATAAAATCAGTAGATTTATCAACACTCTCTTTTATAAGCATGGCTTGTTTGTCTGTCTATAAAGGCGGGCACGAAGTCAAAAACGAATCTCATTCGCATAGCCCACCCTTAATTTATTTCTTTCCTCTATTTTTCTCCTCCTCTTTCTTGTAATCGATATACCGCTCCAAGGCCTCACGTGCCAGACGGCGGAAAAGTTCCTCGTCCGACAGATGGTCCCAAAGGAGATCTACCAAACGATAGTAAACGCTAAAGTGCATGTCCTTGCCTTTTTAAAAGAATTGTAAGTGTCACTGCCAATGCCTCCGCTTACGCGGATAATGGACTTGGTCAGTCTGATGACTTGTAAAACCGTGGCGATGTAATCGCCCAAACGGGGAAATGATTGTCTGTGATACATGTCTGGTTTGTTATTATTTTTATACATCTATGTCCTTATGGATAGGCCCTAGTAATGCAAATAATGCAAGTAATGCAGCACCTTTTTTCCACACACGTGCGTACATTATATAGAACAAGAATTTTACACTAAACGATCACAAACAAGGCATGGAACGATCCGGATGAGAAACGCTGGATAGCCGTATGAAAGTTTGATTCGACATATATAATGTACACGTGCGTGTGTGGGAAAAAGGTGCTGCATTACTTGCATTACTTGCACCTGTTTTCCCCGGCATCGGTTCCATCCCGCACGTATATCGGCATCGACTCACGCCTACGTTCGTATAGGCCTACACCGATATACGTGTGGGGCGACGTCGATATATGTGTAAAACGATGCCCTTATACGTATGCCACACTCATACGGTCTCGCTTAGCAATGGCAATCCCTCCACCTCTCTCTTATGCCAGCCTTGGTAATCAGACAGGGAAAAACCGGGGACGGTCAATTGCTTGTAATCCTTATCGTCTCTTCGCAAGATGTGCTTGCGGGCATACGAGCGGAGCGAACGATCCGTCACGGATACCATCACCACAGGAAACGGGTAGCCGAGCAAGCGCATCGGCGTAACCTCGCTGTCCGGGAACGCACGGCGCAACTGATAGGCTGAGTACTCGAACGCCACCCAGTAAGGACCCGTGCAATACAAATGGATGGAAGCAGTGTTCGTTCGCTCGCGGCTCATGATATCACTCAAATGCTCGTTCAGCAACGCCACCAAACGAACGCCAGAAGGAAGGGAAGACATTTCTTTTTGATTTATGATTTTTGATTTAAACTGTCAACTGTCACTTGTCAACTGTCAACTGATTTCGTGTTTCAGCCAGCGATCGCAATCGTCCAGCCGGCGGATCAAGGATAACTTGCTTTTCTTGGGCGAGGACTCACCCCGCCAAGGATCCACCACCTCATGCGCCATCTGCCGGTAAAGGGCGCTGTCCGTGCAACCGTAGAGCGTCACAAGCAACAAAGCACGGGATTGCGGAGCTTTCAACACCGGGAGCATACCACGCATCGTGTCATGCAAACGTGTGAACTCCTCCTCATCGCCCAACAACTTGTAGGCAGAAAGAAGCAATGAGTAGATCTTGCAACGCATCACGTCCGTCTCCGCACGGAGCGAACCGTAGGATCTCAACACCTCACGGGCCAAACGAGTATCCTCCTCTGATACGTTGCCGGAGGCATGGTAACGTCCCAAGGCATCGTGCAAGCCTTCCCGCAGGCGGTCGTTGTCCAGATGGGTATAGACGTGCTTGCCCTTGGTGTTCAGCTCGATCAGCTCGTACTCGCCCGGCTTCACCTCCAACAAGGGGACCCACATGCAATCGAGGATACGAGCCATCACATCTTTATGACCGCCACCCGGCTGGATCACCACCTCCGCCTCCATACCGGTAAAATAACCGGACGTGATACGCACACGGTCGCCCTTCAGCAAGCGGTCGCTGTCCGGTACGTACACCGGAAGCTCGTTGGAATAAGATTCCGCCACCCAACGCAAGTTTCCCATCTCACTATCCGACAGGTAAGGGAAATGGGTCATGCCTCCGGAAGAGACCCGGGGAAGGAAATTGTATAGGGGAAGCGTGCGCTTCATCTGGAAGATCTCCTCAACCGAGGACCGGACAAACACGTAGTTGAACAGCAGGGGTCGTTTCGTGTTGACCATCTTTCCGTCCACCTTCCTCACCTCCACATAGGAGGGGGCGAAATACTCGAACAACGTCTCCCCACGACGCTTGCGCCGGGAAAGCTCGGCATCCAAGCTTTTAGCGGGGCTGATCCTGTCGCGTCGTGCCACACCCGTAGTAGGAAGCGTGAGCACGTACCAGCGTACAGTCTTCAGGTCATGACGCTTGCCAACTCGCGCCGTACCCCTCTCCGAGCGACCGTCTCTCAAAACATTCATCATTATGATTATCTTTTCCTAAGATTATAGCAGGATCTCCACTCAAGCCTCACGACAATTCAAAGCCCTACCAAGAGAACCATATTTACTCCTGATAAACAACACTTTATGTCTTTAAAAATGGCTTTTCTGAAAATCACCATCGCTTGAAATATTAAGCTACTCGGGAAGTAGCTTAAAAGGTTGGAAAATGGTTATTACCCAGTTGTAGAGACGGAGCGTGCTCCGTCTCCCACCGTCTGACAGTAATTTAGAATACCATTTTGAGGGGATGAGACGGGGCACGCCCCGTCTCTACAAGAATGTATGTTCGATTTTTAGGAGGGACGTGATGATGTAGGAAATACGAGATCATTTCGTCTCTATTGCCATGTCTATGCACTAGGAATAAGAACGAAGATTTAAGGAGAATCAAGGTCGGAGCACAAACTAATGAACAAACTAAGCCTTATGATTGCTTGTTATTTGTTATTTTTTATTACTTTTGCGCCGTGAAAGAATACGCTACTTCCCGAGTAGCAAGCCTCTTACCCCACTTTGGGTATCGGTTTACACACGCTCTCAAAACAATTCCGGTTCACTGTCGACAAACGTTCCAACGAGAAGCTCTTCAAATAGATCTGTGTTGTCTTAATAGACTTATGCCCCAACAACTCACTGATAACCTCGATCGATACATCTTGTTCCTTCAAGAACGAGGCGAATGAATGACGGATCGTATATGAGGTGACCGGAAGCGTAACGCCTGTCGATCTCGCCAACAACTTCAAGTCACGGTTAAAGCGGGACAGGGTCCTGTTATATTCTTTGTAGGCCGCCTCACCGGTTCTCCTTCCACTCAAAAAAGGAAATAAATAAAGGGATTCCTTTGCCGTACAAGCGGACAACTCATCCAACAGCCGCAACGCCCCGGAGGGAATCTCCAGCTGTATGAGAGACCCGCTCTTTTGTCGGTGATACTGCAATATCCCATCCCGGATATTCTCCCATTTCAAATGCGTGAGATCCACAAATGCTATCCCGCTGAACGCGAACATCAACCGAACGGTCAACTGTACACGCCGCAAGGACGGATCCTCCAACGGGGCGTTAAACATACGCTCCAGCATCTCTCGCGGCAACGCCTTCTTCCGCTTGCTTTCAACGCCCGTGAAGACATCTTTGAACAGGTTGGGTACAAAGGGAGCCTCGTTCGCCTCCACGGCTAAGTTATAAATGTGACGAATCCGACGCATATAGGTAGACACCGTATTCAACGAACGGCCCTTGTCCAACAACCATGACTGATAGCACAAAAGCCTGTTCCTATTAATATAGGCATAAGGAATCGCCTCCATACCGCAAAAGCACTTGAACGAGTTCAAGGCATCTTGATAACTCTTCGCCGTGGAATACCGTTTTTTCTCACGCAGACAAGCCATGTAGATGGACAGGCCCATAACAAAATCTTCTTCTTTTTTCATATCTTCTCCTTAATAAAAAGGCCAAAAATACTACCTTTGTACACTGTGTAAATAAAATCTATACAGATGAAGCAACACCTACGACCGATTATGTTTGTCGGAACCTGCTCTGATGCGGGTAAAAGCGTTATCAATGCGGCGTTTTGCCGTATTTTCAAGCAAGATGGTTATCAACCGGCACCGTTCAAGGCACAAAATATGTCCCTCAATTCCTACTCTACCCCGGAAGGCGGCGAGATGGGCCGGGCGCAAGTCGTACAAGCGGAGGCCTGCGGTATTTCCCCGCATACGGATATGAACCCGATATTACTAAAGCCGACAAATGATAAAAGCTCGCAAGTCGTATTAAACGGAAAGCCAGTCGGCAATATGTCCGCCAAGGATTATTTCGGGATACAAAACCAGAAGGAGGAGCTATTTAAGGAAGCCATCGAAGCCTTCAAGCGTCTGGAAGCTCGCTATAACCCGATCGTATTGGAAGGAGCCGGAAGCATCTCCGAACTAAACCTGCGAGACCGAGATATCACCAATATGCGTATGGCGATCGCTGCCGGAGCCTCTACCTATTTAGTTGCGGATATAGACCGTGGGGGCGTATTCGGCTCTGTATATGGAACGATCGCTTTATTACGACCGGAGGAACGAGTGTTAATGAAAGGGGTTATCATCAATAAGTTCCGTGGAGACGCCTCTTTATTCGAAGAAGGACGGAGCCTATTAAAGGAATTGACTGGGATTCCCGTGGTCGGCGTAATTCCATGGTTTCGGGATATCAAGATAGAGGAAGAGGATTCCGTAGCGTTGGATATGAAAAATAACACTTATAAAGACGGGAAAATCAATGTAGCTATCATCCTGCTGAAACGAATGTCTAATTTCACGGATTTTGATGTATTGGAGATGGACCCCCGTTTCAATCCGTATTATACCAACAATATCGATGAGATAGAGAAAGCCGACATCATCCTGCTCCCCGGCTCAAAGAATACGTTATCGGACTTACAAAGCCTGCGGGCCAATGGGATAGCGATGGCGATTATCCGGGCGCATAAAGCGGGTAAAAAGGTGATCGGTATTTGCGGTGGCTATCAAATGATGGGAGTCCGCTTGGAAGATCCGGAAAGTATCGAGGGAAATATCCCGGCGATTCCCGGTCTCGGTCTTCTGCCTCAATGCACAGTCATCGAGCAGGAGAAGATCACGAGACAAAGCGACTTTGCTTTCCTCCCCTCCTCGGAGAATAAGGATTGTAAAGGATACGAAATACATATGGGACGAACCACCTTATTGGGCGACGCCCCCGAACAGCCCGTAGCCCGACTGGAAGACGGACGAACGGACGGTTATTACCTTAACAACCGATGCTGGGGAAGTTATATGCATGGTATCCTTGATAATCCGGCCGTATTGGACAACTTAGCTGAGGGCTTTGACACGGAAACGACTACAGGCCCTTTCGATTATGCCGCTTTTAAGGAAGAGCAGTATGACAAACTCGCCGCCCTCGTAAGGGAGCACGTGGATATGGAATATATTTATAACAGTATTAAAAACTAATATCATGAACAGACGTACTTTTATGCAAAAAACCGGACTTATCATGTCCGGACTTACTTTATCGCCGCTTATCGGTAAATCGTATTCCTCCATATACGGACAAACCGCCCCTAGCAACAAAGTAAAAGTAGCCCTCATCGGATGCCGTAGCATGGGATACGGGGATTTGAATACTTTTCTTGATTATCCGGAGACGGAATGCGTGGCTCTTTGCGATGTCGATGACGAATGGTTAAACAAACGGGCTGCCGACGTTGAGAAGAAAACAGGGAAAAAAGTACCTCACTTATATAAGGACTGGCGACGAGTAATCGATAATAAAGACGTAGATGTAGTCATTATCGGTACGCCGGACCATTGGCATTGCCTTCCGACGGTCTGGGCTTGCCAAGCGGGAAAAGACGTATATGTAGAGAAGCCGCTCTCCAATACGATCGAGGAATGTAACCTGATGGAAAAAGCCGCCCGTAAATATAACCGGATCGTACAGGTAGGCCAATGGCAACGTAGCGACCCGCATTGGGACGAGGCGGCTAATTTCTTGAAAGCGGGAAATATCGGACGGATCCGTACGGTCAAGGTCTGGGCTTACCAAGACGGCAAGCCGACACTTCCGGTTAAACCGGATTGCGACGCTCCCGCCGGTGTGGATTACGATATGTGGCTAGGCCCGGCTCCTAAACGTCCGTTCAATCCTTATCGCTTTCATTATAATTTCCGTTTCTTCTGGGACTATGCCGGAGGCTTGATGTCGGACTGGGGCGTACATTTGCTGGATTATGCCCTAGAAGGTATGAACGCAGGTCTTCCCACCCGTGTATTCTCAGGCGGCGGCAAGTTCGCCTATCCGGACGACGCTATGGAGACGCCCGATACTTTAATGGCAACTTACGCCTATAAAGATTTTAATATCATCTGGGATCACGCCTGCGGAATCAATCACGGACTCTATAACCGTAAGGAAGGATTAGCGTTCTATGGAGAGAATGGCACGATGGTACTCGACAGGGCCGGTTGGGAAGTTATACCGGTCGTATCCAATAACGTAGCCCGCATGGAAGCCGTTCCTTTCAAGAAAGGAGAAGGCAAAGGACTTTATAATCATGTGGGAAACATGTTGAGCTGCATTAAAAGCCGTGAGCTTCCGAACGCCGATGTCGCTATCGGTGCCCGTGTAGCGAAGATGGCTCATCTGGCGAATATCTCCTGCCGGGTTCAACGGGAAGTTCATTGGGATGATAAAAACAATTTGTTTGTCGGCGATAACGAAGCTACCGCCTTGTCGAAAGCCTATTACCGGGCACCTTGGGAATTACCTAAATTGTAACAATCGCAGCATAACGTTAAAATTTTGACAAACAATAAACAATGCCCTAGTAAGCTTGTTAGAACTATAAAAAACGAACAATACGTTTAATTCTAAATTAATACAGCTATGGCAAAAGAAAGCGTCAAAATTTTAAGAGGGAAATTGGATGTCGACAATTTATTATCTCAACTAAACGCCGCGTTAGCGGAAGAATGGCTAGCATACTATCAATATTGGGTAGGAGCCTTGGTCGTTGAAGGAGCCATGCGTTCCGACGTACAAGGTGAATTCGAGGAACATGCCGAGGAAGAAAGGCATCACGCCCAATTATTGGCAGACCGGATCATCGAATTGGAAGGAGTTCCGGTACTTGATCCGAAACAATGGTTTGAATTAGCCCGATGCAAATATGATTCACCGACAGACTTTGACGTAGTCAGCCTTCTGAACCAGAATGTCGCCTCCGAGCGTTGCGCCATCTTGCGTTATCAAGAAATCGCTAAATTCACGGACGGCATCGACTTCACGACTTGTGATATCGCTAAGCATATCTTAGCTGAGGAAGAAGAACACGAGCAAGATCTGCAAGACTATTTGACAGATATCGCACGTATGAAAAAATCTTTCCAGAAATAATTTAGGAAAGGGAAAACTCTTTACAACAAAAATCCCTAGAGAGAATGTCTTAGAGACATTCTCTCTAGGGATTTTCAATTTCAAGCACATTAATGCTTTGTCCCATGCAACAAAGCATCATATAATAAGGCATCCGCCACTTCCAAAGCGATTTCCTCGTCTTTCAGATTCCTCAAGATCGTCAAGCCGAACTCAAACATAAAACCCGGCCCCTTGCTTGTGATGATATTTCCATCCTGCTCTACTCCATTATCCGTAGGGGTAGCGCCTACCATTGTTGGCTCGAAGAAAGGAAAACAGGTAGCCCTTTTCCCTTTTAGCAATCCAAGACCACCTAAAACCATCGGTCCGGCACAGATAGCACCGATTAATACGCCTTCCTCCGTTTTCTCCTTGACTAATTCTTTCAAATGGGCATGCGCATTTAAATGGTTGCTTCCGGGTATTCCACCCGGCAAAATCAAGGCATCGACACAACTGAAATCCGCCTCCTCGAACAGGTAATCAGCCATTACCGGAATATCATGAGCTCCTATCACCAATCGGTCACCCGTAATAGATACCATCATAACCCGTACACCACCACGCCTCAAGACATCAATCGTACCCAAGGCCTCTATTTCCTCAAAGCCTGTCGCTAAAAAGACAACCGCATTTTTCATTTCTTTTTTATTTAATATAGTTGACATTCACTTAAAACAGAAGGATCATCCTTCTACACAACAGCCTTATCCGTAACAACCAATGGTAAGGTGAACCAGAAAGTGGAACCTTTGCCAAGCTCAGATCGCACACCGATCTCACCACCCAACTGCTCTACAATCATCTTGCAGATAGGTAGTCCCAAACCAGCCCCTTGATAAAAATCATCCAATTTCACGAAACGCTCGAAAACAGACTCCAGCTTTTCCTCTGATATCCCGATTCCGGTATCCATGACAGAGACACGTACGAACATATCTTCCACCTCATAAAAAAGCGAGATAAAACCTTTGGAAGTAAACTTAATGGCATTAGACAAGAGATTTAACAAGACCTGTTCTACCCGGTGCGGATCGATCCACAGACGAACAGAAGGCATGGCGACCGAGTTATATAATAATGCCACATCGGAAGTCATCTTCAAGGATTGTACCACATAGGCCTCTTGGCAAATATCCCTCAACTCAACTTCCGACACGTTATAGTTTAACCGACCGGACTCGATCTTCGACAAATCCAGGATATCGTTAATCAGTTTCAACAATAAATCGCAATTCTTATTTATAATCGAAAAGTATTCCCTTTGCTCACTGGCATTAGTCGTTTCCGTCACGAGATGGGCAAAACCAACGATAGCATTCAGGGGGGTCCGTATCTCATGGCTCATATTAGCGATAAAAGCGTTTTTCATCTTATCCGCCTCTTGTACTTTCATCAGCGCCAACTGGTCTTGACGTTGCTCCGTGATATCATTCAGCATGATCAATAACAGAGGCGAGGCTCCCGGGTCCGGATTCGTGATCAGTAAACGTACGATATTTACGATTCTCACCTCTCCATTCGGTTTCTCATACTCGACCATTTCCTTTACCATACGTCCCGTCTTGATCGTATGGTAATCTTCCGTTCGGATCTCATGCGCCCGCCGGGAATCAGGGAAAAGCTCGAAATCCGTCTTCCCTAAGATATCTTCCGCCTTGACCCCCGTAAATTCCTCCGCCGCCTTATTAAAATAGATATACCGGAAACCGTTGAAAATATCTTTCACCGTGATCTCCACAAATACGTTCGACAAGATCGTATCCATCAAGATATTTAAGAAGTTGATCGTATGCTGGCTTTGGCGCATCTCAAGTTCGTTATCGCTCGCGGATGGTGTCAAAGTGGCTTTTTCCAGATCGGCTTCCAGTCTCTCAATCCTTTGAATCAACTCTTCTTTGGAAAGGTGGTCATATTTTCCCATGGCCCATACATAAAGTTAAATTGCGTAATGGACAAAAATAACTATTATTTTTTTATTTACAACGGCTTACCGCCTAATAATTCTTATTTTCAAAAGGTCATTACTAATATTTTGACACAAAAGCATGGCGTTATCCAAAATAAAAGATACATTTGCAATCTAATTTCATGAATTAAACACACTCTAATTGAAAAAACGATGATGTATTGGCAGAAAGAAATAGAAACCATGGATCGTAAAGATCTGGTAAAATTCCAACTGGAACGACTGAAACAAACCATAGAACTAGCGGGCAACTCCCCTTTTTACCATAAGATATTCAAAGAGAAAGGAATTACCCCGGACAGTTTTCAGTCCTTGGAGGATTTACAAAAACTTCCGTTTACAACGAAAGATGATCTTAGAAATAACTATCCGTTCGGATTGGCTGCCATCCCATTACAGAAATGTGTACGTATCCACTCTTCCAGTGGAACGACAGGTAATCCTACCGTTGTCTTACATTCCGCCAAGGACTTGGACCAATGGGCTAACCAAGTAGCTCGTTGCATGTATATGGTAGGGCTAAGGGATACGGACGTATTCCAGAATACATCCGGCTACGGCATGTTTACCGGTGGCCTCGGTTTCCAGTATGGAGCAGAAAAATTAGGTGCGTTGACAGTGCCTGCGGCGGCCGGTAATACCAAACGACAGATTAAGTTCATCACCGATTTCGGCACCACCTGTTTACATATCATACCGAGCTATGCCACTCGTTTGGCCGAGGTTATGTATGAGGAGGGAATAGACCCCAGAAAGGATACCAAACTACACACCGTATGTATCGGTGCCGAGCCTCACTCGGAAGAACAACGTAAACGCATCGAGCAGCTTCTGGGTGTCAAGGCTTACAACTGTTTCGGTATGTCGGAGATGAACGGGCCGGGGGTAGCGTTCGAATGTACGGAGCAGAACGGCTTGCATATCTGGGAAGACAACGTGATCGTAGAGATCGTAGACCCGGTTACCTTGCAACCGGTACCCGAGGGAGAAGTCGGAGAATTGGTATTAACCACCATCAACCGGGAGGCGATGCCTTTACTCCGTTATCGTACCCGCGACCTTACTTGCATCTTACCGGGCGATTGCCCTTGCGGACGTACCCATAAACGCCTTGCCCGTTTCAAAGGACGTAGCGACGATATGATAATCTTGAAGGGCGTGAACCTATTCCCCATCCAAATCGAAAAGATATTGATGCAATTCAAGGAATTGGGCAGCAATTACTTGATCACCCTCGAAACGATCGGCAACAGCGACGAGATGTTGATCGAGGTAGAGTTGAGCGACCTATTCACCGATGATTATTCAGCCTTACAGCGTTTGACGAAAGGTATCACCCGTCAGTTGAAGGACGAATTATTACTTACACCACGTATCAAGCTGGTAGCCAAGGGATCTTTGCCAACCACAGATGGCAAGGCGGTACGAGTGAAAGATCATCGCAAGCTTTGTTAAATAAACAATTAAAATAACACCTTATGACAGTCAATCAAATTTCTATTTTCCTTGAAAACAAGTACGGGAAATTAAGCGAGATATTAGCGTTATTGGCGGAAGAGCGCATCCGCATCATCGCGGCCACCGTAGCCGACACCTCCGAGTATGGAATCCTTCGTATCATCGTAAGCGATCCCCAGAAGGCATACAAGATATTAAAAGAAAACAACGTCAGCGCAAACCTGACCGACGTATTAGCGATCGTAACCAGCTCATGCGCCGGAAGTTTTGCCAATACATTATCTTATTTCACGAAAGCGGGCATCAGCATAGAATATATGTATTGTTTCTCCATCCGGGAAAAAGCGATCTTGATCTTGCGTACGAACAACCGGGAAAGCGCCCGTGAGGTAATCCGCCGTCAGAATCTCGAGTATATCTGTGAAAGTGATCTAATAAAACTTTAATAGGCACGGATATATGTTCGGAATCAGCGACCCCGGTATTTGGCTGGCTTACCTTCTAGCGTTCGCCTGCCTCCTATTTTCTATTTGGTTCGGGATAACCACTTGGAATAAAGAAGACGACGAAAAAACAAACCCTACTAAAGGATCACGAAAATGAGTACGCTAACATTAGGCATTATTGTCATCATTTACATGTTTGTAATCGCTTGGTTAGGGTATCTCGGATACAGGCAGACGAAAAACGCCAGTGATTATTTATTAGGCGGACGAAAAGTAAACCCCATTATCATGGCTCTGTCTTACGGGGCGACCTTTATCTCGGCATCGGCGATCGTTGGTTTCGGTGGCGTAGCCGCTACGTTCGGCATGGGTATTCAATGGCTTTGCTTATTGAACATGTTCATGGGCGTAGTGGTAGCCTTTATCTTTTTCGGACGAAGGACCCGGAAGTTAGGCGAAGAACATAACGCACGGACTTTCCCGCAATTATTGGGATTGCATTATAAGTCCCGGTCTATACAGATCTTTATCGCCTCGATCATTTTCATCGGTATGCCCCTTTACGCTGCTGTGGTGATGAAGGGAGGAGCCGTCTTCATTGAGCAGATGTTTCATATCGACCTTCATCTGGCCTTGTTGATCTTCACCTTGATCGTAGCGGCCTATGTGATTACGGGCGGTATCAAGGGAGTACTTTATACGGATGCGTTGCAAGCGGTTATCATGTTCGCTTGTATGCTATTCCTGCTATTTTGGTTTTACCATATCATGGACATGGGCTTTATCGAGGCAAACCAGAAGTTGACGGATATCGCCCCCATGGTGCCCGAACGCTTCAAGGCCTTGGGACATCAAGGATGGACAGCTATGCCCATCTCAGGCTCTCCACAATGGTATACATTGGTTACCTCATTGATCCTTGGCGTAGGAATCGGTTGCTTAGCGCAGCCACAACTAGTCGTACGCTTCATGATGGTGGAAAGTACCAAGCAACTCAACAGGGGCGTATTGATCGGCTGCGTATTCTTGATTGTCACGGTAGGGGCGATTTATCACGTGGGAGCCTTGTCTAATTTGTTTTTCCTCAAGACGAAAGGTGTAGTCGCCTCCGAGGCGGTAAAAGATATGGACAAGATCATCCCCCTATTTATCAATAAAGCGATGCCGGAGTGGTTCGGGGCGGTTTTCATGCTTTGTATTCTCTCTGCCAGTATGTCTACCCTTAGCGCACAATTTCATACCATGGGAGCGGCTTTCGGGGCAGACGCATTCCCCAAACTAGGACGTAGCAAAAATCCGAACTCTACATTAGGTGTACGTATCGGCGTGCTATGCTCTATCTTGGTCAGCTACGTTATCTGCTATACGCTAAGTGCGAGTATTATCGCACGAGGCACCGCCTTGTTCATGGGTATTTGCGCGGCTACATTCCTACCTACCTATTTCTGCTCGCTATATTGGAAAGGGGCTACCCGGCAAGGGGCCTTGGCCAGCTTATGGGTAGGAGGCTTGGCCAGTTTATTCGCCATGTTGTTCCTTCATAAGGCGGAAGCGGCTCCGGTAGGACTTTGCAAGGCTTTATTCGGACAAGACGTCTTGATCGATGTATATCCGTGGCATGCGATAGATCCGATCTTATTTGCTTTGCCATTATCGGCGATAACGATTGTTTTGGTTAGCCTAGCGACTCAAAAGAAGGCTTTTTAGCTTTTCTTATGAACCTCAAAACACTAATTAGCATTTATTCTATTGACAGATATATAGAATGCAGTATATTTGCATTGTGGTTTTTTCATAATAGTATTAGATTTAAGGTTAACAAAGTTGGTTAGGGGTTGCCGGGAGGCAATCCTTAATTGTTTTATAGAGGTCTAGATATGATTAAATACATTTTTCTACTATTCATACTTTGTTGCTCCGGTTGCCGACACGCACAAACGGAAGATACCGTAATCAAGGTTTCGGTACTTCGTGGTCCATCCGTTATTGCATTCGCCGATTGGCTTGAGAATCCTCCAATTATAGATAACAAAAAAGTACAAGTAAAAGTGGTAGACTCGCCTGATCTGGCGCAAGCCTTACTGATCAAGCAGGAGACCGACATAGCCGTACTCCCCATGATCAATGCGGCGAACTTGTACAATAAAGGGATCAAGATCAAACTAGCGGGGTGCCCGATCTGGGGAACCCTTTACCTCGTTGAGAAAACTCCCTTGAAAGAACCGGCATTGTATGTATTCGGCAACGGTACGACTCCCGATATCCTTACCCGGTACTATCTCCGCCACCAACGATTAGATTATCCTTTGAATTACGCCTTCAATACCGCCGGGGAAATCACCCAAGGCATCTTAGCCGGAAAAGTAAATCGTGCCGTGCTCGGGGAACCGTTTCTAAGCATCGCTTTACGGAAAGACAGCAGTTTACGAATAACTGCGGACTTGAATCACTTAACAGACAGCGATACCCTCGGATTCGCCCAAACAGCGGTCGTATACACCCCGACGATGGAGAAATATCGTATCGCTTTTGAGGATGCCTTACGAGCCTCCTGCCAAAAAGCCGTACGATATCCGAAAGAGACTATCCATTCTCTGGAAGAACATGGAATCTTCGCCCAAGAGGCCTTAACTCCTAAGAGTATCGAGCGGTGTAAAATTTATTATTTATCAGCTATCGAGGCGAAAGACGCCGTCATGGGTTTCCTACGTCTCATCGAACAGTATGAACCCAAGGCCGTCGGCGGGAAGCTTCCCGATGCCGGATTTATCCCCGAAAAACAATGAGATTGCGAAAAACAATCACTACAATAGTCGCTACCGCTATCCTCTTGGCGGGATGGCAACTATTCGCCGTTATAGCCAACCAACCGGAGCTGATACCTTCACTTCCTCGACTCGTACGGACACTTTGCGAATGGCTCGTCTCCGGTAGTTTCTATCAGTCGGTCGGAGCTACTATACTCCGGGGAGTCTTAGGCATGTCGATCTCATTCGTTTGTGCGATAGGGATGGCCGGGTTATTCGCCCGTTTTGAGTGGGTGTATGAATTATTCAGACCTCTGCTTGCCATCATGCGCTCGATCCCGGTCATATCCTTCATACTTTTGGCGCTTATATTCCTAAATCCGGAAAGCATCCCTTTGATGATCGCCTTTCTCACCATGTTCCCGCTACTAACAGAGAATCTGACACGGGGAATCCTCGACCTACGTCCGGGTCTATCCATTATGGCACGTCAGTTCCATATCAAACGTTCCAATGTCTTATTCCAGATCATCTACCCGCAGCTAAAGCCATTCTTATATAGCGGACTTGCCTCCGCCGCCGGATTCGGCTGGCGTGCGATCATTATGGGAGAAGTCTTGTCGCAATGCGCATTCGGAATCGGAAGCGAGATGAAAAGGGCGCAAAACTTTATCGCTGTCCCTGAGCTGCTCGCTTGGACAATCGTGGCGGTATTCATCAGTTTCTTTTTTGACAAAGGAATTAGCAAAGTCGCTGATATCACCCCTAAAATATCTTTCGCAAATGAGGATCAGACCATCCCCACCCCTACATTATCAGTTTTAGACACGAAAGATATAAGTTACCAATACGGCATACAGCACTTTTCCCATTCCTTTCAAAAAGGGATTATTTATGGAATTAGCGCACCTTCAGGCAAAGGAAAAACAACGTTATTAAACCTAATCGGAGATATCTTATTGCCTACGGAAGGAGAGATACATCCCACAAGACACTTTGGAATCGCCACCATATTCCAACAACCGCAACTCCTGCCCCATCTAACCGCAGAAGAAAATATCATCCTCCCCCTCTCCTCTTTTCTCACGGAGGAGAAAGCCCGGCGAATTGCCCAAAAACACTTACAGGAAATGGAAATGGAGCCCTTCGGGAACCGATACCCCAAAGAGCTTAGTTACGGACAGCAACAACGTATCGCTATAGCTAGGGCATTGGCATACCCTTCTCCTCTCCTTTTGATGGACGAGCCGTTCAAAGGCTTGGATGAAGCCCTAAGCCATCGTATTATAGAACGAATACGAGAAAAGCAAATGAAAGAAGAACGGATCATTCTTTTCACGTCACATAATCCGGATGAGATTCGGTTGTTGGCGGATGAGGTGATTTACCTATAAATTCCAACCAAACTTGAATGTCTTATTTCACTTTCATCGGTTGGCAAGGTATCGTAAACCAGAATGTAGAGCCCTTTCCCTCCTCCGACTCAACCCCGATTTTACCTTTCAACTTCTCAATAATCGTCTTGCAGATAGAAAGCCCTAATCCTGTTCCTTGCTTAAAGCTGTTCAATTTCACGAAACGATTGAATATGCTCGCTTGAGACTCCTTACTGATTCCCATACCCGTATCCGTTACGTAGACATAGATACCATCATCGGTCAAACGATAACCAAACCGTATAGAACCCGAGCTGGTGAACTTCACGGCGTTGGAAAGGAAATTGGTCAAAACCTGAGTCAAACGGGTCTTCTCCGACACAATACAATAGTCATTACCGTCCGACTCAAAGATAACCTTTACATCCGGGGCCACTCTCAAGGCGAAAGCTTGCTGCTGGGGAGCGAATATCTCACTCAAACGCAGGGTCGTATAAATAAACTCCATCTTTCCGGACTCGATCTTCGAGATATCCAAGATATCACCGATCAACTGCAACAAAAACTCATTGCTACTCTCTATGATCCTCAGATATTCCTTTTTTTCCTCCTCATCGTCACTCTCCGCCAATAAGGTAGAAAAGCCGACGATGGCATTTAAAGGGGTACGTATCTCATGGCTCATGTTAGCGATAAAAGCGGACTTCATCCGGTCGCTCTCTTCCGCCAAACGCTTGGCCTGCACATCCGCCTCGTGCCGTTTATCGACGGTCATATCCCGAAGGATTCCGATCGAGCGGATCGGTTTGCCGTCCGGATCGGCCTCATAGACCTCACCGATCTTCTCCAGCCATACATACTCATCCGAGAAATAACGACAAGGGAAACTGAATCGCATGGAATCGATCTCGCCCCGCATGAAAGCGGTTGTAATATTCTCATAGACCTTCCGGTAATCCGGATGGATCTTCTCCGTAAAACTAGCGTGGGTGATCTGCACATGCTTGATCTGGCCGTTTTCTTCCAAGGAAAGCTCCGCCGTACCGTTTACCAGATCCCAAAGCCACGGGTAGATCTTACCCGCTTGACATGCGAGCGCCAAGCGCTTATTATAGCTATGCAACTCCTCCTCGACCTGCCTTTGCTTTGTAATATCCCATGAAATCCCTACTAAATAAGGAGGCTTATCCTCACGGGGCGCTAGCAGTTTCATCGTATCCATAGTACGCAAGATACCTTTCGGATCGATCATTTGCTCCACGAAACGCTGCATCTTACCCGTTTTCACCACCTCCTCGTCCATATCCCTGAAAGATTGGGCGACGACCGGATCTAGAAATAGGTCAAAATCTGTTTTCCCGACCACATCATTATGATATCGTCCGTAAAGTTGGTTCATCAAAGGGCTGGAGTACACGTACCTGAAATTATCACCCGTATCCTTCACGAAAAAGTAGATGGGCAACGAGTCCACGATATTAGATAACAATCCTGCTAAATCCCTATAATCCTGTTCCAAAGTTTTGTTCTCCGTAGTATTAACTTCCATGTTGATTTTTTTAATCAAAGGCTTGAATATTCCGGCCGTAAAATTCTTGAAAATTAATGAAAGATACAAATAATAAGCCCAAGAAGTGAGCATCCCGACCGAAAATATAAGCAAAACCGTATATTTGTACTCCAATTCTAAGAAAACTAGATATGACAAACGTATTTCACACGCTTATAGCCCGTTTTCTACAAATTCCGGAAGGACAAGTGGAACGGACAATCGGGCTCTTGAACGAAGGCGCTACCATACCTTTTATAAGTCGTTACCGGAAAGAGGTGACCGGAGGATTAGACGAGGTGCAAATCGGTGCCATCAAAGATCAACTGGATAAACTGACGGAACTGAGCAAACGAAAGGAAACGATCCTCGCCACGATAGAAGAGCAAGAGAAACTTACTCCCGAGCTCCGGAAACGCATCGAGGAATCTTGGGATAGCACCGAGATCGAGGATTTATATCTCCCTTACAAACCGAAACGGGTCACCAAGGCGGAGATCGCACGCCGGAAAGGACTGGAACCCTTGGCTAAGATCGTTATGATGCAAAACGAGAATAACCTATCCGCACGCATCAAGAGTTTTATCAAGGGGGAAGTGAAAAACGCCGAAGAAGCCTTGCAAGGGGCACGGGACATTATCGCCGAATGGATCAACGAGAACGAATCGGCACGTAATACCGTACGTAACTCTTTCGCTCATACCGCCATGATCACATCCAAAGTGATCAAGGGGAAAGAAGAGGAAGGCGCTAAATACCGGGATTACTTTGATTTCAGCGAGCCTTTGAACCGGGCCAGTTCCCATCGCTTATTGGCTCTCCGACGGGGAGAGGCGGAAGGTATCCTTCGTGTAAGTATCTCTCCCGACGCAGAATCTTGTCTGGATCGCTTAAACCGGCGTTTCGTAAAAGGCCGTGGAGAGGTTTCCGAGCAAGTGGCTACAGCAGTCGACGATTCTTTCAAACGCCTGCTGAAACCCTCTATCGAGACGGAGTTCTCCAACCAGAGCAAGGCGAAAGCCGATGAGGAGGCGATCCGGGTATTTGCCGAGAACCTCCGGCAATTGCTGCTCGCTCCTCCCTTGGGACAAAAACGGGTATTAGGCGTAGACCCCGGATACCGTACCGGATGTAAGTTGGTCTGTCTGGATGCGCAGGGGAATTTACTGCATAACGAGGCGATCTTCCCGCATCCGCCCCAGAACGAGAAGGGCAAAGCCGCCGCTAAGGTCGCCCAGTTAGTAGCCACTTACGCCATAGATGCCATTGCCATCGGTAATGGTACGGCCAGTCGTGAGACTGAGCAGTTCATCACGAATATACGATACGACCGCAAGGTACAAGTGTTCGTAGTCAGCGAGAACGGAGCCTCTATCTACTCCGCGTCCAAGATCGCTAGGGAGGAGTTTCCCGAATACGACGTCACGGTACGCGGAGCTGTCAGCATCGGTCGCCGGCTGATGGACCCTTTGGCCGAGTTGGTCAAGATCGACCCGAAGAGTATCGGTGTCGGCCAATACCAGCATGACGTAGAGCAAAACGCCTTGAAAAAGAGTCTGGATCAAACCGTGGAGAGTTGTGTGAATCTGGTGGGTGTAAACGTGAATACGGCGAGCAAGCATTTGCTGACTTACATCTCGGGATTAGGCCCTACGTTAGCGCAAAACATCGTGAATTACCGGGCGGAGCACGGACCCTTCACTTCCCGGAAAGAACTGATGAAAGTCCCCCGTATGGGAGAGAAGGCTTTCGAGCAAAGCGCCGGATTCCTACGGATACCCGACGGAAAGAACCCGTTGGATAACTCGGCCGTACACCCCGAGAGCTACCCGATCGTCGAACGGATGGCCAAGGACCTAAAATGCTCGGTAGCCGACCTGATCACCGACAAAGTGCTTAAAAAGAAACTAAAACTAACGGACTACCTTACGGATAAGGTCGGGATGCCTACCCTGCTTGATATCATGGAGGAACTGGATAAACCGGGCCGTGATCCCCGCCAAACGATCCAAGTATTCGCGTTCGATCCTACGGTGAAAACGATCGAGGATTTGAAAGAAGGGCAAGTATTGCCCGGTATCGTGACCAACATCACCAACTTCGGTTGTTTCGTCGATGTAGGGATCAAGGAAAACGGGCTTGTCCATATCTCCGAGCTGGCGGATCGTTTCGTAAGCGATCCTACCCAAGTGGTCTCCATCCATCAGCATGTCAAGGTGAAGGTTCTAAGCGTAGACCTATCCAGAAAACGTGTTCAATTATCCATGAAAGGGATCTAAACGATGAAAGAGAAGATTAATAAGACAAACGTGGCGCGCCTGCTGGACAAGGCTAAGATCGCCTACCAGCTCGTGCCTTATGAAGTAGACGAGAATGATCTGAGCGCTACGCATGTAGCGGAGCAGCTAGGGGAAGATATCGCCCAAGTATTCAAGACCTTGATCTTACATGGCGATAAGAGCGGTTATTTCGTATGCGTGATCCCCGGAGCGGACGAGGTGGACTTGAAAAAGGCGGCCAAGGTATCCGGGAACAAGAAATGTGAGATGATCCCCGTGAAAGAGTTGTTACCGCTTACCGGTTATATCCGGGGAGGATGCTCGCCTATCGGCATGAAAAAGCATTTCCCTACGTATATCCATCCTACGGCATCCGGCTTCGATAAGATCTATGTAAGCGCCGGACAACGAGGCTTGCAGATACAGATAGCCCCCGCCGATTTAATCAAGGTGGCGCAAGCTATAGAAGCGGATTTGATCGCATGATCTAACATCGCTGAGAGTACTTCGTAAGAAGTACTCCAGTACTCCGCAAAGAGTATCGCAGTACTTCCTAGGGAGTACTGGAGTACTCCTTATGAGGGACTGAGATCAAACAGCACATGATATCTTAGAATTTCTTAAACGTATACGTTCTTCCTTCGCAGCTCATTACCAGATTCGTCACAGATGACTGCTCGATCGTGAAAGTTTGTTTAGGTGAGGTCCAATCCGTATAACGCATGAATTGTTCCAAAGGCGCACCTCCATAGTTGACCAACTCCAGATCCAGTCTCGTATCTCCCTCCAACGTCTTATAACCGAAATTCGTACGATATACGTCCTTTGCCGGGTCATATAATTGGTACTCGAACAAAGAGGTCTGGAAGTTATACCAAACCGTATCCACCGTCTGGACCACCCCATTCGCCTCTACGGTTTTCAATTGCCATTTCCCTTCCAGCTTATGTTCCACCTTATTACAAGACACTAACGCCACGACAAAACAAGTTATCGCTATCAAATTTTTCATCATAATCCTCGTACTTATATACCTATATTGATTTGAAACGTCAAAGAAAAGAATTAATTTCCAAAGGACAAAGTTTTTAAGGATATCCTAGCCACAAATACCCAGAACTTTTTCTTCCTTCCCTTTGTTAATTGGGTAATTACAATACAAATATTATCCAATATGAAAACATTTATTGATAAAATGGATTATGCGGTCAAGAATTGGTGGTTATCACTATTGGTCGGACTACTTTACATCATCGTCGCTATTTATTTAATGTTCGCGCCATTGGCGAGCTACGTAGCGCTTAGTATCTTATTCAGCGTCTCTATGTTCGTAAGCGGCTTGTTCGAGATCGCTTTCGCCTTGGCGAACAAAAAGGGTATCAGCAGTTGGGGATGGTATTTGGCCGGAGGTATTATCGACTTGATCTTAGGTATATTCTTGATGGCAAGCCCGGGACTTAGCATGGAGGTGCTTCCGTTTGTCTTGGCATTCTGGCTTATGTTCAGAGGCTTCTCGGCAACCGGTTACTCGATGGACCTGAAACGATACGGTACACGGAACTGGGGTTGGTACATGGTCTTCGGTATCTTGGCTATCCTTTGCTCCATCGGTGTTATCTGGCAACCCGCCCTAGGGGCCTTCACGTTGGTTTACATGATCGCTTACGCCTTATTAATAATAGGTATATTCCGTGTCATGCTATCCTTCGAACTGAAAAGCTTGCATAAACGGAATAAGGAAGCACAAACGGAATAAGTCTGATTCAAGGATTAATTGGTCTATTTTTAAATTAAGAAGTGAATCAACAGCACTTTTACTACTTTTGTGTTCGATCATTAATAAAATAACGGATGAACGCAAACTTACCACAATTAGATTTGCCCCGGGATTATGTCGTAGGAAACGACATTACCGAGGCAATCTTAAACTTTTACAAGCAGACTTGTCGGTTAAAAGCAGGTATTTTCGCTTTATGCGTTGAAGGAAATTTAAGGGCATCCATCAACTTGACAGAGTACACCTTGAAACCGAATGATTTCATCACCTTGATGCCGGGAAGCATTATTCAGTTCTGTGAGCAGAAAGAGAGTTTCCGCCTTTCCTTTATAGGATTCTCATCCGAGTTCATGGACTGCGTGAACATGATAAAGTCTACGATGAGCGCCTTACCTACTATCTACGAGAATCCGATCATATCACTGAGTGAGGACCGGGCGGACTTCATTAACGATTATTTCCATTTGCTAGAGCGGGTACAAGCGAAAGAGAAATCCATAAACAGGGAGATGGTGAAACATATCCTGCTTACCATGATCCATGGGATCAGCGATTTGTATCAAGGGAAATCATGGCCTAACAAGATAACGACCCGTAGCGACGAGATCCACAAGAAATTCATCCAACTGGTGATGAAGAATTATACCTCAAAGCGGCAAACAGCTTTTTATGCCAGCCAACTAAGTATTTCTCCCCAGCACCTCTGCATGATCATCAAGCAAAAGACCGGACGTTCCGTATCCGATATCATAGCCGATATGATAATCATGGACGCAAAATCGCAATTGATGGCTACGGACTTGACTATCCAAGAGATATCTTACTCCTTGAACTTCCCGAATGTATCCTTTTTCGGTAAGTACTTTAAACGGTACGTAGGCGTATCTCCACAGAAGTTCAGAAACAGTTAAGATAAAAATTAAATGTAACAGAAAAAAAATATCACTTTTTGCTTGTAGTTTCCAAAAAAGCGTTACTTTTGCTGCGTATTTAAAAACAAACAGACAATGAATCGATTTAGCTTTACATATTACTTTTATTACTTTTACTTTAGCAGAGTAAGGGCAGGAGTTTGTATGTAAAGCGTTGATGATTGAATATAAATATCAATAAAATATAAAGTCCTGCCGGTTTCGGTGGGACTTTTTTTGTTTGTAACAGTTTAGAGTAAAATAGAGAAACAAGATGAAAAAGAAAGTAGCAATACAGGGAATAGCCGGTTCGTATCACGACATCGCCGCCCGTAATTATCATGAAGGTGAAGAAATAGAAATCATCCCTTGCAATACGTTTCGGGATGTTATCACGACGATCAAGAAAGACCCGTCCGTACTAGGCATGATGGCCATCGAGAATACGATAGCGGGAAGCCTCCTTCAAAACCATGAGCTGATCCGTGAAAGCGGGCTGAGCGTTACCGGCGAGTATAAGCTACGTATCTCCCATTCCTTAGTAGCGCTTCCGGGAACCTCGATACACGAGGTAACAGAGGTCAACTCCCATCCGATAGCGTTGATGCAATGTACCGATTTCCTCGATACTCTGCCCAACGCCAAGGTGGTAGAGAAAGAAGATACCGCCATGAGTGCCCGGTGGATCTCGGAGAACCAACTGAAAGGACATGCGGCGATATGCGGGAAACTGGCTGCCCAGATCTACAAGATGGAAGTCCTTGCCGAGGGGATCGAGACTAACAAACGGAATTTCACCCGCTTCCTCGCTATAGCGGACCGTTGGACGGCGGATGAGATGCTTCGAGGAACCGATAAAAACAAATCCTCTCTCGTATTCGCTCTTCCCCACACTTCCGGCAGCCTTTCCAAAGTCCTCTCCGTTCTCTCTTTTTACGACATGAATCTTTCTAAAATACAGTCCTTGCCTATTATCGGGCGTGAATGGGAATACTTGTTCTACATCGACCTTACTTTCACGGATTTTACCCGTTACAAACAAGCATTGGACGCTATCAGACCGTTAACAAAAGACTTAAAAATATTAGGCGAATATGCAGAAGGAAGACAAAGTGTGTAACATTACACCCGCTAACCGTGTAGGTAGCGTACAGGAATACTACTTCTCCAAGAAACTGAAGGAAGTAGCCGAGATGAACGCCGCAGGCAAGAACGTCATTAACCTTGGCGTAGGCAGCCCCGACCTTCCACCTTCGGAACAGACCATCGAGACGTTGTGTGAACATGCCCGCAGAGCGAACGAGCACGGTTATCAGCCGTACGTAGGCATACCGGAACTGCGTAAGGGATTCGCCGACTGGTACAAGACGTGGTACGACGTAGACTTGGACCCGAAAACAGAGATCCAACCGCTCATCGGCTCCAAAGAAGGTATCTTGCATATCTCGCTGGCATTCTTGAATCCGGGGGATGGCGTACTGGTTCCGAACCCGGGATATCCGACATATAGTTCCGTCAGCAAGCTGGTAGAGGCTCGTTTGATCCCTTACGAGTTGAAAGAGGAACTGGGATGGCAACCGGATTTCGAGGAACTGGAGAAAATGGATCTCTCCAACGTAAAGCTGATGTGGACCAATTACCCGAATATGCCCACAGGGGCGAACGCTAGCGTAGAGCTATACGAGAAGCTAGTGGCCTTCGGCCGGAAGCACGGTATTATTATATGTAATGATAACCCCTATAGCTTCATCTTGAATGAGCATCCGCTAAGTATCTTAAGCATACCGGGAGCCAAAGAGATCTGCATCGAGATGAACTCCATGAGTAAGGCTCATAATATGCCGGGTTGGCGTATGGCGATGCTGGCTTCCAACGCCCAATTCGTCCAATGGATACTGAAGGTAAAAAGCAATATCGACTCCGGGCAGTTCAAGCCGATGCAATATGCGGCGGTGGAGGCCCTAAGCGCAAAGAAAGAGTGGTACGACAACATGAACCGTGTCTATCGCAGCCGCCGGGACCTTGCCGGACAAATCATGCGTACCTTGGGATGCGAGTACGACGAGAACCAAGTAGGTATGTTCCTTTGGGGACGTATCCCCGACTCCGCCGAGAGTGGCGAGGCAATCGCCAACAAGGTGCTATACGAGGCAAACGTATTCCTTACGCCGGGATTTATCTTCGGTAGCCGTGGCGAGCGTTATATCCGTATCTCCCTTTGCTGCAAGAACGAGACTTTAGAAGAAGCCTTGAAGAGAATTGAGAATTTATAACTGAAAATTGAAAATTAAAATATAGATCACAAAGATGGAAATGAAGATTGAACCGTTAGCATTACCGGGAGTTGACACACAACGTCCTATCGTAATCGCAGGCCCTTGTAGCGCCGAGACAGAAGAGCAAGTGTTAGAAACAGCCCAAGGATTAGCCTCCAGAGGCGTTAAGATATTCCGTGCGGGTATTTGGAAGCCTCGTACGAAACCGGGTGGATTCGAGGGCATCGGAGCCGAGGGATTGGCTTGGTTGAAGAAAGTGAAAAAAGAGACCGGTATGCTGGTATCTACCGAGGTAGCGACTAAAGATCATGTATTCGAGGCATTGAAAGCCGGTATCGATATCCTTTGGATCGGAGCACGTACGACGGTAAACCCATTCGCTGTCCAAGAGATCGCCGACGCGTTAAAAGGGGTTGATGTACCTGTATTGATCAAGAACCCGGTTAACCCGGATTTGGAGTTGTGGATCGGAGCGTTCGAGCGTTTGTACGGAGCGGGCATTCATCGTTTGGGTGCTATCCATAGAGGTTTCAGCTCATACGACAAGAAGATCTACCGTAACCTTCCGTTGTGGCATATTCCTATCGAGCTTCGCCGCCGTATGCCGGACCTGCCTATTTTCTGTGATCCTAGTCACATTGGTGGTAAGCGTGAGTTGGTAGCCCCACTTTGCCAGCAAGCGATGGACTTGAGTTTCGACGGCTTAATCGTAGAGTCTCATTGTAACCCGGATTGCGCATGGAGCGACGCTTCCCAGCAAATCACCCCGGATGTATTGGATTACGTATTGAACCTATTGGTGATCCGTGACGTAAACCAGACTACCGAGAACCTGACCGCTCTTCGCCGCCAGATCGATGGTATCGACGAGCAATTATTGGAGCTTTTGGCTAAACGTATGCGTATCTCCAAGGAGATCGGCGTTTATAAGAAAGAGCACAATATGCCGATCTTACAGTCTCCCCGCTACAGCGAGATCTTAGAGAAACGCTCCAGCATGGGTGAACAAATGGACCTGAGCCCGGACTTTGTAAAGGAGATCTTGAAGGAGATCCATGAGGAATCCGTGCGCCAGCAAATGATTATCATGAACGAACAATAATTTATAAGATGAAAATATTGATTTTAGGCGCAGGAAAGATGGGTTCTTTCTTTACTGACCTGCTTAGTTTTGATCATGAGGTAGCCGTATTGGAGAAAGATCCGAAACGTATGCGTTTTATCTATAATGCCCTTCGCCTACAAAACCCGGAAGAGGTTAAGGATTTTAATCCCGAGTTGGTCATCAACTGCGTGACGTTAAGTTACACGATAGAGGCTTTCAAGGCCGTAATGCCTTACTTGCAGCCATATTGCATTATTTCCGATATCGCTTCCGTGAAGACTTATTTAAAGGAGTTTTATGAGACATGCGGTTTCCCGTATGTCTCCACTCACCCGATGTTCGGACCTACATTCGCTAATCTGGGACAACTAGAGAAAGAGAATACGATTATTATCTCCGAGGGCGATCATTTGGGTAAGATATTCTTCAAGGATATTTATTCCAGCCTCTGCCTGCATATCTGCGAATACACGTTCGAGGAGCACGATAAAGTGGTAGCCTACTCACTAGGTATCCCTTTCGCCTCCACTATGGTATTTGCCGCTACGATGAAGCATCAGGACGCTCCGGGTACGACGTTCAAACGCCATATGAAAATCGCCCGCGGCCTTCTGTCCGAGGACGATTTTCTATTGACCGAGATCCTTTTCAACCCCCGTACCCCTCGCCAAATCGAACGGATACAAGAGGAATTGCATATCTTGCAAGAAATCATCAAGGATAAGGATTCCGAGAAGATGAAAGAGTATCTGACGAAGATACGGAAGAATATCGAATAAGAAATTAAGAGGGTTGTGCTGATTAATTTTTCAGCACGGCCTCTTTTAAAAGTTCTCTCCTTACCAACATAAAGGAGATAAATAACGTACACAACTCCGCCACCGGTACATTATACCAAATACTTTGGATGCCGAATAAAGAAGGATAAACGATAATACCAAAGGTTACGAATACCAAGCTACGCAGCATAGAGATAACAACCGACAGCTTAGCGTTGCCGATAGCCGTGAAATAACTGGAGGCCAATATATTCAGCCCACTCATCAAGAAGGTGAAGCAATAAATCGTTATGCCGTAATTAGCGATCGCCAAAGCGTCCAGAGCCTCTCCTCCCTTAAAGAAAAAGGACGTGATCTGTTGCCCGAAAAAGAATAAGATGGCGAATAACGTTATACCTATCATAAAATTAACACGCCCTGCTAATCTCAGCACTTTCTCGATCCGGTCCAATCTTCCTGCCCCGAAATTATAACTGATAATCGGTATAATTCCATCGGATATCCCTAAAAATACCGTGGTGGCGATAAACAGGATATAGTTAATCGCCGTAAAGGCGGCGACTCCATCCTCTCCTAAATATCGCATCATCGTTATATTGAACAAAAAAATCGTGATTCCGGCAGATAGCTCGGATATTCCTTCCGAAGAGCCATTGTATAACGCATTCCAGACCAAAGGCCAACGGAAACGTCCTCTTTGTACCGCTACGACTTGCCCTCGCTGGAACATCCGGGGAATATTGAACAGCGCTCCCAAGGTAAAGGCCAAGCCTGTAGCCAATCCCGCCCCCTTAATCCCTAAACCCATTACCGGGATAAACAAAAGATCCAGACCGATATTAATCAACACCGTACTTCCCATTACGATCATGGCATAAAGCGGATGCCCCATCGCCTTAATCATATAATCTCCTAAGAACATCAATGATAATAAAGGGAAAAACGGGACAAGGGAACGAATATAGTCCACGGCTCCCGTAACCAATACGTCATTCGCACCTAACATACGGGCGATATCTCCGGCGAATATATAAATCAACCCGCTAATCAAAACGGATATTCCTCCAAGAAACAAGAACGAGGTAGTTATAGCGTTATTCGCCTCTTGCCGATCCGAACGTCCGAGGTTTATACCGATCAAGGTCTGACACCCTACTCCTATCACGATAGACAAAGCCGTCATCAAACTATAGCAAGGTAAGATCAGATTCACGCTGGCCAAAGCGTTCGCCCCGACAAACCGCCCTAATATCACACCATCGATCACCGACTGAATCCCAAGGAATAATAGGCCGGCTACTCCCGGTATCGTATATTTCAGAAATAGTCTTGAAATCTTTTGGGTCAGTAAACCACGCTCCAATTCTTGGCGATGGATCGCCTTTTCTCCACTCATTTTCATATTATCCACTTCACGTTTTTAACGACGCGAAGGTATGGCTATTGAAAACAAGAAAAATTACCCTATGATAAATAATGACTTTTCCCTATTTTTTTACGGAAGCACGGATACGGCTCAATGACTGTGGAGTTATCTGTAAATAAGAGGCGATATGTTTCAAGGGTAGTTTCAAGATCAAGTCCGGACGGGTTTTCAGCAATGACTCATATTGTTCACGAGCTTCCATCCAGCTATCGTTTATAAAATAGTTCTCATATTCCCGAAGATAGTAATCTTGTATTTTCAACCCCCAATTGGCCAACTCAAGGGAGCTCCGGCATAGGTAATCCAATTTCGTTTTCGGTATTCTCAATAATGTCGTATTCTCCACCATTTGAACATTATAGGCGGAGATATCCCGATAAACAAAATTGATCACCTCGCTATCTGAGGCGAACCATAACGAGATATCTTTCCCCTCACGCTCCACGAAAGCCCGGACCAATCCGGTTTTCACGAACCAAACAAACGGATCTCTTTCTCCCTCCCGGATCGATAATTCTCCCTTAGCAAAAGAAACCTCTTTCATTTCTTCCAACAGCTGCCCCACGATCTCATCTGATAAAGGAGACACCTGCCTTAATTGTTCTACGAACTGATCCATAATCATTCATTTATCTTATAACCGTAAAGATATAAAAAAGTACGATCCCAAAAACAAAGGTAATTTTGAAGGTTTGCGGATTCCAGTGATTTTTTGTAACTTTGGAATATAATCCTTATCCCTTTATAATAAGGACTTTGGGTAGATTTCCCGATTTCGAGGTAACGAATTGCCAACCGTTCTTGTTGCTGTATTCTGCTTTGATATGCTTTCTTGGCAACTCAATTTGACTACAAATATAATCAATATATATCAGACTTTTCTGCGCTCAGGGAAATAAACAACGATTTTATTTCCCTGAGCGCATTTGAACTTTCAGCATATCTTCCCCCAAAAGCATATCTGCAACAAATTGCTTATAATCATTTGCAGTTTGTGGTATAGAATAAAAATATTTTTGTAGTTTAGCATTATTATCAGTTCCGTATCCTAATAAGTCATAACTCTCTTTTTGCCATATCTTATCACTTGGCTGTATAAATAGACCGTTCTTCCCCTTTAAACGATACATATACGTTATCATTTGGTGAATATCGTCTCGACTGATTTCTCTTTTATATTTTGCATCTATAATATAGCAGTCTTCTTCTCTATAAAAATCGGGATAACGTGGAAATTTATTTTTTGCCAAATATATTCGTCCAGTTCCTTGTTTATTATTAGGGTGTTTGAATCCTTGCTTTGTAAGCATAGAGGCAAGATACTCTTCCCATAAATAAGATACATCAAACAAAACTCCATATATTTTATCCTCTTTTGCTCCGTACTTAATTTTTTCGTGTCTTAATATACGTAAGCAGAGCCTTTGGAGTGGTGTATAACGGAAGTAATATGGATGATTTACAATTTTTGAATTGCTTTTTATTATCTTCTCTCTTTCTTGCCTACTATAACTTGGAGTTGCGGATATAATTTGAGCAACACTAGCATGCGTTTCTGCATCATTTTCCAACAACATTTTTCCGAATGAAGTTTTGCCAATGTAGTCTATCGTATGTCGTATCAGCTCCGTTACATGATTGTCATAACTAAATTCTCGTGTACGATAAGCGATACGACCGTTAAATGGCAAATTTGTTTTCAAATGCCTATTGATATCTATTACACCTCGTATATTAGCATCATTGTATTCATTTCGCAGGTATTCTTTATATACTCCTTGTGCTAATGCTTCTTTGAGAAACTTAGGAAATAGATATAAAAGGAAATCGAATATTCGTTCATTTGTAGTTCCATGTGATAAGTTTACAACATTGACACATAAAACTTTTTGAAGCATATAATGTAAAAAGAAATCTTCTGCATTATTTGAAAAACGGGAATGGATGGAAACGGATTGTCCATTTATGTCTATGAAGCCGACCATATTTCCTGTTTCCAGTATAGCTTTTGTACATTTATTATCTTTCCAGTTGGTTTGTAACGAAAATAGATATTGACTCCCCATTTCATCCTCGCACTGGCTAAATGAATGAGGATAAACAAGCAGGTCATTACCCTTATCGTCTAACAATTCTGATATTTTTCTGTTAGCAATATTATTGAATGACAGATATTCTTCGAAGTTATCTGAAGAATACGGTGTATTATCCTTCAATATCATTGTTGCCATTTTCGTTATAATAAACAGATTCAAGCATTTTTAGATTCTCCATAGCATTTGCTGTTCCCCTTAGATATTCAAAAAGCACTCCTTTCAAGTGATTTTCCCAGAGGTGTCTGTATGCAGATTTCTTGTTTGTATGCTCCTCATTGAGATAAAGTTGCAATTTGCTGAAATAAGAACCGCCAATATGATATGCTGCATTTAACCCTTCTATACCAGTATTGGATTCATCGTTCCATATTGCTGCATTCAAGCGTTTCATTATTTCTATAACTTCATCTTTCATTTCTTGAAGTTCATCCAGCATTCCTGTATTTTCATTTGCTTTGATTTCTTCCCATGCGAAACGACGTCGCATGGCAAAATCCATGCTTTCCACGCTACGGTCTATGTCGTTCATTGTACCTATTATATAAACATTACTTGGTACATAGAATCCGTCATAGAATGGATCTGTTTTATCCGTTATCAGATTTTGGTATTGCGTTTTAACTAATCCACTTTCTCCACGATAGCCTGGGTCTATGCTAAAAAACAATTCTCCAAATATCTTTGAAATTTCCCCACGATTGATTTCATCTATAATGAAGATAAAATTTTTTGAAGTATGGGGATTAATATCAGCAGAAATGTTGCTCAAATACTGTTTTCTTATGTAGTCACCTATTGACTTTGTATATGTGTCATTTTCATGACAAGTTCCTGTTTCTAAATAAGCTAGCATCTTTTCATCTGATACACGCCATCCCGATTTTTCAGGAACAGATATACATTCTGTTGATGATAATGACGTTTTAATTATGAGGTTACTTCTAAAACTTGGAATTTCTATGCTACCTTTTTCTCTTAGATCTTCTTTAAAAGAAAGTAATGCCTCTGATGCTGATTTATAAGCAATAAAATTTTGCTTGCCTCTAATTGCTTCTATACAGAAGTTTTTAAACACCCCATCCTTTCTTTCAAACCCAATATTTCCATTGCTGTCCGGTGGAGTCGGACGTAAGCCCTCTACAAAATCAGTATAGTCATAGGAAGGGTGGAATTGCACAAAACCATACTCTGCATCCATTGCTTCTGCTATGGCTTTAGCCAAATATGTTTTTCCTGTCCCTGGTGCTCCAGTTAGAATAAGATTTTTATTAACTTCTAACAACTTAATGTATTTTTCGTATTTATTATTATCTTCCATATCAGTATAGCTGCTGTTTAATAAGTAATTTGAGATATATTGGGGAATATCATTTCTTTGATTCAATGTCCCATAAGGCTGCCATTGCTTTTCAGTAGATTGGATATTAAATTCGGAGGTTGGAATGTATCCTTGTTCCTTAAAGCACAACCAAGCAACATCAATATAATGCGAATAATATGATTCATTGCCATCATCATCTACACCGGCATAATGAATTTTATCTTTAAATTTATATTGAGACAATGCAATTCCAATACCCCAAAGACCGAAATTATTATTGGTGCAACAGATAATATCCCCTGCTTTTATTTGTTTAATTAACGTGAATGGTCCTATAGCTGTTTGGTCATCAAGATATTCTTGTTTTATCTCATCAATAGTATAGTTTGTGTAATCTGTATGATTCCATCCTATTGACATGAGATTTTGGGTAAGAAAACCTTTCCATGCAATTTCTTTTTGTCCCTTACAATGAGTGGGGCAGATAAAATAACACTTATGTTGATTTTGCAAATCAGAAATATCCAAATCATTAGGAATAAAGAAATTAGCAGTATCTTTTTCTATACCCAATGCGGCCATGAAACGTTCAAATTGTTCTGACAGATAATCGTCTGATATTTCTTTATATAATTTTAGCTCACGAAATTTGTTGTTAGTCTGAGTGCCATCTCCATGATTGGATGTATGCTTTTCTCTTGTGTTATTTTTATAACCGACAAATCGACTTGGAGCAAATAGTAAGGTGTTACCAAATGGCTCAACCACATACCATTTCCCTCTTTGAAATCGTTGCAAAGCCCATTTTCTATTCTCTACTATTGTACTTTTGGCATAAGAATATAGAGTATAGATGTTTTTAACGACATCTATTCTGTTTTCTATGAAATCTGTCCTTTCCATTGTTTGCTTTCAAAATAAACCATACAAAAGTACAAAAAATCCGTGATGCTACATTTGATTATCACGGATTTTACTATGATTTACAGCTTAATACCCCGATTTTGTTTCTTTGTAGGCATTCCCAATGCTTCCATAAACTCGTCTTTCTTTCGTCTGAACCAGCTAACGTGTGAAACACCGTCAATGTTGAGTTCAAATTTTCCTTCTGTGTCCTGTTTGAGAGAGCAGACCGCACCGTCAGCCTTGAAGTGTCTGTTGAACTCTCGGGAATATAGTTCACCTCTAATGGAAACATCTTTGAATGTGCATAGCTTTCTAATAGCAGCATCACCAAAATTCAGAGTATCACGCAGAAACTTTATTGTCGGCATTAATTTCTCTACATACGGAAAATAGCGTTTGACAAAATCCACAAACTTGGACAGCTTGCTGTTTTGCTGTTCGTATGCGCTTTTCATTTCTCGCATCTGCTTGATATGCCGTTCCTCTTTTCGTTGGGCATCCTCTTCAAGTTCAATGATTCGATTCTGTAAGGTTACATTTTGTTTCTCCAATGTTTTGACCTTATTACTGCCGAAAAGAGAACCGACACTTTCCGCTATGTTGGTGGCGGCTGTTGTGGCAGCCTCTTTCAGTTTTTCGGTCTGTACCTCTTTCTTTACTTGCCTGAGTTCCTCCTGTGCCGTTTCCTTGCGGTCTTGGAGTTGTGCTATATCGGTCTGTAATTGCTCCGTCTGCTGCATCAAATCACGGTAATACTTCCGTGTGGAGATATGCTTCGCTTCCGAGCCATCAACGCCACGCTGCAATCCGTAACCGCTCATGGCTTGGGCGTAAGTGTCCTGATAGGATTTGAGCTTGGCTCGTGTCATAATATCATCAGCACACAATCGGGCTGTGTCTGTCGGCTTCTTGCGGTATCGCTTCTTAACCTGTTCCTCTTTCTTCTTGCGCTTGCGCTCTCCCTTGACTATCGGTACAAGGGTGGCGTGTATATGCGGTGTCTGCTCGTCCATGTGCAGGACTGCCGACACGATATTCTCTCTACCGAAGGTATCGGCAAGGTATTTCAGATTGTCGCTGCACCATTCATCAAGCCTGCCCTCATTGGTGATACGTTCCATATCCTCGTGTGTTCCTGTGAGCAGGACACGGATAGCCCTCACTTGGTTGTTACCGATTTTACGTGTCAGTCCTGCGGTGTCCAATCGGTGCTGTATGGCTTGTGTCCTGCTTTCCACACCATCAGGAAACCTTATCAGTTCCCGATTGAGGTGCGTCCTGCTCTCATCAGCATTCTTCGGTTTGATGGTGCGCTCGATATGCGCTGACATGGCGGTATCCGTTCCGCTTGTCTTTTCCATGTGTAATACTGCATAACCCATGTATAATCCTTTCTTTTTAACTTGTGAAACAATGGTTGATGGTTTACTTTCATACGGCTTCTGCCGTTGGCTGGGGAGTGTCCAGAGAGGTGCAACCTCTTTGGCTTATTGGGGGATTTTCAGCGTTGCTTGCAATGCGGCTCGGAAAATTCCCTAATAAGCTACGGCATTTTCCATTGGCAAATATCCGTGTCGCTGCAAGCATTCGCTTTCTACATCTTCAGCCCTCGCTTTTTCGGTGGCTGTATCATCCGCCTTGCGGATTGGACTCGCTTCTCCTGTTTTATCGGTTCTGCCGATTGGAACAAGGTCTTACCGCATAGGTAGTCATTCAAATCCTTGTACTCACGATAGTATAGCGACTTGTCAAGTAGCCGTTCTCCGAACTTCGCTTTCAAGGTCTCGCAAGCGTTCCGTCCTGCCGTGTCGTTGTCAAGGTAACTGCCAAACTGTGTATAGTTTGCCAATAGGCTTTCCACCTTTGCGAGATTGGAAACGGAGTTCAATATGATATAATCCTGCGTTGTCAATCGTGGATATTGTGGATTGTTCTTCACTCTGATGGTAAGGAACGAGAGGTAATCCATAAAGCCCTCGAATAGATAGCACACGTTTCTCGGTTCGCCATGTTGTCTGATATGAGTGATGTCCTTCGGAGCGATGCAACCCTTGAAGAAAGGGTTACTCACCTCGTATCCTCCTGCCATATTCGGAAATCCGATGGCGAAATAAGGTTTACCGTTGTGTATGAAGTGCAGTTCCTTGCATTCCACTTTTGCCAGTGCGGTGTTTATCCCACGTTCCTGCAAGTAGCGGAGCAATGCGGGGTGCGTGAGTTCCTTTACCTCCAAGCGTTGAAAACTCTGCTTGATGGGATGTTTTTTGAAAGCGTAATCGGTGGGTCGGATATACGGTGTCTGCTGTTCAATCTGTTCCAACAGGTAAGGCACATTGTCGGAGCTGTAGAGTTCTTGCGCCAATGCAATGATGTTACCGCCTTTGCCCATCCCGAAATCATACCATTGGTTGAGATCGGTGTTTACCTTGAACGATGCTTCCGTTTCCTCCCTGAACGGGGATTTGTACCAAAGGTTTTTGCCATGCTGCTTGACGGGGTTGTAACCCAAACTTTGCAGATAGTCTGCGATGCGTATCTTCTTTGCTTCCTGTGTAGTCATAATCTTCCTATGGTTTTAATAGTGAATGAAAATCGTTGATTCGTTGAATGATATATGCAATGTGCTTATATCCACACAAATAGATACTCAACATCCGCTCAACAAACCACTCACCAAAAGAGAAACCAACAATCGGTCGGATTTTTCGTCTAAACTTCTCTTTTGGTCTATTGAGATTTTGTTGAGAGTATATATTGCTTATTATCAGTAGGATTATATCCTTATTCAACAATTCAACAAAAAGACAATGGAGTTACAGCGTTTCGAGTTGCTGCCTTGTGACGGTATAGAAGCGTCCCACTCTCCTTATCGGCTCATACCGACACTCCCGATTGTAGTTCAGTTGGTAGGTAGTGTATGTAAGTCCGTTCGGTGCAGGCGTGAGCTTCCAACACTCCTGCAATACCTTTCTTACTTGGTGCTTCTCCGCTTTGACATACGAGTTTGCCAACAACGTGAGAATGTCATTGCAGCAAAAAGAGAAAGTGTCAATATCCGTACTTGCCATGATGTCAAGTATAAGTTCGCACATCTCAATATCCAATCGGTTGCGGTTGCTGCGGATAATCTTCTGCAAGGCTTCTGTATGCAGTAGTGACGGGGCAAACCACATACGACTCTCTTTCTCGGTGGATAGCTGCCTGTGTTGCAAATGGTAGAGGAAAGCAGGTATTTCCGTTTTCAGTTTTTGCAGGAAGTCGGTATCGTCCGACTGCAAGCGGTCTATCTTCCGCACCCAATAGCGTGTTTCCCCTGCATCTATGATGACGGGCAGATACTCGTTGTTGGAACACAGCACGAACTTGGCGAAGAACGCTATTTCGTCACGGTCTTTACCTTTGGCTTCAACCTTGTAGGATAACGTGGTACTGAGGTTCTTCAACCGCTCGCTGTCCTCCCTGCGGCTTAGCAACACTTCATCCACCACAATAAGGAGCTTCCCTGCCCAATCGGAATTGAACTGGCTGCGGAAGTCCTCGTTGGTGTTGAATGTCACGTTGTTCTGAAACAAGGCTTTCAGAAAGTTCAGGAACGTGCTTTTGCCTGTATTGCGTTCTTCCGATACCAACAACAGGATAGGCAGTTTTTGGATAGGTTGCAGGTAAAGCAGTTGCAGATAGTCCATCCCCAACTCGTATTGCTCCCCGAAGATGTGCTCCATCAACGAACAGATAGAGGGAAAATCACCCTCCATCGGCTTGTGGTCTATTGATTCATAGAGGTTCAGGAACTTGTCCACTATCGGACGGTAATTCACATGGTCGGGCACGGTGCAGAAACCGTCATACTTGGGGACAGTGGCGAGAAAGTGTTTGCCGTAGTCCTGCCGCAGGGTCTCGTTGTTCCACACGATGCGTTTCTTCACATAGCCGCCGTTCAGTCGGGGCTGGTTCACTAACTTGTAGAGGGTCGTACCCACTCGGATAAACTCCTCCTTGCAGATGTCTGATTTACTCATTGTCCATACGCTTAAATGGTTGATAAATAATCGTATGCAAAGTTAGAGAGAGCTGTTTGAAACCTTGATACGCAAATCACGGCAGAATGGCGCAAAAAACACACGGAATGAAAAACTTGCAGCATATTGGAGAACATGACAACAAAAAATCCCGAAGAAACAACCGTTATAGAGGGGTGCTTCTTCGGGATTGCCATATTCCTGTGAATGAATGACAATACGCCTACCCAATTATGTATATGGATACATTGTCGGCAATGGGAATACGCATCGGTTTCATTACTTCATGTCGTCATATCAATACACGTTATGCTTGATATTTAGGCACTTCTATTCCATTTCCCAGCGAAAAGAAGATGCTTGTTTTCTCTTTTCGCAAGTACAGCCTTTCAAGTATGGTATTGCGCACCCGTTCCGCTCCGTATGAGTTAATGCGGAAAGCGAGAGCGACAACCATTTCAAGGCTGTAAACATCCACACCGATTTTGTCCGATAGGTGGATATACCGTTGCGCTTCATGCACTTTCAGTATTCCGCTTTTATAGACTGCTTTGATTGCTGCACGGACGGTTGGGGCAATAACCCCGAACAGGCTGACAAGTTCCGCTTCGCTCATCCATACCGTTTCACTTGGTATAATTACCGTACCGTGTTCAGTGATTTCGATGATATTCCTTTTCATTGTCCTGCCATTGATACGTTGTTAAACGATTGGTTCAGCCTGTTGCCGAGCATCGTAAGGTCGTTGTCCAACTTCTGCGTTGTGATTTTTGCGTAGATTTGGGTCGTGACTATGTTCGTGTGCCCCAATACACGGCTCACGCTCTCAATAGGCATACCCTTGCTCAAAGCCAACGTTGCAAAGCCATGTCTTGCACAATGAAACGAGATGTCCTTTGTTATCCCGCACTCTTTCATCACCTTTTTCAGCGGTTTGCAGATAGACCAGTAGTTGAGATTGGGGAAAACAAGGTTATCTACCTGCAAGGGACGGTAACGCTCTATTATCTGCAAGGGTATATCCAGCAGTTTCACTTGGAATGGCACTTTCGTCTTGTGCCGTTTGGATAATATCCACTTCTCACCGTTCACTTCCACGATGTTGTCATTGGTCAGTTCTTTGATGTCCACGAAAGAGAGGGCGGTAAAGCTGGCGAAGACGAAAATATCACGGATATAGGACAGTTTGGCATCCCCGAACTCGTGCGTCATCAATGCTTTCAGTTCGTCTTCCGTCAAGTACTCACGTTCTTTCACATTCGGGCTGATGTGGAACTGGGCAAACGGGTTTCTCGGTATCAGACCGTTGAAGTGCGCACGCATGACAACACCTTTCAGCCACATGCACTTTTCCCATATCGTCCCGTTGTGCAGTTCCGCTTCCGTTGAGAGGTAGGCGGCAAACTCCTTGATGAAGTCGGGCGTAATCTCCAGCATGGACATATCCGTCCGCCTGTAGAAAGACTTGATGAACGCTGCCACATGGTTTCTTGCCCTCACTCGTGAGTGGTAGGTTGCCATTACCCTGTCCTTGCCGACACGCTTCCTGAAAACCTCGTTCTCACGGTCGAACGCTTTTAGCAGTGTCTCGTACTCGCTGCCGATACCCTGATAGGCATTGCGCACCATTTCCGCAGTCACGAACGCTTCACGGTCGGATATGCGCTGATAGTGTTTAATGATTTGCGCCTTGATGTTGTCCAAAGCTAAATTGATGTCCCGCGCCTCCTTGCTCTTGCCTTTGGCTCGGTTTCCCTTGATGTCCCAAAGCGTTTTCGGAACACTCTGCTTGCAACTGAACTGTGCCACAGTCCCGTTGATTGTCACTCGTCCCATGATGGGGACAATACCGTTTCTTTCCTTGCTGCCGTTCACGTAGAACAGCACCTTGAATGTACTTCTTGCCATACTAGTTTTTTGTTTGCAAAGTTATTACTCAACGAGTTAGACCTTGATAAGCAAATCGGAGCAGAACGGAGCAATCAATGAAGAGAGCGTTAAAAATGCATCTCATTTCGGGTAACGATTTGAAAACCTTCCTGCTTCATAGAACTGCTTTCCTTTGCGTTTCCCGCTTTTTACGGTTGGCGTCATTTGGCACTGTAAATGCTTTAATGATAGTCATTTCAGTGACATTTCAACCTCTTTTCTCGGTTATTCCAAAGATTTTATGTAATTTTGCGCCGCTAAATCTAAGAAGAGGTATGAGCTGTAAATTCGAATATTATTTTTTTACGACTAAAAGCATCTTGTTCGTCCATTGGACTACGAGAGGTTCTACTGTATCCGCACCCTATTCCTTCTAATTTATCTTTACATTTTCATTTAGAACAACTCTATCGTATATCCGGCATATACGATCAAGGATTTTTACACCATCATTAATAACAGAACAATACATATGTACAATAGAATAGCGGGTTACAAACAATATTATAAATCCTTAGTAATGCTAGGGGTACCTATCATCATTGGACAATTGGGGGCTATCATCACCGGATTGGCAGACACCATCATGGTGGGACAACACAGTACGGAGGAACTAGCGGCGGCATCGTTCGTCAATAATGTAATAAACGCATTTATCATAATGGGAACCGGATTCTCCTATAATCTTACCCCGCTGATCGGACAGAATTTAGCGATGAATAAAAAGATCGTGATCGGGGGCTGGCTCAAAAACAGTCTGGTTGCCAATATGACTACTACCTTATTATTGATAGCCGTCTTACTGGGGATTTACCTAAACCTAGACTCTTTAGGCCAACCCGAAGAACTCTTGCCATTGATAAGACCTTATTTCGCGGTCTCATTAGTCTCGATCCTATTCGTAATGCTTTATAATTCATTCCGTCAATTCGTGGAAGGCATAGCCAACCCATCCATATCCATGTGGATCCTATTGACAGGGAATCTGCTGAATATCATCGGCAACTATATCCTCATTTACGGAAAATACGGAATGCCGGAACTCGGACTGCTTGGGGCAGGTATAAGCACCTTTATCTCACGTATCATTATGCTATTGCTTTTCATGGCCGTATTCATGCTGCGAACCGACTATAAGCCTTACCGGAAAGGTTTCACCCTCATTCGTATCAATAAACAAAGTTGGAAAAGGCTGAATTCAATAGGCTGGCCGATCAGTCTACAACAAGGCTTGGAAGCGGGAACATTCTGCGTCACCGCCATCATGGTGGGTTGGCTGGGTAGCCTTGAGCTTGCCGCCCATCAAATAGCCATTACCATATCAACGATCAGTTTTACCATCTATTTAGGTCTTGGAGCCGCCGTAGCGATTCGTACCAGTTATTATAAAGGGGCGAACGACTGGTATATGGTGCGTAAGATCACCATTGCCGGGCTTCATCTGGGGCTTATTGTCGTTTGTATTGTCTGCACCTCCTTATTCATGACCCAATCCTGGCTTGGATTAATATTTACGGATAATCTTCATGTCAACGCAATCGTGAAGACACTACTCCCCATATTGATGCTCTATCAAATAGGAGACAGCGCACAAATCATTTTAGCGAACTCCTTACGAGGGCTAGCCGACGTGAAAGCTATTATGTGGATCTCGTTTCTCGCTTATTTCATCATAGCCATACCTGCCGGATATCTATTGGGATTCACGTTCCATTGGGGTATCGCCGGGATTTGGATGGCTTACCCATTAGGCTTCTTATGCTCCGTATGCCTGCTGGGATACCGGGCGAAAATGCAGGTAAAATCGCATCTCGCCTAATCCGATCAAGCCTTACGATTGATCCGGGAGAAACTAATAACCGCCCCGATCAAGGCCAACACACTTCCCAGCCATAACGCCGCGGGCATGCTATGGCCGGGAAATAACTTAAACATCAAGGCTACCAGCGAAGCCCCGCAAGTTTGTCCCAGCAAGCGGGCCGTACCCAACATGCCACTAGCCCCTCCACTCCTACTTTCCGGAGCGGCCCCGATCATGAGGCTATTGTTAGGAGTCTGGAACAACCCGAAGCCACAACCGCAAAGCGCCATGCGCCAGATAATATCCAGATCGGAAGGATGCGCCGGTAATTCCGCCAACGAGAACAACCCTCCCGAGAAGATAATCAACCCGATACCACTCAAGACCCCGGCATTCATTTTCTCCGACAAGATCCCGGCCAAAGGGGCGCACACCATTGTCGCCAAAGGCCAAGGAGTCAATAATAAGCCGGTCGCCACCTCATCGCGTCCCAGTACCCGCTGCAAGAAAAACGGGAAAGAGACCATAGCCAGCATCTGAGCGATGAAAGAAAACACAGACGTAATGATAGAAAGGGTAAAAAGAGGAATACGCAGCAAGTCTATCGGCAATAATGGATAGGCCTGCCGTTCCTCTCTCCGGATATAGAAATACCCACAGAACAATACGATAACAATCGCCGCTATTATCAATGAGATATGTACATCATGCGTGAACGCCTCGATAATCGCTATCACCAAACCGAATGTCAATGCGTTCATGAGTGCCGCCGTAACATCAAACTTACGTCCGACAGCCTTCACCGGATTTTGCGGCAAGAACTTAAAGCTCAATATCAAAGCGGTAATACCTATCGGGATATTTATAGCGAACAACCAAGGCCAGTTCCCCACGGACAATATACCAGCGGCTATCGTAGGACCAGCGGCGGCCGATACGGATACCACCAAGGCATTAATCCCCATACCTCGCCCCAGAAAACGTTTGGGATAAATAATACGGATCAAGGCCGTATTCACGCTCGCTATGGCAGCGGCGCCAAAACCTTGTAGCGTACGGGCGATAATCAGCGTAAACAAGGAATCGGATAAAGCGCAGGCCAAAGAGGTACAGCTAAATAACAGCAACCCGATCGTATACACCTTCCGATACCCCCAGATCTCTCCCATCGACGATAACGACAGCAAAGAAATCGTGATCGCCAACTGATAAGCGTTCACCACCCATATAGAAGCAGACGGACTCGTATGGAGATCGCCGGCAATCGTAGGTAAAGCCACGTTTGCGATCGCCCCATCCAACACCGACACGGTAACACCAAGCCCAATCGCTAGGATCGCCCAATAACGGCTAGGGATTGGCAAGCCATCCGGGATATCCCCTCTCGTCTGACTATTTATATTCGTTATTTCTTTATCCATACGGTATATGAAACAGAAATAGGATGTATCTGGTTTAGGAAGTATCGACCAGATCGAGTATCTTTGCCCGTATAAATGGACATGACATGGCAAAACAAGGCACTATACTAGTTGTGGATGATAATAAAGGTATCCTGACCGCCGTACAAATGCTGTTAGGGACTTGCTTCGAGAAGGTTATCACCATCTCTACCCCGAACAAGATAAAAAACACGCTGCACGACGAGAGCGTGGATGTCGTATTGCTCGACATGAATTTCAGCGCCGGTATAAACAGCGGCAACGAGGGGCTGTTCTGGCTCTCCGAGATCAAGAAGGCATATCCCTCGATACAAGTCGTTCTCTTTACCGCCTACGCCGACATCGATCTGGCGGTACGAGGAATCAAGGAAGGAGCCACCGATTTCGTGGTAAAGCCTTGGGACAACGCTAAATTATTGGAAACCTTGCAAGCCGCTTATCAAATCCGCTCGGCCAATCATAAAGGCGGTGCCGGCAACAAGCAGTTGGTATCCAAGGAAAGCGGTATGTTCTGGGGAGACAGCAACGCCATGCAGCAACTACGGATGCTGATAGAGAAAGTAGCCAAGACAGACGCCAATCTATTAATCACGGGAGAGAACGGAACCGGTAAGGAAATGCTGGCCCGGGAAATACACCTGCTATCCCCCCGCAAGGATGAGGCCATGGTACCGGTGGATATGGGCGCGATCACGGAGACGCTGTTCGAGAGCGAGCTATTCGGACACGTAAAAGGGGCCTTCACCGACGCCCGGACGGATCGCCCCGGTAAGTTCGAGGTAGCGAACAACGGAAGCTTGTTCCTCGACGAGATCGGGAACCTATCTTATCATTTGCAAGCCAAATTATTGACCGCCTTGCAACGCCGGAGCATCGTACGGGTAGGTAGCAATACCCCGATCCCCATCAATATCCGCTTGATCTGCGCCACGAACCGGGACTTGCAGGAGATGGTACAGAAAGAGCAATTCCGCGAGGACTTGCTGTATCGTATCAATACGATACACGTAGAGATCCCGCCCTTGAGGGAGCGGCCGGAGGATATCGTACCGCTTACCGAGATATTCATCACGAAATATACCAACATCTACGGTAAAAAGCCCATGACCCTTACCGACGACGCCAAGGAAAAGCTGAAAGCCCAACCTTGGCTTGGTAATATCCGCGAACTGGAACATACCGTGGAGAAAGCGATTATCATCGCCGATGGTGATACTTTAGATGGCAGCAATTTCGATTTCCCCCGTAAGCGGGAGGTGCCCGTCAAGAATGACATCACTACGCTCGAGGAAATGGAGTATACAATGATCAAGGCCGCCATGGATAAATTCGGCGGTAATCTCTCGCTCGTGGCGAACCAGTTGGGTATCTCACGGCAAACGCTTTATAATAAGATCAAGCGGTATGAACTTTAAAGGCATTTATTACAGCCTCACCTTCCGCCTCGCCCTCGCTATCGGGCTGACGGCGGCACTCACCTACCAGGCCTTGGAGAAAGAATGGGGATGGTTCCTGTTCTTAGGCATCGGATGGCTGGCTGCCTTGCGGGGCATCAGCCTTTTGTTCAAGCGGAACGCGCAAAAGGTAGCCTTCATGTTCGACGCGATCGACAATAGCGATTACGCCTTCAAATACGCTACCCGGGGGCGTTCCTCCAACGACAAGCTGGTTAGCGAGTCCTTAAACCGCATCACCCAGATACTTTTTCAAGCGAAAGCCGAGGCGATCCAGAAAGAGAAATATTACGAGTTGATCATGAACCAAGTGAATACGGGTATCATCGTAGAAGATGATAAGGGCAATATTTTCCAGACCAACAACGAGGCCTTGCGACTGCTGGGATTGACGGTCTTTACCCATGCCCGCCAGCTCGGACGCATCGACGAGAATCTAGAGCGCCTCATCAGCGACGTTCGTCCCGGCGAGAAACATCAGATCTCTTTTATCAACGAGCGTGGCACGGTACATCTCTCGGTCCGTGTCTCCGAGATGACGCTCCAAGAGAAACACGTCCGCATCATCGCGATCAATGATATCAACAGCGAGCTGGACGATAAGGAGATCGAGTCATGGATACGGCTGACACGGGTCTTGACCCATGAGATCATGAACTCCGTCACCCCTATCACCTCCTTGAGCGACACCTTGCTTTCCCTCCACCAGAATGTCGACGAGGAGATACGGGGCGGCTTGGAGGTAATCAGCTCTACCGGGAAGAGCTTGATCGCGTTCGTCGAGTCGTACCGTAAGTTTACGCATATACCGACGCCTCAGCCCTCTTTATTCTACGTCAATAAGTTCGCCGAACGGCTCACGCGGTTGGCCCGCCACCACAATAACTACCCGAACATAACCATTCGTATCGACGTGGAACCGGAGGACTTGATCGTCTACGCCGACGAGAACCTGATCACGCAAGTAGTCTTGAACCTCTTGAAGAACGCCATGCAAGCGATCGGGCACGAGCAAGAAAACGGGCTTATCTTGTTCAAGGCGTACTGCGACCCCAACGAGGCCGTTATCCTAGAAGTGACGAACAACGGCCCCATCATCCCCCCCGAGGAAGCCGAGCATATATTCGTGCCGTTCTTCACCACGAAAGAAGGCGGAAGCGGTATCGGGCTGTCCATCTCACGACAGATCATGCGCCTGTCCGGCGGAAGCATCGCGTTGAGAAGCAATCCGGCCCAACGGCAGACTACCTTCGTGTTGACATTCCCGTAGCTCGTTTACCATATCCGCATAAACGCGGACACGCGGCCGGGCGGATACGCGGACACACAAGCCCGGATACACGGGCGCGACCGTACGGGTACACCCGCGTATCCGTACAGCTGCCCATCCGTATCCGAGTAGCTACATCTTTGTATCCGGGCAGCTACATCTTTGTATCCGAGTAGTTACATCTTTGCAGCCGTACGGATACGGACGGACAGCCGGGCAGCTACAAGAGGACAGCCGTACGGATACCCGCCATCGGCCGTACGAACGTATTTCCGACCACCGTTGGGTAACAACGAAACTATTCGTATCTTTACGCTGTTTTTTTAATTTAAAAGTATCTATACAAACATGAACTTACTAGACAAACTGAAGATCAACCACCGCCCCCGCTCCGGGGCATTGGATTTGCTAAAATATATCGGCCCCGGATTACTTGTCACCGTAGGCTTTATCGATCCCGGGAACTGGGCGACGAATCTCGCCGCAGGCTCCGAGTTCGGCTACGCCCTCCTGTGGGTCGTCACCTTCTCGTCCGTCATGCTGATCATTATCCAGCACAACGTGGCCCACCTCGGTATCGTGACCGGCCTCTGCCTCTCGGAGGCGACCAACAAATACATGCCGCACGTGCTAAGCCGCCCGATCCTAGGATCGGCCATGCTCGCCAGCATATCCACCTCCCTCGCCGAGATACTCGGTGGAGCCATCGCCCTCCGGATGCTGTTCGGTATGCCGATCAAGGCGGGAGCGGTGATCGTCACCATCGTATGCCTCGCCATGCTATTCAGTAATACATATAGTAAGACCGAACGCTGGATCATCACGTTCGTGTCCATTATCGGGCTCTCGTTCCTATACGAGCTGGCGTTGGTCGACGTAGACTGGGGGCAGGCCGTGGTAGGCTGGGTGAAACCCACCTTCCCCGAGAACTCCATGCTGATCATCATGAGCGTACTGGGAGCCGTCGTGATGCCTCACAACCTGTTCCTGCACTCGGAGGTGATACAGAGCCGGGAATGGAACCTAGAGGACGAGTCGGTCATCAAGAAACAACTGAAGTACGAGTTCTACGACACGCTCCTGTCCATGGTGATCGGCTGGGCGATCAACTCGGCGATGATCATCTTGGCCGCCTCTACCTTCTTCAAGCAAAACATCGCCGTAGACGAGCTGGACCAAGCGCAACAGTTATTGGTACCCCTCGTAGGAAATAACGCCGGGGTGATTTTCGCCGCCGCCCTATTACTGGCAGGTATCTCCTCGACCATCACATCCGGTATCGCCGGGGCTTCCATCTTCGCCGGATTCTATGGCGAGGCGTACAATCATACCGACCTCCACTCCAAGCTGGGAGTCCTGCTATCGTTCGTCCCCGCCTTGGCCATCATATTCCTGATCGGCGATCCGTTCAAGGGATTGATCCTGTCGCAGATGTTGTTGAGCGTGCAATTGCCGATCACGGTCTTCACGCAAGTGTACCTCACTTCCAGCAAGAAGGTCATGGGTGTCTACGCGAACAGCCGCTCTACGACCATCATCCTCTTGCTGTTGGGAACGATGGTAACCGTCCTAAATATAGCCCTGCTCATCAGCCTATTTTAAAAAGAAATCGCTACCTTTGCCCCATTCGAAGAAAAACTATCAATTTTTAAGTATGAGCGATATCAATACAAACGAAGAAGAAGGCAAGAAGAACCTGAATTTCATTGAGGCAGCCGTAGAGAAAGATTTAGCGGAAGGCAAGAACGGAGGACGTGTACAAACCCGTTTCCCGCCCGAGCCCAACGGATACCTTCACATCGGCCACGCGAAGGCCATTTGCCTAGATTTCGGCATCGCTGAACGCCATGGCGGTATCTGCAACCTCCGTTTCGACGACACGAACCCGACGAAGGAGGATGAGGAATACGTGGAGGCGATCAAGGAGGATATCCAATGGCTGGGATATCAGTGGGGAAATATTTATTACGCGTCCGACTACTTCCAGCAATTGTGGGATTTCGCGATCCGCCTCATCGAGGAAGGTAAAGCATATATTGACGAGCAGACATCCGAACAAATAGCCCAGCAAAAGGGCACGCCTACACAACCGGGCATTGAGAGCCCGTATCGCAACCGTCCGATCGAGGAAAGCTTAGCTCTCTTCAAGAAGATGAACACGGGTGAGATAGCGGAAGGTGCCATGGTACTTCGCGCGAAAATCGACATGGCAAACCCGAACATGCACTTCCGCGATCCGATCATCTATCGGGTGGTTAACCATCCGCACCATCGTACGGGTACGACATGGAAAGCGTATCCGATGTACGACTTCGCCCACGGACAGAGCGATTTCTTCGAGGGCGTGACGCATTCCTTGTGTACCTTGGAGTTTGTCGTACACCGTCCTCTGTATGATTTGTTTATCGACTGGCTGAAGGAAGGCGAGGACTTGAACGACAACCGCCCCCGACAGACTGAGTTCAACAAATTGAACCTAAGCTACACGCTGATGAGCAAGCGTAACCTGCTTACATTGGTAAAAGAGAACTTGGTAAACGGCTGGGATGACCCCCGTATGCCGACCATCTGCGGTTTCCGCCGCCGGGGTTACTCTCCGGAGTCTATCCGTAAGTTCATCGACAAGATCGGTTATACGACTTACGACGCCCTGAACGAGTTCGCCTTGCTGGAAAGCGCCGTACGCGAGGATCTGAATGCCCGCGCCATCCGTGTATCCGCCGTGATCAATCCGGTGAAACTGATTATCACCAACTATCCGGAAGGACAGGTGGAGGAGCTGGAAGCGATCAACAACCCGGAAGATCCGGAAGCCGGCAGCCATACGATCGAGTTCAGCCGTGAGTTGTGGATGGAACGTGAGGATTTCATGGAAGACGCTCCCAAGAAATATTTCCGGATGACACCGGGACAGGAAGTTCGTCTGAAGAACGCCTATATCGTAAAATGTACGGGCTGTAAGAAAGACGAGAACGGTGAGATTACCGAGGTATATTGCGAATACGATCCGAATACCCGCAGCGGTATGCCGGACGCTAACCGTAAAGTAAAAGGTACCTTGCACTGGGTAAGCTGCGCCCATTGCCAAAAAGCGGAAGTACGCTTATACGACCGCCTTTGGAAGGTGGAGAACCCCAGAGACGAATTGGCCGCTATCCGGGAGGAGAAGAATTGCTCCCCGCTAGAGGCGATGAAGGAAATCATCAACCCGAACTCCTTGGAGATCCGGAAAAACTGTTACGTAGAGAAGTTCGTGGCTACCTTGCCCAAGCTTTCCTACCTTCAATTCCAGCGTATCGGCTATTTCAACATAGATAGCGAATCCACCCCCGACAACTTGGTATTCAACCGTACCGTAGGACTAAAGGACACGTGGAGCAAGATTAATAAATAAAGAATAGTAAATGAAAAAAGACGATATCTCACGCTTGTTACAACATTATCTTTCAGCGAAGGAAGAGGGTAAGGAGCCTTATTTCGACGCTGATCAAATCGATGAAATGTTGGACAGCTTTGAAGATTCGAACGATTATACTTACTTTGATGAAGTCTTAGCCCTCGGGCTAAAGCTTCATCCCGGTAATTCCGCCTTGCAAATCAAGAAAGGCAGGCAATTTGCGTATAACGAGGATTATGAGAGCGCTCTCGCTCTGCTCGAGAATATAGCGGAGACTGATAACCAAGATCTGGATATGTTAAAAATGGAATGCTATTGCTCGCTCAACCAATATTCCAAGGTTCTGGAGATCACGGAAGAGTTGATCACTAGGGATTGTGACTATTTGGAAGAAGTCTTCGAGTACATCTCCCCCATCCTGAATGATTTAGACATGAACAAAGAGGCCCGCGATTTCGTGGATCGTGGCTTGGCTTTATTTCCGGATAACTTGATCCTTAAGAATGAGCTTTGCTACATCCTCGAGACGGAAGGAGACGTTCCCCGGGCGATCGAGTTATGTAATGAGCTAATCGATAAGAATCCTTTCTCATACGAGTATTGGTTTACGCTGGGAAGGCTACATTCCATGGTTGGCGATTACGAGAAAGCGATCGAGGCTTTCGACTTCGCCTTGACGTGTGATGATTCCGATACGGAACTGAAAATATTGAAAGCGTACTGCCTGTATATGAACGAGAGCTATGAGAAGGCGATCGAGGAATATCAAGAAATCGAGGGTGATGAGGAGGTGATGCGCCGTATCTCTCCACTCATGGCGGAATGTTATATGAAGCTGGAGCAATATGAGAAGGCTTACCAACTGCTTTCCACGATCATAAACGATCCGGATATGGAGGATGGGCCGACCAATTATATCAATTATATCCGTTGTTGTACCGAGACTGAGCGCGACAACGAGGCTTCCATCATGTTATTCAAGGCGGCGCAATTGTATCCGAACAATGTCCGTCTCCTTTCTCTTTTAGCGCTTTGCTTGCTTGATAGCGGGAAAAAGGAGGAGGCTATCGCTATTACGAATAAGATATTCAAGATCATCGATAAGAAAAGTATCAATCCGGAAACTCAAGAAGAATGCAACAGCCTGCTTCATGCCGGACAATATTTGCTTTCTAAGGGAGATGTAGATAAGGCGATCTCTTATTACAAGAAAGTCCTTCAAATCAATCCGAAGACTCCAATGATTCACATCCATTTGGCTATGGCTTATCTGGATAACCGTGATATGGAAAATTTCATGGAGCATATCGGCCAAATATCCGGAGATGATCTTCTTTATTTGCTTCGTAAAGTGGGACCAGAAGTATTCGCAGACTTTACCATCGATTCCGATAAAGAGAAGAAACATATCCAACCCGAGGATCTGGTAAAAGAGTTTTTAAAGAATAAAGATAACAGTAATTAGACAATTAATAATGTAATATGCCTAACAAACGAAATCTCAAGGACTACGGTTTTTTAGTATTAAAAGGTATGGGTATGGGAGCGGCGGATGTCGTTCCCGGCGTGTCGGGAGGAACGATCGCCTTTATCGTAGGTATCTACGAGGAACTGATCGACTCTATCAAAAGTATTAACGGGACGACATTGAAACAATTATTCATGGGGAAAATAGCGGCCTTCTGGAAAGGGATCAACGCTAATTTCTTGCTTTCTATCGTGGGTGGTATTGGTATTAGTATATTCTCCCTAGCGAAGATCATTACGTATCTCTTGGTGTATCATCCGATCTTGGTATGGTCTTTTTTCTTTGGTTTGGTGCTGGCCTCCACTTGGTTCGTCTCTAAGGATATCAAGCAATGGAACTGGAAGACGATCTTGAGTTTTGTTGTCGGGGCAGTGATCGCTTTTTATATCACCGTGGCGACTCCCGCCGAGACTCCGAGTAATTTACTCTTTATCTTCCTCTGTGGGGCGATCGCTATTTGCGCCATGATCTTGCCGGGTATCTCGGGTAGCTTTATCTTAGTGTTGCTCGGAAAATACTTCTATATCATGGAGGCGGTCAAGACGTTTAACGTTCCCGTTATGTTGGTGTTTATAGCGGGTGCGGCTATTGGTATCACGACGTTCTCCCGCGTGTTGTCATTCGCCCTTCGTAAATTCCATGATATAACGATCGCCGTATTGGCCGGATTCATGTTGGGTTCGCTTAACAAGGTATGGCCTTGGAAAGAAACGATCGAGACCTATGTGGATAGCCATGGCATGACCAAGCCGTTGGTTGAGGCGAATATCGCTCCGAATCAGTTTGTTTGGGAGGCCGTCGGATTGATGATCTTAGGTTTCGGGATCGTATATTTCCTAGAAAAGCTCTCACAAAAAAGCGCTAAGGCGTAACCCAATATTACAATGGGCATTATAAGGTGATTAGAATGCCCATTGTAACCTTCTTTGAATGGGCATTGTAAAGAGCTTACGATGCCCATTGTTATTTACCTACATTTTATCATCGCACATCGTACTTTTCCAATAAGCGAAATCCTCTCTATACTAATAAAGTGATAAAGAAGTATCAAAAGTAACTATAACCGTACCCTAGTCGCCGAGGTGTTAAATATCAGTAGAAAGACGCTATTCAACAAAATGAAACGTTATAATCTTGGCAACGAGTAATTTTTTACTAACTTTGATGCCTCAATAGAAATGTGTTACATTTAGATTTTAAATAAACAAGTATTATGGCGAAAATAAAAGGAGCTGTTGTTGTAAACACAGAGCGCTGCAAGGGATGTAACCTTTGCGTAGTAGCCTGCCCGTCGGATGTACTGGAGTTGCACCCACGAGAAGTAAACAACAAGGGGTATCACTATGTGTACATGAAGAACCCGGACGCATGCATCGGTTGCGCTAGTTGCGGGTTAGTTTGTCCGGACGGTTGTCTAACGATCTACAAAGTAAAAATATAAAGTTATATCAAGATATGGCAGAAGATATAAAATTAATGAAGGGTAACGAGGCCATCGCCCATGCGGCTATCCGCTATGGCGTGGACGGTTACTTCGGCTATCCGATCACTCCACAGTCGGAGATATTGGAAACCCTTATGGCAGAGATGCCGTGGGAAAAGACCGGCATGGTAGTCTTACAAGCGGAGAGCGAGGTAGCCGCTATTAATATGGTATACGGCGGAGCTGGCACTGGAAAGAAAGTGATGACCTCTTCTTCCAGTCCGGGCGTGAGCTTGAAACAAGAAGGTATTTCTTATATCGCGGGAGCGGAGCTTCCTTGTCTGATCGTGAACGTTATGCGTGGCGGTCCCGGATTAGGAACGATCCAGCCGAGTCAGGCTGATTATTTCCAGACCGTGAAAGGCGGTGGCCATGGCGATTACCGTTTGATTACCTTGGCACCCTCTTCCGTACAAGAGATGGCCGATTTCGTAGGCCTTGGTTTTGATCTGGCTTTCAAATACAATAACCCCGCTATTATCTTGGCGGACGGTATCATCGGACAGATGATGGAGAAAGTGGTTATGCCTCCCTATCATACCCGTCGTACCGAGGAAGAGATTATCGCTCAATGTCCTTGGGCCGTACAAGGAAAGAAGGGCGGACGCAAAGGTAACGTCATCACTTCCTTGGAGCTAGATCCGGCGAAGATGGAAGAGAACAATATCCGTTTCCAAGCGAAATATCGCAAGATCGAGGAAAACGAGGTTCGTTACGAGGAGTTCCAATGTGAGGACGCTGATTATCTATTGATCGCGTTCGGTTCTTCCGCCCGTATTTGCCAGAAGGTAGTTGAGATCGCCCGTGCGGAAGGTATCAAGCTTGGCTTGTTACGCCCGATCACGTTATGGCCGTTCCCGACAAAAGTGATCGCCGCTTATGCGGATAAGGTAAAAGGTATGTTATCGGTTGAGTTGAACGCCGGACAGATGGTAGAGGACGTTCGCCTAGCCGTAAATGGTAAGGTGAAGGTAGAGCACTTTGGCCGATTGGGTGGAATCGTATTCACCCCGGATGAGGTATTGAACGCGCTGAAGGAAAAATTATTCTGATCCGTATGACACGAGGAAGTAAAGCTGACGAGATATTGACGCTGGTTTTTATGCTACTGGCCATAGCTGCCGTGGTATGTTACTTCGCTGTTAGCGATAAGACCGTATTCTTGTATTGCGGTGGAGCGGCGATCGTATTGCGGCTGGTGCAATATGTCCTAAGATATATACATTAATAATTAAAGATTATGGAACTCAACGATATAATTAAACCGGAAAATCTGGTGTATGAAAAGCCCAGATTGATGAATGAAAATCCCATGCACTACTGCCCCGGTTGCAGCCACGGTGTGATACATAAGCTAATCGCCGAGGTTATAGCCGATATGGGTCTGGAAGATAAGACAATCGGTATCTCCCCCGTGGGATGTGCCGTATTCGCATATAACTACTTGGATATCGATTGGATCGAGGCAGCCCACGGACGTGCGCCAGCCATCGCTTCTGCCGTTAAACGCTTGAATCCGGAGAAGATGGTATTCACGTATCAAGGAGATGGTGACTTGGCGGCTATCGGTACGGCCGAGACGATTCATGCAGCCAACCGTGGCGAGAATATCGTGATCGTATTCGTAAATAACGCGATCTATGGTATGACCGGCGGACAGATGGCTCCGACTACACTGGAAGGCATGCCCACAGCTACCTGTCCTTACGGACGCAACATCGCCTTGAACGGTTACCCGCTGAAGATCGGTGATTTATTAGCCCAATTGGAAGGAACTTGCTTGGTAACACGCCAAAGCGTACAGACAGCCGCAGCCGTACGGAAAGCGAAGAAGATGCTTCGTAAGGCTTTCGAGAACGCTATGGCCGGTAAGGGTACTTCTGTGGTAGAGTTCGTCTCCACTTGCTCATCCGGCTGGAAGATGACTCCGGAAAAAGCCAATAAATGGATGGAAGCGAACATGTTCCCCTTCTACCCGCTGGGCGACTTAAAGAATGTTGAATAAGTAATACGGTAAACGACAATGAAACAAGAAATAATTATAGCAGGCTTCGGTGGACAAGGTGTATTGTCTATGGGTAAGATCTTGGCCTATTCCGGTTTGATGGAAGGCAAGGAGGTTAGCTGGATGCCTTCATACGGACCTGAGCAACGTGGCGGTACGGCCAACGTAACCGTTATCTTGAGCGACGAGCGTATCAGCTCACCCGTATTGAATGAATATGATATCGCTATTATCTTGAACCAACCTTCCATGGATAAGTTCGAGAACAAGGTGAAACCGGGCGGTATTTTGATTTACGATGGTTATGGCATCCATACGCCCGCAAAGCGTACGGATATTAACGTATATCGGGTAGATGCCATGGACGCCGCTACCGAGATGAAGAACGAGAAGGCATTCAATATGTTGATCTTAGGTGGGTTGCTTAAAATCGCCCCGATGGTTCAATTGGAGAACGTCATGCTAGGATTAAAGAAATCCTTGCCCGAGCGTCACCATCATTTGTTGCCGATGAACGAGACAGCCATTAAGAAAGGAATGGAGATTATACAGAAAATATAAGAAGCTCATTCATTGATGTGCCGATATGCCAATTAAGTTTTCTGATTGGCATATTGGCATATTTTATAATTGGCACATTATTTTTTGTTATATCTTTGCAACCCATGAAGTATTATCTATACATATTACTTTTTCTGATAGGAACGGCGGCTTCCGCGCATGCGCAAGGACGTTCCGGGAGCCGGGGAGGACGAGGTGGATTCTCGTTATCTAATTTATCATCCTCAAACAAGGAAATACCGGATAGCTTGCTGCAAACAGATAGCGCGGCGCTGAAATCAAAACGAATCATCGGTTATCGGCTCACGCCTCTTTTGGGAGAACGTTATATCGCTCCTATGGATACCAATCGATTAAATTTCGGGAATAGTACGTTGGTGGAAGCGAACTCATTGGCCGTAGGTTATCTGGCGAATGTGGGATCGCCGGCGCAAACCCGTATTTTTAACGAACGTAAGGAGGAACGTGATTTCATCTTCGCCGATGCCTATGATTATTATATCACGACCCCGACAAACGCTTATTTCTATGATACCAAAGTACCCTATACCCAAGTGACTTATACGACAGGAGGAGCTAGCCAGAATAAGATGGACCGACTGAAAGGGGTACTGACCATGAACTTTGGCAAGAAGATCAATGTCGGTGGCGAGATGGATTATATCTATAGCCGCGGATATTATAACTCCAACGGTAATAAATTATTAAGTTATCGTTTTTTCGGAAGTTATATCACCGACCGTTACGAGTTAAACGCTTATTTAAGTAATTTCAATTTCGTAAACTACGAGAACGGTGGACTTACAAATGACCAGTATATCACGAATCCCGATGACTTGGCCGAGAATCAAAGAAATATCGATAGTAAATCATACCCTGTCCGTTACACGGACACATGGAACCGTGTCCGTGGAAAACAATATTTCCTGACACAGAGATACAATCTCGGTTTTACCAAAGAATTGGAAGAAACCGATGAGGAAGGGAACGTAAAAGAGGTATTCATTCCGGTTTCCAGTATCATCCATACCATCGATTACGAAGATAACCGCAGACGCTTTATCTCTAATGATGCCGGGATCGATACCTGCTACACTCATCTTTATGGTATGGACGCATCTTTGAATGACCAGACTTCCTCCTGGAATTTAAAGAATACTTTTGCGTTGGCCTTGCGGGAAGGTTTCCAAGATTGGGCTAAGTTTGGGCTGACCGCCTTCGTTACTTTCGAGAAACGCCGGTTTAGATTGGCATCCCAAGTTCCCGGACTGGATTACGGTCCGGATGGTCGTGGAAGCTCTGAGCCGAGTACATTAAATTTCCCTACTTCCGAGGTATATGATGAGTTTACGACCTACATCGGAGGCGAATTATCCAAACGCCGTGGTAGCCTTCTTACCTACAATGTCCGTGGAGAATTAGGACTTGCGGGAAGTGACGCCGGAGAGGTTCGAGTGAGCGGAGACTTACAGACCAAATTCAAGCTTTTCAAGAAAGACGCTACCATCAAGGCGGAAGGATATATCAAGAATATCACCCCGGCGTTTTACCAACGTCACCATCATGGGCGTTACTATTGGTGGGATCTATCATTGAAAAATGTGCAAAGGATTTACGCCGGAGCGAAAATCAACTTGGAATCCACCCGTACCCAGTTATCCGGAGGAGTGGAAAGTATCCAGAATTATGTATTCTTCAACGGCAAAGGTTTGCCGGAGCAAAGCAGTAAGAACATCCAAGTTGTCTCAGCCCGTATCAAGCAAGATATCATGTACCGTGCGTTCGGATGGGAGAATGAGGTGGCCTATCAGCTTTCTAGCGAGAAGTCTCAACTCCCGTTACCGGATATCAGCGCATACTCGAATATATATCTAGCGTTTAAGTTGGCGAAAGTATTAACCGTACAGATTGGCGCGAACGTATACTACAACACCGCTTATTACGCACCTTATTACGAGCCGGCTACCCAGCAATTCCAAGTACAGGAAGGCGATACGAAGGTGAAGGTTGGCAATTATCCGTTGATCAACGCTTATGCGAATTTCCATTTGAAGCAAGCTCGCTTCTTCATCATGGCATACAATCTAGGCTCTAAGTTCGTTGACCCAAATTACTTCTCTCTTGCGCATTATCCGTTGGACCCGATGGTCTTGAAAATGGGCATCTCCGTGACTTTCAATAATTAATCGATTGCCATGAGATCTAAGAAGTTGCTTATCCTATACGCTTTCCTACTGATTGTCGCTGTAGTGACAATGGTACAGCTTTGGAGACTTAACCAACGTCCCCAAGAGATCGGACCTCGTGATTATCCGGAAATCAAGGAAGAAGGAATTCTCCGGATGATAACCGAATACAATCAATCCGGGTATTTCGTATCAGGCGATACAGTGCAAGGTTTTCAATACGAACTTAGCCAAGCGATCGCTAAATTATCCGGATTGGAGGTTCAGACGCATTTGGAAATGAGTTTAGCGAAAAGTTTCGAGGAATTATCGGACAACAAATGCGACGTAATCGCAAGAAACATACCCATCACCTCCGAGATGCGGGAAAACTACCTGTTCACCGAACCGATCGTTCTCAACAAGCAAGTCTTGGTACAACGTACGGCAGAGGCGAACAACGGACAAGCCCCTATCCGTAACCAATTGGATTTAGCCCAAAAGACTTTATACATACCGAAAGATTCCCCGGCCTTATTGCGTCTGCAAAATCTGGGACACGAGATAGGCGATACGATCTACGTGGTGGAAGATGAGTTATATTCTACCGAGCAGCTTATGATCATGGTAGCCAAAGGCGATATCGATTATGCCGTATGCGACCAACAAATCGCCCGCATGACCCAGAAAAACCTGCCGGAAGTCGATATCCTAACGGATGTCAGTTTTACCCAATTGCAATCGTGGGCGGTCCGTAAAGACTCCCCTGTCCTACAGGATAGCCTAAATAGTTGGCTCCAGCAAATCAAGAACAGTGGATTATACGACCAAATTTATAAGCGCTATTACAAATAGCGCTATTCGTGAGACGGCAAAATAAAGGAGAACTCTGAACCTACCCCTAATTCAGAAGTAACATGTATCGAACCTCCCATCTTAACAACTAATCCTTTGCAGATAGCCAGTCCTAATCCGATACCTTCCATATAGTCGTTTATTTTCACGAAACGACCGAAGACATCTTTCAATTTGTCCTTATCGATACCGATTCCCGTATCCCTTACGTAAAAACGTAATTGATTATCCGGTTGAATGGTATATCCCATCGTGATGCTACCTTCTTTCGTGTTCTTGATAGCGTTGTTCACCAAATTATTAATCAACTGCAACAGACGCATGCTATCCGTACCGAACATATGGTGGTCAGCCCCTTTCTCCAAAACTAACTTGACTCCTCCCGGGACCCGTAACTTGGCGGAAGCATAAATCGTATCCATCAATTCACTGACATCTAATTGCTCATATGTGATCTTTATCGCATCCGCCTCGATCTTCGAGATATCCAAGATGTCATTGATCAATTGCATCAACAATTGGTTATTCATCTTGATCACATCGTAGTACGACATACGTTCCTCATCCGTATCAGCAAAAGCCATCAATTCAGAGAAGCCGGTAATCGCATTCAAAGGAGTCCGGATCTCATGGCTCATATCCGCCAGATATTTCGATTTCATCTTATCAGCGGCCTCGGCCTTCACCTTCGCCTCCTCTAGGCTTAATTCTTGATTCTTCCGTTCCTGAATATTCGTTGAACATCCAAGGATAACCGAAGGTCTTCCTTTCTCGTCCCGTTCATACACGGTAGCGAATACCTCTCTCCAAACATATTCCTTCTTGCCGGGAAATAGCATACGTGCCTCGATCCTTGCCTCAGAGATTTCCCCTCGGCAAAGACGGGTAAACATATTATGATAATGTTCTTGATCATCCGGATGCGCCCGGCTGATAAACTGCCCCCATGACACCTCTATCATATCTTCCGACATGGTATTCCAATCGTTCAAGGTCACAACGGAATCCTTGAAATTATGAGTACTGTCCGGATCGATGAAGATCGAGCATGTACGTATATCACTTATCCGCAATGCCATTTTCGTCAAGATCCGGGTTCTTCTCAAAGTATTCTCTGTAGCCAACTCGGAAGTTATATCTCTCCATAAAGCCAAGACAAGCGGCTTGCCATTATTTAGGGAAATAGGATATTTAGCGACCTCTATATCCCGGTAATCGCCGGAGGCCGATTTTACCTTGCCCTTGAATCTAGCGGTCAGTCCTGTCTTGATCACGTTCATATCGGTTTCCAGACGCTCCTCGGCGGTCATCAAGGCATTATAATTCACCTCGAAATCATCATGTCCCTCGATCTCCCGGGTTTCAATACCCGTTATTTCCTCCATAAAATGATTCCAATACAGGTAATTAAAATGGTTATCCCCATCTTTCACGAAAACCCCCAACGGTAACCGATCTAATATCGTATTGATCAGTTCTTGTAGATTGTTTTCTGTTTTCAGAGAAGATACATCGCGTGTATAAACGATTACAAGCTCCTCATTAAAAAGGCTTGCTTGCGATAGATAATAATAGTTCTTTCCTTCAAAAGAGACCTCAAAAGAGAAATCCACTTTCACTTGCTCCTCGAAAACACGTTTAACCGCAGCTCTATAGATCTCATATTGATCGTAGTTCTTCCCGTCCGGGAACAACGCTTGAGGTTGCTTTCCGATACAGTTATTCGCTAAATAATGATAATAATCGTCTTTTGCAGAAATAACCTTGACAAGAGTAAGATTTCGATCTACTAATACAATCGTATCGGGACTCTTCTCCATGATCATCTCTAATCCAGACTGGACGTTACTTCCGCTTTCTAGACTATTCATATTAATTCTTTCGTTTTTGGGGTATAACTCGGGGATAAAGGTATTTATTTTTCTATTTATCACCAAAGAGAAACCTACCTATTGCATAATATTTCTAAATAATCTTTATCTTTACCGGGAATTTGAATGTAAAAAGATGAGATTTGATGAATTAGATTTGGAAGATGCCGTATTAGACGGGCTTTATGACATGAATTTTGACGAAACGACTCCAGTCCAAGAGTTAACGATTCCTGTCATTTTAGAAGGTAAAGACATCATCGCTTGCGCACAGACCGGAACCGGTAAAACGGCGGCGTATGTTTTGCCAGTTATTAATGAACTAAGCAAAGGTTGTCATCCGACAGACGCGGTGAATGCGGTCATTATGGCACCGACCCGGGAATTGGCTCAACAAATAGACCAACAAATTCAAGGATTCACTTATTTTATACCTTCCGTATCCGCAGTAGCCGTGTATGGAGGTACCGACGGAATCGCTTGGGAACAACAAAAGAGAGGTTTAGAGATGGGTGCGGATATCGTGATCGCTACCCCGGGACGTTTATTGTCCCATATTAAGTTAGGTACTGTAGATTTGTCTAAAGTGTCGTTCTTCGTCTTAGACGAGGCGGACCGCATGCTGGATATGGGTTTTTATGATGACATCATGCAGGTTCATAAACAGCTGCCCCCCTACTGCCAGACGATCATGTTCTCGGCTACCATGCCGCCTAAGATCCGGACGTTGGCTAAAACCATCCTAAAAGATCCGGAAGAAGTCAAGATCGCTATCTCACGCCCACCCGAATCTATCATGCAAACCGCATATATCTGCTACGATCCACAAAAGCTCAAGATTCTACAAGATCTCTTCACTCAAAGCCGCCCTCAACGAGTAATTATCTTCTCCTCTTCTAAAATGAAGGTGAAAGAATTAGCGTCTACCTTAAAAAGATTAAAGTTCAATGTAGCCGCCATGCACTCGGATCTAGAGCAATCCCAAAGGGAGGAGGTCATGAAAGAATTCAAGAGCGGACATATCGATATCCTTGTGGCTACGGATGTCGTAGCACGTGGAATTGATATCAATGACATCAAGTTGGTCGTGAACTTCGATATCCCGCATGATCCGGAGGATTACGTACACCGAATCGGACGTACGGCACGGGGTACGAACGGCGAAGGATTGGCGATTACTTTCGTATCGATCGACGAACAAGCACAATTCAAGCGCATAGAGGATTTCTTGGAAAAAGAGGTTTATAAGATACCGGTCAGCCCGGAATTCGGCGAAGTGCCCTTGTATGAGCCGGAAAAATACGGTATGAATAAAAGAGGCAGAGGACGGCCTCGTAAAAGTGAGGATAGAGGATCATCCTCGAGCCCACAAAAACGAAATATGGGACATCGTGGAAGACCTAAAAAGGTGCAATAAAAGCACTATACTTTTTAATAGAAAAACACTATACTTTTGGAGCTAAAACAATATTGCTTTGAACTCAAAAGTATAGTGTTTTTTTATGGGATATTATCAACCGTTCATGGATGCCAAGAATTCCATATTATCAACGGTTTGTTCCATCCGTTGCTTAACAAATTCCATAGCCTCCATAGAGTTCATGTCTGATAGATATTTGCGTAAGACCCACATACGGTTCAACGTGCTCTCATCCTGCAATAAATCATCACGGCGAGTGCTGGAAGCCGTGATATCCACAGCCGGATAGATACGTTTATTGGATAATTTACGATCCAATTGTAACTCCATATTACCCGTACCCTTGAATTCCTCGAAGATCACGTCGTCCATCTTAGAGCCAGTCTCCGTAAGGGCGGTGGCTAGAATCGTAAGGCTACCGCCATTCTCAATATTACGGGCGGCACCGAAGAAACGCTTCGGCTTCTGCAACGCATTTGCGTCCACACCACCGGAAAGCACCTTACCGGAAGCCGGTTGTACCGTATTATAAGCACGAGCCAAACGAGTGATCGAGTCCAGAAGAATCACGACATCATGACCACATTCTACCATTCGTTTCGCCTTGTTCAATACGATCTCAGCGATTTTCACGTGACGTTCAGCCGGTTCGTCGAATGTAGAAGCGATCACTTCCGCATCCACGCTACGAGCCATATCCGTAACCTCCTCCGGACGTTCGTCGATCAATAATATAATCATATAAACCTCGGGGTGGTTGTAAGCGATAGCGTTCGCGATATCTTTCAACAACATCGTCTTACCGGTTTTCGGTTGAGCGACGATCAAACCACGTTGCCCTTTTCCGATCGGGGAGAATAAATCAACCACACGTACGGCGATATTATCGTATACTTTCGGTGATTTACGTGCCGTAAGCATGAATTTCTCATCCGGGAATAACGGGGTCAAATGATCGAAAGGAACCCGGTCGCGAACCTCTTCCGGCGTACGTCCATTGATCTTGTCCACTTTCACCAACGGGAAATACTTCTCACCTTCCTTCGGCGGACGGATCGAACCTTCTACCACGTCACCCGTTTTCAAGCCAAATAACTTGATCTGGGATTGAGAGACATAAATATCGTCCGGTGAAGTCAAATAGTTATAATCTGAAGAACGAAGGAAACCGTAACCATCTTGCATCATCTCTAACACGCCGGTTCCTGTAAGGATGCCGTCAAACTCATACATTTTCTCTTGAGCCTGCTGGTTGTTATTAGCGTTATTGTTATTACGGTTGTTATTATGATTATTCTGTCGATTGTTCTGTCGAGGATTATTCTGCTGGGGAGCGGCCTCGGGTTGAGGTTTGTTAGCCTCGGGTTTCGGAGCGGAGAACGGGAAAATTTGATCCAATACGGATTTAGCGTCCGGATGGCGGAATACGATGCGCTTAGGCTCTTCTTCCGTCGCTTGTGGTGAAGTGGTTTCTTCCGCTACCTCTACCGGAGTCGTATTTTCCGGCAAAACGGCTTCTTCTTCCGTTTCAAGTTCCGCCACAACAGGAGGCAACAACGGTTTCTCCACCGGGCTCTCTACTATCGCCGGAGTTTCCACGGCCGAGATTTCCGTTACCGTAGAGATCGTTTGCGGCTCTTTCGAAACCACCACTTCCTTGTTATCCTCGGAAGGAGCGATAGCGCCCGCTACCTTTTCCTTTTTCTCGATACGGACTCTTTTCTTACGTTCAGGCTGCTCTTTTTGCTCTTTCTTGTCAGCCGGAGCAGTCACTGGCTTTTCCGGAGCCTGTTGGGTACTCTCTGCAGCTTCGGCAGTCTCAGCCTTCGCCACTTTAGGAGAAGCGGCTTTAGCCGGACGGCCTCTCTTACGGCCCTCTGCAGGCTTCTTAGCCTCTTTCTCTTTCATCTTTTCAGCCTGAATGCCGGCATAGGAGATCGCTTGCTCATCAAGAATCCGATAAACCAACTCTTCTTTCTTTAAGCTGCTAACTTTTTTTATTCCCAACTCTTCCGCGATACTTTGAAGTTCGGGAAGAAGTTTTTCATTTAGTTCTAGAATGTTATATTTCTGCATATTGCGAAGTAATAATATAAATGGCACATACACACGGATCACATATGCAAACACGACGTACGCCCAATGGTATCATTGTATCTTTATTAAATTATAATTTTCATGTAATAACCGGATTGTTCAGCTAATTTGAACCATTAGTAACATATCTGCGGAGTAAATCTTCGCAAATGTAAGAATATTTTTACAATAAACGAGGATTTAGCCCAAAAAATTCACAATTAGCACACGCTTTGTTGATTCGTCTATACGAAAACGATTATCAGTCCTTTCTCCTACCACCCAAACGATAGCGTCGCCACTACAAAGAAGCCATGTGCGCTCCTTCTCAATCCGGCTAAATTTATGATCGGAGAAATAGTCACTCAACTTCTTACGTCCTTTCATTCCGAAGGGAATAAACCAATCGCCTTCTTTCCAAGTCCGCAATGTTAAAGGGAAATCGAGTTTATCATAATCCAAATAAGCGATCCGCTTATTCTTCTCGATAGGGAAACCTATAGTTATAACAAGTTTTTGGAAAGATAGTTCAATAGGTTCATGATTAATACCCTTTTCCGGATCTAAAACGAAGGTTCGCTCTTCCTTCTTCTCTAAAGGAGTGATCCATAAATAATCCCGATCCTTCAGCAAACGATGGGTGGAAGAGTAAAACAGCTTACCGGGCTCCTTGGTCAAGGCAGCGAAAATATCGTCCGAGACCAGACGGGTAAAACCATATTCTTTTAATAACTCATACAAAATCGTCTCCGGAGCCGGAAACCGCATCAACGCCCCAATAGAAAAACGATCATCCGATACGACAACCTCTTTCCGGGCTTGTTCCAATACATATATATATATAGTCTCTGCGGCAGAAAGATGCTCGGCGGAACGTGCGATGGTATTCCGGGCCGATGGATTTATCTCCTCCAAAAGCGGCAACACATTCAAACGGATGAAATTACGGGTATAAGCATCCGATAAATTCGTGCTATCCACCATATAGGCGTAGCCTTGATCCGCCAACCAAGCCAAGATATCCTCACGGCTTACGCACAGCAAAGGACGGACGATGAAACCATTCCTCGGACGGATCCCGCTCATCCCCCGGATTCCCGTGCCCCGTATCAAATTCATCAAGACCGTCTCCACATTATCGTCCCGGTGATGGGCGACGGCGATCGCCTGCCCTCCCAGCCGCTCCCGCATCTCCTCAAACCAAGCATAGCGCAATTCACGGGCAGCCATCTCTATCGAGAGATGCTTCTCTCCGGCATAAGAGATCGTATCGAAATCTATCTTATGAAAGGGTACTTCCAAAGATTCCGCGAACTCACAGGCAAATGCCTCATCCCGATCCGACTCCTCCCCACGCAAATGAAAGTTACAATGAAGCGCTATACACGGATATCCCAAACGCACCAATACGCCCAACAAAGCCACAGAATCGGCACCACCGCTCAATCCGACCAAAACCGGACGATCCTCGGATAACAGCCGGTACTTCTCTATATATAAACGTATCGTATGTATCATAACATCTTTGTATTAAAAACAATAATGGCCCTAGCCGGTTTTAGCTAGAGCCATTACTTATAGATCTTTTGAATTAATCTTCTACACCTGCTAATTCCGGGTCGATCATAATACGACCACAGTATTCGCAAACAATAATTTTCTTACGCAACTTGATATCCAATTGCTTCTGAGGCGGGATCTTGTTAAAGCAACCACCGCAAGCGCCACGTTGCACATAAACAACAGCCAAACCGTTACGAGCACCTTTACGGATACGCTTGAAAGCGGTCAACAAACGAGGTTCGATAGCGGCTTCCAGCTTCTTCGCTTTCTCACGAAGTTTCTCCTCATCCTGCTTTGTCTCGGAAATGATCTGCTCCAACTCGCTCTTTTTCTGAACCAAGTCAGCCTTACGGCCTTCCAGCTTCTCAGTCAGCTCAGCGATATCTTTTTTCTTAGCGTCTACCGCCTCTCCGAATTCACGGATTTTTTTCTCTGAGAACTCAATTTCCAAACCTTGGAACTCGATCTCCTTAGACAGGTTATCAAACTCCCGGTTATTACGCACATTATCTAATTGTGCCTTATAGCGATCTATCAATGTGGTAGATTCCGTGATCTTATGCTTTTGCTCAACAACAGAAGTCTCAAACTCCTTGATCTCCGCTTGATAGTTCTGGAGACGTGTTTCCAGTCCTGCGATCTCGTCCTCCAAGTCTTGAACCTCCAGAGGAAGCTCACCACGAAGGGTCTTGATCTTATCAATTTCAGTCATCATCGTCTGAAGTTGATACAGCGTAGAAAGCTTTTCTTCAACCGTATATTCCTTTTCAGCTGATTGTTTATCTGTAGCCATTCTATAAATATTTTACTGGGTTTGAATTAACATTCGAAAAATGTACCGCAAAGGTAGGGAATTTTTTCGATATTATGTTATAAAATATGTCTTTTGTACAGATTTCCGATTCATAATGACCGATAACCGCCAGTAGAATCTGGTCCTCCACATCGTAAAAATCGTTGTACTTCGCCTCCCCCGTTATAAAGACATCGGCACCATACGCAATAGCGTCCTTGATCAAGAAAGCGCCGCTGCCTCCGCAGATAGCGACCTCTCGGATAGACTTACCCGTAAATGGGGAATGCTTCACGCAACCGACGTTAAACAGGGCCTTGATCCGTAACAAGAAACTTAACTCATCTTCCTCGGCAGGCAACTCTCCCACTACACCGGAACCTGCCTGTTCCCATGTGTTTGATAACGAATAAAAATCAAAAGCCGGCTCCTCATACGGGTGAACGGATAACAGAGCACGGGTCACCGCTGTCTTCTTGAATGCCGGAAGGATCATCTCCATACGCACCTCTTTCTCTACATGCACCTCGCCGATCTCACCACAAAACGGATTGCATCCCGCATTGGCACGGAATGTTCCCTCGCCATGTAAATTATAACTGCAAGCATCATAGTTCCCGATACTTCCCGCACCGGCATTGAACAAGGTATTCCGCATGATCTCGGCATAAGCCTCGGGGACAAACGTCACCAACTTCAACAAAGCGCCTTTTTGGGGGCTCAAGATCCGTACATTTTGCAAGCCGATCAACTCTGCCAAACGGTAATTCACGCCTCCTACGGCATTATCAAGATTGGTATGGGCGGCATAAACCACCAAATCATACTTACACGCCTTCATCATGCAACGCTCGATATAATTGGAGCCTGTCAACGACTTAAACGACTTAAAGGCCAAAGGATGATGAGAGATGATCAGGTTGCATCCCATCTCAATCGCTTCATCGAGCACCTCCTCGGTAACATCTAGGCATAGCAACACACCCGTCGCATGCTGGTTCACGTCGCCAACTTGCACACCCGCATTGTCAAAACCTTCTTGAAGCGGCAGCGGGGCGTAATGCTCTATTTCTCTCAATATATCTTTAACCTTTACCATGCTAAATATCCTTTGATTTATGTTCGGGAGAAAAAGTAATTCCTTTCGGAAGAAAAGAAAATTCCATTCGGATGGAATAAGATTCCCATTCGAATGGAATTTCAGATTGGATTATTTCTTGATATCAACGATCAAATTCAGTTCATCCAACTGGGCTGGATCCAAGACACCCGGAGCATCGAGCATAACATCTCGTCCGGAATTGTTCTTCGGGAAAGCGATACAGTCGCGGATAGAATCCAAACCGGCGAACAAAGACACGAAACGATCCAAGCCATAAGCCAAACCTCCATGAGGAGGCGCTCCGTACTTGAACGCATTCATCAAGAAACCGAATTGCTCTTGCGCTCTTTCTTCGGTGAATCCTAACAGCTTGAACATCTTATCCTGTAATTGGCTGTCGTGGATACGGATAGAACCACCACCCACTTCAACACCATTGATAACCATATCATACGCATTCGCACGAACAGCGCCCGGATCCGTGTCCAACAACGGTATATCATCCGGATTCGGAGAGGTAAACGGATGGTGCATAGCGTAGAAACGTTGATCGTCCTCGTTCCATTCGAACAGCGGGAAGTCGATTACCCACAAGCAAACGAACTTATCCTTGTCACGAAGACCTAATTGATTACCCATCTCTAAACGCAACTCGCAAAGTTGCTTACGAGTCTTCATCGCATCGTCACCGGAAAGGATCAAAATCAAATCACCCGGCTTAGCGCCGAACGCATTCTTCATTTCTTGAAGAACCTCTTGGCTATAGAATTTATCTACGCTTGATTTTACGTTACCATCCGCTTCCACACGAGCGTAAACCAAACCTTTAGCACCTACCTGCGGACGTTTCACGAACTCAGTCAACGCATCCAGTTGTTTACGGGTATAGCTCGCTGCACCTTCCGCACAGATACCACCTATGTAAGCGGCGTTATCGAATACAGAGAAGCCATGGCCTTTCATGATGTCCATCAACTCGACGAACTTCATGCCGAAACGCAAATCCGGTTTATCGCTACCATATTGTTTCATAGCATCTTGCCAAGTCATACGCATAAACGACTCCTTGAACTCGACACCACGGATTACCTTAAACAAATGTTTCGCCATGCCCTCGAACATATTCAAGACATCCTCTTGCTCCACGAAGCTCATCTCACAGTCGATCTGCGTGAACTCCGGCTGGCGATCCGCACGCAAATCCTCATCACGGAAACATTTTACGATCTGGAAATAACGGTCGAAACCGGAAACCATCAACAATTGCTTCAAGGTCTGCGGAGACTGAGGCAAAGCGTAGAACTGTCCTGGGTTCATACGGGAAGGAACCACGAAGTCACGAGCACCCTCCGGGGTAGAATTTACAAGAACCGGAGTCTCTACCTCCAAGAAACCTTGCTCATCCAAATAGCGGCGAACCTCGAACGCCATTCTATGACGAAGTTCCAGATTCTTACGAACGCAAGCACGACGCAAGTCCAGATAACGATATTTCATACGCAAGTCATCACCGCCATCTGTCTCCTCCTCGATCGTGAACGGAGGGGTAAGCGCAGAGTTCAGAACATTTAATTCAGAAACGATCAACTCAATATCACCTGTCGGGATATGCGCATTCTTGCTGGAACGTTCACGAACCGTACCCGTAACCTGAATCACGAATTCACGGCCCAACTTATTTGCCTTTTCGCAAAGAGCTGCATCAACCTCTTGATTAAATACCAACTGAGTAATACCATAACGGTCGCGGATATCGACAAATGTCATTCCTCCCATTTTGCGGGTTTTCTGCACCCAACCGGCCAGTGTAACCACCAGACCTTCATCCGCAAGGCGCAAGTCGCCACAAGTTCTTGTTCTATACATCTTTATTATTTAATTTGCTAGATTTACCAATCTTTATACCTCGGTTTATTACAACCGCAACCGCAAAGATAATACTATAAATCTTAATAATTATTCTTTTGAGCAAATTAAAATACGTTTTACCCTCTGCTACCCAAGCTGTCCGTATCGGGATTAATCTCTTTCACAGCCTCCTTTATATCCTTGGCCGTTATTTTCTTCTCATTTTTAACAGCGATTTGCTCTACGGGATACTTTTCCTCCATCTCCTCCAATTTAGAGTCTACGGATGTTTTTGAATCATTTGTTTTCATATTCTTTATTTTATTAACGTAATAATAGATATTAAACAGGCAAGCATTACCAATGGTTCATGCCTTATAATAAAAAGAGATAAAAGAGTGTATACTTAAAATTATAAAAATCCGCATAAATCGTATCAACATAGAGCCTTTTAATACAGTATTTATCACTTAGTAATCTTTTCAAAAAATAAAAAAATAACGGGATATATCAAAAACTTTAAATCATACTGTCCTGTTGATTATATAAAACGTCTAAACTTTATCAAGTCAAATATGAATACTAGAAATTACATATATTTATTCACATTTTTATGGCTATGTATATCTTGCATAAAAGAAGACATGAAACCTTGTCCTCCTTTACAAATAAATATAGAGGTAAAAGACAAGAACTATTTTAACATAAATAACATAGAGCTTGAAGAACACAAAGGTGAAAATCTGCCGTTTAAAGAATATATACCGACACTTCATTATACATTATACGACTTTAATACGGGAAATATAGTTGAACAAAAGAATGTATTTAACGTAAGTGGTGATGAAAAGACATTTCAAATCACGTTTCCTGAAAATATGCCGTTAGGTAAATATGTATTTACGGTATGGGGAGGTTTAGCCGATGAGACTGCTTTAAAAGATGATCCAGAGAAAGCGACATTACATGTAGGGAACAAGGAGGGTGACGATCTTTACCTATCGAATGATACACTTATATATAACGTTGATAATTATCATTATACAATAAATATGGAACGTACAAAAGGTAAGCTAATCGTACAGTTAGTAAACTTGCCGCGTGCGATCGTTCATTCAGAGAACTCAATAGACAGTCTTTTCAAACGAGTAGACCGTTACTTTAATTATTCAGAATCTACATCCGTCTATAAACAATCTGACTGGAAAACGGCGTCCGAAACTGTCATTAAAACAATGCTGGCACCATCCGGAAAAGATCAATATTCGCTGTTAAGGCTAAACTTCTACGCTACCGCTCAACACGATCTTCCAGCCCTCACACCCAAAGGTATAAATATCGCTATGAGAAGGAATGAACTGACAGTACTAAAATACGTGTATGATGATAGCGGAGATTTCAGGATTTACATGTTGGTAAACGACAGCTGGGAACAACAACACGGTCTCGTGATCAACTAAACAAATCTGTAATTAACAATTAATGTTTCACTTTAATTTTCAAAACGATGAAGAAGTTTTTATGTTTAGCAGCGACAGGCATGTTCTTGTTCTCTGCATGTAGTAATGATGGTGATCCAAAGGATGATCCGAGCCAAGGTTCTCCGGTAGGGCAAGAACTAGTACTCCGCGTAGCTAATACCGGTGATGGGCTGACGACAAAGGCTGGACGTCCGCTATATAGCTCGGAGGCCGCACAAACAATCGACAAAGTAAAGGTGGCTATATTCTCTCTAGGGGCAAGTGATGCTATCACAGGTTGTGTCTATGATAAGGAATATGCTCAGTGGAGCGATGCCTCCTCTCCTTCCGGAATCATATATAACGGCTCAACTTATGATGGTTCGGCGGATCATGGCCGCTATGCGACATTAAACCTCAAAACCGAGATCACAAGCGGAGCTAATACCGGTTTAGACCCCGGGAGTTATTTAGTATATGCGGTGGGTTATACCTCCTCCGGATCAAACTATACACACGCCCCGGCTCTTACTGACATTGCCAAAGGTTGGTCTGGCGCAAGCACATTCAATCATGTTACGAGTACAACCGCAGGAGAGGGTGAAGAGATCTTTGCCGGATCTATCCAAAAGATTACCGTTGATAACAATCGGAATTTTGCGTTAACAGCGAATGTCGCTAACAACGTGCTTTATCTACATCGCCAAGTTGCCGGCGTATTTGGATATTTCAAGAATATTCCCGCCAAGGTAGACAATAAAGACGCCGTTAAACTACGTTTGGTTTCCTCTGGTAAAAACACTCAATTGGATATGACAAATTTCAACAGTAGCTTCAGAAAAACAGGAGGCGCTAATGTAAAATATGTCGTAAACGGTAAAACTCCAGCAACAGCAACAGCTAAATTCCATAATTCCACGGGTGCCAATGACGCCGCTGTCCTCTATGAAATTAATTTAAGCGACTGGTTTAAAGGAACACCGATGGATGTTAATGACGATGGCTTGTTAAATGATCAAGACGCAGGAACAGAGATATCTCCGACTTGGGTAATACCGGCAGCCATGAGTGCAGATTTCAATGCCAAAAAGGGAACCGTCTTCGCTAGCAATTTCGTTATACCATTTGCGAATCAAAACAAGAATACATTAGAATTACAATTATTAGATAATAGCAATACGATCATAAAATATTGGACCGTAAACTTAGCGGCCACTCAATCTAATGTGGTACAAATAGACAATAGTACCATCCCGAATGAGTCAACCTCCAGTTATAGTTTAGTACGTAATCATCTATATTCTATCGGAGAAAAAACGATAGCCAAACCAAGCAATCCTGAAACTCCCGGTGGTGGAGAGGTAGAGGAACCTGAAGATCTTTTCAAAGGTCAAATCATTACTCTTCGTGTAAATGATAACTGGGAGTTAATCCACAAACTAGTTGTTGAATAGAAAGAGTACAAACTTAATAAAATAGACGAAGCGGCATAAAAGCCGCTTCGCACTATTCCTTTTGCAATACAAGACATATATCCGGCATTACCAGAGTTTAAATAGATCATGAGAAAATATATACCTATAATAATCCTGCTCGTTTTATCAGCGTTCAACGTACGAATGGCCGAAGGATTAGCCCGTAAAGCATTAGTGGCTCCCGATTGTATGATAAACAATTTAATAAACGTAGCGAAAGTAGCTTCCGGCGTGACAAATATGGATTATTTGCTGGATGAGAACTTAAACAATTACGCAACATTTAGTGGTGTAGCCGGAGTCGATGTAGCCGTAGGACCCGTCGTACGAATCAAGGACCTTAAAAACGTATACCCCGCCGGTACTACAGCCGGTTTCTGTATCCAAGCAGGAGGAAATAGTAGTATCCTATCTTTAGATGTATTGAAAGGTATAGGTATTATGCTCTATAAAGGAGGGGTCTTACAAGAAACAATTCTAGTTAAAGAAGGACAAAATACCAGCGCTCTCAGCCTTCACTTGATACAACTACCGGGGCAACAGGAGGCCGTATCCTATCTTACCGTTACGTCCACCAAAGATTTTGACGAAGTCGGACTTATCAATACCGGAGTAGGTGTAGCCGCTCTCGGCGAGTTAAAGATCAGATACGCTTTCGTGGGAGATGCCGTAGAGAAGACTTTGACTACCAATAACTCGATAGCAGGGCTGAGTGTAACCGGATCAACTGTAGGCGCTACTAATACCAGTAGGCTTATTAATGCGGACTTAACAGATTTTTCCGTGGTAGGTTCCCCCGTTGGTTCTACCTATGTTGAATTATCTTGGACAAGTGATTATCCAGCAGGCACAGAAGTCGGATTTAAATACAAAGATACTGGTATCTTAAACATAAATCTACTAGCCACTACCACACTTACGTTAACCGATAGCAAAGGAAACACATCAACTACGACTTTCGAGCCTTCAGTATTGGGGCTCGGCGTTCTCTCACAAGGGGTCGTTCAAGTTTCGGTCATAGCAGGCCAAGCATTTAACAAAGCTAGGCTAACTTTTGCGAGTGTTTTAAGTACAAATGTAAAATCAGTCTATTATGGCTACATCTATGAACCATTGAAAGTTACTCATCATCATAACTTCGGATTGACCGTAAATACAACAATATGCGCCGACCAAACCACTTACCAACTTACAGGAAATAGCGATATCACAAAATGGGAAGTCGTAAGCCAACCCACGGGAGAGAACGTAGCAGTCTCATCCACCGGAAAAGTTACGAATATGACTGCCGGAGTAACCGGTGACTACGTATTCCGGGCAACCGCCTCAGATGGTGATAGCGGACTAGTGACAATTACAAAAGGCATACAGACAACCGTCTCAAACGGATGTAACCAGCCCGTGACCGATGTATCTCTATCTACAAAAATTAACGAATCAAGCGGAAGTTTGATCTCTCTAAGCAATATAAGCCATAAAGAGAATATTATTGATGCCAGCATGAGTACCTACGCCGAATATACCGGAGGCCTAAATCTTGTGGATAACTTGCAGATTATAGGTGTAAAGAAAAATAGCGGGACATTCAGTGATGGCACGTCGAAAAGAGTCGGGTTCGTTGTAGAGACCAGTTCCACTTTATTGAGCGCCAACCTTCTCCAATTTTTCCAGATAAGAGTATATAATAACCAGACTAAAACCTACGAGAAAGTAATAGATAATTCAAATGTAATATCGGCAGGCGTGATCGGAGGTGATGGCTCGCTAAAAGTCCGTTATAGCATTATAGTGCCAGCAGATAAGAGTTTCAACGAAATAACTTTATGGAAAAGCGGTGTGCTTTCTACCGATCTTTCCACTTTACGTATTTATGGTGCATTCGTAGAACCGGCCAGCTTGAATTGCTACGATAATCCGATAGGTTGTAGCACGACTATGATATCAACCGATAAGACTGGGGCAAGTATCAACTACGCCTACACAGGGATCAATGCTCTTGCGAGTGTTGGCGGTACGATACTGAACCTTGCAAATCTGATTGATAACGATCCTACCACCTATACCTCCATCGGTGGAATCGGAGTTGCGTCATCCGTTAACATAGCCGTGAAAGTCGGAGGCGTACTCAACGCCACTCATAATATTGGATTGATCATCGACAAGGCCACATATTTAGCTGGAGTATCTGTAGGAAGTTGGATGACCCTATCTACCTATTATAAAGGTACCGCTACCGGTGAAGTACTTACAAACTGGAGCGTACTGGGATTAGATGCTATCGGCTATGGAGATAAGGAGTATCTAACCATGCGTCCGCATGCTCAATTCGACGAGATACGGATCACGGTTAACGGAGCCGTAGATCTCTTGAACAATATGAAACTATACGGCCTGTTCTTCCGTAATGATATCGATGGAGACGGTATACCTGATTGTATCGATGAGATATCATGCCCCAACGATCAGACAGATCTTGTGAACGTGAATATCAGTCCGATCTGCCAAAGCAGTAGCATTACAGTCACTGGCAAAGGCATTATGGGCAATAGCTATACACTATCTTGTACACCCCTAGGCATAAACGGGGCTAGCTATTCAATCACCGCTAGCGACGGTACTTTTAGCTGGGTGATCGGTCCGATATCCGTGGCTGGGCAATTCAACCTTATTGTTCAAGACAAGAAAGGCAAGATCGTCTCCAATCCATTTTTCGAGGTACATCCTTTAAATACCACTTGGAAAGTCAGTCCGGAAAACTCCAATTGGAATAACTGGAACAACTGGACGAATGGCTCTCCATGGACTTGTACCAATGTTACGATCCCCGCTAACTGTAACATCTACCCGACCCTTACCAGTGTAGAGCAAAACGGATGCAATAACATTTACTTCGAATCAGGGGGTGAAGTTACAAACACCCATTTATTGATCTATCAAAAGGCATGGGTAGACCTTACTTTAACGCCGGAACGTTATTATATGCTATCTGCTCCCTTAAAAAGTATGGTCACCGGAGATATGTTTATCCCCGTAGTGGGAAATCCATCTCCATTCACCTCGCTCAACGCAAGTAATACCTCGCAAAACCGATTCAATCCTCGTATCTACCAACGTCTATGGGCGAGCGACGCAAAGGGGCAAACCCTAAACAACGGACAAGTAACGGTCACACCCACAGAAACCCAATGGACACAGCCATTCAATGCGCTGGCGCAAGTCTATGAAATGGGAAAAGGCTTCTCTTTGAAAGCCGAGCAAGGATCGGCAAGCCTCCCGCTCACCTTCCGTTTTCCCAAAGAGCATACTGAATATGAATACGTAAATACCAGCAATCAAGGAACGGGAATCAAAGAGACTATTACCCGCTCAAGTATAGGACGTTTCATTTACGAGAATAGTACCCAAGGCGTCTCTTTCCCGATCTCAGTTACGTTGACCAATAAGCAGGCTGGTACTTACTTCTTGGCTGGCAATATGTTCATGTCTCATCTGGATATCTCGGAATTCATGAATCAAAACCCTGCCGTAAAGTCCGTACAAGTATATGATGGAAATAGTAATAACTCCAATATTAATGCCAACGGACAATTATTGAATAACGGAGCAGGTTACACCCGGATAGCGCCTATGCAATCTTTCTTCATCTCCGTAGCATCAGCGGCTACTAGCCAGACCATCAAATATACAGAGTCTATGTTAGTATCCGCACCCGGACCGGACAATACATTGAAAAGCGCAGACTCCTCTATCCAAGAGGATCCATCCGCTCTTTATCTGACTGCCACCACAAGCCAAGCGGTAAGCAATGCATTGCTACGGTTCAATCCGGCCTCTGATAATAAATATGTCGCGGGAGAAGATGCAGAGCTCCTTATTGATAACGAGATACGCCCAGCGATCGCCATTTTTAGCGTGGCAAACGGAAAAGCGCTGGATATCCAACAGCTTCAGAACGCCACGGAGATACAGCTCGGTTTCTACTTACGCATTCCCGCTGAAGTAAGTTTATCCGTACGCAAAGCTTTAGGAGGAGAGTGGACCGGTTGGAGTTTGTTCGATGTGGAGAAGAACAAACGGTACTCACTGGATAATCCGGATATGAAAATAGATCTAGGTACTCTCTCCACCAACATCGGACGTTTCTATCTGACAAATGGTACGGTCACAGCCAACGAAAGCGATATATCCACCGAGAACAAGGTCTATTGCTATCGGGAAGGAACCAACCAAGTAATCATACGTTCCACAGCCGTCGTAATGACTCGCTGCGAGATTTACACCGTCAAGGGTCAACTAATAGACTCGGTTTCTTATCCGGCAGACGAATATCAGCTTCGTCTATCCCCGGGAATCAACCTAATCAAGGTATATATCCAAGACGAAACACCCCAAATTCTAAAACTTTCAAACTATTAAAGAAATGAAGAAAGCTATCGATATAAGCACATCGCCATACACAAAGTTATGCCGACTAATCAGTTCCCTATTACTACTCTCTTGGGTAGGATGCAGTAACGAGGATCTACCGGACCCGTCAGTTCCGGGGAGCAACAAAGAGCCGGTCGTACTTATCTTCAATGCCTCTCCGGCATTGATGACCCGCACCGTATTGACCAGTCCCGACAATTTGCAACATGTCCGGCAAGTTCAGCTTTATATTTTCGATGGGGCTACAGACAACGCTCGCTGCGTAGCCTCCGAGAATATAAACTGGCAATATGCGACTGGAGCGGATAATGGTCTCTCCACCAAAGAGCAGACCTATAAAGTTGTATACGAGGGCTTCCAAGCATCGAAAGTATATACATTCTTGGCAATCGGCTTAGACAACACCTCCGGGGCGACTTACGGCTTGCCCAATGCGATTCAAGCCAATCCTACCTCAGGTACCTTATTAAAGGATGCCAACGCTTTACTAGCGGCGGGAAAAGGCCGTACGGATATCGCCGGCTCTGAGCTTTTCGCCGGTTTCTCCCAATTAACCACGAATATCTTGAACGGAGGTACCGGACACGTAGATCTATACCGTCGTGTAGCTGGTGTTATCGGTTATTTCAAGAACATCCCCACTCAAATAGGGGGCGTAGACGTAAGCGCCTTACATATCGAATTATATACGATACAGAACAAAAACGTCCCTTTGATCAAACGAGATTCAAATGATTATATCATGGGGCCGATGAGTTCCGATCCGAACGATAAGATTATCGTAAATATACCCAAGAGTGCGTTTGTAACTGGTGGAACCACGATTAAAGGTTCTTATATTCTCCCTATACCCGCCCCCGTTCCCACGGATAAAGATTACACATTGCAAGTCGTACTAGTAGACGCAAGCGGGACACCTTTATATACTCATAAAGTAAGGTTATCCCCCGACGGCGAAGTATCCGAGACCAATGGCGGTACAGGAATCATCGTTCCAACAAACGACCCTTACCGCTTTCCAATCCTAACAAATCACTTTTATAGTATTGGAACGCAGGCTAGTCCGATAGATCTCAATTCTATACATTAATTTCTCCATAAATTCACGAACATAGAACAAATAACCCACGCAAATACTATCTTTCCTCTATAATCGTTTTTGTAATGTAAGCATCCAATCCCTATGGCAATACCCCTTAGCCCCAGTATTTACTGGGGTTCTAGAGTCATAGAAACATTGAATTGATTTGTTATTTATTTGATTTTAACACAGAAGTTCTTGTGTCATGAGTTCATAATCCCTTCGGCCTTCAGCGATCATGCCAAAGAAGCGCCTGAAAAATTCCAGTGGAGGCTTCTTCAAAAGTTTGCATGTCTCGACAATGGATAAATAGACTGCCGTGACATGGCCACCATTCTCGCTGCTAAACCCACCGAAGCTTTTCCGCAGATTGGTAAATGGGCGGACTGCACGCTGTCGAGTAGACCAAGGGAATTTCACCCTCAGCCTCTCTCGGAACCGTACGTGAAAGTCTCCCTTCATACGGCTCTTCGCATTCGAATCATTTCTTTTGACGTGCATAGGGTTATTTGATATTTGAGACACTTTCCGTGAGCGATACCGTGGATGAGGACAAAAAACTATTTACCCCCGGATGAGCCTCTTATAGAACAACGAACGCAAGCCATTAGGGAGAAGACGGGTCACTAAGCGAATACAGACATTCTTTAGCAAGGAGAAAAAGCCGATAAAACCCATCTTGTAAAACAGCGTCTGCAACCTCACTTCCGTTACAGCATACCGCCATCCTCCCCGCCGCCGAAACATATCCGGCGAAAAGCGGAAAAAGAGCAGGCTCTCTTGTATATTATAGAACCGGGCACCATTCATCAGCATCCGTACCCACAGATAATAATCCTCGAACAAAGGAAAATGCTTATATCCTTCAGCCTTTAGCACGGCCGACTTCCGAAACATCACTACCGGATGATTCACCGGGCATCTTCCTTTGGAAAACCTCAAGATATCTTCATGCCATTCCGGTACTTTCCGCACGGAAAGCACATTCGATACCTCTCCTTCAAACTCATCGATCCAAGCCCCCACTACATCAATTTCCGGATGTTCCCGAAATATCGCCAATTGCTTCTCAAAACGATCCGGCTTAGCGATATCATCCGTGTCCATACGGGCCACAAGGTCATACGAACAATGCTTCAACCCCTCGTTCAGAGCCTTGCCGAGACCTTGGTTGGTGGGCAAAGAAATCACTTTTAACTCAGGATGCTGGCTTGTGAATTCTTTTATGACCGCATACAGCTCATCCGTCAAAGGACCATCTTCCACCAAGACAACTTCTATAGGCAATAGCGTTTGCGTGAAGATACTGGTCAGACTTTGACGTAAAAATAGTGGGCTCTCTTTATGATATAAAGAAAGTAATACGGAAAATAACATAAAAAGTATATATGTAATTTATTATTAATAATAAGAGAATATTTTCCTTTGCAATGCACAAAACACAAAAGGAACAAAGTATTTATTTGACTCAGGGAATATTAAAAACCATTCACTTATATTCCTAAAATGAGGATCTAATAACAATTTCTGTTTTGCAAACTGTTTGAGTACCGCTAATTTATTTCTATATTTATTAGATTTCCCTATAGACTCTACAAACCTATCCAAGTCTGAGACTGCTGCTATCATATGAGCAGGTACATCATAACTAAAAATAGTGGAACAAAGAGATTTACTATTGTATTGTGTATAATGATAATATATTCCTTCACAAAACATTATACTTTTAGCACACATCAAGCATTTAATTAAAAATATAGAATCTTCCCACATACAAACATTTTCAGGAAAAACAATTTCATTAATTCTAAACAGATCTGTCAAAACAAGTTTATTAACTATAGCCCCCCAACATTTTCCACACATTACAGCAGACAAATAATCCTCTATATCATTTGCTCTATACATCCTTACAGGCTCGGATCTATCCTCGAATTCTTTAACTAATCCCATATAAACTATATCCGCTTGAGTAGACTTCGCCTTACTTATCAGTTTTTCAAAGCAATCTTTATCTATCCAATCATCAGAGTCGATCTGTATGCAATACTTTCCTCTACAATGGTCTATACCAAACTGTCTAGTAGCGCTTACCCCATGATTAGAACGATTAAAAAAACGTATTCTAGAATCCTCTTTCTCATATCGTTCACAAATAGTAACAGAGCTATCGGTACTGCCATCGTTGATAAGTAACACCTCGAAATCCACAAATGTCTGAGATAAAACAGAAGATAGACATCTATCCAAAAAAAGCTCTGAGTTATAAACCGGTATAATAACCGATATGGTAACTTCCATATTATTATTTTTTAAAGATCTACAAACTGGAAAGGAGAACATTTATGCACAGAGTTCCATATATAAAGCAGAAATGTAATATTTGTAATAAAAAAGATAGAGAACGAACACGCCATCATTACTAAATTACATTTCCTAATATGATGAAAGATATATCTGTACATATAAGCATAAACGATAAAATTCAAGCTTACGAACGGATAGATCAACCGAGAGAGTAATATAGAATCTGCGAATATAGTCGTAAACAACATTCCCATAAAATATAATCTGTAATACACGACAAAAATTTCATCGGTATACCTATGAAGGAGATATTTGGAGGATATGGCAATAATCAATGTAGTCACAAAATTCAAAAAGAAACTTTGTTCACTGAGCCCTGTCTCCTTGAAAAATACTTGTTCTCCATACCCTGCATAGCCCTGGGGAGCATAATTTATAATAAGGTCAAACACAGACGATAATATAGGTTTGGACAGAAAAAACACCAACACACATAGCATACATTGAATCCGCCAATCATCAATAAGAATCTTACGTTTCACGCCTAACAAATAACATGGCAATAATATGAAGGACGAATAATGGAATCCCATTGCCATCAGTATAAAAATCAAATATTTAAGCAACGATCTATTATAAATATATCGGATAGAAAACAAAAATATACAAAAGGCTATAGCATGACGTTGTATGTTAAGAAAAGAAAACAGCGTACCCGAAATTAACAAAGTCACACTATACCATTTGACCATATCTCTATCTTTATCAAGAGAAATATAAAACAAAGAAAACATAATAAAACATACCAATATACTCATGCAATAATAAGGTAAACCGAACAAAAAAGGTATATGGTTTACAATTTGATATAAAGGTTCTATTCTTTCATTCAATATATTCCATAACAAGTCAGCATTTTGAGTGTCATATATTTCTTCATAAGCAAGATAATCTGTCCCTATATTATATCTTAAACCTAGGACTAACGACAATACCATAATAGGAATTGCATACACCAATTTTGTTTTTTTCCTGAAAGTATTGAAAGATACAGATCTATAACCTATAGAAGAAGCAAAAAGAGAAGAAAATTCATTACTCAGCCTAAAATACACGAATAAAAAAGTAATCAATGATAAATACAGAAAATAAGACTCAATCATACTTTATAGTACCATTATATGATTTAAAAAGGTAATATTCTAGCCATGGCATATAAAATCCGGATCGGCATAAGGCATAGAACATATTTAACCTTATTCTTCCAAGAGCAAGATAGAAGATTTATTCGATAAAAAAAGCGTTTATGCTTCCGCCCTAAACATTGTAACAGCTCACTCGCATATGCTTTGTCATTTAGTCTATACCCATTACATATCAAAGTAAGATAAAATGTTCTTAACTTTGAGTAAATACATGCTCGATGATACTTTTCGCTTAATGACAAACAGGTGTCAAAAATAAAAAGCATATCTTCCACATGTTTCATTGTCAAATTACTCATGATTGAACCATTTTTCCGAATTCGATAGAAATAAGTAACCCTATTACAAACAGCCATAGAATTAGCGACTAATGCTAATTTGAATGACCATAATTCATCCTCATGATATATATTGGGGGCAAAAAAAACTTCATTCTTCAAAAGAAATGAACGAGAGACCATCTTGTTCCAAGCCATCATATACCACAGAGATTCCGAATATGAATGGGATATCTTTTTATTTCCGAACAAATAGCCTGATTCCATACGTAGGTAATCCTTCTGTTCTGAATCCTCTCCGAAAGTTGCGATATCCCCAACTACAAAATCTACCGCATGTTTCTCCAACATCGTAACCATACGCTCTATGGCATCTTCCGCTATATAATCATCACTATCCAAAAAGTATAGATAATCACCCGTAGCTTCTCGGATACCACTGTTTCGAGCCTCAGACAAACCTTTATTGACCTCATGAGTCACAATCCTTACCTCTAGGCGAGAAGATTTAGCAGTCAGGATAGATTTCACAATACACATAGAATCATCTTGCCCGCAATCATCTACAATGATACACTCTATATTTGGATAAGTTTGGCTCAATACAGAATTCAAACAATCCTCAATATAGGAAGCCACATTATAAACTGGAATAATAATCGAAACTTTCAACATATTATCACCATATAAATTTAATCTCATCTAAATCACTTAACCAAGAAAGGTAGAAGGAACTATTTTTACCATAAGAATTATCAAAAAAGACAAAGGGTTTACCTAGTAATATGGATAAAATAGCCACATGCAATCTAGTCGTATATATTTTATCATAAGAAGTTATAAAACGGACACCTTCATGGATAAGTAATCTCTTTAGGTATAATGCCCAATTATCCGAAAGCCTATTTAAAGAAAGTTTAATGAACAAATTCAACATCTTAGCACTTAATGGTATTATCTCCATAGTTGGCCAATCTCGTATCTCTACCGGCTCTCTTATATATTGTCTACAGTCATCCTCTAGGAATTCTATATCATTACGTTTCAAATATAAATTCTTCCCTGTTGATCTTACCAATGAAGAGACTAATCGGTCTCTAGGGATACAAAACGCCATATCCGGCAACAATAATCTCCCACAATTAACAAAATAAGCCTCAAGCAATCGATAAGATCTTTGATCTCTCGCACAAATATGCAAATCTGGATGTTTCATCATCAAAGCTGCATCAGACAGCATCTGTTTATCATTTTTATAATAAATGGTCTGTGGAAGAATAACTATCTTATTATTGGGATATAGCTTAATTACTTTTAACCTAAAATCCTGATGCCTCCTCCATATATCCCCAAAATTACCTCCTCCTTGCAATAATATTGTCGTATCTTTTGGTAACGGCCTATATGAGAATGTCTGACAGGAACATCGATACAAACATTTAGCAGGTAAAGAGCTTAAGAAAGTTTCCGTACCCTCCCAGATTAAGGCATCCCCTATATTTGTATAGTAAGGCAAATCCAAAAACACGTAAGAATCAGATATCAATGGAATCAATTGATATCTAATAACAGATCTTAATGCATCTACTTTTTGGGCAAAATTCATCGCTTATTCGTTTTTAAAGACTTCACTAAAAACTTTCTTATTTTCGCTCTGTATACTTTCCAACGCAATTCACCATTGACACGATCCTTTTCCTCCCTTGTATACTCACAGTTTGAATCACAAAGTTTAGTAGACATAAAATGCTTCATTTCTGGTTTCAGCCATTCTGAATGATCATCACATGTTCTATTCCTCATATCGGCGTAAGTTGGAGTCTTTAACTCAGGTATATTTCCCAAAGTAAGAAAAGCATGGGCATTATAACAATGATATTCAAGACAGTTATTCCCTATTGGAGTAAAATCGATAGGTACATTTGGATCATCAAATATATTTTGGCTTTTAAAAGAGCAATAGCATTGTGTCATAACGCCAGTTCCCAAATTTAGATAAAAAGACCAATCACCTGCATAACAAAACTCCGTCCTCTTTTTTCCAAAGACAGACAACTTGTAATCAAATAGAGGAGAATTAAAAAAAGACCAAGTCTTTTTATATTCTTCTTTCGACATATCCGTAAGAATAGGCAACATTTTCGGGTCTCTCTCATCACGTCCTACAGTCACATGGCATACAGCACCTACATTCTCTAATGCAGCCTGACACATCTCCTTTATATAAGGAACCAGTTCATCAGAAGGAGTAGCCTCAAGCGTAAATGAGCATCCCGCATCCCTGATTCTTTTTATGTTATCGAAAAAACGTTCTAATAGATTCTTTCTTTTTAACTCCATATAGTGATATGAGAATTTAAAGAATAATCGGCTTAATAATTCTGCTGGAAAACTTGCAATTTCCTCAAATCGCTTAGAGACAGTAGCATTAGTTACTATCATTACATAATGACCCTCTTCGAGCAAAGCTCTCACATATTCTGTCATTTCAGGAGGTAACAAAGTCTCTCCTCCACCACAAAGATTAATTAAGCAAACACCTCCCAATCGTTCTCGAGATAATGACTTTCGCACTTGCTCCGAGCTATATTTAAAAGTTGGCAATTTATTATCAAAAAGCCGATGCTGAGTAATATAGCAATAATGGCACCGTAACGTACAAGTTGTAACCGGTACATAACAATCAATAAAACGCTTTATACCATCCATAATTATTTATTCTAAAAAAGTAAATTTATACCCATTTTTTTTCAGCCATTCAAGATTCAGACATAACTTATAATAATTAAATCTGTGTAAACGTGTATCATAAGCCCATTCATGAGTAAATATCACCAATGTATCCTTATTTCTCAAACGCTCCAAATCATAATATAAAAATAAACTATTCTCCAATCTTATATTTGTCTTAAAATATTCAACATCTCTCCTTACATAGAAGTTTTTTTGCATAAATTCATTCTCCTGCTTCGTCAAATCATAACTACATCTATCATCATCTGCACAAAGTAATCCCTTGATATTACATGAGTCAAGAAATGATACAATACTATCATTCCCATAAAAATAGTGAAGACGAAGAACATGCGATAGAGAGCTGCTATCCGCAAATTTACTGATAGCATTTTGAACATTAAAAAAAGACATTTTAAAATCATCAAGACTGATATTCTTATCAAAATCAGGACTTATCCAATGAAATCCCCACTTCAACCACGATGCGTTCTCCTTTAGTTCTTTCCTATATTTAACAGGCATATCACCTATGTCAAAACCATCGGCCTTTTCAAATACATAAAGAGTGAAACAAGCTCCGTAGTCCTCATGCATATGTTTCAATTCTGCCAAGAACTCATTATCAAAGGCACTTTCATACCTCCGTTCATTTTGCTTTAAGTCTTCTAATACCCATACTACATCATCAAAACTGACATGTACAGCTTTACTGAAGCCATCCGACTTTTCAGGTAAGCAACAATAACTATAACCAATCCAAAAACCAAGGCAAAATAGTCCTATCAATAATACGATCAGAGAAATACGTTTTACAGTTTCCATACTTATCGTTTCAAGCGACTCCTAATCATTCGCAAAAAGAAATCTCGTTCCAATGAAGTAAATCCGACAAAGTATATTATCAATAAAATACTTCCTACACAACATACTAAAATGAGGAAAAATCCAGCAAAACTTATTAATTTATTAGCCAAAATATCCTTTATCAATACAATAATAGAAGAAGAAAGAATCGTAACCAATAAAGCTCTTCCAAAGACCTGTATGATAAATCGCTTTAATGAAATGGCAATAAAAATCTTCAAAATCAATAAACGTTCACTTAATGTTATACAAGAAATCACTATAGACACAACAAACACCACAGAAGGGGAATAATTTAATCTTAACAAAATCCACGCTAAAGGAATATTTAGTAAAATAGTACCTCCTACAATTATTTGATACCATTTTACTTTACCAGTAGCTTGAATTGAAGTTCCCATCGCATAGGTAAAAGATTCCAGTAATGAATTTATTATTACCAAACGAGTGAAAGCAACAGCATAACCTGGCACAACCTTTAACCAACATTTCAGAACGAATTCTGTTTCTATCAAAAGTGGGATTGAGAACAATAACAATAAAAAATAAGAGAACTTGGCTCCCCTAAACAATAATTGAATCATATAGTTCCTATCATCGTTCGCATATGATTTAATAATTTGAGGATTCAAAGCTGTTGTGAAATTTTGGACAAAACTATTGATAGCCGTATTAACTTGACTTGCGATTCCATAAGATGCGTTCAATACAGGACCATAAAAAATATTCAGTATCAAATTCAAACCTTGTGATTTACTTATCCACGCCAATGTACCAAACATACTCCAACCCGCAAAACTGGAGATCGTTTTATACAACGTCTTACTCCAATACAACTTATAATGGCATTCTTGAAAATTTCTTACGCAATAACATCTATAAAAAAGAGCGATTAAAACGGTCACTAAAAAGATTAATGCACCATATAACTTTAGTTTATCAAATGAAATACATTCCAGCAAAAATGCGACCACTAACTTTAATACAACTTCAACAATACTTATATATGCGTAAACACGCATTCGCTCCCTCGTGATAATAGCTGCATTATAAGGAGCTTGAACCATCGAGATAACAAATGAGAAAAGAGCGAATTGATAAACCCATTGAGCAGCCTCCATCCTAGATTCCGGAATATTCATCTGTGTAATAAGAAACCACAAGCCTATCGTTTCAGCTAATAACAAAACAATCAAGGCTATCCCAATGTGAATTGTCATAGATAAACTGAATACCTCCGCTAAACGTAACGGATTTCCTCTCCCTATTTCAAACGCTAAAAATCGCTGTGTTGATTGCGACATAGCGCCATTCAAAAAAGAACACATTGTCACGATTCCTCCTACCACATTATAAATGCCGAAATCCTCTACACCCAAAACCCTCAACACGACCCGGCTGGTGTACAGCGTCACCCCCATAATCAGAAGCATACGCATGTAGAGGAACAACGTGTTCTTAGCTATCCGCTTATTGTTTTCGGAATTTGTAGACATAAAATTGTAATCGAACAATTCACAGCGTATACTCTTTAGGACACACCGGACAATACTGAGGATTGACTCATTAAAAATGACTTCTTTTTAAATAACAACAGACAACAAATATGATTTTTCAAGTATTTCATCACTAACGTTATTTAATTTAAAACGAGTACCTTTTCATGGTTTAAAACTTATCACAGCACCCAGCTTCTTCATATACTTATCAATAAAATGCAATATACAACCCAATAATACACAAGAAATCACATACATTACAAAAGCAAAAAAAGGATTATCTATAATACGCATTAAGGAATAACGTCCTTCACTAACAACCTCAAACATCAAATATATCTCAAAACTAATAAAAGACAAAAATGAAACATATTTATTAGGAACAGATTTATTCCATATATTAAATCCTAAAATCAGAACTAATATACAACAAACTGCTCCAAACCATTTTTGAAACGCATGATTATAATTATCATATAACCCGTAATACAGAGCTATTATATAACTAATATTTATTATCCCTACTATAAAAGCAAGAATATTCGTTTTGCACTGTCTACTAAATTCCATAATTTGGCATGAGTAGACAAAGCAAAATAAATAAAGCCACAACCACACAAAAATATAACCAGGGATATTCCTTGATTCTAAAACATAATCGACAAGAAGAACACCAAGCCCGATAATAGCAAAAGTTTTAAGCCTATATTTATTAATAGTATTAAATAATGGTATTTTAGTTAATATATATAATGCGACATAGCAAATTGCGATAATACCAAATAGCATACCAGACATTGCGATAAACAATGTTACAAAGACACCTCCGAAATAATGTCCTAAAAATGAAATTGAATTATAATTATGACAAAAATGGCATAGCAATATACCGGTAATAGCAAGAGCCCTTAAATAGTCGAAGGCAACAATACGTTCTCTCATCTCTCTATTAATAAATCATTTAAATATTATGCAAACTCAATACAAGGCGTACACTCTAGGGGAGGCTCTTTGCAGTACCCTAAACCTAGTCATATTAACAATCAATTTTGATTTTAACATTATCTGTGTCCAATGTAATGTTATTAGGAACTTTATTCACATAATTCCTACACCCATTATCAGATCACACCGTGATCTCACCAATGTACAAGCTATTTCCAAAGCATACTCAACCGAGAAATCTTTGTTACCTTATCAGGTAAAGGAGGTTTACCAGTACAGGTAATAGTGATTTACCTGTACTGGTAATAGCGATTTACCAAATATGTCAGATCTCATCCGGGCTCTCGCTATCGCCACCGCCATCAGCAGGCTTTCCGCCCACCCAAATTTGCGTACTTACGCTACGAGGCGTTTTCAGTATGTGACCCGCACTACCATACTGCGTCGTCACAGTCAGCGTGTACTCACCTTCCGCCAAATCAGCCGGCAGGAGCAACGTGAGCGAAGAAGGGTTGTTGATGGTGATCTGGTCGTCCGTCAGTTTCGTGGTGGCACCTTTGGAATCGGTCAACGTAACGCCTACCGACTCGTGGTCACCAACCACCTTCAGCATTGCGCCACGGACAAAGAAGTTGTGGCCCGCAGTGGCACTGCCGTCCTTCAAGCCCGTCTTGCGATCCTCGGTCTCCAGGATGTACATGATATTAGACTTCTCGCCGAGGATCTCAACCACGGTCTTGGCGATCGCCTTGCGCAGGGCCTTGTCTTGCGTGAAAGAGACGTAGATGGAATTATTCTCCTTGTTCCAAACGCCGCCCTCGACCACGCCTTTCAGCTGGGGAACGGCACGGAACAGACCCGTGTTCACGCTATAGCCGTTTAGGATCAAGTCCATTACTACCCGATGGTAGAGGGTCACAGAGTGACGCATCGTCTCCGGGCGTAGACCAGTATCTTGCTTGTACATCTCCTCCAACACGTCATCCAAAGTTAAACTTCCAGCCGAAGCCAGCAGCAGGATCTTGTCCGTCTTGTTGTCGGTGGTCACCGAATTGTCGATAAGCCAGCCTTTCAATATTTTCTTCATGGTATTTTGATTTATGGGAAGGACGGAATTGCCCTTTCCGGTTATCCTTGTCTAGAACCTCTTGTCGAATGCCGATTCCCTCTTCTGCCGATTCCGGGCGATCAGCCAATCGATCACCAAGTGAAGAACCGTCCATAGAGACAGGTTTAAAAATAATATACAATTGACATTCAAATGATTAACCAATACAATATTCAATGCGATAAAGAAAACGGACACGCAAATGATCGTCACCATCACCATCCGCACCCGCATACCCGTGCGCAACAACTTATGATGGAAATGGTTCTTGTCCGGCAAGAACGGGTTCTTGTGCTCACGAAGGCGGCGCAGCACCACACGTACCACGTCCAGCAACGGTACCAAGACCGTGGAAAAGGCAATCACCAAATAAGGATTCAAACGCTCCGTAGAGGTACTATTCGATACGCATAAATGAATGATCAGGAAACTGATCACGTAGCCCAACGTCAAACTCCCAGCATCGCCCATGAAGAGCTTATGCCCGCGGTTGGCATTGCCAAAGACATTGTAGCACCAGAAAGGCATGAGGATTCCCAGCGTACAGATAGCGAGCAAGGCATAAACACATTGATCTTGAATGAAAAAGAACACGCTCAAGACCGATAAGGCGATACAGCACAAACCGGAGGCCAGACCATCGATCCCGTCAATCAGGTTGATAGCGTTTGTCACATAAACCACGGCGAAAACCGTGACTGGCACACCCAGCAAGGCCGGGACCGAATAGATCCCGAATAGGCCTCCCAGCGTATCGAGCCAATTGCCGGACAACACCAGCAGGAGGGCCGACACGACTTGTACGATGAACTTGTAGCGGTAACCCACCCCGACCAAGTCATCGCAGACACCCACCAGATAAAGAAGTGTCATGCCCACGAACAAGAAAAGATACTCATGGAGCATCTCGATCGAGAAGCTAGACAGATCCGAGGGCCACAGATAAAGGCGAAAGCCTATCACCAAGGCAAACGACATCAAGACCACGGGAAAAAACGACAGGCCACCCAAGCGGGGAACCGGGGTCGTGTGTACCTTTCGAGAATCCGGGACATCATACAGTCTTTTCTTGTGGGAGATCACCAAGATCCTCGGGATGATCACCATGCCCAAAGACACGGAGATCAGATATCCGGACAGTAATAACAATAATAGAATTTGCACCTCACTCATACGATCTCACTTAATGAAGGCAACCCCTTCACCTCGCCGGCATGCCACGCTTGGTAGTCCTCATGGGAGAGTAGGGATGCTGTTAATAATTTGTAATCTATGTCGTCTCTTCGCAAGATGTGCCTGCGGACATACGAGCGGAGCGAACGATCCGTCACGGAAACCATCACCACAGGAAAAGGGTAGCCAAGCAAGCGCATCGGCGTGACCTCGCTGTCCGGGAACGCACGGCGCAACTGGTAGGCAGAGCACTCGAACGCCACCCAGTAAGGACCCGTGCAATACAGGTGGATGGAAGCGATATTCGTACGCTCGCGGCTCATGATCTCACTAAAATGCTCGTTCAGCAACCGCACCAAACGAACGCCGGAAGGAAGGGAAGACATTTTGATTTTTGATTTATGATTTAAACTGTCAATTGTCACTTGTCTACTGTTAACTTATTTCATGGTTGAGCCACCGATCGCAATCGTCCAGCCGGCGGATCAAGGATAACTTGCTTTTCTTGGGCGAGGACTCACCCCGCCAAGGATCCACCACCTCATGCGCCATCTGCCGGTAAAGGGCGCTGTCCGTGCAACCGTAGAGCGTCACAAGCAACAAAGCACGGGATTGCGGAGCTTTCAACACCGGGAGCATACCACGCATCGTGTCATGCAAACGTGTGAACTCCTCCTCATCGCCCAACAACTTGTAGGCAGAAAGAAGCAATGAGTAGATCTTGCAACGCATCACGTCCGTCTCCGCACGGAGCGAACCGTAGGATCTCAACACCTCACGGGCCAAACGAGTATCCTCCTCTGATACGTTGCCGGAGGCATGGTAACGTCCCAAGGCATCGTGCAAGCCTTCCCGCAGGCGGTCGTTGTCCAGATGGGTATAGACGTGCTTGCCCTTGGTGTTCAGCTCGATCAGCTCGTACTCGCCCGGCTTCACCTCCAACAAGGGGACCCACATGCAATCGAGGATACGAGCCATCACATCTTTATGACCGCCACCCGGCTGGATCACCACCTCCGCCTCCATACCGGTAAAATAACCGGACGTGATACGCACACGGTCGCCCTTCAGCAAGCGGTCGCTGTCCGGTACGTACACCGGAAGCTCGTTGGAATAAGATTCCGCCACCCAACGCAAGTTTCCCATCTCACTATCCGACAGGTAAGGGAAATGGGTCATGCCTCCGGAAGAGACCCGGGGAAGGAAATTGTATAGGGGAAGCGTGCGCTTCATCTGGAAGATCTCCTCAACCGAGGACCGGACAAACACGTAGTTGAACAGCAGGGGTCGTTTCGTGTTGACCATCTTTCCGTCCACCTTCCTCACCTCCACATAGGAGGGGGCGAAATACTCGAACAACGTCTCCCCACGACGCTTGCGCCGGGAAAGCTCGGCATCCAAGCTTTTAGCGGGGCTGATCCTGTCGCGTCGTGCCACACCCGTAGTAGGAAGCGTGAGCACGTACCAGCGTACAGTCTTCAGGTCATGACGCTTGCCAACTCGCGCCGTACCCCTCTCCGAGCGACCGTCTCTCAAAACATTCATCATTATGATTATCTTTTCCTAAGATTATAGCAGGATCTCCACTCAAGCCTCACGACAATTCAAAGCCCTACCAAGAGAACCATATTTACTCCTGATAAACAACACTTTATGTCTTTAAAAATGGCTTTTCTGAAAATCACCATCGCTTGAAATATTAAGCTACTCGGGAAGTAGCTTAAAAGGTTGGAAAATGGTTATTACCCAGTTGTAGAGACGGAGCGTGCTCCGTCTCCCACCGTCTGACAGTAATTTAGAATACCATTTTGAGGGGATGAGACGGGGCACGCCCCGTCTCTACAAGAATGTATGTTCGATTTTTAGGAGGGACGTGATGATGTAGGAAATACGAGATCATTTCGTCTCTATTGCCATGTCTATGCACTAGGAATAAGAACGAAGATTTAAGGAGAATCAAGGTCGGAGCACAAACTAATGAACAAACTAAGCCTTATGATTGCTTGTTATTTGTTATTTTTTATTACTTTTGCGCCGTGAAAGAATACGCTACTTCCCGAGTAGCAAGCCTCTTACCCCACTTTGGGTATCGGTTTACACACGCTCTCAAAACAATTCCGGTTCACTGTCGACAAACGTTCCAACGAGAAGCTCTTCAAATAGATCTGTGTTGTCTTAATAGACTTATGCCCCAACAACTCACTGATAACCTCGATCGATACATCTTGTTCCTTCAAGAACGAGGCGAATGAATGACGGATCGTATATGAGGTGACCGGAAGCGTAACGCCTGTCGATCTCGCCAACAACTTCAAGTCACGGTTAAAGCGGGACAGGGTCCTGTTATATTCTTTGTAGGCCGCCTCACCGGTTCTCCTTCCACTCAAAAAAGGAAATAAATAAAGGGATTCCTTTGCCGTACAAGCGGACAACTCATCCAACAGCCGCAACGCCCCGGAGGGAATCTCCAGCTGTATGAGAGACCCGCTCTTTTGTCGGTGATACTGCAATATCCCATCCCGGATATTCTCCCATTTCAAATGCGTGAGATCCACAAATGCTATCCCGCTGAACGCGAACATCAACCGAACGGTCAACTGTACACGCCGCAAGGACGGATCCTCCAACGGGGCGTTAAACATACGCTCCAGCATCTCTCGCGGCAACGCCTTCTTCCGCTTGCTTTCAACGCCCGTGAAGACATCTTTGAACAGGTTGGGTACAAAGGGAGCCTCGTTCGCCTCCACGGCTAAGTTATAAATGTGACGAATCCGACGCATATAGGTAGACACCGTATTCAACGAACGGCCCTTGTCCAACAACCATGACTGATAGCACAAAAGCCTGTTCCTATTAATATAGGCATAAGGAATCGCCTCCATACCGCAAAAGCACTTGAACGAGTTCAAGGCATCTTGATAACTCTTCGCCGTGGAATACCGTTTTTTCTCACGCAGACAAGCCATGTAGATGGACAGGCCCATAACAAAATCTTCTTCTTTTTTCATATCTTCTCCTTAATAAAAAGGCCAAAAATACTACCTTTGCCCACTATTAATTAAGTAAACCATATTTAGAGTAAAAACATTACCATGAAGAGATTTTGGAGTATTCCACTTATGCTCATGCTATTCGCATGCCAAACTCCCAAAGAGAGTAGAGAGGAATTATCGCTTGCCGGTTGCTGGGAATTACGATTGGATTCAACAGATGTCACCGAGCAAGTTCAATTACCGGGTACCACGGACACCAACCAAAAAGGATACCCTAACAATGACAAGGAGGAGACAACTCATTTGTCTAGGCCCTTCCGCTATCAAGGTAAGGCTTGGTATCAGAAAGAGATCACGATTCCGGAGAACTGGGAAGGCAAGAGCATTTGGTTAATCTTGGAGCGAACAAAACCGACCCAAATATGGGTAGATAGCATATATGTCGGTTCATCCGACCATATTTCCACCCCTCAAGAATACGATCTGTCCGCATATCTCCGGGCTGGGAAGCATCACTTGACTATTCTTGTCGATAACGGTTTGAGCGTACCGCCCCAATTATTGGACAATTCACACGCTTATACGGAATCCACGCAGACAAACTGGAACGGTATTATCGGAGACCTAAAATTGGAAGCCCGTCCGCAATTCCATATCCGCCGGATACAAGTATATCCACATGCGGATCAAAAAACGGTGGACGTAAAAATAAAGCTTTCAAATCCATTCGAGCAAATGATAGTAGCCGCCGTTCAAATAGAGATGGAGGCTTTCAACACAGGCTTAGAGCACCATATCAAATTCAATAAGAATATCGTAGTTCAACAAGATGAGATCGTATTCCAAATACCAATGGGTGATGACGCCTTGGAATGGAGCGAGTTCTCCCCTACCTTGTATCGCTTGACCGCGAACATCCAAGGAGAGAATATCCAAGATAGCCAAAGTACTACTTTCGGGTTAAGAGATTTCAAAGCAGAAGGAACACAATTCAACATCAACGGATTGACCACCTTTCTTCGTGGAAAACACGATGCTTGCGTATTCCCGCTTACAGGCCATGTACCGATGGATACCGCAGCATGGAGACGCTATTTCCGCATCGCCAAGGAATACGGTATCAATCACTGCCGTTTCCATTCATGGTGTCCTCCTAAAGCTTGTTTCGAGGCGGCCGATATCGAAGGTTTTTACCTCCAACCGGAATTACCTTTCTGGGGAAAGATGGAAAAGGGCGATACCACTTTGATCCATTTCCTCACCAAAGAAGGATTACAAATACAGGAGGCTTACGGGAACCACGCCTCTTTCGTCATGATGGCGATCGGCAACGAGCTTTCCGGGGATCAAGACGCGATGGTAGACATGATCGCCCGTTTCCGTAGTGAGGACGGACGGCATTTATACGCATCTGGATCGAATGACTATCTAGGCTTCAACGGCCCCGCGGCGGGTGACGATTACTTCACGACCTGTCGAGTCCCCGGCGCTAACGTATTCAGCAACCATACCCGGGGTTCTTTCTCTTTCGCAGACGCAGAGGACGGCGGTTATATCAACCATACCTATCCAAACTCGGTCATGAATTTCGAATCCGCTATCGAACAATGTTCATTGCCTATCATCGGACACGAGACCGGACAATTCCAATGTTATCCGAATTATGAGGAAATCAAGAAATATACCGGGACACTAAAACCTTGGAATCTGGAGATATTCCGCAAACGACTGGGCGAGTCCGGTATGGCCGGACAAGCGGATGATTTCTTCAAGGCTTCCGGTAAATGGATGGCGCAACTTTACCGGGCCGAGATGGAAATGGCGTTCCGTACTCCGGGAATGGCCGGCTTCCAATTATTGGATTTACAGGATTATCCGGGACAGGGCACGGCGTTAGTCGGTATCTTAGACGCTTTTATGGATAATAAGGGCTTGATAACCGCCGAGGAATGGAAAGAATCTTGCGATGATGTCGTATTATTGGCTCTCCTGCCTAAATTCTGTTACTCCGGGAATGAGGCGCTCAAAGGCTCCATCAAGGTAGCGAACTATACACCTACCGCTTTAAAAGGGAAACATCTAGTTTGGACCTTGACAAATGGTCAAGATCAAGTAATCGCCCAAAATAACATACCCTTGCAAATCAATCAAGGGACGTTGGCCGAGGTAGACCCATTAAATATCGCTTTACCTGCCATTCAAGAGGCTGAGACCTATACTTTACGGCTGGCGATCGAGGGCACGGATTATCACAATCATTATCCGTTATGGATTTATCCGGAACATAATAACGTGCAAATCCCTACGGATATCAATGTTATTAAGAAATGGGATAAACAGGCCGAGAACTTATTGGCGAACGGGGCGAAAGTATTGTGGTTCCCGGATGCCAAGACTTACAAGAGCGTGACGGTAGACGGGTTATTCCAGACAGATTACTGGAATTACCGGATGTTTAAGTCCATCTGCGAATGGGTAAAGAAACCGGTCTCTCCGGGTACCCTCGGATTATTAATGAATCCCTCTCATCCAGCTTTCACTCATTTCCCGACGGATTTCCATACAAACTGGCAATGGTTCACGATGATAAAGAATAGCCATCCGTTGATACTAGACCAGCTTCCGGATAATTACAGGCCAATCGTACAAGTGATCGATAACGTGGAGCGTAATCATAAATTAGGGATGATCCAAGAACTCAATGTCGGCCCGGGTAAGTTATTAATCTGTATGACAGACTTGGAAACCCAACAAGAATACCCGGAAGCCCGCCAATTATACCATACCTTATTAAGTTATATGGATTCCTCCGAGTTCTCGCCTCAGATGACATTAACGCCCGCTCAATTGATTGAGTTATTCACGCATCAAGTCGGAGATTCGAAGATCAAGGAATTAGGGAATATCTCGTATGACGAGTAAGCGAGAATAGATACTAGATCATTTCAATTACATCGGGCCTGCATTCAATTAAGCCCGATGTAATTCCCAAAAAGACCGTAGAAAAGGTTACCGATCAAACAAGATAGTCTTTCGTAACGGAACGCTCGCAGGATAGTAACCATAAGATATGAATTACGATGAACTAATTTCGCTAGAATGAAAGGCTGTTTTTGACATCTATCTATTTAACAGACGATTACTGATTTTTTCTTGCGTATTTAGGAGCGAGCCGTACTTTGTCCCGGGAAAATCGATTCTCCGGGACTTAACTTTACAATTTGTCAATTTGATTATTCTGTCGAAAGACACCATCTTATTAAGGCATTTAATTCGTCGCATGGAAAGGAGCCTTGAATTCCGGACGGAGCGTACAGGTATCTTCCAATGGGAAATCCCGAGGGGCCTCTTGCGTCACTTCCCCGGTGGCTGCCCATTCAGCCCCTCTTAGTAAGGTTACCTGAAAACCCGTACACTCCATCGAGTAAATCATATTCGGGTCATTGCCGCAATGCCCCAACAGATCGACAAAGACACGCCCCTTCCCCCACTTCACCGTCCACATCAACGGTTCATGGCGTCCACGCTCATAAGCGGTAGCCAATATCTCCACATTCCGTACCGGACCACGCAAGCGGGTATAAATCTCGTCCTTAAAATGTTTCCATCTTATAGGCAGACCTTTCAAAATAGGGTGCTCCGGCGCACGATGCTCTAGGATCGTCTCATGCTGCAAGCCATGATAACCCGCATAACCGGGTGTATAATCGTATACATATTTGCCCTCTTTCCAATACAGGTAAGGACCGTCTTTCTCGTTTCGCCCCTCCCAAGCTCCCATGCCGATTATCTCGTTGTACGCTTTCCAACCGGCCATAGGTACCACGGAGGAATGGATAATCACGACCCCACCACCATCCGCTACATAGTTCTCGAAAGCTTTTTGGACAGGCTCGGGCCAGACTTCACCTCCGTAATTAACAACAACCAAGTTATATTTAGCGAAATCGGGCTTAAAGGTATTTATATCTCCTCCGAAATCCGGGGTAAAGACGAAATCCACCTTAAACATTCCACTGTTCTCTAAGATCTGCTTCATGGCCTCGCAAGCACCTCGCCAATAATGACTGCCATCTTGCCCGGCGATCATCATCGTTTTTATCACCTTTTTCTGGGCGTAAGAGGTTGAGGCTGATAAGGCGCAACAGATAAGCGCTATAAAATAGATATACTTTCTCATGGTTGTTGGGGGTTAAATTTTTCACTCTCGGGGCTCCATTCGATACGGTCGTAGCAACGGGTGGTTCGCAAATTATATCCTCGCTCATCAACCGTAAACTTCCCATCCTTGAAATAATCGATATATAACTCGGAGATCCCGTCATTATTGCGATCCTCCACCGTAAGCGTATATTTATCTGTCACATAGATCTCATCCGATATATATTGGATCTCTTTCGTATAATTATCCACGATCACGTAATAAAACTTAAACAGGTCGAAAGTAGGGTAATGCCCATTATCCCGCCCGAAAAGCATGACCTCTTCCATAGCGGCATCATCATCCATATTCGCTAAAACGGATTGTTGAAACCAAAAGCCGTCTTTTTGCGCTTGCGGAGGAATCCGGTCCCAACCCTCTTGATGGGCTGTCACCCGGAATTGGGCATGGGCACCCATACAAACAAAAAGCAGGAGAACCCAATAAATCAATCGTCTTATCATGTCTATCATTTTTAATTATTATTCATATTTATAAGGCACAAATGTAATGATATGTCTCTTATTGATTATATTTGTCTTGTATTAAATTCACCTTTAGTCTAAATATATTATGAGCGATCAACCAATAGATTTTACGCAACGTAACATAGCCATCGACATCCTCCGGGCTGTCACGATGTGCGTGATGATCTTCGTAAACGATTTTTGGACCGTACATGATGTCCCTCATTATCTCGAACACGCCGCTTATGGAGAAGATTTCATGGGATTGGCGGATGTGGTCTTCCCCGCCTTCCTGTTTGCCGTAGGGATGTCCATTCCTTTTGCTATCGAACGGCGTTACGATAAAGGGATGTCCGGCGAGTCCACGATCCTGCATATTCTTTCCCGAACCCTAGCCCTATTGATAATGGGCGCTTTCATCGTGAACTCCGAGGCAGGCATGGCCGATGATGCCTTGTTCCCGATCGGCGTCTATTGGTTATTAATGGTAGTGGCTTTTATTTGTATCTGGAATCAATATCCCCGGACTGATAATCCTACGAGACAGTTAACGTTTCGGGGACTGAAATGGATAGGGATTCTTATCTTACTATTCTTGGCCCTTACATTTAAGAGCCAGAGCGACGACTATTTCTCCGCCCGTTGGTGGGGAATCCTTGGATTGATCGGATGGACTTATCTGATTTGTGCCCTTATCTATGTTTTCGTTCGTAAGCGGATCGGTATACTAATCGGCGCGTGGGTCACATTTTTACTCATTTGTGCCGTAACCAGCCCTATGAATGAGGCGCATGGCGGCGAGACATTATTTAATCTGCCTACGCCTAATATTTTACAAGATTTCCTGAATATCCTACATATCGGCAATGGGGGATTACCGGCTCTCACGATGGGAGGAATGATCTTATCCTTACTGAGCACCCAATACGCAAGCTCGGATAAAAAGAAAAAGCTGTATTTCATTGTCGCTACCGTTCTATGCCTATGTATAGCAGGCTGGATCTCCCGGCAATTCTGGATCCTTTCTAAAATAGGCGCAACTTTACCCTGGATATTTTATGTATCCGCTATTACGACAGCCGCCTATGCCTTTTTCTACTGGCTCGGGGAAAAAGGCTGGGTTCGTTGGTTCGCTATCATTCGTCCGGCAGGAACAGCTACGTTAACTACTTATTTGATGCCCTATGTAGCCTATGCGCTAGGATCTTTGCTCGGTATCAAGATGCCCGAAATGCTCACACAGGGTATGATCGGTATACTCAATTGCGCTTGCTTCTCTTTGTTGATCGTCTGGTTTACCGGCTTCATAGGGAAAGCGTACATCAAATTAAAAATTTAAACTTTAAAACATATCGCTATATGAAAAAGATTATCGGACTATTCTTGCTTATATGGGCCATAGGTTCGGCTCAAGTTTCCGCCCAATCAGAGACAAACCGTTTAGATAGTATCATGCCCGTACGAGGCTTGGCCATCGCCGCTCCATCCGCACAGAAGTTGGATCTATTCTTGAAGTTCGTCCAAGAGGAACTGGCTCCCAGTCATTTCAACTTGTTGATTCTACGGGTAGACTGGAATTATGCCTATGAGTCCCATCCAGAACTGAGGGATCCGACCCCACTCACACGAGAGGATGTGAAAAAGATCGTAAAGGTTTGCCGGGATAACGGAATACGTATCGCTCCCCAGATCAATCTCTTGGGGCATCAATCATGGGCTGAGACTACCTACGCTTTATTACGTGAGTATCCGGAGTTCGACGAGACGCCACACGTGGATACCAAGAACTATATGGGTTGGCCCAACTCAGACGGGCTTTATTGTAAAAGTTACTGCCCGCTCCATCCGGAAGTACATAAAATCGTATTCGCTTTAGTAGACGAGTTGACGGATGTTTTCGAGACTCAATTATTCCATGCCGGGATGGACGAGGTCTTTTATATCGGACATGATAGTTGCGTCCGTTGCGGCGGACATGACAAGGCTGAGTTATATGCCGGTGAGGTCACTAAAATACAAAATCACTTAGCCTCACAAGGCAAACGATTGATGATATGGGGAGACCGCCTGATCGATGGCAAAACTACCGGGATCGGCGCTTGGGAAGCCAGCATGAACAATACCTACCGTGCGATCGACTTGATCCCGAAAGATGTTTTTATCTGCGACTGGCATTATGAGCGTGCCGAGCAAACCGCTGTTTACTTTGCCATGAAAGGCTTCGACGTTGCTACATGCCCTTGGCGTAAACCTCAGATAGCGCTTCAACAGGTAGATGATATGATCCATTTTCGCCAGCATTCAAATCCGGAAATGTCTCGCCATTTCCAAGGAATTATCGAGACAGTCTGGTCCGGTGCAGACAGTTTCCTCGAGGCCTATTATAACCCGACTACCTATAAGCAAGAGGTCTCGGACGCTGTCACGGTCAAGAAACTGATTGAGAAATATAAGGCCTTGGAGAATCGGTGAATGTAATTTAGGTCATAATTCCTGTAATCCATCTACAAAAGTTTCTCCGGATTTCATCGATCTTTGCCGTTGCAATCGAAAAGGGATAAACAAACCAAGAAGTAGAACTTATTAAAATAGCAATTATGACACTAAACGAATTCTTAAAGTACGTAGAGACAAGAAAGCCTCTTAAAGGAGACGAGATCCATCAGTTTATGAACAAGATGAGCGATGAGGCCAGACGCATTACATTCGAGTTAAACGGCTCATATCACGATCCCGAGGAAATCCGTGAGCTGTTATCCCGCTTGTTTAATAAGCCGGTCGATCCGTCTTTTCGTGTATTCCCCCCGTTCTATACGGATTTTGGGAAGAATATCACGGTAGGTAAGAACGTTTTCATCAATGCTTGCTGTCATTTTCAAGATCATGGCGGGGTGACACTGGACGACGGTTGCCAGATCGGGCATAACGTGGTCTTTGCCACCCTCAACCACGGCTTCGCCCCCGAAGACCGGAGCACTACCTACCCTGCCCCGATCGTTCTGAAAAAGAATGTCTGGGTAGGCTCGAACGCAACGATCCTATCCGGCGTAACCATTGGGGAGAACGCTATAGTCGGAGCCGGCTCGGTAGTTACTAAAGATGTACCGGACAATGCCATCGTGGGAGGTGTTCCCGCCAAGGTCATAAAATACATCCAATAGCCCGTAACACCGATTACGACATCTGGGATTTCCGATATTCATTCGGGGTACACCCCACGGTCTTCTTGAATATGCGACTGAAATGCTGGGAGTATTGGAATCCTAGGTCGTAAGCGATTTGGCTGACGGTCTTGTTTGTCCCTACTATCCATTCTTTCGCTAAGGAAATAATCCGGTCTTGTATATTTTCTTGGGCAGTTTTCCCTGTCTCTTTCTTGATCAGATCACCGAAATAGTTCGGGGACAAACAAATCTTCTCGGCGAAATACCGTACAGTAGGTAGCCCCTCCTGTCTTAACAGATCGCTTTGCAGGTATTCATCCAGTAATCGTTCGAACCTCACCAACACATCCTTATTCGTCTCCGCACGGGTCGTAAACTGACGATCATAAAAACGCAGGCAATAATCGAGCAGCAACTCGATATTCATCGCAATCAGCCGTTTGCTATGCTTGTCGATGGAGTGCTCCAACTCGATCTGGATTTTCCTCAGGCAATCCACGAAGATCCCCTTCTCTTCCTCAGAGAGATGTAACGCCTCGTTTGATTCATAGGAGAAGAAAGAATAACGCTTGATGTCCCGTCTCAAAGCCGTACCACGGATCAAGTCCGGATGGAAAAGCAACCCATGCGCCAAAGGCCGGGTCCCGTCCTTAAGCTCAATACCCGTCACCTGCCCGGGAGCGAATCCTATTACGGTTCCTTCTTGATAATCATAATATTGCCTCCCATACCGAATATCCCCGCATTTCGTATCTTTCAGGAAAAGTCCGTATATACCATAATTAACCCGGAAATTAGTAGGCCATGTCTCGGACTTGGATAAATCTACCACGCTCACCAAGGGGTGCAACGTCTCCAAGCCAAACATCTTGTTGTATTGATCAACGGTATCGATCTTTATTAGATTCTCCATAAGGCTATCTGTTTTATTGGTCTCAAAGATAAACATTCCAAATATAACAACCTCATGCCATCAAGCAAAATCCATAGAACCGGATGATATCGTATTAAAATATGTATTAAAGGAAAATTTAAAAAGAGGAAGGAGAAATAAAAAGCGGTCTGGACGGGACTCGAACCCGCGACCCCATGCGTGACAGGCATGTATTCTAACCAGCTGAACTACCAGACCAAAATGTTATTCTTTATCGCTATTCCGTTGAATTGCGGTGCAAAGATAGGTGGATTTTTTGAATTAGCAATAGTTTAGGATGAAAAAATTAGAACAAATCGATAAATTTCATACTTTTGTCCCCCATATATAATTAACACTAGCATGAAAAATACTCCTGTAGACTATCAGACAGCCAGACGGATTATCGATGGCTTTGGACTTCCCGATTTTGGGAAAGCGACTATCCGGGAGGTAGTTGCCATATCCACGCAATTGGAACAAGAAACGGGAACCGAGTTCATCCATATGGAAATGGGCGTACCGGGCTTGAAAGCCGCCCAAGTAGGCGTAGACGCTGAGATCGAAGCCCTTCGTAACGGTATAGCGTCTATCTACCCGAACATCAACGGAACTCCCGAAGTGAAAAAGCAAGCTTCCCGCTTTATCAAGGCGTTTATAAATATAGATATAGACCCAGAGTGTTGCGTACCCGTAACTGGTTCCATGCAGGGCACATACGCCTCTTTCCTTACGGCCGGACAATGTACGCCGGGAAAAGACACCATCTTGTTTATCGACCCCGGATTCCCCGTGCAGAAACAGCAAATAGCCGTTATGGGCTATAAATATGAGTCGTTCGACGTATACGAATACCGTGGCGAGCGATTGCGTGAGGCCTTGGAAGCGCATCTTTCCAAAGGCAATATTGCCGCGATGATCTATTCCAACCCGAACAATCCGGCTTGGTTCTGCCTCACCGACGAGGAGTTGAAGATCATCGGCGAGATGGCCAACAAATACGACGTGATCGTCATAGAAGATCTCGCCTATTTTGCCATGGATTTTCGCAAGGACCTCGGATGTCCTTTCGAGCCTCCTTACCAAGCGAGCGTAGCCCGTTATACCGATAATTATATTATGCAGATATCCGGTTCCAAAGCGTTCAGCTATGCCGGACAGCGTATCGGCGTGACAGCGATCTCCAATAAACTTTACCATCGCTCCTATCCGGGATTGACTCAGCGTTATGGAGGCGGTACGTTCGGTACGGTATATATCCACCGTGTCTTATACGCCCTATCTTCCGGAACCAGCCACTCGGCCCAATTCGCCTTAGCCGCCATGTTCAAGGCCGCCGCAGACGGTACGTTCGACTTTGTCTCGCAAGTGAAAGAATACGGACGCCGAGCGGAGAAACTAAAGAAGATTTTTACGGATCATGGTTTCACAATCGTTTATGATCACGATCTGGACCAACCGATAGCCGACGGTTTCTATTTCACGATCGGTTACCCGGGAATGACCGGCGGACAATTGATGGAAGAGCTGGTTTATTACGGAGTAAGCGCCATATCATTAAGTACCACAGGCAGTAACCAACAAGGACTACGGGCTTGTACCTCTTTCATAAAAGATCACCAATATGATTTGCTGGACGAAAGACTGAGATTATTCGAGGAAAATCATCAAGCATAAATTAACAATAAGCCCGGTCGGTTCACGTTTATTAACTTGAATCCCGGGCTTTTCATTTGCTTCTTATTAAAAAACGCCTTATATTGTCGGTGAATTAGTAACAACCTAACATTCACGATCATGGCATCTTATAAAAATATATTTAAAATAACACATAACGATGTCCTTCCTATTCAAGGAAGTATTCTGATTGCCGAGCCTTTTTTACAAGATGCCTATTTCCAACGTTCCGTCGTATTATTAATAGAGCATACGGAACACGGATCGATGGGATTTGTCTTGAATAAAAAAACGGATCTTATCGTAAACTCTTTTTTCAAGGAGTTTGCCGAATTTCCGGAGATACCGATTTATCTGGGGGGGCCGGTCAGCCCCAACCGTTTGTTCTTTATTCATTCCTTAGGGGATAATATCATTCCGGACGCATTAAAGATCAATGATTATTTATATTTCGACGGGGATTTCAACGCATTGAAACGATACATCCTCAACGGGCACCCAATCGATGGGAAAGTGAAGTTTTTCTTGGGATACTCCGGATGGACCGAAGGACAATTAAACCATGAAATCAAACGGAACTCGTGGGCCGTAAGCCATATCACCACCGATAATATCCTGTCTGCCGATGGGGAGGGCTATTGGAAAGATTCCGTAGAATTATTAGGCAATGATTATAAAACTTGGACAAAATATCCGAAGGACCCGTATTTAAATTAACTGCATTATGCAGACATCGGAATAACCATTCGGTGTCCTGATCCAGTCCTTAAGCGTCCCCGCCTCGACAAATCCCAGACGGGTAAATAATTTCTTGCTAGGCTCGTTCGCCATGGGAATATGCACATAAAGTTGATGAAGCTTCAAAAACGTATAAGCGTATTCCATCAATAGTCTTAACGCTTCCGTAGCGAAGCCACGTCCTTGATACCTACGGTCCAGCATAATACCGCAAGCCGCCCGGTTCGGATGCGGCTCAAAATCGAATAAGTCCACGATCCCCACGCAAGTCCCCGTATCGCATTCCTCGATCATGAAGCGAAGTTGGCGAGACTCATAGATACTCCGGTCGCTACCCGCTATATATTCCTTCAATATATAACGGGAATAGGGAGCCAAGGTATTCCCTACTTCCCATAACTCCGGATCATTCTCCCAACGATACAACAACTCCAGATCCTCTGGTTCCAATGCCCTCAAACGGACTCTATCATTCGACAATAACATATTTACCCAAGGATTACTTAAACAAGCCGACCACTCTTCTTCGTATATATATGGTAAACCGCTTTCTTGTTCACGAGCTTGTCCATAAACAAGAGCATCTGCTCGTAACGGGCATCGGGGAAGCAGAAAGCGTAGTCCGTAAAGCCTTTCATCTGGTTCTTGCGACAGATAGCATCCATCACACGCTCCACGTCCAAATCCCAGAGATTCACGAATTCCAGATCCGGCATAGCTTTCAGGCAAACGGCCTTTACCTCCTCAAAATGATCCTCCCTACACAAGATCAAAAGGCGGCGATGCTTAACCGCTTTAGCCTTCTTGCGTAGAGGGGCTGAAATCGTCGCCCAGCAAGCTTTCAGCAGGACAGCCAACCGGATCAGTATCCGCATCAACCAACCGGACCCCGGATAATATTTCTTATAGAAAATCAACATGGCGCCGTAAAAAGCCCTTATGTACCTCAAGTCACCATGCTTCGTACTCTCCCCCTTATAATGCAGGATCCGTTCCGGCACGTACAAGTTCTTATAACCTCCCAACACGATCCGATAAGACAGATCGATATCCTCCCCATACATGAAAAACGACTCGTCCAACAAACCAACCTTATCCAACGCCTCATGACGAAGCAACATGAACGCACCCGCCAGCACCTCCACCTTATGCGTCTGCTCTTTATCCAGATACGGAAGGCTATAACGTGCGAATGCCGGAGAGTTAGGAAACAGCTTTGAAAGGCCGAATATCTTGCAGAACGACACCCAAGGCGAAGGGAAAGCCCGTTTGCTCTCCGGCAAGAATACCCCATGCCCATTCAACATCTTCACACCGATAGCTCCGATCTCCGGGTCCTCATCCATCTGGAAGCACAGGCTGCGGAGGCTCTCCTCTCCCACCACGGTATCGGGATTCAGCAATAACACGTATTCCCCGGCGCACTGGCGAATCGCCTGATTATTGGCCTTGGCGAAACCGGGATTATCTTTATTCTCAATGAAAACCACCTCCGGGAACTTAGGCCGGAGATATTCGACAGATCCATCCGTCGAGTTATTATCCACCACGAACACCTCGGCATCCATCCCCATTACGGCGGCACGGACAGAATAGAGGCATTGCTCCAGAAAATACTTCACGTTATAGTTAACGATGATAACGGACAACTTGGTTTCTTCGTAGGTCATTCCGGATATTAATTATGAGTTATGATTATGAATTAGAAGAGGTGAGATTGAACTCAGTACGATTGATAATGGATCGTCCTAAGGTGATCTCGTCGGCATACTCGATCTCGTCACCGATAGATACGCCACGTGCGATGACACTGATCCTCACATCGTAACCGGATAGCTTCCGGTAAATAAAAAAGTTAGTCGTATCGCCTTCCATGGTAGTGCTCAACGCCAAGATGATCTCTTTCACCTCACCTTCGGCCACACGTCGCACCAGACTGTCGATACGCAAGTCGCCCGGTCCGATACCATCCATTGGCGAGATTATCCCGCCCAACACATGGTATACGCCACGGAATTGCCCGGTATTCTCTATCGCCATCACCTCCTTGATATTCTCTACCACGCAAACCAAGGAATGGTCACGGCTGGGGTTGGCGCAAATAGAGCAAACCTCATCATCACATATATTATGGCAGACCTTGCAGTACTTCACGTCCCGACGGAGGGCAACCAAGGCCGCGGCGAAGTTTTCCGTATAGCCGACGTCCCGGCGCAACATATAAAGCGCTAGCCGGAGCGCTGTCTTCCTCCCCACCCCCGGCAAGGAAGCCAATTCATTTACGGCATTTTCCAACAAGGCTGAAGGATATCTTTGATTCATCTACTTTCTGTATTTGACTACAAAAATAGAAAGAATTTACGAATTAACGATAAACCTCAAATTATTTACTCGGCTTCTCCCCCATCCCATTCAAGTCGCACATCTCTTGCTTGATATGTACAACTATAACTGCTCTAGGTATAATTGTTCATGTCCTCAAGTAATAAACATTCTTTTTGCCATATACAAACATACTTGCTACTTGATCTATTTCCAAATGATCGCCGTGGGATGTACAGACCACGACGTGATTTGTATATTCCACGACTTGGTCTGTACAGATCACGCCGTGGTTTATAGAATTATACAGCATGCGAACAAGAATTCATACGCTACTGGGTAAGAATTCATATAGATAATTTGGGTACGGTTGCCCTAACTATTCTAAAGAATCCTTGCATGTCTCAGCCAGAAAACATAAATTTGTCACCCAACACCCGTTTGGTGGAGCTATTACGAACTAATAATCTAACATTTTAATATCGTGAAACCAGAAAATGAAGAAAAGGTAACCGGGCTGCCAGAAAACGCCTACCGAGAATTAAAAGAAGGGGAAAGCTACAAGCCTCTTATGTCTCCCAACAAACACTATCCGGAGGTTACGCTTTGGTCCGTCCTTTGGGGATTGGTCATGGCGGTGATATTCAGCGCGGCGGCCGCTTATCTGGGCCTGAAGGTCGGTCAGGTATTCGAGGCCGCCATCCCGATCGCTATCATCGCCGTAGGGTTGTCCAGCGGATTCAAGCGGAAGAACGCCTTGGGAGAGAACGTCATCATCCAGTCTATCGGGGCTAGTAGCGGCGTGATCGTAGCGGGGGCCATTTTCACCTTGCCCGCCCTTTATATCCTGCAAGACAAATATCCGGAGATCACGGTCAATTTCTTCGAGGTTTTCATGAGTTCCTTGTTAGGAGGTATCATCGGGATCTTGCTATTAATCCCGTTCCGTAAATATTTCGTATCCGATATGCACGGTAAGTATCCCTTCCCGGAAGCTACGGCTACCACGCAAGTACTCGTTTCCGGCGAGAAAGGCGGAAGCCAAGCGAAGCCCTTGATATTCGCCGGATTAATCGGTGGTTTGTACGACTTCATCATCGCCACCTTCGGTTGGTGGGGCGAGACGATCAGTACCCGTATCGTCGGAGCCGGTGAGATGCTGGCGGAGAAAGCCAAGATCGTATTGAAAGTCAATACGGGTGCTGCCGTGCTAGGTCTGGGTTACATTATCGGATTAAAATACTCCTTGATCATCTGCGCCGGTTCATTCTTGGTATGGCTGGTGATCATCCCCGCCATGTCCGCCATTTTCAGCGCCGACGTACTTACGTTCGGCAATGACGCTATCACGGCGACCGTCGGGAGCATGAGCGCCGAGCAAATCTTCACCACCTACGCCCGCCACATCGGTATCGGAGGTATCGCTACCGCCGGGGTGATCGGCATCATCAACTCTTGGGGAATCATCAAGGGAGCCGTAGGCTTGGCGGCGAACGAGTTGAAAGGAAAAGGAGACGCTGTGGAGAGTAATACTATACGTACGCAAAAGGATTTGTCGATGAAAGTGATAACGATCGGTATCATCGTATCGCTGATCGTCACCTTCCTGTTCTTCCAGTTCGGCGTACTTCATAATTGGTTCCATGCCGCCATCGGCTTATTGTTGGTCGGGGTGATCGCTTTCCTGTTTACGACCGTAGCGGCAAACGCTATCGCTATCGTAGGGACGAACCCGGTATCGGGCATGACGCTCATGACGTTGATCCTCGCCTCCATCATCTTGGTCGCCGTAGGGTTGAAAGGGCCGGCCGGCATGGTATCCGCCCTGATTATCGGAGGCGTGGTTTGTACGGCGCTTTCCATGGCGGGAGGTTTCATTACCGACTTGAAAATTGGCTACTGGCTGGGTAGTACGCCCGCCAAGCAAGAGACTTGGAAATTCCTAGGCACACTAGTTTCCGCCGCTACGGTAGGAGGCGTGATCTTGATATTGAACCAGACGTACGGTTTCACGACCGGACAATTGGCCGCTCCGCAAGCGAACGCTATGGCCGCCGTTATCGAGCCGTTGATGAGTGGCTCGGGGGCACCTTGGGCTTTATACGCGATTGGAGCCGTCCTCGCCGTCGTATTGAACTTCTGCAAGATACCGGCGTTGGCATTCGCCTTGGGTATGTTTATCCCTTTGGACCTGAATACGCCGCTTTTGATCGGTGGAGCGATCAGTTGGTACGTGGGAAGCCGTAGCAAAGACCAAAGCTTGAACTCAGCCCGCTTGGAGAAAGGTACGTTACTGGCTTCCGGCTTTATCGCCGGCGGTGCCTTGATGGGCGTGGTTAGCGCGGCCTTACGTTTCGGCGGAATCAACTTGATGAACGAGGAATGGGCATCTAGCAATGCCGCCGAGATACTGGCGGTTGTCATGTACCTTGTCATGATCGCTTACCTCACATTTAATTCCCTGAACGCGAAAAAAGAATAGAATAAAGGAATAAGGATATGGAAGCACCTGTAATCAATGTGGGAATCATGACCCACAAAGCAATCTCATTTGTTTTTAACGAGGAGTATGTACATACGGAAACCGGCACGTTCACCATAGGCGAGCAACGTGCCCTCTGGGTAAACGGCAAGATCGTGTACAATGGGAAGCTTTATCAGGAGCTATTCTTCGAGCCGACCAGCCCGCAATCCTCTTTCGACTTGAAGGCGGTCACGATCGGCGTGGATTTTCACTGGCAACGACAGGAGGATCAACGCTTCAAGGGAGCGTTGAACCTCGTGGCGACCGATAAAGGTATCGTCACGATCAACCAAGTGGACGTGGAGGAATACCTTACCAGCGTAATCTCCTCGGAGATGAGCGCCAACGCTTCCAAAGAGTTGCTGAAAGCCCATGCCGTGATCTCGCGAAGCTGGCTCTTGGCACAGGTCGAGAAGAATTTCAACTTGAACGGATCGGTTACGCCCTATAAAAGTTGTTACCGCGACAGCGAGACCTTGATCCGCTGGTACGACCGGGAGGACCATGATCTGTTCGATGTCTGTGCCGACGACCATTGCCAGCGTTACCAAGGTATTACCCGGGCATCGAACCCGATAGTCAGGGAGGTGATCAAAGAGACACGTGGAGAGGTATTGATGGATAACGATACGATCTGCGACGCCCGCTTCTCGAAATGCTGCGGAGGCGTGACCGAGAAATTCGAGAATTGCTGGGAACCGGTTCCCCACTCCTATCTTACCGCCTTGAGGGATGACGAGGTTCCCTCCTATCCCGACTTGACGGACGAGCGGGAAGCGGAACAATGGATACGTACCTCACCCGAAGCCTTCTGTAATACAACGGACAAGGAGATCCTTAGCCAAGTGCTAAACAACTACGATCAAGAGACCACGGATTTCTACCGTTGGAAGGTAGAATATACGCAGGAGGAACTATCAAGGTTGATCCACCGGAAAACGGGTATGGATTTCGGGCCGATCATCGATCTCATACCGTTGGAAAGAGGTTCGTCCGGACGCATCACGAAACTCAAGATCGTAGGGGTACGCCGTTCGTTCACCATCGGCAAAGAGCTTGAGATACGCCGGACATTATCCGAGACGCATCTATACAGCTCGGCCTTTGTTGTCGATAAGAAGGATATCCGCCTTGATATCCCCTCCCGCTTCATCTTGACAGGAGCCGGATGGGGACATGGCGTAGGGCTTTGCCAGATCGGAGCCGCCGTGATGGGAGCCAAAGGATATTCGTACCGGAAAATCCTCACGCATTATTTCCCCGGAGCCTCTATTGAGAAAAGGTATTAAACAAGGGTGTCCAGATTTTGGACACCCTTGTCCAATTATTGGACACTCATAAACAATCGTACGCCACTCACCCCTCTGTTTTTCAACCACATAAACACAATGGCACGGTATTTGATTTTATCTTACCGGAAAATAATACAATAACAATATGAAAAACATCGGGATCGCAATTCGCTCCCTTTTTAAGAGAGGGCAACACAATGTAATGAAGATTATCTCCTTGGGTATAGGACTGACCATCGGCTTGGTGCTGATCGCTAAAGTCCACTTCGAGAACACCTACGATAACTTCTATCCGAACGGAGACCGGATCTATCGAGTATATGAGAAATTTTTCATGAACGGGGAAGTGGGCGACCACGGGCAAACGCCCGCCGGAGTAATCCCCCTCTTGAAACAAGAGACACCAGAGATCGAGGCCGCCACACGCTATACGTACTTCCGGGGAAACTCCCCTTTTACGATGTCCGACAACAAGCATCGGCTCAAAGCGACCTTCATCCTAGCGGACAGTTGTCTTTTCGACGTATTGCCCCGCCCCATGCTCATCGGAGACCCTAAGCAAGTTCTCTCCCAACCCATGTACGTGCTCGTATCCGACGAGATCGCCGAACGTATCGGCGGTAACGTGATGGGAAAACGCTTCGAGATTGACGATGCGCCGGGACAAGCCCTCACGATAGGCGGCGTATTCAAGAAACTACCGGACAACACCGAACAGAGTTATGACATTATCGTATCCCTTTCCTCCATCAGCAAGTTCATGTGGGACGGAACCCATATGTTAACCGGAAATGACCGCTACCAAAGTTTCGTCAAGGTATCGCCGGGTACGACAGAGGCCCAATTGGAAGCGGGAATGAAACAGATGATCGACAAGCATTTCCCCGTAAACGACCTTAAGAAAGCCGGCGTGGAACTGACCTTCACCTTCCACAAACTACTCAACGTACATATGGAGGACGATATGGCCAAACGTATGGCCTTGATCCTCTCGTTCATCGCCTTCGTATTGATCTTCACCGCCGTAATGAACTATATATTGATCGTGATCTCCTCCATCGTGAACCGCACGAAAGAGATGGCCGTACGCAAATGTTACGGGGCGAGCGGTAAGGATATCCAAGGTATGGCGTTGTCCGAGGTAGGGACCCACGTCACCGTCGCGCTAGCGCTCGTCGTACTTCTGATCCTAGGATTTCAAGGAACTATAAAGGAGCTGATCGGCACGGGAGTCCGATCGTTATTCCTATCCACAGGTATGTGGGCGATATGCCTCACGGTCATAGTCGTACTGATCTCTACGGGCATAGCTACCGGCTGGTTCTTAGGACGCATTCCTGTAGCGGCTGTTTTCCGGAGCATCCGTGAGGCACGCCGCCTTTGGAAATTGGGACTCTTGTTCTTCCAGTTCACGGCAATCAGCTTCCTCGCCTCCTTATTGCTAGTGGTAGGCAAACAATACGACCATATGGTAAATGATCATCCGGGATACAATCCCGAGAACCTCGCCTATGTGTATATCGGTGCCGTAGACTCCACGGGGCGTGCCAAACTGATCGAGGAAACCCAGAGATTGCCCGAGGTAGACGCCATCACGACTTGCTATAACCTTCCTTTCTGGGGAGCCTCGGGCAATAACGTCTATCTTCCGGGAGACGACCGGGAACTATTCAACATCGCCGACCTCTACGACGTAGGAAACGATTACCTGAACGTATTGGAAATCCCGATCGTAGAAGGACAATACTTCACAGAGAATACCACCTCCTCGCAAGAGATACTGGTGAGCCGCAATTTCATTGAATACATGAAACCTTTTGCCGACTGGAAGGATGGAGCCGTGGGCAAGACGGTACAAATAACCGGACACGATACCAAGTCCGAGTCGATGCCTCTCTTCACGATCCGGGGCGTATTCGAGGATTTCCGCCTAGGTTCCATAGCGGGAGAAGATCCGCGAGCCAAGATCATGTTCTATACGAAAGGAGCGGCCCAACATATGGTCATTCGGTACCATAGCCTTTCTTCCGAGGCCCTACGCAAGACACAGGATCTAATGGGGCAACTCATCCCGGATAAAGAACTCAACGTGATCTCCTTCAAGAGCGAGATGCTGGAAGGATACACCTCCTCCCGGAAATTCCGTGACTCCGTCATGATCGGTGGCATCGTCACCTTGCTGATCGTCTTCATCGGATTGATCGGATACACGAACGACGAGGTGAACCGTCGCCGGAAAGAAATGGCGATCCGCAAGATTAACGGAGCCACGGTAAAAGACATACTCCATATTTTCTTGAAAGATATCATCACCATGGCATTGCCGGCCATCTTACTAGGTTGCGGTATCGCTTTCTATATCTCCCAAAAATGGCAAGAACAATTCTCGGAAAAGATCCAGCTATCCTGGTATCTATTCGTGGGAGGAGGCGTATTGGTACTCACCGTCATACTGGCGGTTTCCGGATATAACGTATTCCGTACCACCCACGACAATCCCGTAAACAACCTCAAGTCCGAATAAATCAAAAGGGCCGCATCTTATCCGGACGGCGGCCCTTTGACTTAATGTTTACCTATTTCCCGGTTATGATGAACAACCGGTTCGCTTTCACTCTCACGAGCTATTACTATGACACAAAGGTAGGCCGAAGGTTTAAAACGATCAAAAAGAATTCGACGAATCGGGCGTTTTCCTCGGTGAATCCCGTTATTTTTCCTACTTTTGTCCCTATTAATACATACAACCATGGGACTGAAAAAACAATTCGTATCAGCGATTTTGCTAGGCAGCGCGCTAACCGCTCCCCTATTCGCGCAAGATATCGCCACCCCGTCTAGCTCAATAGACACTTTAGCCATTTTCTCATTCAACGATTTCCATGGGGCTTTCGCCTCTGACGGGATCACGCCGGGAGCCGCCCGGTTGGTACAAATGACACAAAACGAGAAGCAACGCTATCCGCATTCCATCGTTGTCTCAGGCGGAGATAATTTCAGCGGAAGCTATTTCTCCAAGATCACGAAAGGCGAGCCTATCAAAGAGATGTACGAGGCGATGGACGTGGAAATGTCCGCCATCGGTAACCACGAGTTCGACTGGGGGCTTCCTTATCTAGTGGACACCGCCGCCTTGAATATCCCCCATGTGGCCGCCAATATCACCGAAGAGAAGAGATATACTCACCCCGACTGGTTGAGTCCCTACCGTATCGTAGAGCGTAAGTTGAAAGATGGCTCCTCCCTACGTATAGCCTTCATCGGACTGACCACGACGGACACCTACGTCAAGACCAAGCCGGAGAACCTGAAAGGGCTTCAGTTCACGCATCCGCTGGGAGCGGCCTGCATACAAACCGTCTACCAGTTAAAGAAAGAGGACCAGATCGATATGATTATCCTCTTGATACACATCGGCACGGATATGAAAATGCCTTACCGCATCACCGAGGAGAACGCCCAAGGACTGCCGTTCATCGATAAGGTAGACGCCATCATATCCGCCCACTCGCATGAGCTGGTGCTCGATAAGATCAATAACATTCCCATCATCCAAGCCGGCGTAAACGGTACCCATATCGGGAAACTGCTGTTCCAGATACAGGATTTCAACGGACACCGGGATATCTCTTTCATCCAAGGGGATACCGTGCGTGTAGCCTGCGAGGAGAACCCGGAGATGCGAGAGGCCGTGGAGAAGATCATGGATAAATATCGGCTGAACGAGAAACTTGCCACGGCAAAAGAGGCCTTGATCCACGACCGTACCATCAATAAGTTCGACTATACGCCTATCGGGGCGTTGGTCACGGCCGCTTACGCCCAGCGTTTCCAAAAAGAGATGCCCGCTTACAAGGATCAGCCGGTGATCGGCGTAAACCATTACGGAGGTATACGTGCGGCCCTCCCGAAAGGGGATATCACCCGACTGCGTGCCGGCAACATCTTGCCTTTCGGCTCCGCTATCGTTGCCTATCGTTTCGACGGCAAGCGGTTGAAGAAGCTATTGGAGGATGGACGGAAGAATCCGAACGGTTTCCTTCAATCCTCCGACCTCACGCTTACCCTAAGCGGAAATAAGATCGAGAAAATAGTCTATACGAGAGACGGGCAAAAGACCGAGATCGAGGATAATACCCCTTGCGTGGTGACCCTAGACGCTTTCATCACCGATGGCGGAGACGGGTACGACGCCTCTTTATTCAAGGGCTACGAGATCCCGGAATTCGATAATTTAGGTATCATATCGACCGACGCTTTCATGGACTACCTAAAGGGCATCAAGAAACCCATCACGGTAGAATCCACGCATATGCCCGTTATTTCAAAGTAAAGCCGTATCTTTGTGGAGAAAAAGAAAGAAGTTAGCAATACATGAACAGCTATATCATCCTTTTTATTATCGCTGCCTATTTCACCGTCTTGCTGCTGATAGCATGGATCACGGGGCGTAATAACAGCAACGAGGCATTCTTCCTCGGGGACAGGAAATCACCTTGGTATATCGTCTCTATCGGCATGGTAGGGACATCCTTATCGGGGGTGACGTTCGTATCGGTACCCGGCATGGTGCGGGCGATCGATATGACGTATATGCAGACTGTATTAGGCTTCTTCGTGGGATATATCATTATAGCCAAGGTATTGCTACCGCTATACTATAAGTTGCAGCTTACCTCCATCTACTCGTATCTGGATGACCGGATCGGGAGAAGGGGGTACAAGACAGGGGCCTCATTCTTCCTGCTCTCGAAGATCGTAGGGGCGGCCGCACGCTTATATCTAGTGGTCTTGATCTTGCAAACCTACGTGTTCAACGCTTGGAACATCCCATTCGCCGTGACCGCTATCCTCAGTATCCTGCTGGTATGGCTATATACGTTCCGGAGCGGTATCAAGACGATCATCTGGACAGATACGTTGCAGGCCCTTTGTCTCGTGGCAATGTTGATCGTGATCATCTGGCAGGTGAAGGACAAGATGGGACTGGATTTCGGGGATATGGCGCAGACCTTGGTGGAAAGCCCTCATTTCCGGATCTTTGAGTTCGGCGATTGGCATAATACGCAGAACTTCTTCAAGCAGTTCTTCAGCGGTATCTTTATCACGATCGTCATGACCGGGCTGGATCAGGACATGATGCAAAAGAACCTCTCCTGCAAGAGCTTGAAGGATGCCCAGAAGAATATGTACACATATGGCTTCGCCTTCACGCCGGTCAACTTCTTGTTTCTCGCGCTGGGGGTACTACTACTGACATTGGCGGCACAGCAGAACATCCAGTTGCCAACCCTCAACGACGATATCCTCCCGATGTTTTGTACCTCGGGGATCTTGGGCGGGAGTATCTTGATCTTCTTTACGATCGGTATCATAGCGGCGGCTTTCAGTAGCGCCGACTCGGCGTTGACAGCGCTCACCACCTCTTTTTGCGTAGATATCCTCGGTGTGCAGAAAGAGGAAGCGAAAAGGGCGAAACGTACCCGCCTGAAGGTACACATGATGATATCCGTCTTGTTCGTCTTGATCATCTTGGCGTTCAAGGCCGTAAATAACCGGAGTGTTATCGACGCAATCTACATGATAGCGTCGTACACGTATGGTCCTCTATTGGGGCTGTTTGTTTTCGGGCTTTTCACGAAGCGGAAACCCCGTGACAAATACGTGCCCTATATCTGTATAGCCTCCCCGTTGATTTGCCTCGCCACGGATTTCTTGGTGAAACAATACGCAGGCTATACGTTCGGCTACGAGATGCTTATGGTAAACGGAGGCATCACGTTCGCCGGGCTGTGGCTTTCGGCAATTGAAAATGGAAATTTGAAAATTGAGAATTAAGCCTAGCCATTATTCAATACTCATTATTCATTAATTTATATTTTATGGAAATTAAAAGCGCAGAATTTGTTATCAGCAACACAGACGTAAGGAAATGCCCCGAGGGTAATAAGCCGGAGTATGCCTTCATCGGACGAAGCAATGTAGGCAAATCCTCTTTGATCAATATGCTTACCAACAAGAAGGGCTTGGCGATGACTTCGCAAACACCGGGTAAGACTTTACTTATCAATCATTTTCTTATCAATAACGAGTGGTATCTGGTAGATCTTCCGGGGTATGGCTTCGCCCAACGAGGCAAGGAGAACCGGGAGCAATTGAAACGTATCATCGAGAACTATATCCTCGATCGAGAGCAACTGACCAACCTATTTGTCCTTTTGGACTGCCGTCACGAGGCGCAAAAGATCGATCTGGAGTTTATGGAATGGCTGGGTGAGAGCGGGGTTCCTTTCTCTATCATCTTCACGAAGATCGACAAGATCAGCAAGGGACGCTTGAAAGAGAACCTAAAAGTCTATACGGATAAATTACTGGAGACTTGGGAAGAGCTTCCTCCGATCTTCCTCTCTTCCTCGGAGAAGAAAGAGGGACGGGATGAGATTCTGGACTATATCGGGTCTATCAACAATAGCTTGAATAATTGAAAATTAGTTGAGTTGATATGGGATTAGCTTCGGTTCTTCTGGTTTTATCTCCGTTTACGCAGATCAATACGCCTTATCCTTCCACGGCTTACCTAAAAGGTTATTTGGAGGCAAAGGGTGTACATGCCGGGCAGACCGATCTGGGTATCGAGACAATCTTGGCTTTGTTTTCCACGCAGGGTCTCGGGGAGTTATTCGCCGAGATCGAGCGACGGAAAGGTAAATATCCGGCTAAAGTCCGGGGGATGCTAGCTAATAAGCAACGGTATATCGACACGATAACCGCCGTTGTCGCTTTCCTTCAAGGAAAGAACGATCCTCTCGCTTATCGCATCTGTAATCAAGATTACCTTCCAGAAAGCGATCACGGGAGCCAAAACGAGGAGGAGCTGGAATGGGCGTTCGGTACTTCGGGATTACGGGATAAAGCCCGTTATCTGGCAACCTTGTATCTGGAGGATCTCTGCGACTTGATCCGGGAAACGATCGACCCGGATTTCGGTTTCAGCCGATATGCCGAGCATCTAGGCCGCTGCGCCTCCTCCTTCGACGAGATCGAGGAAGCCCTCCAAAAGCCTTTCAGCTTTATCGATCGCATGACGCAGCCGCTATTAGAAAAGCACATAGCCGAGAGCAAGCCCAAGGTGATCGCATTCAGCGTACCTTTCCCGGGGAATTTATTCAGTTCCCTCCGGCTCGCCCAGTGGCTGCGGCAGGCACATCCCGATATCCCGATCCTTATGGGAGGTGGTTTCGTGAATACGGAACTTCGCTCCATCACGGATACACGCTTCTTCAAATACATCGATTACCTCTTGCTAGATGATGGAGAGGACCCACTCTTCCAAGTGTTACGCTATCTAGACGGGGCGATCCCAAAAGAGGAACTGGTACGCACCTTCTCCTTGGACGAGAACGGTAGCCGGGTCGTTTATCAAGATAATCCCGCTTACCCCGCTTGCCGGCAAAGCGAGACCGGATTCCCGGATTACGAGGGCTTGCCGCTGGACAAATACATCTCCGTCATGGAAATGGCCAACCCGATGCACAAGCTTTGGAGCGATGGTCGCTGGAATAAACTGACCTTGGCGCACGGTTGCTACTGGGGGAAATGCGCCTTCTGCGACGGCTCATTGGATTACATCAAACGATATGAGCCGAATACAGCCAAGACTTTGGTAGACCGTATGGAGCGCTTGATCGAGCAAACCGGCGAGATCGGCTTCCATTTCGTGGACGAGGCCGCTCCACCCGCCTTGCTACGGGAAATGGCGCAGGAGATCATCCGCCGTGGGATAACCGTCGTGTGGTGGGGAAATATTCGTTTTGAGAAAAGCTATACTGAGGAACTATGCGACCTTCTTCAACGAAGTGGCTGCATCGCCGTATCGGGAGGCCTGGAAGTAGCCTCTCCCCGACTCCTCAAACTGATAAATAAAGGGGTGACAGTGGCTCAGGTGGCACGGGTCGCCAACAACTTTACCGGGGCTGGTATCATGGTCCATGCCTATTTGATGTATGGTTTCCCGACCCAAACCGCTCAAGAAACCATAGATTCCTTGGAAACAGTCCGGCAAATGTTTGAGCTAGGGCTGATCCAATCCGGATTTTGGCATCGTTTCGCCATGACAGCACATAGTCCTGTGGGGTTGCACCCCGCCGAGTACAGTTGCCGTGTCACGGAGCCTCCCTTTGGGGGATTCGCCCGTAATGACGTACAGTTCGAGGCGCTTTCCGGCTGCGATCCGGAGCTTTTCAGCGAGGGGCTTCGCGTTTCCCTCTATAATTACATGAATGGAACTGGTTTCGATTTGCCTTTGCATAAATGGTTTGGCGGCATGAAAGTGCCACGCACCACCCTGCCGCCAAATTATATAGAGAGAATAGTGGAGGAATAGCCCCGTAGAGGCTCGCCGGAGGATTGGAAACGGGTTGGAACTCTGCGGCGATCTCCGCCGGGCATCTTGAGTTCCCTTCCGATCCTCCGGCGACCCCCGCCGGGCATCCCAAGAGTCTTCCACATCCCCCGGCGATAGCCGCCGGATGCTTCAAAGTCCTTCCAACTCCCTCGGCAAGGCTCGCCGAGTATTTAATAACTGATCTTGCACCCCACGAAATAACTTCTAGGAATTCCCGGGCCATAGATATACCCGGCATCCCGATGCGCTCCCTTGTCGAAATCATCTTGATAGGAGTCGAAGATATTCTGTATTCCGGCGTTCACCTGCAAGGTTGCGGACTTGAAGATCGGGAAGTCGTAAGACAGCTTCAGGTTCAAGTCGAAGAAATCACGAGTCTTCTCCTCACGATCCTCGGGAATGTAACCCGCCAAGTGCTGCACCAACATGCTGCCCGTATAGGTTCCCGTCAATGAGGCGGAGAAACGTTTCACGGGCGTGAAGGTAGAGGTGAAATAGCCATATACGTCCGGAGAGCGGAACATCTTCTTCTGCGGGGTGATATTCGGGTTCTCGCTCCATTGCTCTGCCTCCTTGTAGCGGCTCCGTTGCAAAGTAGCGCCCGCCTGTATCTGCATCCAAGAATAGGCCATCTTACCCTCCAGATTGATACCCATCACACGGGCACCCTTTCCATTACGGCGTTCCATCAGCAGGTTATTGTCCTCGTCACGGCCGATCTCCTCCAAGATAAACACGTTCCGTAAATCCGTATAGAAACCTTCCACTAAGAAATTCACTTGAACCGGGCCGAAGCGATGATAAAAATCCACGGAAGCGCTCACGCTCTGCGAATTCTCCTCCTTCAAGTCCGGAGAGATCTGGATGATCGCCACGTCGCCCCCCACGGCGGTGATATGCAAATCCTCGTCGAACGCTTGAGGGGCCCGGAAACCGCTGGAGTACGACATACGCAGGTTGATATCCTTCGTCGGATTGAAGCGCACGTTCGCACGAGGGCTAAAGATCACATGATCCATCATGTTATGCTTATCCAAACGGCCACCGATCAAGAAACTCCAACGGTCATTCTTCCACTCGTTCTGGGCGAAGGCGCTACCGATATGCACGGTCTGGGCGATCGTACGGTGATAGCCAAGCATCTCGTCTTGCAGATCATCGTAGCTATATTCGGCGCCTCCCGTAAAGGTAGCGGGCATAAAAAGGCATTTATCCCATTCGTAGGAATATTGGGCGCCACCGATAAAGGTCATGTCCGTCGTGTTACCATAGGCGTTCGGATCTTTTCCGGCACCGTAATAACTCTGGCGTTTCGTATGCTGGGCGGAGGTATACACATTCAGCCGATGATGGTAGTCGCGAGAGAAAAGATCGAATTTCAGGCCTCCCCCGTTGATCTGGTGGTCGGTCTGCTCGGTGATATCCGTCTCGTGAGGCGGAAGATCCAATAAATTACCACCTCGCCGGAACTCGCTGATGTTATGGTACTCGAAAGTCAGCTTGGAATAATTGCTGGTCTTCAAGTAGGAACGGAATCCGAGGGTCTTCGCCTCCAGCTTACCCAGCTCCGAGTAGCCATCGCCATCATGGTCGTAAGAGGCACGGTGGCGGCCCTGCCCAAAGAGGTAGATACCCGCCTTATGATCGTCCGTCACCAACGAGGCGTTCACGGTCGTATTATTATCCGGACGGCTTCCCCCGATCATCGTCAACGAATGGGCAATCTGGGCAGAGTTGCGCATCGGTTCCTTCGTGATGATATTGATCGTACCGGCGATAGCGGACGAGCCGAACAAGGCCGAGCCTCCTCCGCGCATCACCTCTACCCGCTCGATCATATTCGCCGGGATCTGCTCCAAGCCATATACGCCGGTCAGGGCGCTGAAGATCGGCCGGCTATCCACCAAGATCTGGGTATAAGGGCCTTCCAGACCATTGATACGTACTTGTTGGAAACCGCAATTCTGGCAGTTATTCTCCACACGCACGCCGGGCTGGAAGTTCAGACCGTCGGCCAAGGAAGTGGCGTGCGTAGTCTCGAACACCTTGGAGTCGAGTACATTTACCAAAGAAGGAGCCAGACGGCGGGTCGTCTCGTTACGGTTTGCCGATACGACGACACCGTCCAAGGAGACAGCGTCTTCCTCGGCATTGAAATTGATCTCCAATGTCTTCCCTTTCTTAAGGGTCACCGTCTTCTCCTCGGTTTTATATCCGATAGACTTCATGACCAAGGTGTATTTTCCCTCGGGAAGATTCTTCATATAGTAATGACCGGTAGCGTCGGTGGTCGTACCGATCGTCGTACCGTGGAGGTAGACATTGATAAAAGAGAGATGCTCTCCTGTTTTCTTATCGAGGATATGGCCTACGATATTAGCGTCGGAAGGATTCAGGGAGGTATGATCGTCTCCCTCTGCCCACGCTGATGTAAAGACACAGCACAGGCATAGTATAAGTGTAATGAACTTATTCATTGCTTGATTAATAGTTGTTTGAATATTAATGATTACGAATTGCCGAGGAGACGGGCATGCCCCGTCTCTACAAACGGATATTGATTTCTGGATATGTAATCAAACAACTGGGGGAGCCCGCAGGTATCGCAGTCCCTCAACGGAAGTGACATGATCCGGATAGACCGGAGACTCAGAGAGATTAGATATTTTTAAAGAATAGAATTGTAAACGTAACAGGTGAATCGCCCCGTCCATCACGTGAATAGATGAGAGCATATGAAACAACTGTATCTCCGCCAAAGAGGTATGATGATGGCAAGTACCGTCCGCCGTCTTCTTGAAAGGGTGCGCATGCACGATGGTCGTACCATGCTCCACATGGACGTGCGTAAAAAGCGAGACACTGCTATAATACGCAATAAAAAGTACCGGCAGCAACCACTTTATATATTTAACCATCGTTTCCCTCACCCTGTATCATCGTTATTTCGTGGGCAAAGATACTACAATTTTTTTAATTGCTTTGTTTTATATATTTTTGCGCTTCTAAAGCAAAAAAGAAACTCTTATGAATTGGTTACTTGAGACGCTTACAGAACCCTCGATGATACAGGCCGTGGCCGTCATTTCTATCGTGGCGGCGGTTGGTGTGTATTTAGGGCGGCTAAAGATATTCGGCATTTCATTAGGCATCACTTTTGTATTCTTCGCCGGTATTATGGCAGGGCATCTGGGCATTACCGTAAATAAGGACATGCTGAACTTCGCTCAGAACTTCGGGCTTATCGTTTTCGTATATACCTTGGGATTGCAGGTAGGTCCCGGTTTCTTCTCTTCCCTAAAAAAAGGCGGGGTGGAAATGAATACGATGGGATTAGGGGTGATCGCTTTAGGACTGATTTTGACGTTGGTGTTTCATTGGATAACAGGAATTTCCGTCCCCGTTATGGTAGGGTTGCTATCCGGTGCCGTAACGAATACCCCGGCCCTAGGTGCCGCCCAGCAAGCGCTCTTACAAATGGATCCGGAAAATACGAGGAACGTAACGGATATGGCTCTGGCCTGTGCCGTAGCTTATCCATTAGGTGTCGTAGGCGTAATTCTCGCTATTATCATCTTGAGGTCCTTATTCGCAAAAAAGACACAGAGCACGCATAAGGAGCAAGACACGACAACAAACGTAGCGGAATTTCAGGTATTAAACCCCTCTATTTACAATAAGAGCATCCAGCAAGTCATGAAATTGACAGAGAAACATTTCGTGATCTCCCGCCTCTGGAGGAACGGAAAGGTGACGATCCCTACCTCTGAAACCATCTTAAAGGAAAAAGACCATTTGCTTATCATATCCGTAAAGGCGGATGTCGAATCCATCAAGGTACTTTTCGGAGAACAAGAGACTACGGACTGGAATAAGGAAGATATTGACTGGAACGCTATCGACAGCCAATTGATCTCCCGCCGTATCGTCGTAACCCGCAACCGGGTAAACGGGGTAAAGCTAGGCTCGCTCCGGCTCCGCAACCTATACGGGATCAACATCACCCGGGTAAACCGTGCGGGTATCGATCTGGTGGCCTCCCGTGACCTCCGTCTACAGATTGGGGATAAACTAACGATCGTAGGCGAGGCCAATTCCGTGAATAACGTGGGTAAGATATTGGGAGACGAGCTGAAACGGCTGGATAACCCCAACCTGCTTGCCATATTCGTAGGACTTACGCTGGGCGTATTAATCGGGGCGATCCCAATCGCCATACCGGGAATGAGTACCCCCATCAAGCTGGGTATCGCCGGAGGACCGATCATCGTTGGAATCTTGATGGGTGCGTTCGGCCCCCGTTTCCACCTAACGACTTATACCACCCAGAGCGCAAACCTGATGATGCGGCAGTTTGGTATAGTGATCTATCTGGCGGGACTGGGAATCGACTCCGGAGCTCATTTCTTCGAGACCGTCTTCCGTGCCGAAGGATTGTTATGGATCGGCCTCGGTTTCCTATTGACGATCGTACCGGTCTTGATCGTCGGGTTCATCGCCTCTCAATTCTTCAAGCTAGATTACGCCCATAACATAGGTATGCTATGCGGAAGCATGGCCAATCCGATGGCCTTGAGTTATGCCAATACGACCGTCGAGGGTGACGAGCCTTCCGTATCTTACGCTACGGTTTACCCGTTATCCATGTTCATCCGGGTGATTTCTGCCCAATTATTGATCATGTTATTCACTTGACTGCTTAAAAAGTCTAACATTCGACCTGTTTTTTGTTTCACTTACCTTATCTTTGCAAGACATTTGAAACAATACTTTGATGAATGAATGAAACTATACTCAATGGGCTACTGAACTTGTTCGCTATATTTGCTTCGTTGGCAAAAATAGAAAGTGACCAAGCGCGTCTGGCCGTCAATTCTTACTTAACCAGTCACTTTGGTATCCGCTCCCATAAAGAATATATGGAGCTATTTGATGAGATACAAAGTGTTTACGATGATCCGGACTTCGATATCGATAGAGAGAGTGTTATTATCAACGTATGCAACCAGCTCAAGCCCAAATTGATTGCGGAAGACCAGCTATTGCTTCTTCTCCGTTTCATGGAGTTCGCCCATGGCAACAATGAAGGATTGAACGAGAACTTAGCCATTTTCCATAAGATCGCTACGATATTTAATATCGACACGGATACCTTCGACAATCTATACGCCTTTGTTGTCGGTAAAAAATCCCCCTCCATACTTACGATCAACGCTGATGATAGCGATAAAGACGTCAACCATATCTACAGAAGGGGGTTGGAGGGCGAGATACGGGTGTTGAGACTGACCCGGTTCGACCGAATGGTCTTTATCTACCAAGGCAGCGGACGGGTATTCATGAACGATATCCCGCTTACTTCCGGTATCTTCTATGGCTGGCAACGTAGCAGCGTAATCAAAAGCCCGCTATTCTTGCCGGTTTATTATAGTGATGTCCTCGATGTATTCAATCAGAATGAGCATAAGGAACGTATTTTATTAACCGGGAGGGATATCGAGTTCAGCTTCAAAAATAGCGAGAACGGTATGCACAATTTCTCTTTCAACCTTGAATCCGGCCAGTTGGTAGCCATCATGGGAGGAAGCGGCGTTGGTAAGTCTACCTTGTTAAGCATCTTAAATGGGAATATTATCCCCGGTGAGGGAAGTGTATGCTTGAACGGACATCCGCTGAGTGATCCGGAATGCAAGCAATTGATCGGTTTCGTGCCTCAGGATGACTTGCTGATCGAGGAATTGACCGTATTCCAAAATCTATGGTATACCGCCCGCCTTTGTTTCGCAAACCTGACCGAAAAGGAGATCGAGGATCGTGTCAATACGATACTGGAGGATTTGGATCTGAGCAAGATCCGGGATTTGGCCGTCGGGTCTCCAATCCGGAAAACGATCAGCGGAGGGCAGCGTAAACGTTTAAATATAGCACTGGAACTTATCCGTGAGCCGGCGATCCTTTATTTGGATGAGCCTACCTCCGGCCTCTCGTCCACCGATTCCGAGAAGGTCATCATGCTGTTAAAGGAACAAACACACCGGGGACGGCTCGTGGTTGTCAATATCCATCAACCTTCGTCCGAGATCTATAAGTTGTTCGATCGCCTGTGGTTATTAGATACCGGCGGTTACCCGATTTACGACGGTAACCCGATCGAGGCGATCACTTATTTCAAACGGATCGCCAATTACACCGATCAGGATATCAGCGTGTGCGGCACTTGTGGAAATATCAATCCAGAATTAATCCTAACCATTATCGACGCAAAAAAGATAGACGATAGCGGAAACCAGACAAACATCCGGAAGATAACTTCAAAAGAATGGCATGAGTTATATGTAGCTTCCCGCCCGAAGTTCCAAGAGGTTAAGCCTACCCCCCTGCCCCCGAATCATCAGCAGAAGCCCTCGATCTGGAAGCAATTCTGTATCTTCTTGGAAAGAAACATAAAAACCAAGCTGACCAATAAGCAGTATTTGTGCATCGCCTTACTGGAGACTCCTTTATTGGCGGTGATCGTGGCCCTGCTCACCCACTTCGTACCCGATGACGGGTATTCTTTGCTGGCGAACAAAAATCTGGTATCCTACATTTTCATGGCGGTGATTGTCGCTACTTTCACGGGATTAAGCATCAGCGCCGAAGAGATCATCAAGGACCGGACGCTCCTAAAGCGAGAACGATTCTTGCGATTGAGCCGAGGCAGTTATCTCTCGTCAAAGATGTTCTACCTGCTTTGTATCTCAGCGATCCAAAGTTTGCTATTCATAGTGGTAGGAAATTTATTGATAGGCATCGGAAGCGAGATGTTCCTTACTTGGTGGATCACGCTATGGGCAACCTCATTCCTCGCCAACCTGACAGGTTTGATACTATCGCAATCTTTAAACTCGATCGTAGCGATCTATATAACGATACCGCTGCTTTTAATCCCGCAGATTTTACTTTGCGGCTTAGTTGTCAAGTTCGACGATTTGAGCAGGAGCGCATCCAGCCGGAACATAGTGCCCCTTATCGGTGAGTTTATCCCCTCACGTTGGGCATTCGAGGCGTTGGTTACGGAACAATTCCGGAACAACAGCTACAACCGCCTATTTTTCACGGTCGAAAAAGAAAAGTTCCTAGCGCAATATTACCGGAATGTCCATGCCGACGAGGTGCGCAGCCTCATAAACAGCCTCAACCTGATCCCGAATAAACGGGAAGAAAACACCCGGACGATCCACAACGAACTGGCCGTACTATCCCGTGCCGCCCGTATCGCCCCCTATACGTCCAAAGAGAGTTACGAGAGCTATATGGATAAAGTGGAAAAAGCCCTGCATACCCGTAGCGATAATTTCACGGCGTTATTAGAGAAAAAACGGAAAGAGGTCATTCAAGAACATGGCTCCGAATGGTTGAACACCTTGAAAAAAGAGCACCATAACTCGGCCATTGAGGAACTGGTACTTAACTCAACCAGTACCCAATTCTATAAGGAGGCTCACAACCGGATCTATCCTAAAATCGGGCAGATTTATCTGGAACCGGACAATAATTGGGGACGTGCGCCTTTCTATAGTCATGAGAAAAAATTCGCCGGTTATACATTTTCTACTTTTACATTTAATTTATTAATGTTAGGAATCTTTGCTTTATTGGTAATTATATCTATCTTCGCAGAGTTTCCCGGCAAGTATTTAAACAAAGGGAACGATTAATGACAAAATATATAATCTAAAAATAAAGAATAACATGAAAAAGAGTTTTGTTAGCCTGCTAACCATAGCAGCGATTACATTTGGAATGGTATCTTGCAACAGCAGTAAAAAACAAGACGCCGCTGAGCAAAAAGTAGAGGAAGAAGCAGCTATCGCAGGAGAAGTATCTAAAGGTCTACTTACTGCCGAGTTGAAAGACGAGGTTACTCGTTTCTTGAAAGATATGCCGGATTCGGAGTTGCCTTACAAAGTATCTACCGGCGAGGTTACGATCTCTGTCGCTAATACTGATTTTATGTTGCCGGTCAGCAAGGTTTCCGAATTGAACACACAAGCCCAGAAAGCACGTGCTTGCGGTATCTACTTCGCAGACTTGAACGTATTGAAGGCTATGAAAAAGCCGACTACAGATATCGAGAACGTATTGGTTAAATTGACTACGGATCTGGACATTCCATTCGCTATCGACATCATGAAAGAGTCCGCTCCCGCTAACGCCAGCAAAGAGGAGTTAAGCAAATTCATGAAAGACCAAGAAAACAAATTGATCGACGCTATGATGGAAAATGATAAGGCTGACGTTGAGCTTGAGTTGTTAGGGGGCATGGCTGTAGAATATGCCATTGTATACGCAAACCCGGGCTTGGTTGTTAAAGGCGACGCTATTTCCGCCGGTTTGAGCGAGAATATGGAAAAACGTATCGGTATCATCCAGCAGATCACAGCCGACTTAGCTAAATATTATCCAGACTTGGAGCAATTAGGAACTACAATCGCTCCGTTAAGCGGAATGGTAGCAACCATAAATACGGCTCGTGAGTCAAAAGCTAAGATTGAGGAAATGCGTGCGAATCTATTGAAGTAATATAAACCTCATATCATAAAAAGTGTATGGTGATAACATCATACACTTTTTTTATATCCCTTCGGATATCACTGCAACAGGCCTTGCAATAGTACTGCAACCCTTATGCAGTAATGCTGCAGCACCTATGCAGTAACACTGCAACGCCCATGCAGTATCCTATATCTTATGAGTTTTGATAAGTACCTTATCCCCATTTTCCAGAGTAGTAGCGAAAAGATAGATAGTTCCTCCATCCACAATTTTAGTTCGCTTACGTAACTCATCCACCGAGAGGGGGAAATTACGGACTGTGATATTCGCTTGGGGAATCTGCCTCGACAAGGTCTTACATTGTTTATTCGTAAAGGGGATCACTTCGTCTACCACAAAAGAACGTCCCGGAAAACTAGGGACAACCTCATCCGACGTATATAAATGACTGCTGACATGCAATTTATTCAATCCAAAACGAGTGGCGACCGCTTTAAACGCACCCGCCTTCAAGATGGAAGCGTTCGGTTCGTATAAATAACGCTTGACTTCTCCACGGATGGAAGCGACAGCTTCCCGTTCTTCCACCAATGAGAACGCAAACAATTCCGGCTCTTCCTCCGAAGTGAAATTCACGCAACAGATTTGAGGACTCCCGCCTTTCGAGCCTCGCTCCAACACAAACAAAAGCTCCTTACATTCATTTTTCACCGAAAGCACCTGTATGGCTGTCACATCCGGAAGCAAATCCAACGTCATATGAATATCCGCCATCGGAGATAATTTAGCGATCACCTTAGGGGCATGACCAAACAAGACAGGAACCAACTTTGTCAAGTCCGGCTCGCAATCTTGCAGCGCAAAAACCCGCTTATTCCCCTCTCCCCTACGAGCCGGATCGATATAAAACACATCTATTCCATCGATCTTATCTATTAACTCCGTAGAATCACCATTCAATACCGTTACGTTACCAACGTCTAGCACCTTGAAATTATGGATAGCCGCCTCGCAATAAGCGAGAAAGCGTTCGATATAGGTAACCTGCCGTACTTTCCGGGAGAAGAAATAGCTATCGATCCCCAATCCACCAGTCAAATCACATACATGTGCCTGTGGATATACCAACCTCTGTTTGTACAAGGCAGTCTGTTCCGAGGAACATTGCTCCGCCGCTATCTTCGCCGGAAAAACCAGTCGATCGTTTTGATACCATGAAGGTAGTTTATCCTTGATCTGCCGCCGAGATTTTAATTGATCCACCACGAAAGGGATATCGATCCCCGGATAACGAGAGGCGGAAAGCAACAGACGATTCAAATCATCCGACGCATGTTCCTTGATAAATCGTGAAAGTTCCTCTATTTGTTCCATGCTTTGTCAACCTATACGTTCTTTAGGCAAAGTTAGCGTAAAACGGCTACCTTTACCATATTCCGACTTCAATTGTATCTCACCGCCGAAACGCTGCGCTATCACTTGGCAAATCGCCAGTCCGAGTCCGGTGCCTTGCGCAAACTCATCCAATTTGCAAAAACGATCAAAGACTTGCTTCTGTTTCTCCTCAGGGATGCCGATACCAGTGTCTTCTACATAGATATGAAGGCAGTCGCCTTTCGTACAGAAATAGTATCCAACTTCTATATAGCCCGAAGTCGTGAACTTGATGGCATTATTGATAAAATTAGACAATACTTGTTTCAGCCGATAAGGATCTACCGCCACAACCACCGGGATCTCGGGGACACGCATGCGTAGCTCTACCCCCTCGGGCATCATCAATTGGAAAGTACAATAGATTTCATTGATCAAGACATTCAAATCATGGCGATCGAAAACAAAACTCATCTTTCCGGATTCCATACGGGAAAGATCTAAAATATCATTGATCAGTTTCAATAGTAAGTCGGAGTTCGTATTAATCAACTTCACGAACTGCTCACGCTCTTCCGGCTCCAAGACCTCTTCCGAGTTCATTAAATTCGAGAAACCGACAATCGCATTCAGCGGCGTACGGATCTCATGGCTCATATTCGCCAAGAAAGCCGACTTCATCCGATCCGACTCCTCGGCTTTTTCCCTCGCAGAGATCAATACCTCCTCCGTATCCTTAATATTTTGGATATTCAAACATAAGCCATTGATTACATACCCATCATTCGCATCCTCTAAGCTTCCGTAACGAAATTCCCACCATTGGTAACCTTTCCCGTTAAAATCGCAACGATATTGAAGGATATGATGAGAGATCGTACCCGTACAAATGAAATCAATTAAGGATCGCAAACTCTGCCTGTCGTCCGGATGAGTCATCTCGTACAGCTCATCCAAAGGAATTTCCCGGGGAGAAATATTCACATAACTAAAGAACTCATTGTCAAATCGGAAAGTTCCAGACTGTAATTTCCAAGCGAATATATTACCCCCTTCCAACGCTAAAGAAAGATGCTCTTTCTCCTGCTTTAAATTAGCGAGCACCTCTTTCCTTCGTCTTGCTTCCCGCCAATAGAGATAAAACAAATAACCGATCAATGCCAACAATAAGATCACACCCAAGGAAGAGGCGATAAAAACCTCTATCTTATACCGTTCGGAAATAGGCATATTTATGACATGAACATTAGTAGGGACCTCTTCCTTTGAAATACCTAAACGTTGCATCTCTACCCAATCATACAGATACTCTTTGGGACTCTCTACGATCGGAACGGAAGAGACAGGCGTACCGGAAAGAATTTTAGCCGCCAACCTAGCCTGTTCCGCCGCTTGTATGCGGTTCGAGCAAAAATAGCCTCCCAGAACTTCCACGTTTATATTAAAGATTTCCCGCACTGCCGTAAATGAAGGAGTCACGAACATCTTAGACAAGCCTGCGGATGTATAGTCATAACGGATATTGAAAAATACGCAATAAGGATAGGTACCATTAATATTACTCAATAAAAACTCCCCATTGGCTTTACGAAAAGGCATGAAATGGATTATATTTTTCGAAGGACGTATCGCCTTCATTCTCATCTCGGTTCTAAACATCATGGAATCCACCTTAAAGTCCGGATCATTTAATTGGAAAGCCAATTGATTATAATCCAACACATACCGGCTCGTATCGACCGCTTTTATCAACTCCCGGAAAGCCAACTGCCCTAAGGAGGTCTTATCATAATTGATATAAATGCGAGACTTTCCCATTTGCCGATCGATCAAACGAAGGTTCTCCTCATAATCAATCTTATCCCAGCTACCTGTTACATTCGGATATTCTTCCAGCAAATCCCAATTAGGGAAATTGACGCCAGAGAAAACAACCGGAACTTTCTTTACAAAAGGATGGCCGCATTTCATCAACGTATAGGTAGCCTGATCATCATTCACCAATATGATGTCGGGCTTCCAAAGACGGATCGTATCGATAAAGTTATACATCCGTTCCTCTTCCTCCTCAGCCATATAACACTCGCAGTCGAGATAAAACGTACGGATGTCCGCATTCACCCGATTTTTTCCCAGCTCTTTCCGGATATCTGAGTTTAATTCCAGATAGTTCTTATCATCCCACCGAAAAGATTGGATCACAAGCACACGGCTCCGCTTCGCCTCAGGTTTACACCCCAACGCTAATAAAAGCAGAAAAAAAACACCCCCGACATTATTTAAGAATCTCATGTCCAAACTTTAAACAGTAAATGTGACAAAAGTACGACTATTTTCATTATTCACATTCATTAGCTGTATCTTTCTTTTCCCTCTTCCGTTCTAAAATGAATAAATATATAGGGATTGTCAAGGAAAAGCCGTATATTTGTCCATTGGTTGAAAACCTTGTAAACTGTATATTAACAAGATTAATTCTATTAGTAAATGGGAAGAGTATTAGTTATTGGTGCAGGGGGCGTAAGTACCGTTGCTGTTAAGAAAATAGCGATGAATGCGGATGTCTTCACGGATATCATGGTAGCTAGCCGTACGAAAAGTAAATGCGACAAGATCGCCGCCGATATCAAGAACGTGAAAGTGCAAACCGCACAGGTAGACGCAGACAACGTGCAAGAGCTTGTTGCCTTGTTTAACGCCTTCAAACCGGATTTGGTGGTAAATCTGGCCTTACCTTATCAAGATTTGCATATCATGGATGCTTGTCTGGAATACGGTGTTAGCTATTTAGATACGGCCAACTACGAACCGCTTGATGAAGCCAAATATCAATACAGCTGGCAATGGGCCTATAAAGATCGTTTCGAGAAAGCCGGTCTTACCGCTATCTTGGGATGTGGTTTCGATCCGGGGGTTACCGGCGTATATACAGCCTATGCGGCAAAGCATCATTTCGACGAGATACACTATCTGGATATCGTAGACTGCAACGCAGGAGATCACCATAAGGCATTCGCTACCAATTTCAATCCGGAAATCAATATCCGTGAGATTACTCAACGTGGCAAATATTTCGAGGATGGGGAATGGAAGGAGACCGATCCGTTAAGCGTACATAAAGCCTTGAATTATCCGAATGTAGGACCGAAAGAATCGTATTTGATGTATCACGAGGAATTGGAAAGTTTGACCAAAAACTTCCCGACCCTCAAACGGGCTCGTTTCTGGATGACTTTCGGACAGGAATACTTGACTCATCTACGTGTCATCCAAAATATCGGTATGGCTCGTATCGACCCGATCCTTTACAACGGGCAGGAAATCGTTCCGATCCAATTCTTAAAAGCCGTACTGCCGAACCCGGGTGATCTGGGAGAGAATTATACTGGCGAGACTTCCATCGGTTGCCGCATCCGTGGTATCAAGGACGGTAAGGAATTAACTTATTACGTATACAACAACTGTAGCCACCATGCCGCTTATCTAGAGACAGGAGCGCAAGGTGTTAGTTATACCACCGGTGTTCCCGCCATGATCGGCGCCAAATTATTTATGCAAGGCATTTGGAAGAAACCGGGTGTATGGAATGTGGAGGAATTCAATCCGGACCCATTCATGAAAGAGCTAAATGAGCAAGGTTTGCCTTGGCATGAATTGTTTAACATTGACTTAGAATTGTAATATGGCAATACAAATAGGCGATAAGGTTCCCGAGTTTTTGGGAACCGATCAAGACGGTAAAGAGGTAAAGATGAGTGACTATAAAGGGAAAAAAGTAGCGCTCTATTTTTATCCGAAAGATAATACGAGCGGTTGCACGGCGGAAGCATGCAGCTTACGTGACGGCTATCAAGCCTTACAAGCGAAAGGCTTCGAGATCATCGGAGTAAGCAAAGATAGCGCCAAATCGCATCAAGGCTTTATACAAAAGCAAAACTTACCTTTCCGTTTAATAGCGGACACAGACACGGCCTTACAAGAACAGTTTGGTGTGTGGGCTGAGAAAAAAATGTACGGACGTTCATACATGGGGACTCTCCGGACCACCTTTATCATTAACGAGGAAGGTATTGTTACCAATATCATCGGGCCGAAAGAGGTGAAGACAAAAGACCATGCAAATCAAATCCTTAATTTATAAAGGACACATATGGCAAAAGAAGAAAATTTGTTCGAAGAAAAAGCGAAAGAAGAAGGTGGTAAACCAGCCGCTAACACGGATAAGCTAAAAGCTTTACGTGCGGCAATGGATAAAATCGAGAAGAACTACGGAAAAGGTTCGATCATGAAACTGGGCGATGAAAGCATCGAGGATATCGAGGTGATACCGACAGGCTCTATCGCTTTAAACGCAGCGCTGGGCGTAGGTGGATATCCGAAAGGACGTATCGTCGAGATCTATGGTCCGGAATCTTCTGGTAAGACAACGATAGCGATCCATGCGATCGCCGAGGCGCAGAAAAAAGGAGGTATCGCCGCATTTATCGATGCGGAGCATGCTTTTGACCGTTTCTATGCCGAGAAGCTAGGCGTTGATGTAGAGAACCTATGGATCTCCCAGCCGGATAACGGTGAGCAGGCCTTGGAAATAGCCGAGCAATTGATCCGTTCATCCGCCGTAGATATCATTGTTATCGACTCCGTAGCCGCATTGACTCCTAAAGCCGAGATTGAGGGCGATATGGGAGACAGCAAGATGGGTCTGCAAGCTCGTCTAATGTCGCAAGCCCTTCGTAAGTTGACGGCCGCGATCAATAAGACGAATACGACCTGTATCTTCATCAACCAATTGCGTGATAAGATCGGTGTAATGTTCGGAAACCCAGAAACAACGACTGGTGGTAATGCGTTGAAGTTCTACGCTTCAGTCCGTTTGGATATCCGTAGCATCGGGAAGCTAAAAGATGGTGACGAGATCAAGGGAAACCAAGTGCGTGTGAAAGTTATAAAAAACAAGGTGGCTCCTCCATTCCGCAAGGCAGAGTTCGATATCATGTTCGGTCAAGGTATCTCCCGTTCCGGAGAGATCATCGATCTTGGTTCTGAACTGAATATCATCAAGAAGAGCGGTTCATGGTACAGCTACAACGATACCAAATTGGGACAGGGTCGTGATGCGGCAAAACAATGTGTCGAGGACAATCCCGAATTGGCAGACGAATTATCCGAATTAATATTTGAGGCATTAAAAGCCAACAAGTAATTTGCGGGGGCGGGCAAACCCCGCCCCTATACGAAATTGTAATGAGTAATAAAGACAAATATCGTTTACTTTGCAATACTGAAAAAAATATACCGATCTTCTCACATGACTGGTGGTTGGATACGGTTTGCGGAGAAAAAAAATGGGATGTCTTGCTTATAGAACAAAAGGGAAGGATACAGGCAACCCTCCCCCTTTACGTCCCCCATTCCGATATTGTCTCAATGCCTTCTTACACCCAAACGATGGGCCCTTGGTTCGCCGCAAGTTCCTCCGACACGAAATATACGACCGAGTTAGGACGACGTCAAGAACTATGCAAACAATTCACGGAAGAACTAAAACGCTATCCGCACTTCCTGCAAAATTTCAATTATGACATTACGGATTGGCTTCCGTTTTATTGGGCGGGATATAACCAAACGACACGTTATACCTATTTATTAAAAAATATCCGGGATCATCAAGCGGTATGGGAGAATATGAGCCCCAATATCCGGCGAAATATTACGAAAGCGCAGAATAAATACCATATATCCGTAAAAAAAGGGATTCCTTTGAATGAGTTCCTAGCTGTACAAACCCAAACATTTGACCGCCAGCATGTACGAATCAAGGAAGACACGAATGTACTGAAAGACTTGATCGCCACTTGCCGGCAAAGAGGACAAGGTGATTTATGGGGAGGTTATGACGAGCAAGGCCATTTACATGCGGCCGCTTTCATCGTATGGCAAGATCGATCGGCTTACTATCTCGCAGGAGGAGGAAATCCGGCCTATAGAGGTTCCGGAGCGCAAAGCTACGTCCTGTGGGAATGTCTTCATTTCGTTTCTCAATTTACGACGGTATTTGATTTCGAAGGGTCTATGCTACCCGGAGTAGAACGTTTCTTCCGCGAGTTCGGAGCTATCCAAACCCCATTTTTCACAATATCTAGGGGGAAATTGAGTTTATTAGACAGAGCACGCATTAAACTAAGCAAATGGGTATGAAAAATCGCACTTTACATTATATAATACGTTTTCTTGTAGGAGATGATGTCCCTAGCGAACTGGTGGAAACGATCGGGTACACGGCTGATCCCAATAAATTCGACCGATATAACGTCGTTATCATTCCATCCGGCTTCTTTGATGGACAAACATACGGGACTCCCGCTTCCTTACCGGAACTCCCCTTGCAAGAGGTTCAAGGTATCCCCTTGTTATTCGGCTCGCCGAAAGAGGAATGGATAAGAGATACATGGGTGGTTCATGCCGATATCATCGCAAGTACTTATTTTCTCATTTCCAGATACGAGGAGATGGTACGGCGTGGACTTCGGGATGAGCATGGAAGATTTCCCGGTAAAGAGTCCTTGCCCTACCGGGCCGGTTTCCTGCATCGTCCGATCGTGGATGAATATCGCATGCTGCTTCATCGTTGGCTACGCCAATCCCGGTTACGTGTACCCGAGGTAAAAAAGCAAATCCGGAAGATCTACCTCACGCACGACGTAGATTCTCCGACTCTATATCGTTCGTGGAAAGGTTTGATACGGTCTATTAGAGATAGAAGAGGTTTATATAAATCCTTTCAAGGTAAATTCGGTACCCTTGAGAAAGACCCGTTTTATACCTTCCCTTGGTTTTTCCGCCAGAATAGTATCCTTCAGGACTTGATCGGGAAGGAACAATGTCACCCTATCCTATTTATCCGGAACGGGGGGAAAGCCAAGCACGACAAACCTCATTACGATTTGAGGAATAAAGATATTCGTAAATTGATAAAAAGTGCTTTAGAGCATAATGTAACTATTGGTTTGCATAGTAGCTACCAAGCGGGTACGACTCCCAGCCTTATCCGGAAAGAGAAAACCGGTCTGGAAGATCATATCGGTAAAAATGTTCGGTTCAACCGTCATCATTTCTTGGCAATCCGGGAACCGGAAGATATGGACCAAATAGAGGCTGCTGGGGTTACGGACGATTTCACCATGGGGTACGCCGATGTCTCCGGATTCCGGTTAGGGACTTGCTACCCGGTTCGTTGGATCAATCCGATCACCCGCCGGCTATCTCCTCTCCGACTACATCCGCTTATTATAATGGATTGTACCCTAGAGGAGGAGAAATATATGGGACTGGATTTTGATAGGGCTTTAACCTATTGCCGGAATTTAGTGGAACAAGTAAATAATGTAGGAGGTGAATTGGTTTTACTATGGCATAATGACTCCGTACAAGAAGGGTCCGGAAGTTATTTACGTAAATTATACGCCCAGCTATTAAAAGAATTAGCGAAGCAGTGAAAACAATAAAATCCCTGTATTCAAATAAATCAGAAAGAATGATTACTAATTGTAAAAATATTTTAGTCCTCGCCCCTCATACGGATGATGGGGAACTTGGGTTGGGGGGAACTATCTCACGCCTGATAGAAGATGGTAAAAAAGTGACCTATGTGGCTTTCTCCACCGCACAGCAATCGGTTCCCGAGGGTTTTCCGAAAGATATCTTGAAGACAGAGGTCAAGCAAGCGACCCAGACCTTAGGTATAGAACCGGGAAACCTAATCATATACAATTACGAAGTAAGAAAACTGGGATACGCAAGACAAGAGATATTAGAGGAGTTAATACGCCTGAAAAAAGTATCCGATTTTGACCTAGTCTTCATCCCTAGCTTGCACGACATCCACCAAGATCATACGACGATCGCCCAAGAGGGTCTACGAGCGTTCAAAAACACGAATATATTAGGTTATGAGTTAATCTGGAACAACCTGACATTCAATACACAATGTTTTGTAAGGCTGGAAGAGCGCCATATCGACGCAAAGGTAGAATCATTGAAAGCCTATAAATCGCAAGGAGCGAGAGATTATCTATCCAAGGACTTTATCTATTCATTAGCGAGAGCACGGGGTGTCCAAGCGGGATGTACCTATGCAGAAGCGTTTGAAGTCGTTCGTCTATTCTTATAACACTGATTGAATCCATGAATAAACTTCTTATCATATGTGATATGTTCCCACCCGCTTTCGCCCCCAGAATGGGATATCTATGCAAATATTTGACACGCATGGGATGGGAAGTTACCGTAGTGACAGAATACATAGAAGACAATACATTCGAATTCCTTACGGGGTATGCGGACGTGTATTGCGTCCGCTACTACAAAGCATCAGGAAAGATCTCAAAGCATATCGAATGGATGTGGGTCATGTTTCTAGACATCTTGTTTGGTTATAAAGACATGAGAATAATCAACGCATGCATCCCCTTAATAAAGACCAACCAATACAAGGGGATATTGTGTAGCACATACCGCACCTTTCCTTTAACCGCCGCCAAGACGTTAGCGATCCATACCAACCTCCCTTTCGTCGTGGATTTACGAGATATTATCGAGCAATACGCCTCCAACGAATATATATCGCATAAATTCCATACATTTTCATGGTTAGACGCATTCATCACAAAGCGATTTCGCAAACGGTTACTTAGAAAGCGAAATAACGCTTTGGAGGTAGCGGATTGTGTCACGACCGTATCGCCTTGGCATGTGGAGGTACTCAAACAATATAATCCCAACGTAAGACTGATTTATAATGGATTCGATCCCGAGTTGTTCTATCCGCAACAAATCAAGACCTCCCGGTTTATCATTACCTATACCGGACGGTTGTTAAGTTTAGCGATCCGAAATCCGGAGTTATTATTTGCAGCCATCGCCCGTCTTACGGAGGACAAGGTCATTATCCCCGAAACTTTTCGAGTTGTATGGTATACCGATCAAGAGTCCCGCTCCATCATCCGCCAAGAGGCCGAACGACATGGGGTGCAATCTTTCATGGATTACCATGAGTATGTACCGGCATCCGATATTCCCCTCATCTTGAACAAAAGCTCGGTGCTGCTTTCCTTGACGAATAAGTTTGACACGTCTGGTCCAAAAGGCTTCATGACAACTAAGTTCTTTGAATCGCTTGCGGTAGAAAAACCCATCTTATGCGTACAAAGTGACGAGGCTTACCTCGCCGAAGCCATCAAGGAGACCCATTCCGGACTGGCCGCAACCCGGGTAGACGAGGTGTACGATTTCTTGAAACATTACTATGAGGAATGGCAGGAAAAAGGATATACGACCTCGCCCGTCAATCGGGATAAGCTATCGAATTATTCCCGGAAAGAACAAGCTAGCCAATTTGCGCGTATATTTGAGGAGATTTAAGCAGATGGATAAATACCTCAACATAGTATCGTTCAATATACCTTATCCCGCCAATTACGGAGGGGTTATTGATGTGTATTATAAACTGGAAGCCTTGCGTGCTTGCGGCGTGAAACTCATATTACATTGTTTCGAATATGAACGTCCGCACGCACCGGAATTAGAAAGCATTTGCGACAAGGTTTTCTATTATAAACGCCGTACCGGGGTAATCGCTAATTTAACATGGCTCCCTTACAATGTATATAGCCGTAAAGATCATCGCTTGATCGAGAATCTTTTACAAAATGATTACCCGATCTTATTTGAGGGCCTCCACTCCTGTTATTATATGGACGATCCCCGTTTAAGAAACCGGATGAAGATATTCCGGGAGTGCAATATCGAGCACGATTATTATCGCCACTTGGCAAAGTCTGGCAAAGGATTGGTTCGCAATGCCTTTTTCAAGATCGAGGCCATGCGCTTCCAAGCCTATCAGAAAGTAGCACGGTACGCAAATCTGATAATCGCCGTATCCACGACAGACGCAGACTATTTACGAAAACAATTTCCCAATCAAAGGATCGAGTTCGTTCCTTGTTTCCACGAGAATAACCGGATTACGGCCGAACCGGGAAAATCCGATTATATTTTATATCATGGTAAGTTATCCGTTATCGAGAATGAACGAGCCGTGTTATTTCTCACCAAGCATGTTTTCAGCCAATTAAAACATACCTGCATAATAGCGGGCATGAACCCGACCCGTTTGATACGAGAGGCAGCCGCTCCTTACCCACATATAAAAGTAGAAGCAAATCCCAGTAAGGAACGTATGGACGCATTGATCCACAACGCACAAATTCATATGCTAATCACATTTCAAGATACCGGCCTAAAACTAAAGCTTTTGAACAGCTTATTCGCCGGAAGGCATACGATTGTCAATCATCTCATGCTAGCGGGTAGCGGATTAGATCCTTTATGCCATATCGCCGATACGCCGGATGAGATGATACGGGCTTGCGAACAATTAATGGCCCTACCTATAGATAAAGAGGTGATAGATAAACGAAAACAATTATTGTTCCCTGCTTTTTCTAATGAAGATCAGGGGATACGTTTATACAAGATGATATATGATGAAAGAGAATAGAAGTGATTTATTACATACATTAACCGAACGTTTGAAAGCGATCGACTATAATAAATTACCGATCAGCGATTATAATAAGCGATACATCGGCAACTTAAAGCCGGCGTTAAGCTATTTCATGCATATATACGCAGATTGCCTACAAAGAGGACTTCAAGCGATACAAACCCCTATCTCCGATGTCACGCTAATCGATTATGGAGGAGGAACCGGCTTCCTTAGTATTCTGGCGAAATCCATAGGAATAGGACAAGTTATTTATATTGATCTTAACCCATCTTCCGTGGAGACGATCCAGCTATTGAAACAAATAATAGGAATAGGCCCCGATATCATACTCCATGGAGATTCAGATGTTCTTGCGGACTGGTGCGCAAGGAACAAAGTCTACCCCCAACTTTTAATCGCTACGGACCTGATAGAGCATGTCTATGATTTATCTTTGTTCTTCAAGGATTTAATCCATATAAACGATTCCATGTATCTACTATTCACGACAGCCTCTACACCATTCAACCCGTATGTCCAACAACGGTTACATAAGATGATGGTCGGATGCGAAAGTGGATCTTTGGAATCCCCCAACTATTATACATTACGAGAGCAATTCATAACGAAACTTTGCCCGGCTTTCTCCCCAAAAGAAGTAGAGACATGGGCCCGGCAGACTAGAGGCTTGACCTATCCCGATATTCAAAAAGCGATCGAGAAAAAGAGTTTACCAAGCCCGGAAGACCCATACAATACTTGCGACCCGGCTACAGGTAATTGGGCCGAACGAATCCTTCCCATACAGACTTATGAGGACTTATTGGCACCCTACCAGTTCAAGCTTAAAGTAGAGAAAGGATTTTATAACGCAGACCGAAACAACCCAGTTCTTTCCTTGATATGCAAAGGTATCAACGCATTGATCCGCAACAGCGGCTCCTTTGGTTTTCTATTGGCACCATTCATCATTCTCTCCTGCGGCAAGGAGCGAGCAGATGCCATCTAGAACATATTCACGGGTCAAGTCTTCAGCTTTCAAGATCTGGTCGTTCCACTGCAATAAATCAATATCTATCGGCACACGCCCACAGGATTTATCTTCCGGCTTACGTCCGATGCAGCATTCTATATCTTTCAAGACATCCTTTATTCGCACCGGACTCTCCTCGCTATACAAAACAGCCACTCGATTCAAAAATGTAGTTGATAATGGACAATCGATCGGTTCCGTATAAACTGGCTGGGAAAACTGTATAAAAACAAAATGAGCACGCAGCATCTCCGCCGCGCGCTCCATATTTTTCTCTTTATCCCAATTAGAGCCTAAGCACAATAGAACCCGGTTTCGTTTATTCTCCATCTCCGGCTAAAAGCGTTTAGTCATTCTTATGATTATTCAAGAATGTATTGATAAAACCGATCAACTTCACGAAAGAAGCGGAAAATTGTCCGGTATCGCTATTACGGATAGAGATAAATTTCTCCTTACCTTCCGTGGTAAATGAAACCTGATACATGATATCCCCTAAATCCCGGTTCGTCTCCTCCTCAAAGCCATAAGAGTCTTTCATCTTAAAGAAATTACATTTTTGCAGAATCGGTTTTAAAGAAGCAAACTCCTCGTCAGTCAATGTCCCCTCCATAATTTTAGGATCTCGTTTCTTGGCGAAATTATCCATATAATAATTATACTCCTCGATACGGAATGTCTTGTCACTATCAAACAGAACCATTAGTTTGTAGTTATCTACACTTTCCATACTATAACTAAAAGAGAAATCCTTCAATTCTTTTTTACAGCCTGTAAAACAAGCAGACAGAAGAACCAATAAGGTGGCGAACAAAGTAATTCGTAGTTTCATTTGTCTAAAGTTGAAATTTGTGGCACAAACATACATAAAATACTCGAAAAACAACCCATGGAATTAAAAAAATACCTATTAGTTGGTATTGGTGGTACGAAGTTTTCAAGCTACCTTCGCGTAACATTTAATAGGACATGAGATTATCAGAACTTCGCACAGGCGATAAAGGTGTTATAGTAAAGGTAATGGGTCGCGGAGCTTTCCGCAAACGCATTATCGAGATGGGATTTATCAGAGGGAAAGAAGTGATCGTTATACAAAACGCTCCGCTCAAAGACCCTATTCACTATCGTGTAATGGGATATGATGTCTCATTGCGACGCTCGGACGCCGCATTGATCGAAGTCGTTAGCGCGGCGGATTTCGAGAAGGAACAAGCTACCTCGGTACAAGATACGAACAGGAGCGCAGGCTCTTTTATCCTGCCTTCCGGCAATGAATTGCAAGCCATCGCATTACATAAAGGAAAAACAATTAACGTAGCCTTGGTTGGTAATCCGAACTGCGGAAAGACCTCTCTTTTCAATTTCGCGTCCGGAGCACATGAGCATGTGGGTAACTATAGCGGCGTGACCGTAGATGCCAAGGAAGGAACCTTCCAACAGAATGGCTATACATTCCGCATCGTAGATTTACCGGGTACTTACTCCCTATCCGCTTACACGCCGGAAGAATTATACGTGCGTAAGCATTTGAATGAAGAGCAACCAGACGTGGTGATCAATGTTATCGACGCATCCAATCTGGAGCGAAACCTATATTTGACCGCCCAACTGATCGATATGGACGTTCGCATGGTAATCGCCTTAAACATGTATGATGAGCTGGAACGCCATGGTAATAAATTCGATCATGAGTCCTTAGCGAAAATGATCGGGGCACCGATTATCCCGACCGTAAGTAAAACGGGCTTTGGCATAGAGGATTTGTTTAACCGTGTAATCAAGGTATACGAAGAAGAAGATCCTGTCATCCGTCATATCCATATTAATTACGGAGAGTCTTTAGAGAAAGGGATCAGCAACGTTAGGAAGACCTTGAAAAATAGCGTGGATATACCCAAAAGCTTGTCAAAGCGGTATCTATCTATCAAGCTATTAGAGGGAGACCGGGAGATAGAGACATTTATAAAAACGCTGCCCGGTGCCGAAACGATCTTCCAAGAAAGAGACCGTAATACAGCCCTAATAGAAAAGTTATTGCAAGAGGATTGTGAGACCGCATTCACGAACGCACGCTATGGCTTTATTTCCGGAGCGTTGCGTGAGACTTACGAGCAAAATACGATCAAAGAGGCAACGAGCACGCAGATCATCGATCTATTCGTCACGCATAAAGTCTTAGGCTTCCCTATCTTTATCCTATTCATGTGGATCATGTTCGAGGCCACTTTCCGTTTGGGAGGCTATCCGATGGAATGGATAGAGGCATTGGTCGAGGTGATCGGTAATTTCGTGCGCAGCCATATGTCGGAAGGACCTTTGAAGGATCTTCTCGTGGATGGTATCATCGGTGGCGTGGGAGGTGTTATCGTGTTCCTGCCGAATATCTTGATTCTGTATATGTTCATATCGTTCATGGAAGACTCCGGATATATGGCACGTGCGGCTTTTATCATGGATAAGATCATGCATAAGATGGGACTGCATGGAAAGTCGTTCATCCCTTTAGTGATGGGATTCGGTTGTAACGTTCCTGCTATCATGGCCTCCCGTACGATAGAGAGCCATAATAGCCGGATGATAACGATGTTGGTAAATCCGTTGATGAGCTGTAGCGCCCGCCTGCCGGTTTATGTATTGCTGACCGGGGCGTTTTTCCCGAAGAACGCCAGCTTTGTGTTATTAGCTTTATATGTATCCGGAATCTTGCTGGCAGTTATCATGGCCCGTCTTTTCAAACGCTTCCTGTTTAACGAAGAGGATGTTCCTTTCGTAATGGAACTCCCCCCCTATCGGATGCCTACCGGCAAATCCATCATGATCCATATGTGGGAGAAAGCGAAACAATACTTGCACAAGATGGGAGGTATCATCTTGGTCGCTTCTATCATCATCTGGTTCCTTGGGTATTTCCCCAGACATTCGGAGAGCGGAGATCAGTTTGATCGCCAGATAGCGGAGATCGAAAATACGGAGTTGGATTCTCAAGAAAAAACAGATACGATAGAGGAGTTAGAACGCTTGAAGGCAATCGACCACCAACAAAATTCGTATATCGGGCGTATCGGCCAGACGATTCAACCGGTCTTGGCTCCCTTAGGATTCGACTGGAAAATGAGTGTAAGCTTACTTACCGGTATGGCGGCGAAAGAAGTTGTTGTCAGCACGTTAAGCGTATTATACACGGGGAATGCCGATGATGACAGCCAAGCCCTGTCGGAGCGTTTGAAGCAAGACCGTAACGCAGAAGGTAATTTGGTATTCACACCGCTCATAGCGATTAGCTTAATGCTTTTCGTCTTGATTTATTTTCCGTGCATAGCAACTATATCGGCTATTGTCAACGAGTCTGGCTCATGGAAATGGGGTATATTCGTTATCATTTATACTTGTGTCCTAGCATGGATCGTTTCTTTCATTGTTTATCAAACGGGGAATTTCTTTGTGGGTTTATTCAGCTAAGAACTTTCCTATGTTTTATTTAGTTATATATAGGAGGTAAATTTATAGGTATGTGGCAAGATATAGCAGTTTGCGTTATTGGTATCTCGGTTATCGGATATATCGCATATAAGGTTTATCGAATGTTCGCCGCTCCCAAATCCAAAGATCCTTGTTGTGGATGTAGTGGGTGTTCGTTAAAGAAAGAATTGATGAAATAGACAATGGGGTTGTGTCAAGCTGAAGTGCCCCCCGAAAGTTGGACGTTAAATTCTAATTTTATAAATTCTCTTCATAATGAGCTCGGTATTGTACCGGGCTCATTCCATTTAGCTTCATTTTAATTCTTTTCTTATTGTACCAATCAATATATTGCTCAAGTTCCTCTTTGAACTCCTGCATGGATTTAAACTCCCTGGAGTATAAGAGTTCGGATTTCATAATCCCAAAGAAGTTTTCCATGACAGAGTTATCCAAACAATTCCCCTTTCTGGACATACTTTGTATTATCCCGTGTTGGGCCAATGCATTCTGATAGTCTTTATGTTGATACTGCCATCCTTGATCAGAGTGCAACAGGATTTTATTCCCTGCCGGTGCTTTGTCTGTAATAGCAAAAACATCCTTCAACATTTTGTTTATTTGTTCTAAATCTGCTCTGTCAGATACATTATAACTAAGTATTTCTCCATTAAACATATCTATTATAGGCGACAAAAAACTTTTTTGTTGACCAATTGATATTTGTGACACATCTGTGGCAAGTTTACTATAAGGGCAATCTGCCTTAAAATCCCTATTGAGGATATTTGGTGCAATTTTGCCGACAGTTCCTTTATAGGAGCGATACCGCTTTTTGCGTATCAGACACTTGATTCCCAAATCCTGCATCAGTTTCTCTACCGTCTTGTGATTTATAACATATCCATCATTACGTAATTACAAGGTGATGCGGCGATAACCATAGCGTCCTTTGCTTTCCTGAAAGATTTCCTTTATACGTTTCTTTTCCTCTTTATATTTTGAGGTATTGCCAAGTCGTTTAAGGTGGTAATAAAACGTAGAACGAGCCATTCCTTTAATCTCTAACAATAGGTCGAGACCATATTCCGGCCTTAATGAATGGATGACTAGAGACCAGAGTCTTTCGTTTTGGCCCTTTTTTCTTCCATTAAGGCCTTTGCTTTTTTTAGCAAGGCGTTCTCTGCCCGCAGGCGTAAGTTTTCAGCCTGGAGCTTTTCTAATTCCGTTTGAGGTTCTTTCTTTTTTGGTCGTCCCATATTCTTGATTGGTCGCCCTCGCTGCTTATGACGGTACAATTCTTCATATCCTCCAGTTTGTATTGCTGTATCCAACGGCAAATACTGGAATGACTGACGTCATACTTCACGCAAAGCTGCCACAAAGGTAAGCAATCTTCCTCATACTCCTTGATTATTTGCAACTTCAATGCCAAACTTATAACGGTTTTCTTGTAATTTTCTAAACCGTCAATGCCATATTTCTTATATCTTCCAAAAAGAATATATAAATAATAATCGCTGACATGAAAACGAGTCATCAACTCAACCATGCTGGCTCCCTCTTCATGAAGACGGAGGATTTCTTGTTTTTCTGCTAATGTGTGATGTCTTGACATAAATAAACCCCGAAAGTTTTTTGTCCAACTTTCGGGGGGCACTTCAAGCAAAGAATTGCAACACAGCCCCATAACTTATTTCCAACCAAAAGGTCTTTACCGACCTATGCAATGATAAATAAAACCAGCCTCCTCCAATTCTGCCTTATCATAGATATTACGTCCATCCAAGATTAAAGGCGTAGCCATTAATTTCTTAATAACAGACCAAGAAGGCATACGAAATTCTTTCCATTCAGTAACCAACAATAGTGCATCCGCATCTATCACGGCCTCATATATATCTTTAACATAAAAAATCGCATCTTCAAGCAAACGTCTTTGAGCCTCAGGTATAGCCACCGGATCATAAGCCGAAACCAGACATCCGGCGTCTCTTAACTTTTCGATCAAGACCAATGAAGGAGCCTCTCGCATATCATCTGTCTCCGGCTTAAACGCCAACCCCCATAAAGCGATACGCTTACCTTTGATATCCCCGTTAAAATGCTTCACTAACTTACGAAACAATATTGACTTCTGCTCTTCATTTACAGCCTCTACCGCTTCCAATATACGCATCTGATAACCACTATCGGCAGCGGTCTTCACAAGCGCTTTGACATCTTTCGGGAAACAAGAACCTCCGTATCCACAACCCGCATACAGAAAACGACTACCGATACGAGCATCCGTCCCAATCCCTTTACGCACCATATTTACGTCAGCACCGACAATCTCACACAAATTAGCGATATCATTCATAAAACTGATACGAGTCGCCAACATAGCGTTTGCCGCATATTTAGTCATTTCAGCAGAAGGTACATCCATAAAAATCACCCGGAAATTATTCAGTAAAAACGGACGATATAACTTTGACATCAATTTCTCGGCACGCTTGGATTCCACTCCTACAACTACACGGTCCGGACTCATAAAATCCTTTACCGCAGCCCCTTCCTTCAAGAACTCTGGGTTAGAAGCAATATCGAACTCTATATTTACATTCCGCTTAGCTTGCTCATCCTTAATAGCTCGCTTTACCTTCTGGGCAGTACCTACTGGAACCGTACTTTTAGTAACAACCAAGATATATTTATTCATGTATCTTCCCACGGTCCGAGCAACCTCCAACACATATTTCAAATCCGCGCTTCCATCCTCATCTGGAGGCGTCCCCACCGCGGAAAACAAGACTTCCACCTCATCCAGACATTCTTTTAACTCGGTAGTAAAATGCAAACGCCCCGCCTGCATATTACGAGCCACCAATTCATCCAAACCCGGCTCATAAATGGGAACGATGCCTTTCTTCAGATTATCGATCTTATTTTTATCCACATCTACACAAAACACCTCTGTACCCATTTCCGCAAAACACGTACCTGTTACCAAGCCTACATAGCCTGTTCCAACTATTGCTATTTTCATAATTCCCTTTGTTTCTCAAAATATCTTAAAAACGTATGCAAATGTACAATAATTCATAGAAATCCGCTATCATAAATATACAAATTGAAAAAAATCATATGTTCGTCTGTTTTTAAAGAAATAACTGTTAACTTTGTATTCGGTTTCCCTTTAATAGAGGGAAATCTTACATTGTTAAACAAACGGAGAAATCAACAATAATAGATTCACCCGTCCGTTATTATTGCAGGTACAGTTTGACAGTAAAGAAAAATAAGGAAGAGAGCATGACTAAAGTTTGTTTCTTGGTATCATCATTATGCAACGAAGGCCCGGTTAATGTTATGTATAACATTATCCAATATATGGACTTCTCCAAGTTCAAGGTATCTATCATTACTTTCATACCAGAGAAAAAAACTACCCGAATTAAGGATTTCCAGAAGTATCCGCTTTCGATTCATCAATTGGCACCAGAAACGCCTCTTAATCCATTCGCTTTATTCACGGCACTAAAACAAGAGGTAAAATTGATCAATCCGGATATGCTTCATGCGCATTGTCCGCGTTCATTATATTTAATGTGCTTTTTACCTCGAAAGTATAAACGAATCTATACGATTCATATCTATCCGGGACTGCAGCAGCAGATATTATATGGAAAATTTAAAGGAGATATCGTCAATCAACTGAACCATTTCTTCACCCGAAAAGTAGATCTCCCCATAGGTTGCTCTGAAAGTGTAGGAAAACTCTATAAAGAAAATAAAGGTTGGGACATCTCTTGCATACCCAATGGATCTTCGTTACCCATCTGGAATTGCGATCCGATTTATCGGCAAAAGCTAAGAAAAGATTTAGGACTAAAAGACGATATCCGATATTTTATTTTTATCGGGCGCTTCTCAGGAGAGAAGAATCCTGAACTATTAATACGTGCCTTTAAACAAATAGGGGCCAAGCAAGTGGGATTGATCATGCTCGGTGAGGGACCCTTATGGGAAGATTTAAAAAAAGAAGGTGATGACCGGATTCTTTTACCCGGTTTTAAAACGAATGTTTATGATTACTTAATCGCTTCCGATTATTATATTTCAGCCTCAGATGTCGAAGGATTGGCAAACACGCTGTTGGAGAGTATGACAGTAGGATTACCTATGTTACTTTCTGATATACCTTCACACCAAGAGGTGCTATCGAAGATGAGCGTCACGACAGGATATATTTTCAACAATAAAGACAGTAATAGTTTATTCGACAAAATAGAAAAAGTGCTCCTGTTAGATCGTACAGAAGTCGCACGAGAAGTACAAGACATATTCCAAAAGCATTATACAGCGAAGAAAATGTCTTTGTCTTATCAAAACGCATATACTAGTTTATGACACCTTATGTATCTATTATAACCATAACAAGGAATCATTTCAAATATATCATGGAGATACTAAATTCGTTGTTCACGACAGGAAGGCCATCAGTCCCGCTCGAAGTCATCATCGTAGATAATTGCTCATCTGATGGTACGATTTACTTTTTAAAGAAGAATCGGTTTAAGGTAATAACCCGACCAACAAACTTAATAATGTTATAATAGGTGAAAAATACAATCTATCATCAACAAATAGAACATAAATTGCATCTATAAAATTAAAAACATAATAGGACAAAATGATAATGAAACCAGAAATATCGATTATAACAGTTGGCATGAATCACCTTTCATACGTGAAAGAGATGCTTGCGTCTTTGTATTCAGTAGGAAGTCCATCCGTTTCATTCGAGGTTATTTTTGTTGATAATTGTTCTACTGACGGAACCGCCGATTATATCCGGAACAATTATCCTACCATAAAACTCATTGAGAATCAAAAGAAATATGGTTTTGCCCGAAATAATAATATTGGAGCAAAACATGCTATAGGGAATTATATACTTATATTAAACCCAGACATCATATTAACGCAAGGAGCAATCGACAAATTATACAACTATGCGATAAAACATCCTTCATGTGGAATTGTCGCACCCAAGTTACAAAACCGGGACTGCTCATTGCAATATTCTGCACGTAGATTTCCTTCAATTAAGATTTTGCTAAATCGGGCTCTTACCAAAGGAAATGATAAGTCCGGCAATAAAAATGTTCAAACCTATTTACTGAAGAACCTTCCTATGGACACTCCTACAGAGGTCGATTGGTGTATGGGAGCAGCGTTTTTGATCTCTCACACATTCTACAATGAACTAAAAGGATTTGACGAGAAATTCTTCTTGTATGTAGAAGATATGGATATTTGCTATCGTTGTTGGAAAAAGAATAAGAAGGTAGTCTATTACCCTTTATCCAAAATGACGCATGTTCACCAAAGAAGTAGTCAGCGTCTTAATAAGAAAACGTTAATTCATTTGAAAAGTTTCTTTTATTTCTTTAGGAAAAACAGATTTAAGATCAAATCTGAGGCTCAGCACCTCACAAGTGCACCTCAAAGAGAAAAAGAAACATTTCAGTTACAACCAAAGGTCGTTCCTAGCAAATAAAAAAGATGATACAAGAATTCATAAACAAGCAATTTTATAACTTATTTATTTTCACGTTCATATTTGGATTGGTCCTTTATGGAACGATCGGATTTGATAGTATAGATGAGATATGTGCTTGCATCTTGCTTATCTTATTTATTTTCGCAACATTCAAGACGCCGGATTGGGCTATAAATAAGTCATTTCTAGCGGTAAGCTCTGTTTTCATATTTTATACGATTTATTCGTTTTATATACATAGTAACTCTGCGAAAGGAATCATCTCAGACATGATTATCCAATTTAAACCCTATTTAGCTTTTTTCGCAGTTTATTATCTCTGTCCTGTATTTAGTTCGAAACAGAAAGATTTGATAAAGAAAATCATTCTTATTATATCCTTTTTCATGTTTCTTATAGGATGTGCGTCTCTAGTCTATCCACTCGCCTTCAGAGTAACTGTTGGGCATGTCGCTTATTTCGCCGCTATCATAACCGCATCCTCCCTGCTTTATTATTATTGTAGCGAAGGTGCTAAAATTGATAAGATGATCTTTATCCTTATTTTAGCGATTGGATTATTCTCGGCTCGTTCAAAGTTCTATGGATTTTTTATCATATCTCTGGTCACCGTGATATTCTTCGGGAACATAAGTCGTCTGAAGCTCAATTTCAAGACAATAGCGATAGCCGTATTAAGTCTTGCCGCAATGGTTTTAGCTAGCTGGAAAAAAATGGTCATGTACTTTGGTGTGGGTAAATCCTTGGACAGTGTTCCCGAGGAATTCATGGCCCGTGCCATGCTATACGTCACATCTTTCGAGATTTTCAAGGACTTTTTCCCATTTGGGTCGGGCTTCGCTAGTTTTGCCTCCCACTCCTCTGGCGTTTATTATTCGCCTCTATACGCAAAATACGGTATCGAGAATGTAAAAGGGATCAGTAAAAACAATTATAGTTATATAGCGGACACCTATTATCCCTGTTTAGCTCAATTTGGGATAATAGGCGTATTCTTATATATACTATTTTTCGCCTATATCATACGGAAAGCCTACAAACTATTTCTCTCTACGCAAAAGGAGAAATATTTTATTATACCTTTTCTTATCATCGGGTATCTATTGATTGAGAATATCGCAGATGCCACGTTTACCGGACATCGGGGTTTCTTTATAATGATGTTGTTAGGGCTTGTAATGTCTGAGCAAAAGCACCAATTGTTGGCTAATAAATCAACCTCTCAAAAACAACCCGAATAATACATGGCAAGCAAAACAGTAAACGGTCTTTTTTGGAGTAGCATGGAAAGGATTTCGGTACAGGGAGCTCAATTCGTGTTAAGTCTTTTCATCGCTCGTATCTTGTCGCCTTCCGACTATGGGCTTGTCGCCATGCTTGGTATTTTCATGGCGGTAGCTCAAACGTTCGTTGATAGTGGCTTCTCGAACGCTCTTATCCAGAAACAGGGAAGAACAGATGTAGACTATTCGACGGTATTCTTTTTCAATATATTTATCGGGATAGCCATGTACCTTCTCCTTTTCTCCACCGCTCCATTCATAGCCTCATTCTACAGCCAGCCTCAACTAGAAACCATCATAAAATTCGTAGGATTAAACTTAATCTTGACCTCATTCTGCGCCGTACAACGAGCACAACTGACCATTTCCCTCGATTTCAAAAAGCAAGCTATCATCTCATTCAGCACAGTAGCTATAAGTGGAGGAATAGGTATATGGCTGGCTTATCATGGTTATGGTGTATGGACACTGGTCATCCAAAGTTTACTCACGAATTTATTAGCTTTGATATTACTTTGGGGAAGTACCCGGTGGATTCCTCGCCTATGTTTCTCCAAAGAGTCTTTCAAGGAATTGTTCGGATTCGGATCTAAATTACTTGCCGGAGGATTGCTTCATACGATATATCTGAATCTATACTCATTGGTAATTGGTAAATATTTTTCATCCGCTGATCTGGGAAACTTCAACAGGGCTACTTCTCTTGCCCAATACGTTTCCGTTAATATAACAAGCATCATCACACGGGTCACTTATCCGATAGAATGCCAAATACAGCATGATAACGAGGAACTGCAACGAAAGTTCTTCATATTCATCCGTATGACAGCCTTCATCATATTCCCATTGATGATCGGCTTATGCGTATTGGCTGATCCATTAATTCGTGTTATCTTGACAGATAAGTGGGTACATACCGTACCATATTTACAAATATTAAGTATCGCTTATATGTGGGACCCGATCTCACGCCTGAACTGGGATCTGCTCAACGTAAAACGGAGAAGTGATTATTCCCTGCGATCCGAGATCATAAAAAAGCTCATTGCGGTTACTATCTTAGTCATTACCATTCCATTTGGGATCACCATCATGTGCGCCGGTATCGCTGCTTATGCCTTATGTGACATCTATGTATTGACAAGATTCACTAAAAGACTTTTACCCGATGTTTACCTGCGAAAAGAGCTTAAGGCTTTATGTCCTATACTCTTGTTATCCATATCGATGGGACTAATCATATACATTTGCGTAAGTTTTATCCCTATCTTATTATTTAAACTCATTGTCGGTATAATTATAGGTATCTGCTATTATCTAACTCTATCCTATTTGCTTAAATGGGAAGAGATAGATTTCATTCTCTCGTTGATCCTAAAAAAACATAGACAGTAGAAACACAGTATTAACTTGAATAAAAAACACATCCTATGGATATTGTATGTTGCACAGACAATAATTATGTCATACCCTGTGGTGTATTAGTAACCTCTATTTGTGTGAATAACCCAAAAGAGGAGATTACGGTACATATCTTGACAGAGGGAATATCCCCTGAAAACCAAGAGGTATTGAAAAAGGTCGTAGCCAAATATGGCCAGCAAATCCAGTTCTATACTGTAGATAAAAAGGTTTTCGCCAACTGCCCGATAAGTAGACATATCACGTTAGCGACCTATTTTAGACTTATCATGACGGATATACTTCCCAAAAGCGTTGAGAAGGTCCTTTATCTCGACTGTGATGTTGTCGTCCGCCACTCACTACGCTCATTATGGGATACGGATATAAAAAGCTATGCCGCCGGAGTAATCCCCGACATGTCAATAGATGACATACGTATTTACAACCGGCTCCAATATTCCCCATCTCTTGGCTATTTCAACGCTGGGGTATTGTTGGTCAACCTAAGATATTGGCGAGAAAATAATCTTTCAGAAAGCTTTTTCGAGATAATCAACAAATACCCAGAGAGACTTAGATACCATGATCAAGATGTATTGAATATAGTATTAAAAGAGATCAAGCTAACCCTCCCCTTGAAATACAATGTACAACACGGATATTTTTTCAAGGACCCGTTGATTAGCCGAGCCTATTGGGATGAAAAAGAGCAAGCCATCAATGACCCTGTTATCTTGCATTATAGCGGAAGCAAACCTTGGTTTATTGAGTTTGAGCCTCCTTTCAAAAAAGATTTCGCTTTCTATTTAAACATATCCGGCTTAGATAAAAGCTTTATTAGGCATATCCCCATGAAGGCACGCATTAAGGCAAGATTCCGTTCGTTACTAGAAAAATTGGGGCTTATCGCTCCCAAGGATAGCCTATTCTAACTTACTTTTATCCACGTTTCACGTTTGTGATAATCCTAAAATAAACAGATTCCCGTGAAACGTGGATTATTATGAAGTGAGAATATATGAATAAACTATTATTTTCGTTCACCCGGTATTAAAAAAATATCGGCCCGATTGTTATCCATCAAGCCCCATTAAAGTGAATAACTTACGGTTTGTCGAGCCGTAAACTTATGGCTATACCTAGTGCTAGACTTACGGCCTAAATAATGGGTAACGAATTGCTAAAGCTCTCATCTGAGCAGCACCGAGCTCCACCAACATATAAAATTGGTAGGATCAACAAGCACATTTTACCTCAATACAGGGAACATCCCCCTTCATACGACGAAGGTGAGATTAAATTAGTGAAGCTAGCTTCATCAACAAAGTTAACTAGCTGGAATGCCTAAGTAAGTTAACTTACTTTGCCGATGAAGCCAACTTACTTTATAACTACGGATATCCAAATGACTATGCCTAAATTTACTTCACAGATTTTACTGTTATTTTCTAAGGTACTTCACATCTTAGAGAACCTTCTCCTGAAAAACTTCACAGGGTTGAAAGTTGTTTCCTGAACCGGTTCACAGCGGCAAAAATACCGTTTTTCTTTTTCCATGCAAAACAACCATGAAAAAACCACTGCGGAGGAAGCCTCGCGGCTGGAGGCGCAAAGCCTCCATT
>OKWG01000014.1_pt1 | contig 131788 bp, 145 predicted proteins | sample 1607091 | NCBI WGS metagenome assembly OKWG01 (sample SAMN04414080, study PRJEB24778) | human gut metagenome | material: faecal | host: Homo sapiens
TTACACATCTTTCTGTTTATTTTCTGTTTGCACACGGTATGCGCAGTGATGCGTGTACGACCCGAGACCCGCCCCTTTTTTCTTTTAATATTCAAACCCCGGCATATCCCCGCCCGGCACTCCGCCGGGCGCGGGTCATAATATCAACCGCTGCAATTTCTTTGCAATCGTCACTTTCACCTTGTTGAACCCGGCCAGCCGCTGGATCACCTCGCCGACTTGCTCGTCCGTCAGGCTCTCGTCCGCGAGCTTGGCCTGCCACTCCTTGATATAGCTTTCGATCACCTTCGACTTGTAGAGCGTCACGGCCTTCGGCACCCCTACGGCCAGCATCTCGGCATCGCTTTCGACATGGATGTCCTTGCGCCGCCACAGCTGGCTGGCCACGTAATTGTCGTCCGACGTAAGGATGTCGACCGAGGCATTGCACACCTCCGGGTCGGGATGGTTCAGGAAAAAGTGCGCCGGGACTTCCACCCCCGTACCGAGAATCTTCCACTGCTCACGGTAAGTAGCCAAAATACTGTTGTATAACGGATTGCGGAACGCGAGCCCGTCGCTGTCCAGCTCCAGGAAGATCACCTCCGCGACGTTGCAGGGCACCATCGTGCGCCCCTCCTTGAATTCGAACGAACAATGGCCGTATTTGAGCAGGTATTTCACCAATTCGCGTTCGAGCGCCTCGCTGCTGCTCCCGGCCTCGACCTGCTTTACGAATTCCACCTCGGGCTGCGGAGGCTCCGCATGCCGCAATGCCGTCTGGCGGCGTACGAACTCGTCGGCCTCGCGGTCGCCGGTCGTCGCCATGCGCTTGCGCGCCACCTCCGAGATCAGGATGTTCTCGTCGATGTCCATGATCCGCGCGCACTCCTTGATGTAGACCGACCGCTGGATCGGATCGGGAATCTGTGCGATCGACTGCACCATGTCGGCGATCAGCGCCGCCTTCCGGATCGGGTCGCCCTGGGCGGCCTCCAACAGCAATTTTGCTTTGAAGGCCAGGAAATCCTGCTCGTTGGCCCGGATATATTCCTGCACCTCGGCCGCAGTGTGCGCCCGGGCGAAGGAGTCGGGATCCTCGGGTTCGGGCAGCAGCACCACGCGCACGTTCATCCCCTCCCGGAGGATCATGTCGATCCCGCGCAGCGAAGCGTGGATACCCGCCGAGTCTCCGTCGTAAATGACCGTGATGTTTTTCGTAAAACGGTTCAGCAGGCGTATCTGCTCGGTCGTGAGCGATGTCCCGGACGACGACACGACGTTCTCGACACCCGCCTGGTGCATCGAAATGACATCGGTATAGCCTTCGACCATGATGGCGAAATCGAGCTGCTGGATCGCCTTCTTGGCGAAATAGAGGCCGTACAGCTCACGTTTCTTGCTGTATATCTCGCTCTCGGGCGAATTCTGGTATTTGGCAACGGCCTTGTCGGTGCGCAGCGTACGGCCGCCGAAAGCGACGACGCGCCCCGAAATGTTATGTACGGGGAAAATCACCCGGTCGCGGAACCGGTCGTAGAGCGAACCGTCGCTCTCGCGTTCGAGCGAAAGGCCGGTAGAGACGAGGAACTCCTTTTTATATCCCGCCGCCAGCGCATCCTTCGACATCCGGTCGCCGCGCGCGGGGCAGAACCCGAGGCCGAACTTCTTGATCGTGGCGTCGGTCATGCCGCGTTTCTGGCGGAAGTAAGCCATGCCCACGCTCAGCCCCTCGGTCTCGTGATGGAGGTAGTTGGCAAAATAATCGGCCGCCCAGCCGTTGAGTGCGAACATCGACTCGCGGTCGTCGTTGCGGCGTACCTCTTCCTCGGACATCTCCTTCTCCTTGACTTCGATGCCATAGCGTTTGGCCACCATCTTCAGGGCTTCGGGATAGGTGATGTTCTCGTGCTCCATCAGGAACGTGACGGCATTGCCGCCTTTGCCGCAGCCGAAGCATTTATATACCCCCTTCGAGGGCGACACGACGAACGACGGGGTTTTCTCGTTGTGGAACGGGCAGCAGGCCTGGTAGTTCACGCCCTTGCGCTTGAGCGTGACGTACTCGCCGATAATATCCACGATATTGGCGGCTGCATAAATGCGGTCTACTGTTTCCCTGTCGATCATGTCTGCAAAGATAGCAATAATTCCCCAACCCTTGGCGGGGTGCAAAAAGATTTTGCCCGGCGGAGAGGGTCAGTACCCGGCATTGCGGATGATGTCCAGTTCGGCACGTATGTTATCGTTCATATCGCGGAACATCATCAGGTAGGCGGGAATCGAGCCGCGGGTTATGAGCCCCGCGCAAAGCGTGTCCTCCATCAGGCGGCGGAAGCGGTATTCCAGCCTTTCGTGCGGCGAAGTTCCCCGGTAGCTCCAGTCGAGCCTGCCGCTCTCGTACAGGTGCTGTTTCGCCCCTATGACATTGGCTACCATCTTGTCCTGCTGCCGCCAGAAGGTCGTGATGACATTGCCGATTTTAGTGACCGATTCGACGACTTCGGGTTCATGCACCGCGCTCAGCGCCCCCGAAACTTCGAGTATCTTCATCCCGACGGGCGAATAAACATCCCCGCGCACGGAGAAGAACATGCCCAGGGCATAACGAAGCGTATCTTCGGGGATTTCCGCCAATTCCTTCCTGGCGTATGCGACGGCACATTTCCGCAGGGCACTCATCCCCGCCGTATAATCATCGAGCAGCCCCTCCGAAATTTTGAGATGCCGCTCCACGTCGATCTTGAACAGTCCGACGATCTCCCGGGCATCCTGCCGTTTCTGGTAGTTCGTAATAAGCCGCTCGCCTCCGAACGTGATGACGATACCCAGGATCACGGCCAGAAAATTGGGCCAGAACGACTTCCAGCCTTCGCTTTTAAATAGCTTCATACGTTACAGACGATTTACCGGCACAAAGATATACAATATTACCGAATTACCGAAGATATGGCGTGGCGGGACAATTTTAACTGTCCCCGGTACGTTTTCGAAACAGACGCACCGTCCCCGGCCAAACCGGGGCGGCATTTCACCATACCGTTTTTTTTACCTACTTTTGCACCATGGATTTCAAGTTGGTATCGGATTACGCCCCGATGGGCGACCAGCCGGAAGCGATCGCACAGCTCGTCGGCTCGATCCGGCACGGCTCCAAACATAACACCCTGCTGGGGGTGACAGGCTCGGGAAAGACCTTCACCGTGGCCAACGTCATCGCGCAGCTGAACCGCCCGACGCTCGTCCTGAGCCACAACAAGACGCTCGCGGCGCAGCTTTACGGCGAGTTCCGCAATTTCTTCCCGGAGAACGCCGTGGAGTATTTCGTCTCCTACTACGACTATTACCAGCCGGAGGCCTACCTCCCCTCGACGGACACCTTCATCGAAAAAGACCTTTCGATCAACGCCGAGATCGAGAAACTGCGCCTGCGCACCGTAGCCACGCTGCTGTCGGGGCGCCGCGACGTGATCGTCGTATCGAGCGTATCGTGCCTCTACGGCGCAGGCAACCCGGCGGATTTCCATGCCACGGCCATCAACATCCGGGTCGGGCAGGTCGTCAGTTACAAGCATTTCCTCTACAAGCTGGTCGAAGCGCTCTATACCCGCACCGAACGCGACCTGGAACCGGCGACGTTCCGCGTCAACGGCGACACGGTGGACATCATGGCGGCCTTCGGCGAGTTCGGCAGCCAGTGCTTCCGCGTAATGTTCTACGACAACGAGGTCGAGGCCATCCAGACCATCGACCCCGCGACGGGGCAGCGTATCCACACGCTCGACAACCTGACGCTCTACCCCACGAGCCTCTTCGTAACCACCAAGGAGCGCATCAACTGCGCCGTACAACAGATATACCTGGATCTGGGCAGGCAGATCGAATTCTTCGAGCGTGCCGGACGCACGACGGAGGCGCAGCGCATCAAACAGCGCGTGGAATACGACGTCGAGATGATCAAGGAGCTGGGGTACTGCCCCGGCATCGAAAACTACTCGCGTTATTTCGACGGCCGCGCCGAGGGCACGCGCCCCTTCTGCCTGATCGACTATTTCCCGAAGGATTACATGCTCGTCGTAGACGAAAGCCACGTCACGCTGCCGCAGGTACATGCCATGTACGGCGGCGACCGCGCCCGCAAGGAAAACCTCGTGGAATACGGATTCCGTCTCCCGGCGGCCAAGGACAACCGTCCGGTGACCTTCGCCGAGTTCGAGCAGTTGCAGGGCACGTCGATCTACGTGAGCGCCACGCCCGCCGACTACGAACTGATGAAGAGCGAAGGCGTGATCGTCGAGCAGCTGATCCGCCCCACGGGGCTGGTCGACCCGCCGCTCGAGGTGCGCGTTACGGCCAACCAGATCGACGACCTGCTGGAGGAGATCGACAAGCGCGTGAAAGACGACGACAAGGTGCTCGTGACGACCATCACCAAACGCATGGCCGAGGAACTTTCGAAATACTTCGACCGGGTGGGCGTACGCAACCGTTACATCCACTCGGACGTGGATACGCTGGAACGCATCCAGATTCTGGAAGACCTGCGGGCCGGAATGTTCGACGTGCTGGTGGGCGTGAACCTGCTGCGCGAAGGCCTCGACCTGCCCGAAGTGGCGCTGGTGGCGATCCTCGACGCCGACAAGGAGGGCTTCCTGCGCAACGTGCGGTCGCTGACGCAGATCGCGGGACGTGCCGCACGCCATTCGCAGGGCAACGTGATCCTCTATGCCGACACCTGCACCGACTCCATGCGCTTCGCCATCGAGCAAAGCAACCGCCGGCGCGAGAAACAGGTGCGCTACAACATGGAGCACGGCATGCTGCCGCGCCGGGCGCAGAAAAGCGGCACGGGGCAAAGCACCCTGCTGTCCGCGCGCACCGACGTCCCGGAGATAGCGGCGGCCTACCCGCTCGCCGAAGACCACTACATGGCCGCCGCGGACGTACAGAAGACCTATGTCGCAAGCGAGAACATCGACACGCTGATCGACAAGGCGCGCGAGGACATGGAACGTGCGGCCAAATCGCTCGACTTCCTCGCCGCCGCGAAATTCCGCGACAGGATGTACGAACTGCAGAAACTCAAGGAGGAGAACCGGAAAGGCTGACACGCCCGGCCCCGCGGTTATTCGCGGACGGCGTTGCGGAAGGTGAAATACTTGGCGGCCAGGTAGCTGTACACCATCGTCCCCAGCGAGGCCATCATTTGCGAAGGCGTCGCCCAAAACCCGCACAACTCGACGAAGAATTTCAGGAAGAGATAATTGACCACCACCGAGCCGGCGACGGAGAGGAGGTAGCGGAAAAGCTGCGTCCCCGTGGCAAGCGGCGAACGGCGGAACGCCACATGGCGGTTCAGCCAGAACCCCGTGAAGAAGGTCAGCGGAAAAACGATCAGCATCGCCGCGACATGCGGGGAAACCGCGATGAACCCGAGGTCGAGCAGCTCCTTGTCGAGCACGAAATTATAGAGCAGGAAATAGCATCCCCAGCCGAAAACCACGTTCGCGCCGCCGCAAACGGCATAACGGAACGTCTGGCGCGGCAATAGCGCAGAAACAGGCCGGTGGTAGAACCAGTCGATGAAACGGATTATCAGCTCGGAAAGACGCATCAACGGGCAGTGTAAGTCCACAGCCCGGGGAAACGGTCGCTATAATTACGGATGAACAACGTACATGCCTCCGCATCGGGCGCCTCGAAAGGTGAAACCATGAATTTATTGCCGAAACGGTAGACCCCGCAGCGTACCGATGCATCCCTGGCTTCGGCATCCGCGGCGGCACGGGCCGCATTTTCCGGCGTACTGAAAACCCCCAACACGACATACCGGTGTCCCGAAACGAGCGATGCAGGCTCCGTGGAGACCCGTGGCGCCGACCCGGGACGCTGTCCGGCAGGTTTGGCATCCGCACGGGTTACAGCTGCATCCGCACGGTCACCGGCGCTGTTCGCCGTCCCGGCCGCACCCGCAGCACTGCTCCCGGCAACGTCGGTTTCCGCAGCCTTCGTTCCCGCAACTGCCGTCGCAGTCCCGTTGTCCGTCACACCGGCCGTCGCGGACGAATCGGCGGGAATCCCCGCATCCGCGGCGGGCAAGGTGCGCGCAACTTCGGCGGCCGCACCGGGTTCCGGAATATCGGAAGAATTGATGCGCAGGAATTCGGCGCCGCCGAAACCCGCCGCAATCACGATCGCCGCGATGCCGACCCACAGCGCCCAGTCCAACCGGCGGGCAGGCTTGATCCGCACGGGCTCGTGCCCCTGCGGGTTTAGCAGCCTGTCGAACGCGGGTGCAAGCGTAAAATTCTTGAATTTGAGCACGCCGACGCCCTCTATGGTCAGCACGTCGCCCTCGCGCGTGCGGGAAAGCCAGCGGTCGTAAACATCCTGTGCTCCGGCAGCGTCGCAGTGCAGCGTACGTGCCAGTTCATCGGCAAGCGATACCCCCTGCTGCTGCGAAGAGAAGGATACCACGCGGCAAGGAGGCTGGACAGAGCGTTTGGAAAGCCGCCTGGCACCGCGCCGCTCGACAAAGAGCGACCCTACGCCGGGCAGGAACACCCCGCTGCCGGCGGCAAGCAGGTTGCCGACAAGGCGGTTCACTTCATCGACCATCGGGTAATTGCTCATCGTTTCTTCTTTTTTGGAGTTGCTGCCGGGGCTTTCGGCACCGGGGCGGGGGTAACTTCGGGCTCGGACAGCCCCCGGTAAATCATGTAAATACCCAGCACGATAAACGGAATGCTCAGCCATTGCCCCATATCGAGCACCCATCCCTGTTCGAACGCCTCCTGCTCGGTCTTGATGAACTCGATGAAGAAGCGCGTCAGGAAAATCCCGAGCAGCCCGATGCCGAACAGGATGCCCGGACGGCGCCGCGCGATGTCCTTCGCATAATAGAGCCAGCAAAGGATGCCGAAGGTGATCAGGTAGCAAAGCGCCTCGTAAATCTGGGTCGGGTGTACCGCCGCGGGGGCGAATTCGTTCACCCACTTGGCCGAGCGGACGAATTCGAAGCCCCACGGCAGGGTCGTGGCCATGCCGAAGATCTCCGAATTGAACAGGTTGCCCAGCCGGACGACGGCACCGCCGATGCCCACCGCGATCATGATGCGGTCGAGCGACCAGATATAGGGCAGCTTGTTCTTGCGCGAGAACAGCCAGAGGCCGATCAAGAGGCCGATGGCGGCGCCGTGGCTGGCCATGCCACCGTCCCGGAAACCCGTGATGATCGTCCACGGCTTGCTGAGGTATTCCATCGGGTCGTAGAAGAGGCAGTGCCCCAGCCGCGCCCCGATGATCGTCGCCAGCGTACCATATATAAAAATCGACTCGGAGACCTTCGGCGGAAGCCCCTCGCGCTTGCAGAAGTTATCGAAAAACTTGGCGCCGATCAGGATTGCCAGCGCCCACATCAATCCGTAATAGCGGATGTCGAGCGACCCGATGGAGAAGAACACCGGGTCGAAATTCCAAACGATGCTTAACGGTCGTATCATTTATTCAGTTCTTGCAGGTTGACTTTTTTGAGCGTGAACGAGAAGGTGCTCCCCACGCCGGGTTCGCTGCGCACGCTGATGCGTTCGCCGTGCGCTTCGATGATATGCTTCACGATCGCCAGTCCGAGGCCGGTACCGCCCTGCTCGCGCGAACGCCCCTTGTCGGTACGGTAGAATCGCTCGAAGACGCGGGGCAAATCCTCCTTACTGATTCCCAATCCGTTATCCTCCACCTCGACAAGTATTTTGTCGAGCATGTCGCGGAAATGGACGCGCGTCAGACCGCCCTCCTTCCCGTAGCGGATCGAGTTGATGACGAGGTTCACGATGACCTGACCGATGTAATGTTTGTCGGCCAGCACCCAAAACGGCGAGGGAAGGTTGTCGGCGCCCTTGATCGAAATCCGGATGCCTTTTTTGTCGGCCTCCATCTCGGCCTGCTCGGCGATCTCCTTCGTCAGCGCCACGATGTCGAACTTCTCCATTTCGAGGCGGTTCATGTTGCTCTCCAGCTTGGAGATGGTATCCAGGTCGTTGACGATATTGATCAGGCGATCGATGCTCTTCTCGGCCCGCTCGAGGTATTTGCGGTTGATGAGCTCGTCCTCCAGGCCTCCGTCGAGCAGTGTCGAGATATACCCCTGGATATTGAAGATCGGGGTTTTGAGCTCGTGCGCCACGTTGCCCAGGTATTGTTTGCGGAACTGCTCGGTCTCCTTGAGGCGGGCGATCTCCTTGTCGTTCGTATCCGCCCACGCCGTGAGTTCCTCGCCGATATTCTCGACGTGCTTGTCCTTCAGCTCGGAGAAAATCTCGTGCGTATGCACGTCGCGCGAAAGCACGATGGAATAGATCGGTTTGAGCTTGTAAGCCACATACTTGCGGATGATGAACAGCGCCACGAGCGCCACGACGACAAAGACGGCGCCGCAGACGCACAGCGTCACCCACCACACCGCATCGAGCAGCGTCATCGTCCCGGCCACAATGGCCGTTGCGAGGAGCGCGATCCACAGCGATGCGCCCTCTTTTGTTTTGATGTATACCATAAGGCTTACTTCGTATAATTTTGCATGAGACGGGCGATGTACTTGCCCACGATGTCGAATTCGAGGTTCACGACCGAACCCACGCCGATGCGGCAGAAATTCGTATGCTCGAACGTATAGGGAATGATCGCCACGCGGAACGACGACTCCTTCGAGTCGCAGACCGTCAGGCTCACGCCGTTGACCGTCACCGACCCTTTCTCCACGGTACAGAGCCCACCGCCCTGCGGTTCGTAGGCGAACGTATAGTACCAGCTGCCGTCGGCGTCCTCGCGGGCCGTGCATACGGCCGTCTGGTCGACATGCCCCTGGACGATATGCCCGTCGAGCAGCGCATCGGGTTTCATCGAGCGTTCGAGGTTCACCAGATCGCCCACAGCCAGCAGGCCGAGGTTGCTCCTGTCGAGCGTCTCCTTCATCGCCGTGACCGTATACGTATCATCGCGGATGTCCACAACTGTCAAACATACGCCGTTATGTGCTATGCTCTGGTCGATTTTCAACTCGCGGCAAAAGTCCGCGCGCAGCGTAAAATCCTTATTCTGACGGTCGGTACGGATGTCCACGACCTCCGCCATGCGTTCCACGATCCCTGAAAACATATTCTCAACTGTTTATTATCAATTTGCCTTTAACTTTATATACCGAGCTTATATCACTGACATTCAGAATTATGTCATCGTAATTCTCCCGGTCGCCGGCCACCAGGCGGAGTTTGTCCTCCCCGTCGGCGAGCCGAACTATTCGCAAAGTTACAATTTTTCGGCTGACAATCACATATTCTCCCCCGGGAATAATTGCATCCCGGTCGACAGCCTTCAGCAAGACCACCGCCCCCGGCGGCAGGGCGTCCCCCATGGCACGTCCCATGTAACACATGGCAAGGTCGCACTCGCCCGCCTGAGGGATGACCAGGCTGCTCTCGGCCTCGAGGTGGGCGACGTGCGCGATGGCCTGTTCGGCATCCACATTATAAAAAGGTATCTGGGCGCCGCGCAGTTTCTCGTCCGCAAACATCTGCCCTTCTCCCGTCAGCAGCCACAATTTATCCACCTGCGGGAATTTGGAGACGATGCGGTCGGCCACATCGAGCGAAATGCCGTTATTACCGCGTTTAATCTGGTAGAGGTTTTCGCCGCGTGCAAGCCCGATATGACGGGCGAAGTAGTTGGTCGACATGTTCGCCCATTTGATTACGGCTTCGATCCTCTGCCAATTATTCTGCTTTTCTCGCATTTTATTAGTAAAAATTAAAAAAAATTTGCATCTTTGCACTCCCGGTCCCGTAGTTCAATGGATAGAATATAAGATTCCGGTTCTTACGATATGGGTTCGATTCCCGTCGGGACTACAATTTCAAAATAGCAATCATCTGACAATCTGATGGTTGCTATTTTTATTATTCATGTTTTTGGCTTATTTTTGGCGATATAATACAGGTTTTCACTTCATTTTCCCAAACTTCGTGTGCGTCCTCGTGCTTTGAATGCGTCCACTTCATTACGCAAATATAGCACTTTTCGTCCTATTCTTACCGGGATTAGACACTTTTCTTTCTCCCACCGATGCAATGTCGGATAGGACACTCCTAAAATCTCGGACGCCTCTCCACGGGTACAATACTTTATCTTATCACCCATAGCTGCTTTCACGGCACTGAATGTTTTTTCAGCAACGCTATCCCCTGTCTCCTGAATGAGCACATTTGCAAAGGTACGCAAATCTGATGCGCTAATCAATAGCATCGCGTCGGATTGGCGATCCCGCATAACTTGCATGAGCAAACTATCCATATTCTATAAAAATAGTGGCAACTCCTGTTGCCGTCCGTCAATATGATCTCTTTCCTTTGTTTTAAACCTCCGCCACGAAATAGGCGGATTCGGTTCCCTGTATTTACCCCGCGTGGCTCGGCGCCTGTCGCGCTGCGCCCGCAAAAACTGGAGCTTCCTCTTCGCTTGGTTGATCCGATGATTGCATATGCCGTGTATAATTATCATCAGTTCTTCCCGGCTCAGTTCATTTGTCCATACCGTATAGTCGGCGATAGTTGGCCGCCCTTCCGCCCTTCTCCCCATTTGCTTTTATCGAAATAAGTTGCTACCTTTGGAGTGATGTGTCAAAGGTGGGGCTTGAGAGCGCCACAAACATAAAGGGCTCCGGATCAGGGAGCCCTTTACATTGCCGGTTTGATTCCGGTAAAGGCGATCATAACTATTATTGCCAGTATTACGACCAGCCAAACTATTATGGTTGTAGGCCTTTCATTATATTACTTTTCCATAATTTCTTCTCCGTTTTCTCCAGCTCTTCAAGGAGGGCATCGGCGAAGTCGATAGCCTGACGAGCAATCAGTGTTTCAGCTGGTATGTTTGCGCACTCACCTTTAGCCTGCCAGCCATCAGAGACAAGCACAGGAAACGTAGCTGCCATCATCTGCCCGGCATACACCCTCCGCCAGTACTCCCGGTCAACTGTTAAGTTTTCCTTAATAGTTGGATCAACCTTTTCGAGCTTATCCTCGATATGGTTCCCGTACTCTCCCCGCGCCAGCTTCTCGGCGTAGTCGTCGTCGCGCATCATCAGGTCGGAAGCGTCTTTGAAATCTTCAATGATTTCACCTCGTTCTGTCCATGAGGCGCTTTGCTCCCAATCGCCCATATCAATTAAGGCCAATATGGGCTTCCTGCCGCACCCTTTGCAGTCAAATGCGATAATTCGCGCATTCCTCCCGTCCCTCGTGCACACGGCCGCACCTCGCTTGGCGGCCTCTAAGTCAAATTTTCTCATAATTTTTCAGTTTTTCGAGATTTTGCGAGAATCTCGCTATTTCTTGAAATGTTCGACAATCTCTGCGGCCGTGGCTTTACGCCAATCGCACTCTTTTGCAACTGCATCAAATAACCGCTGGGCGTTGCAAAATACCCACCGATATCTGTTGCTCTTGTTGATAAAGAGTTGCATATAATCGTTCTCGTCGTTCATCGCCGCCAGTGCCTTGAATAGGGCGATGTTAGTGCCGCAGTCGTAACTCGGATAGCAACTCTCGGCAATTTCGGCCTTGAACTGGTCGATGGAATATCGGGTTTCCTCGTCGTAGTCGCAGATCCCGTGCACCTCGTAAGCGATTTTAAGCCGATCAATCCCACAGCAATGCAGGGTGTTACAGCCTCCAAACAAGCAGCAGGAGCATACATAATACCCGATTCCTTCCAACCATTCAGTCAGCTCCTTTCGCTTTTCCGCATCCTCGACACGGACAAAGCATGGGGTTGTGAATTTCATGGCTCCTTTATAAACGATATACCTACAACACAGCCTTCGGCATTACCCTCATTCGCAGCCTCGACAACCGCATTCGGCATATTAGGCACATCAACTACATAAGTTTCACGTACTGTCTCTATATCACCAGTAAATTCATACAGACACTTAGGTTTACACGGTCTGCATATTGTAATTGCTAATTTCATACTATTTCACCAATTCAAAAAGTGTTTTATCCTTCGCTATCGTCCCAATTTTCACCCGTTCCGCCTCTTCTTTGGTGTCGAACTTTAGCACCATTCCTTCGCGTATTGGGCACCCATTATCCCGCCATAGTACATAAACCATAAGACACCACTTGCCATCCCAAAACGTGGGCGGCCCGTATACCTCAGCCACGTAAGCATATATTTTACTGGTGACTATTTGACAGATCAAATCGCTCATTTCACCAATTCGAATTCGTAAGCCACCACCCACGGGTTCCGATCCCATGTTCCACGGCCGGAAACTTTGTCGATAAGCGCGGCGAAGGCTTCTCTGGGTGATTTATAATCACAGATCAGGAATTGTTTTGTGTCTATAAAATAGTATGGGTATTCTAATGCTTGCGAACCTGCATACACTCCTTCCTTTATGCAGTCCTCGTCCGAAATATCCCGCAACCGCTCGCAGCGGATTCCGATGATGCGGATTTGGTGGGGCATTAGGTCAGCACGGACGAACATTTTGTTAGTACTTCCGGGCACAAACGCCAAATCCGTAAATTCCCGCACCACATCGTTGTAGCATTGCGCCACGGCCACGACCTCGCCGACCTTGTAGCGCAATTTCACGATGATATTCTCCCCATTGGCAACTGCATATATCTTCCCATCTTTGTCGGGGAGGACGCGCCCCATAACCATGTTGACCGGAAAGTCGATCCCAGCCATAATTTGCGTCGCCCTGGTCTTGCGTCCCTCGATAACCGCGTTTGTATGATGGTATCGGTCGTTAAACATTATCTTCTGCATGGTTATTCAGTTTTAAGTAATTCCGGGTTGTCATGAATATTACCTATTTTCGTAAATGAACAACACCAAATTTCCTCAGGTTCATTGTTCGCATCTACAAAACAGAACATCCGATCTCGATAGGCAATTACGCTACGCATATTGGTTTTCATGAGATTTTCCCATTCTACTATATCTCCCTCCCAAACTTCCTTGCCGTTCTTGTCTTTAAGCCCCGTGCACTGGCTCACGGTGGCGGAATCGACCTCTACGCCTCCATAGTTGCAGAAAATATGCGGTTCGCCTCCGTCTATGAAAATAATACCTCCATAAACCTACTCCCCGTTATCATAGCGCTTGCCTCTGAATTTAATTTCTCGCATAACTATTCTTGTTTGAGGTTGTTAATTCTGTTGATCTCGGTTTTCAGGAGTGCTTCCGCATCACGAATACCACTCTGCAGTTCCTCCAGACTGGCTATTTGCTCTTCGTCTATCCGCGGGCATCCCCGCAGCCAGCTGTCGTAATTCGGGGTTTCCAATTTGCCGTCACAAATCCCTCCGACACGCATACAGTAGTCGTAGTACCTGATGTATTCCTCCTCCGGAGCGTCACGGTCGATGTCCGTCAGCATATCGGACATACTCACGAATAGCTCGCCGACCTCTGCAATTCCCCCGGGGTCGTCGCCTGCCCACGCATCCGGATCATAATCGTAGCCGTGCTTTTCGCAGAGAGCGGCCAGATAGGCGTTGCAGGCCGCGTTGTAATTCAGTCTCAGCTCTTCGCATGACATTCCATTTGCCGTGAATGTCTTACTTTCCCTTTCTGTGGTCACCTCAAGTCCTGTTTTCATGGGATTCTATTTCTTTTTTGAGTTCCTCAATTGATTTTCTGAGCCGTTCGTGTATTTCCACGGCGCGATACCCAAGCCAAACAGTGACGATTCCGAGAATTGAAAGCAACGCCCACGCTATAATTTCATTCTTCATTTCTTTTTGCTTTCTTTGAGTTTCACCGCAAGCCGGGTGCATTCTTGGATGAATTCCTCAAAATCGTCAAGTGATAGCCATGCATCAGAATCGCCCATCTCCAGCCTAATAGTCTTTTTATGGATAATTTCTACTGATATTTTGTTATCATCAAAACTATCTTTGAATGTCACTTTTGTTTTCATTTTCTCTTCTGTTTTAGCTCCGCAACGCGACGGAGGATATATGCCCTAATCCAGCGCTTGTAATGCCGACAATATATTTTAAAATCATCTGTTACCCATAAGGATTCCGTTTCGGCTTCTTCCCTCAGTCGGCGCAGTAGTTTGGTTTTCATTTCACTTTCAGCTTTAAACCTTCAACCTTCCAAAAATCCTCTTCCGTTTCAATAAGATTGTACCGAGTAGTTTTTTTCACGCACGCTCCAAAATTACGGAGCAGGTGTGTAATCCGAATGCAGTAAATCGAGCAGTTGCCGTTCTTGCGCACATAAACATCAAACCACTCAGGACTTGATTCACAGATCGTTTTAACATACAAGTTGCCGAATTCGTCATGCGCAACGATTATTTTGCGATTCGCCCTTATGTTCATTTCATCAATAGCCCGAACACTAAAAAACAAATACCCGTCGGAGTTTAACGTGGCGAAACAGTTTCCCCGTTTAGGCGGTTTAATTATTCGCAGCTTCATACGGATTCCGTTTTAAGTCGTGAACGCTGACGGCCAGTCCGGCGTCGATCAGACCGCGATAGTCGAAGTGAAGGCGGTGGAGAAGGTCATACATTTCATGCTGGTTGCATATATCATATCCCGAATAGTCGTGTCGATACGAGAGGCTGTGTAAAAACGACTTTTCTACTTCCAACCAGCGGAAATACTCCATTGCTTTGGAGGAAAACGCACAACGGCCGTCTGAGTGTAGTTCCCATTGGTACACCTCCGGGGCGCCCAACAAATTCGCCAATTCCACAATCGGTATAAACGGCTTCCCGTCGTTGTAACCACGCTCGGTGATCTCCACGTACAGATCGGACATCGGCCGAAGGATCGGCGATGCCATAACTAACTCTTCCGAATACTTCTCACCGGAAATCATTTCAACTTTTTCTTCCCCATTCCAGTCGCAACACGCTGCACTCTGCCACTCCCATACGGTGGTCATTCCGTACTTTCTGTCTAATAATTTAAGCCCATACGGCAAATACCCCGCAATGTCGGTCAGTGTAAGTTCTCGTTTCATTGGTTATTTATGTCAATTATAATCATTTTAGGTCGTTCTTTTTTGACAATTCCAAGCTCCTCAATATCGGAAGCAATATCACCCCAGCCATCAATGAACGCACGTATTTTTATGTCGTAATTCTCGCAGTCGTTCTCGACCGCCCAGTCGTACAGTTCTTTCGGTGTCATTGTTTTATTTTTTCGGCAAATTGCTATATCCGTTGCTGAACATCCAAATTCCCGCAACAGTAAAAATAACGTGCAGCGCAAACCTCCACCAATCCGCCACCGAGTAGTCGTGTTGCGCTAAGTTTCCCGCAACAAAGGCGATCACCAGTCCGCCTATTGTGTCAAATGATGCTTTTGTCATGGTTAGTCCTTGTATTTAATTTCCACGCTGTCGATCTGCTCCCGCGTGAGAGCGATTCGGTGCTCATTCTGAAAGGCCGATATCCTTTTACATACCCTCTTAGATTCGGCCGAGGACAGCATATCGTGATAGTATAGATAACTTTGGCAAAACAAGAGGGTCGCCAATTCCTTGCGCCTTTCGGCCGCTGTTTTCTCTTTTCCCACAGCGCTTCTTTCGTCAATCGTCGTTCTCATTCTCGGTCAGTTTTTGGATGAAATTCTTTCGGTGGTATTCGTAATCCGGTTCAAACTCTCCGTCCTCGCCGTTCTCAAACCACATATCGTCGAATGCGCCAATCGCTCTTTTCCGCATCCGCTCCTCGGCCTCCTGCTCGGCAAGTTCGGCTGTGTGGGTCATTGCCAATCTCAACTGCCTTTCAGCGTGGTCAGCCATATCAACTGTAAGGTTGTTTATGCACCCGTCGATAAATTCCCTTGCTTTTTCGCTTTTCATGGTTGGTAATTTTATAGGTTCAACCCATGTTTAGTAGACACAAGCAGGATGATTGTTTCGACAAGGGCGTTAATAATACTAACGTCGTTAGCGATAAAACGATCGTAGTCGACAACCCACTCGATGCCATTCTCGCCCATATATCGCCTCATGCGAAAATTACCGTCAGATGGGTCTTGCCATGAAATTTTAGGAGGCAATAGCCCCAGCAGATCGGCGACTGTAAAGGCGGGGATATATCCATCGGGAAACTTTTGATGTAGAATAGCTTTTGTTTCAGCATCAGTTTTCCATATCTTGAGATTGTAGGTACTTCTCCCTGTTACAATCCATGCCATGCTCGCCTTCTCCGCGGGCACTCCCAGCTCGATCAGCCGCTTCGACTGCTCGATGCTCGTTACTTGGTCTGTCATAATTTTTGCTGTTTTATTTCGTTTTGTTTGTGACTATGAAAACCGATTCTTTACGAATTGGCAATTACGTTCTTCACGCCGGGAAAGTAATTGCCGTGACAAGCGTATTCCCCAAGGGGATCAACGCCCATACCGACCGGATCACCGGCAAGGTGTCGTACATCCTCGCCGACCGGATCGAACCGATACCCCTGTCCACCGACATGCTCCAGCGGCTCGGCATGCGCCGTAATGCAGTGCGGTGGGTCAAATACGGCGTCGATAACCTTTATGTCGACCGAGCCGTGGATAAGTTCTACATATCCATCGGCAGGCTTGGCGAGCGGGTATGTCAGGTGCGGTACGTTCATCAGCTTCAAAATATACTCTCCGACGGCTGGGACGTGGAACTTATACTGCGGAGGTAACCATCTATTCGCATAATCCGTAATAATTCATGCAGCTGTCCTTGCCTCCCGAAAAGGTGACTATGACTTTCATTTTATCATTCGTTAAAGGTTAACTGAGGGGACTGGCGTGACTGCAAAACTTATCTGCCAAATACTAAAATGGCGGCATCTCTTGAGTGCTCCGAGGTATTTCCCTGCCACTTCGTAAGAGCTTTGAATTGTGCTGCGGATAGTTTAGTACGATTATTCTTAGGAGCAATCATCCGATATTGCAGGCCTTGCTCCTTGCACCAACCCTCCCAAATTGATGCATCTCGACAAACGCTTCCGGCTCCCTTCAGGCGCTCTCGTCCCGTATTGCCAAACCATTTGCGTTGGCGAGCATCTTCGATGAACAGTCGAATACTATCTTTGCCCCGAATGTCGGAGATCATTTTCACGCGCTCCATTGCCTGGGTGATCGTCATGGTACTCACTTCCGCGAGGTATTTTGTGTCCGAATGCCATACCGCGAAGCCTGTATGTACTCCCGTATCAATGCCTATATACGTCATAGTTAGTTCATAGATTAAAAAGCCATCCTATCTCTTTCCACTCCTCGGCGGTCAGCAGCTCGCCCCGGCGTTCCCGCTCGGCGCGCTCCTCCTCCCTCTTTAGCTTCTCGGTTTTGTGGCGGTCGCGTTCGATGCGTGCCAGTCGGTCGGCTCGGTATTCGAGAAACACCTGCAACGCCTCAGTGATGACAAGCGGATCTACCGTTCCGTAGAAATGCCCGTAATGCCCCGCCTTGAAACGCTGGAAAAAGAGCATCAACTCCGAGAGTTTCAGATAACCGAAGTTGTCGGCGATGACCGCCGCCACCGCGTCCGTGATGCGTGAAAACTCCTCCTTGCCTTTCACGCCGCAGAAGTTCACGAGGTCGGTGAGCTGAATATCCAGCCACGAATCGAGCGCATCCCCACCGTAGGCTTTCCGCACCTGACGCAGGGAAGGCGCATCCCCCGTGAAGCAACGGTCGATATTCGCGGCGCAATAGCGCTGCACGCCGGGGTTAAAACGCTTAAGCATCACCGCCGCCGTCCGTCCCCATTTCCCGCGCCATTGTGCGAGCAAGGCGCGCTCTGACCCGCTCTTCGCAACGGCGCATGAACTCGTCGCTGGTAATGTCGCAATGAGCGACCCGATTGTCTGCATTTCTGCCATAGTCGTTTGTCGTTTTCAGCGGGAATATCCCCGCCCAGTTATTAGCCTTGGACTGCTCGATAATCCCTCGGGCAGTATCCGCATTGCCCCCGGAAAGTTCCATAAGCCGCGCATAGAAGCTCTCGAAGCCCCGCTGGCGATAGGTCTGTCCGCGTTCAGACTTGTAGGCAAGCCAATCCGCCACAATGGGTTGGAACGTAGGTTCGACAACGGAGGTGTCAAGCGTGCACCGGAATTTTTTCGGGAAAAAGTCGTTTAGCCACGTCTGGAAATAGACGTTTTTTGCAAGCTGGGCATGGTATCCTAATTTAACATAATCAACGGTCAAACCATCCGTCTTTTTGCAAAAGTCATTATAGTCGTCAGCAAGCGACTTGCGTTTTCCCTTAAACCCATCCCAAAGAGTTACGAACTCTTCGGGGATGCCCGTAACCTCTTCCCCCTGCAAAGGGGGATTATAGGGGGTATTATATGTTTGGTTTAGTTTATCTTCTATATAAGAAGTATCCTCTGTTTTAGGTGTCCCGTTAGGTGTACCTTTAGGTGTCCCGTTAGGTGGTACTATAGGTGGTAAATTTGAACACCTAAAAGTGTATTTGCATTTATCGGCACGACCTTTTCCGCCGCCGGAGAATGAGATCAACCCAGCCTGCATAAGACGATTCTTGGCGGCGCGCAAGCTCTTAGGTGACACCCCTACATTGATCGACGTCCGTGCGTCGGAATGCGTGAAGTTATCCGGCCAGCCTAACCGATTCGCTTGTTCTACAAGGTAGAAGTAAAGCCTCGATTCACAGCAGCCAAATTGCCACGTTGCATCAAGTTGCCAAAATTTTCGTATCAGGTCTAAGTAATTCATTCTATGTCCGTGTTACAGCCACACTTTTTGATGTTGCATTTCCCGCTCGATGAAAGAGATCCATTCATTATCCTCGGGGCTTGGTAAGTTGATGCCCGCCTCCATTGAAGCCCAATTACGGAACCGATCTATTGCTGTAGTCATCTCTCCTGTATCAAGGTCACGACTTGACCGGAGCCTTTCGACCTCCTTGTGCATCAGCTTGTCGTATTCGACGCGCACAAATAATTCCGGGTTGCATAGCCGTTTGAAATATTCCTGTTTGACATATCCTATCGGATTCCCGGTTTGCATGGCGAATTCGCCAAGAATACAATGGAGATATCGGTTTTGCTTCCCCGTGCGCTGTGGCTTCCGTTCTGAACACTCGACAAGCGCACGTCGGCCATACAAGGCATTAACGCGATGTTTGAAGCGCTCCCGGTCGATGTCGGTGCTCAGATCGTAAACCATACGGCGCTACATTAGAAAGGCAGGTCATCCACATCTCCGGCGACCGGCAAATCTGCAACCTGGTCGGGAGTGGGTTCCGAGGGACGGAATACCACCGCCTTGCCCCGGCCTACATACGTCCGCTTGTCCTTGCGTTCGCGCTCCTCTTTCGACTGCCGGATGAACACGCAGTGCGTATTCTCGTACTGGTCAACCTCGCGGAGCTCAGATACGCAAATGCCGATGTACTTCTTGCCGTTTTCGGCAACAAAAATCTTGTCCTTGGGAATGTCGCTGACACACAGCGACACGTTAATCAGTTCTGCCATTGTTTATTGCTTTTTGAAAGTGGTTTTGATGGTCGTTTTGCTACTACGGGCTGGAGGGAAAAGAACCTCCCCCGTATCGGGGTCTGCCATTCCGGTATGCGGTAGTTTTTTCAGCATCTCCTCGCGCTCCTTGATGTCGGCCTTGAGGGCTTCCAGCGTCTTGTACATATCGTTCAGCCGGCTGTCGCCGCACATCGAATAGTCGTATTTTACGCCCGATTCGGCCTCCTCCAGCCGGCAGTCCCCGAACTGGTGCGATTTGCCGTATTTGGCAAGCTCCCGCAGCGTGATGTCGCGCACGTAGGTGTTCTCCTTGAAGAGCTTGATGGCGGCCTCCATACGGCTGATATTGATGTGAGCCGTGATCGGGTCTACCTCCCCGTTTACAACCGAGGAGATAGCCCGGGCGGCCAGCTCGGCGGCGGGCGTCGATTCCCGCAGCAACATTACCTGTGCTTCCATATCACTTTGCATTTTTGCGTGCCTGACGATATGATTCGAAGAGCGCCGAGAAGCGATCCACGACTTCGGCATCGGCGTCGCGGTATTTCAGCAGGCGTGCCCCTGCGTCAAAATCTGCGGCATAGTTGTCAGTCGTGAGGAACCCGTACATCCATTTCAGCAGCTGATCGCAGGTGATAGGGTCATCCAGGTGTTCCATAGTAATTCGTTTGCGGGCAGGTGCCGGAGCGTTGGCCGGGGTCTCAGTGGATTGTGCAGTTTTTGCACTTTGCGCAGCTGCCCGGTTGGTATTCTCGGTTCGCCGCTCGTCCGTGTCTGCATCTTTTGTATCGTCGATGCAAAACAACCCGTTAAGGGCATATTTGCGAGCGTAGCTCGACGCTGTACCGGTGATTTGTGCCCCATCCATTCCTTTCTTGTCGAAATCTTCACGGGCAAAAGCAGTGGCCGTCGCCGATTCTCCGGAGGCGTTGGTGATGCGCGCCGTGGCTTTCACGTAGTAGCGATCGCCGACATTGACAATGTCATCGCAAAGGTTCAACGCGCATTCATGCGCTTTGAGCAGCGGTTTGACTGCTTCGAGAATATCCTCGCAGCTCCGATACTTGTATTTCCCGAAACTGTTATACTGCCCCTTGGGGGCTTTCAATTCTGACTGGATAGCGATTAACTCTTTCATAAGCCTACTCGTATTTAATGGTTATCACGGCTTTGCTCCGGTCGATGCCGATGCACCCTTCACGCACAACCTTATGGATTTCTTTATCCGCAAGACGTCGTGAGTACTTCGCGCTAAAGATGGTAATGTTGCCAATGGCAACTTCAATGATTGTCCTCATTGTTATAAATTGTTTCGTTTTGCGTAATTTTTCAACCGGGCCATATGTCCGGGCCATATCCGGCCGTCAATATCGGTGACATTAATAACCTCGATGCTGTCTTCACACCCGGTTTGCACCTCCTCGAAACATCCGGCGAAGACGTCGTATCGGCGTTCATAAACAGGCATATAGTGATGCCTCGCCTGAATGTCGTAGATTTTGTATGCAACCGTATAGACCCGGCCGTCTTCATCACCACGACGATCTTTCCTGATAGCCTCCCGGGAAGCATGGTATATCAGCTTCAGGTCTATGTCGACCAGCCTTGAGGCAACCTCCGAGAACTTATCCCGCTCACCGTTGATGTGCTCGCTCGGAATATCATGATACTCTTCGAACGTCAGCACCGGGGACGTGGTTGTCGTGTAATATTGCGTGTCCATGAGCTATCGTATTTCAACCCGGTAAATACGGGGCTTGTTCTCGTTCTTCAATGCTCGGTAGATGGCCTTGGATTGTGTCCGGACAGCCTTTGACCGCAGGCGGTATTGGGCTCGCCAAATGCGCCCCTTTATCATCGTCCACACGCATTTAACCGTGATTTCCGTAAACTCATTCATGGCTTTCGAATATTAAGGTTAGCAATTTTCCAATCTCCTTTGCGCGGTGCTGATTGGATAGCACCCAGCCGAATACCACGGCAATCGGCGCGATGAACGCCAACAAGGTGATAAGATGTGCCATAGCGGCCTGTTTTAACGGTTGGACTTGGAGGGGAATACCCGGCTTACGAGTATGGTGCCGACAACGACAGCATACGCGGGATAGAGCACGCGGAACTGAGCAAGGAAACAGCCTAAAGCATGCTCCTCGCACGTGGCGCGGATAACGTTGGTGTAATCGACCCTATCAGATGAAAATAGGGGTTTGTTGGCCTTCAGATGGCAACGGTAGAATGCGGTGCGGCTTTTCTTCGCGCGCGGTGTGGTCTGGGTGTTATTTACCCGGATACCACTAACTTTATCACGGTTTGGCATTGTGAGATAAAAAGTTAGTTAATAATATATAACAAAAGAGGCGAGCCCCTTTCGAAAGTCGCCAAACCGTGCAATCATACCGAGATACGATTGTCTCAAGGAGCCCGCTTTATTTTAAGCGGTTCTGATGTGTTTTTGTGCTTGTCGGTAGAACTCGCACGGTTTGGCTCTACAAATATAGGAATTCATTCCGAATCTGCAAAAAGAATGAGATATTATTTATCTTCTCCCGTAATACAAGCGCCTATATACAATATGATTGGTAACATCCCAATGACTATCCAAGATGCGATTGAGCTTATAAGTAGCATTAAAACACCTTTCCATCTTCCTACCAGATAAGCAGGAAATGCAAAAATGAGAAAGATAGTGATTGAAACTAAAAATAGTTTCGCCAAATATTTTATCATAATGACTTGGTTTTACTCATGGATAGTCGCCATTTATTTCTTATTTCGGATAGAGGTTCTGACACGGGGCAAAAACCGGTATGTATAGGATTAGCACACTCGTTATCAAAATGAATGTTGCGATTCTCTATTTCAATATGGTTTTTACCTTTTAAATTATCCTCGCGTGTCAGTTCCTCGCGTTGTAATATTAGCTGACTAACAGCGGAATCATATACACTCTTAATCAATTCTTTATATTCCGAAACACTACATTGCGGTTCTGCCCGCTCTGTATTGAAACGCCAGATGCAGGTTTTGCAAATAGGTTTGTGAGATTTATTACAGAAAGTATTTGTGCAAATACGCTTTGCTCGCTCTTCGATGGTTGTCATTTCGAATCTGCAAAATAAATTTTACCTATATCGCCATATATCAAACGGTGATAATTCTTATACATCTTGCATGTGTAGTTTAATGCACTTATATTTGTAGCGGACTTAAGAGATGAAGGAATAACATCGGCTTTTCAAATTATTCCAAAGACAAGTTCTAAAAGACCCGGTATCCTACTACCGGGTTTTGTCTTGCAGTAGGATGCAAGACGTTAATTGGCCGCAAGGCCGCAAAGAAAGGAGGTGTTTTCATGGAATCTCTTAAGTCCAAAGGCGGTAAGTTGTATAAACTCGTATTTTGCAAGTACATCCGTAAAAATGGGAAGGTAATATATCCCAAAAAGGCCAAGGCCTTTTGTATATGGGTGCCTGTTGATAGCGCAGCGTAAACAGATGCCGCCCGTGGAGTGGTAGGACACTCCACTTTTTTTTAGGGTTAACCCCAAATTCAATGCCATCCTCCGCGACCTCTCGGCATTCTTGAGGTAGCGTGTTTTGTACTTCTCATTGGCCTTGTCGGGTGTAACCCAAAGCACCGTGTTGTTGTCGAGCCGTAAAGGCACCAGTCCTTTGTCTTTGAGCTCTTGAAGATATTTATTCATGGTCGTTTGATTGTATCCAAAAGAAGCGGGGGCTTCTTACTGCCCCCGCGGTGGCGGCGTTACTGTGCTTCGCGCCGCCGATTTGCGTTCTTTATCTCCCGTTTCGTGGGCTTAGCCCGCCTCGGCCTTGCTACTTCCTTCACGCAGCCTCGGATTGTCGAGGGATATACCCTCTGTCAGCTTCCGTTGTGACAGACGCCCAAGCGCCCGATCAAACTCACAACATTAGGGTTATAACCCCGTTGAGCTACCCGGATTCGAACCGGGAGTACCGCCTCCAAAGGGCGGTGTGTTAACCATTACACCATAGCTCAATAAAAACCGCCGACATCTCCACTCACCCACGCTACCGCGCAGGGCTTCGATCTCGGCGGTGCACCATCCGCGGGCTTCACAGCTGGCCAATGGCAAATACCAAACTTAAAATGCGATTTGCGGACTATTGGCAGGAATCCGCGACCTGTGGCATATAGTACTCGTTAAACTGTGTCGGCCGCCCGTCTTCCGTAACGGCCTTCTGTTTGTTCGAGCAAATGGAGTATCCCATTTTCCGGAGCCGACTGATGATCCGGCGCAGCTCCGTTGTGTGGTACAGCCTCTCAGCCTTGCGGACAGTCAGCCTGCCGCCGGCCTTGAGATAGGCCAGAATTTTATTTTGAGGATCGTGTTTCATGGCCTTTGATGTATTTGCCGCTTTTCCCACGGGTACGGTCGAATTTCCTGAGCCTGCCTTCCAGTTCGTCGATGCGCTTGTACAGGGTATCACGTGCTTGAGTGAGCGCCAATACCTCGTGTTCCCGCTCGATAAGGCGTCCATCCGCTTCATTGCGCTCGCAAAGGCATGTAGCAAGCCGCACCTCCAGGTCTTCGATCCGTTTCCACATTTTCCACCTGGGCGTCAGGTCGAAGCATAGAAATCTCCTCTTCCTCAAAGTGTTCTTCTCCATAGTATAATTGTTTTAAGGTGTTGCAAATAAGCCCGCGCGCACTGTAACTTTAAACTCCATTTCAAAACTGCGCCACCGAAAAGCGCACGCGGGCAAGATGCAGACCTCACGCCTAAAATGAAATAACCCACTGCTGAAAGAACGGTGCGCAAGGCCTGCCATAGAGCCTGGATAGGCGGTCAAGCCACACCAGGCATAATAATCAATACGGCTCTCCGGGTCACTCCGGGTCATCGCTCGTTCATTGGTATTTATCTGTTGCCAGCCCTTCTGCGCCAAGTCGCTCGCCGGGTTTTACATCCGCTCGGATGGTTCTCGTGTATCAATGTGTCAAAGAACACAGAAATTGCTTTTGCCTTGCGGCGGGGTTAGTGCCAGCAATCAAACCCCTCACCTATGCGGTGGCTATCTTGTAAGTGCGGCAGGATTCGAACCTGCAACCTGCGCCCGGAAATGCGAGGTCTTTCAACCTTTGTGCTTCTATTTAGCATCCCTGCACCGCTCTACCTTTGAGCTACACACCTCGTGATGCTATTCCTTTTTGACGTGGAGCCGCTCAACCGGAATGCCTTTCATCTTGGCGATTTCATCCATCGTCACTTCGACAATCTCAGATTCAGGATCAGGTTCATAAACAAGGCGAAAACCTAATCTGTAAAGCTCGTCGCAAGTGTAATTGAAAGTTGCATTGCCGTTCTCTTTCTTGCACACGACCAATTCTCCAGCACGGAAAATCACCTCCCAAGTGTTTGATCCGTTCACAAGCTTATCCCCTACCTGCCAATCCTTGAAAGATTCGGCCTCTTCTTTCGTCGAAGGCCTGATACAAAGATTTGAAACGTCGTTTTTGATGAGTGCCATCTCGCTACCATCCCCGATGTGCCAACTGTATTTGAAGCCTAATTTGTCTTCGCAACTGGATCCATTACTCACATCTTGGCATAGATAAATACTCCCTTCCTCTACCTGAATACGCCCTTCAACTGGGATGTTGTGGATGCTGGCTTTGAATTTCTTACCTTTGCATTGCAGTAAATTTTCCATACTATTTTATTTTTGGTTTATAAGTTTAGTTCTCTATTAACTCTTCCACCCGGAACTCCCGGCCACGGCGCGTTCTTAATCTGCGGCACCTACCTTCCTCGTCTTGTGCATGGTAGCGATCAGGTCTATATACCCTTTGTATTCCTCTATCTGCTCGGGACTATAGCCTTTGGCCTCGCCAATTTTTCGGAAATGCTTCTGCCATTCGGAAATGGTGTAGCGTTTGCATCCTATTTGAATAACATCCTCACCCCAATAGGATACTGTATGATGAGAGGCGCTGATAAATAGCTATTTCGGAACATCGCACCCGTTGCCCAGTTTGCACCTGTTGCCCAGTTCGCACTCGTAGCCCAGTTTGCACCCGTTGCCCAGTTTGCACCCGTTGCCCAGTTTGCACCCGTTGCCCAGTTTGCACCTGTTGCCCAGTTTGCACCAGTTGCCCAGTTTGCACCCGTTGCCCAGTTTGCACCCGTTGCCCAGTTCGCACCCGTTGCCCAGTTTGCACTCGTAGCCCAGTTTGCACCTGTTGCCCAGTTCGCACTCGTAGCCCAGTTTGCACCCGTTGCCCAGTTTGCACCCGTTGCCCAGTTTGCACCTGTTGCCCAGTTTGCACCCGTTGCCCAGTTTGCACCAGTTGCCCAGTTTGCACCCGTTGCCCAGTTCGCACCCGTTGCCCAGTTTGATATTGCGCGCCTCAAATTCGGAGGCTAATTCAGAAAGTTCATTGTACTGAAAGGGTGTCCAGCCTTTGTCTGAAACCCAGAGATAAATTGTTTTCATGGTGGGTATGTTTTGTGTTTAAAGTCCGTGGTTGTTAGCCCATATCACGAGTTCGGCAAGCGTTGTCGACCCTGTGCGACGCATAGCGTTTCGTTTGTGTGTTTCGACCGTCAACTGGGAGAGTGACAGTATTTCGGCAATCCGTTCGGTCTTACATCCCTCTTTATATAGGCGGACAATCTCTTTCTCCCGCATTGTCAGGTTAGTATTAAACTCTGGGTTACAGATTACTTTATAGTATTTGCACTCCCCCACCAGCGGACAAGCAACATTCTCGAAGTTGAACCGGCCGAACTCGTCCATATCGGGTATTTTATCATACATCCCGAAGTTGCAGCGGATGAATCGGTGGGCGCACCTGTATTTGAAGTAGGAGGCATTCGCTTTGCTCTTGTTGTAAATCTCCGACAACGCCTTGAATGCCTTGGGGTAATCCAGTTCAATAACCGAGAACAAAGCATCCGTAAGCTCTTTATCTTCTTCCATGTAGGTGCGCACTCCCTTTTCATCGCGGATCTGCACCTCTCCTTCGGGTGAGTTAAAAAACTCTACGTTATTTAACCTTTGCATGGGTACCTTTGTATGGATAATCTTCTGGGAATAATGCGTCGCCGGGTAACCTATTTTCAGAGAATTTATATACACAGAATGCTATGTTATCCCTGTCTGACTTGTCAGGACGGGTGCGTCCGTGCGCCCAGCGCCATATTGTTGTCTTGTCCTTTCCTGTCACAAGCCGAATTTCTGCCCACAACTTACTTTTGCGAGTCTTCCCAAGTGTAGAAACATATTCTTGGAACGGCAACTTTACAGCGCGCTGATTTGCAGTATTCATATTCATATTATTTGTCCAGTATTGCCATGATCCGCTCAATGCAGGCGGCCTGCTCCTCGAGTAGTGCCGTCAAGCGGTCAGTCGATTGAATTACTTCGTTCATATTGCATCGTGCTTTAGTCACCATAGTACATTCCTCGGACACCATAGAAACCTGTCGGCACTTTCAGCAGTTCGGGGCGGTACTCCGTGGCCTTCGGCTGCTCCGTCGGGCGGTTCTCGATCTTCGCGGTCAGCATCGCCAACTTCTCGTTGCGCCAAGCCTTGCGCAGGCAATCCCCCAAACTCTTGTCCGGCTGTACCTTTTTAAGGTACCAGGCGTTCTTCATGATCTTCGATTTGTCGTAAGTTGCTTTCATCGCGTTGTCCGTTTTTATTACCTTATTCAAGGTAAGTCTTCAAATTATCCGACTTTTACCTTGGCGTTGTCCCTTATAAACTGTATATTTGCCTTAACTGTTCGTTTTCACAATGCAAATGTAAGTATATTGAAATTAATTTGCAAGTAATTTGATGATTAATTTATGAGTTTCGGAGAAAGATTGCGGCAAGTAATTGAAGAAAAAGGCATTACACCTTATGAACTTTCCGCTAAGACCAATGTATCTCAGGCGACATTAAGCCGTATTTTCGCAAATTCAACAACAAAGCCCAGTATTAAGACTGTGGAAGTGATTGCAGATTACTTGCAAATATCGCGTGACTGGCTGCTTACGGGCAATGGTGATATGCGCGCTAAATCGAAATCCGATGCGTCACTATCCAACCTTTTAGAGTTAATTTCCAGTCAGCAGGAGACTATCCGCCTTCAAGCCGAAACCATAAAAAACCTGACATCAAAACATGAGTAAGCACATCGCAATTTGGATAAGCAGCGCATCTCTGTTAGTCAGTATCACCGCCCTCTGCATCGCAGCCTACCGAACACCCAACCTGACATTTGATTATCAGGGAGTGTTGGTGGGCATACTCGCAGCGCTGGTAACAATTCTTATCGGGTGGAATATCTATACACTGATAGATATAAGGGCGATAAGAGAGAAGATGAAGCAGGATCAGACTATTGCTTACATTCAATCCGAGAACAATCTTTCACAAACATATCTTGCAATATCCGATTATTTTTATTCAACCCTCGCCAAGGAAAACCAACCTGAAAATGAACGCATTTATAAATACATTCTATATCGAGTGTCAACAATCCTCCATGCGAGCAAAATAAAAGACATTAAAACCTGCGAAGCAGTCGTGAAAGCATTGTTGCAAACCATACACCCGGAGAACATTCAAACGACCGCCAAGAATAAGCAATGTCTATTCGACCTACTCGCAAACGTAGAAAACGCTCGCGAAATCTCACAGTTTGCCGAACTTCTCCAGCGTCTCGCATCCATGAAGGTTTCCGACAATGCAGAGACTGGTCGATCATCTCGGCCATAAGCCGATCATCATTCGCTTTGCATTCCAACCACGTTTCTTTTGACATCTGGCTGAACCCTGAATGAGATGATTCCACATGCGGAGGCAATAATAATGTACTCATGTTTTCTGTCATTAAATATTTTCAAAGAACCAATACCTTCAAAAAGGTACAATCGTCAAATATTCAGTCCCCACGCTTGCGTTTTTCATCTTAAATCGTATATTTGTATCAGCTTTGTGGGTTTCACATTGCAAATATACTAAACTATTTGAGTATTTACTAAAATAATAGAGTATTTTTCAATCAAATAATATTATATATTTACAGAATATCATAAGCACAAACCCTTCATGGCTGATAAACTGATAGATAAGGCCGTAGAATTACTACAAAGCACACAAGACACTCCGTATAAGATCGCCAAAGCGACTGGATTGTCACAAACAATTATCGGCAAATGGAAGAAAGGAGAAGGCAAGCCGAGTAGAGCAAATGCCAGATATATACTCCAATATTTTGGCATATCCAACATAGAAAACCAACCTGTCAGCCAAGGAGGCGAAGACGTCACGCCAACGAAAGCTGAACTAAATAACCCAAAAACTATGGAGAGATTCTTAGATTCACTACTCCGCCAAAACGAGGAGTTGATTCGGCAAAACGGGGCTTTAATTGACCTGTACCGAGAAGAGAGAGCGAAAAGCAAGGGCGATGTCGCCCAAAAAAAAGAGGCATAGCGGTATTCTAATTAGCCTTATGCCATCTTCATTAGAGCGGAAGCAATATGATAAAATAGAACCACCTAAAATAAGCTCCATATAATCGAGCTACACATTTAAAGGAGATTACGGTCTCCTTTAAAAATGACCGGGGCGCCCGCAGACTAAAACATAAAAACTTCGGATTATTTCAATAGCACAAACAAATTTTATACATGATGGATTACTACTTCGAAGAACCAGCTCCCATAAAATATGATTTGCTATTCGAGGAAGTAGCAAGATATGCAGTCAATAATGGAGGCATATCCACAACAGAAATTCAGCGAAAATTTGAAGTTGGATTTAATCGGGCTGGGCGCATTATGATGCAATTAGAGAGTGCTGGCATCGTTGGTCAACAACAGGGTATCAATCCTCGAAAAGTATATTTTGATAATATTACATCGTTAGAAAAATACCTTGCGACAGGTGATTATCATCAAGCTTCCCTGTCAGCAGAAGAGCAGGAACGACGGAGAATATTGTTTCAACAAGAACAGGAAGAGCGTGAAAAAGCCGAGATTGCAGCGCGTATTAAAGAAAAATACCGTATACGTCAACTTGAAAAAATCGTACGGCAAGAACTGATCGACAGCGGAGAACTATTCGGTGATGAGCCAAAGCGGCCGCCAATTCCCAGGGAAATAGTAGATGCAGTATATAAGCGTGATGGTGGCCGATGCGTATACTGCGGATCCACACAAAACTTACAACTCGATCACATCATACCTTTTTCAAAAGGAGGGGCGACCACATTAGAGAACATGCAGTTGCTTTGCCAAAAATGCAATGTTGAAAAGTCGAATAAAATAGGATAACATAGTCATTTATGGATAATTATGTTAGTAATATATGGACAGCAATAAGTGCCATAGCCACAGCATTAATGGCAATAGCTACATTTGTTACTATATATTACAATGGAAAACGGTGGCGTAAAGAAGATAAAAGACACGAATACGATGAAAGGCCTCGATTGGTTTACAGCATTTTTTGCCATGAAAACCTTTATTCGATAAAGATAATCAATGCCGGACTGCGAACTGCATACAGTATACAGTGGAGGATAAGTTCCGATTTCGATGATTTATTTTCGAATTATCAAGATATACAGTCAAACCTTCGTAGTAGTGACGTAAGCGGCAATATACATTTATGCCCCAACGAACACTTTTTAATACCGCTTTTCCCTATTAATCTTGTAGAATATTTGGCAAAAGACAAACCTACTAAAATTGAAAAACTATGTACCGTTGTCGATAGTGAAAAATATGATTCGATACAAAATGAGGCTTTGAATGGTACAATTCATTTACAAGGGCAATATAATCGTCAATATCCTATAGATGAAAATTTTGTTATTAAACAATATTTAAGATTAACCTAAGTATCTAAATCTGTCGAAACAGTGGATTGTTCTTTTTTTGGGGGACAATCCATTTTTTTTTGCATTTTCTTCAATCTACCTCTTGTTATTAAAATGCCTGCTCCCACCTTTGCCTTGAGAGATTGTTTTTCATGGCAGAAGGGAAGCTGACGATAAAGCAGGAGAAGTTCTGCAACAAGTACCTCGAGTGCGGCAACGCATCCGAGGCGTACCGTTTTGCGTATAACTGCTCGAAGATGAGCGATAATACGGTATGGAATAACGCATATCAACTATTACAAAACAGCGAGGTTGCAACGAGGATAGATTACCTCAAAAACCATCTTGCTGAAGCGGCCGGCATATCTGCCCTCCAGGTCATCCGTGAACATCAAAAGATAGCATTTTCCGACGCAACTCGCATTCGTAATGGCTGGATGTCGCTCAAAGAGTTTGAGAATCTCACAGATGACGAAAAGGCGTGCATTAAATCCATTGAGACAAAGCAGACCAAACGCACGACCCCAATGGGGGAAGAGGTGATCGACGAGCAAGTGAAAATCACTTGCTATGACAAACAGAAAGCGCTCGATAGTATTGTAAATATGCTCGGATATAATGCCCCGGAAAAGCATGAACACGCAGGTAAAAACGGCAAAGACCTATTCCCGAATATTCAAGTTGAGATCATAGACCGCCGCGAGCAGGTGGATACCTTAGATGAAGATACAGACCACTAATATCTATGCTCGTATCGAGAAGGCGATACGCTGCGGATACACAATAATATCCGCTCAGGGTTCATCACGATCCAGCAAAACGTACAATATCCTAATATGGATTATAATTTACTGTCTACAGCATCCGGGGGTCTCTGTATCTATTGTCCGCGCAACACTTCCCGCCATCAAAGGATCGGTATTCCGAGACTTTAAAGAGATACTATACAAAATGATGGTATTCGACGAAAAGAACCTGAATAAATCAGAAATGATATATACATTCGCTAACGGATCCTTCATCGAATTTTTCTCTACGGATTCCGAGCAAAAACTACGAGGACGCAAAAGGCACATTCTATATGTTAATGAGGCCAACGAACTGCGATTTATCGAGTGGCAGCAATTGAAAATGCGCACTACCCTATTTTCCATTGTCGACTACAATCCATCCTTTTCTGATGAACACTGGCTGTGCGACCTCAATCGTGATTCTCGGACATATCATTTTATATCTACCTATAAGGACAATCCTTTTCTTGAACAGACGATAATTGACGAAATCGAATCTTTGCAATACAAGAATCAATCGCTTTGGCAGGTATATGGCCTCGGGCAACAAGCTATTGTCGAAGGACTGATTTTTCCCAACATAGAAATTATTGACGAGTTCCCCGAATACGCAAAAAAACAGGCTATCGGGCTGGATTTTGGCTACACAAACGATCCGACTGCGGCTATTAAATGCGGAATATTGGATGATGCGCTACACCTCGATGAACTTGTGTATCGGACACACATGTTGTCCTCAGATATCATCCACGAACTGAAGCCACACAAACTGCATGTTTTCCCGGATAGCGCCGACCCCCGGCTGATCCAGGAGATAGCAAATGCAGGCATCATAATTTACCCTGTACAGAAGTATAAAGGCTCCATCATGGCAGGCCTATCCAAGATGCTCGAGTACAAGATCAAGATAACAAAACGCTCCGTAAACTTGATTAAGGAATTTCGCAATTATACGTATTTACAGGACAAAGACGGCAAATGGCTAAATGAGCCTATTGACGCCTACAATCACGGGATAGATGCTGTCCGGTATTATATCCTTGGAAATATCATTGGCAGGATCATGTCCGCCAAAACATATGACAAAAAGGCATTAGGCATTTGGTAAAGAATAAACTATTATCATACAACATAATAAGACTTAACAATATATGGCATCAATAATTAAAGGGGTCTACTCTCTTGTCAGAAACTTGCTTTTTAATTCCGTGGGTGTCGAACGGGAGTTCATACAATTAATCAACGATAGGGACATTGGGAAAGTTCAATCGCTCATGCAAAACAGGGATGAAATAGTGAATGAATCCATATGCGAATATGATCCCCTAAAGCACAAAGTTACGAAGCGCATGGATAAAGATCGGCTTGGAGACGATCCGTACTTTTCCGAGAAATTGCCTCGTGCCCGGCAACGATACATTAATGAAGTAGAGCTTTTCTTCCTGCTTGGGAATCCTATAAAATGGAAGTTATCAACCAACGAGGGCAATGACGATGCCTTCCAGGAATTCAATAACTTTCTTCGAGACATACGCTTCAATACAGTGCTTAGGCAAGCGAAAAGGTTGGCAGGGGCAGAAACCGAAAGCGCTATCCTTTTCCACATCTATCGGGATGATGTAACCTTTACACCCTCGGTAAAGGCTTTAGTACTATCGTACTCCAAAGGATATACATTACGTCCCTTATTCGACCAGTACGGCAACTTGCTTGCATTCGGATATGGCTACAATCTGCGGGAAAACAATAAAACCATACAACATTTTGACATCCAAACAGCATCCACAATTTACAGAACAAAAAAAACATCAGTTGGATGGGAGGTAGATGCGAATCCAAATCCTACCGGCAAAATCAATATCATATACATTCAGCAAGATAAAGCGTGGAATGGGCTTCAATCCCGTATTGACCGGGAAGAGGACATCGATTCAAAAGTTGCCGATACCAATAATTACTTTGCCGATCCAATTGCCGCCGCGACAGCGGATGTAGTAGATAAACTTTCCGGGCCCGACATACCTGGCAGACTTATTCAATATACTGGAGCCAATTCCAAATTTGAATACATCAATCCACCCATAGCGTCTGAATTACAGGCAAACGAAAAGAAAGACCTGAATGCCTCAATATTATTCGACACGTTTACTCCTGACCTGTCATTTGAGAACATGAAAGGCATGGGTACCCTATCTGGCGAAGCCATGAAACGCGCAATGGCGCTCGGATACATGAAAAGGGACAATCTAAAGGAAATATATGACATCGCAGTCGATAGGGCAAAAAACGTCATTCTTGCAATAATGATGAATGTAACTCATATCGGCATAAAATCTAAGCTCGCAGTTTTAAATATTGAACATGAATTCGCGGAACCATTCAGCGAAGATGTGACCGCCCGATGGACAGCTATTGCAAAAATGTATCGCGATAAAGTAATATCACTTGAGCAAGCAGTAAAGATGCTGGGCGTAGCTGAAAATCAGGAAGAGGAGGTGTCGCGCATAAAAAATGACACGCAAACTTCAAACCTTTTGACCAAAATCGACGAGAATTCAAAGGTTGACACCCCGACCGAATAAAACCTTTAGGACAATGAAGGCTATTATACATCAATTTGACCCACAAATTTATCCTCGGTTAATTTGGGTGGTGATAGGTGAAAAAAGCGCATCTGCAATAAGCGATAGGTTTGAAAATATAACAGATATGGACGACACATCTGCGGCGGATACGCAGAGTGCATACGACATCACAAATAAAAGGGGTGGAGTTCTTATCAGGTTCGCCACAAAGGCGAACGCTCAAAATATCCAGTACGTTTGCCACGAATCTACACATGCGGCTATGGAGATATTCGATTATATCGGCGGACGCATTGATTGCAGTAACCAAGAGCCATTCTGTTATTTGGTCGGCTGGATATCTGAATGCATAAAAGAGGCTTTGAATTACCGTACAAAAAAAGTATAAATTTCCAGCCTGCCCATTGTTATTAAAATGCCCGTCGAAATCTTTGCAATAGAGATTAATTATAAAATAATATGAAAGAAAAACTTTTAGCATTGCTCCAAACCAAATTTGCGGGGGTGGACAATGCGATCCTCGACCGAATCGCAACGAAAAAGTCGGAGAATGTAACGGACGAAGCGCAATTACCTACCATAGCAGAGGGGATTGGCTTTCAGGACGTGTTAACCAGCTACGGCGACTACCGTGCAGGGGATGCACAGCAGACCGCAGTCAAGAACTACGAGAAGCGGCATAACCTCAAAGACGGGAAGCCTATCGAGCAACCTGGCATAGGGAACACCCAGGGAAAAGAAAATCCCGATATTCAAGCCCTGATTGACGCTGCAATCGCCGAAAAAGTCACCCCCTTACAGGAGAAAGTGGCAGCTTATGAAGCCGAGAAAACCGCAACCGAACGCTTAGAGATGATCGGCAACAAAGCCAAGGAACTTGGCATTCCTGAGTGGCGTGTAAAAGAGGGGTTTGCTATTTCAGACGGTATGGATGAAGTGGCGATCACTAATTACCTCACGGGGATTAAGCAAAACATTACTACAGCAGGGTTAGAAGGAAAGAGCGGGTTTCCGCTCGCAGCCACAGGAGAGGCTACCAAAGAGGAGGCCGATGCCATAGTGGCTGGAATGCGAATCTAAAATCAAAAAAAAATGGCAACAGCAGATTTAACAAACGAAACTACCGAAATCATCACGGGCAAAGACAACGTCGTCATCGTGAATCATTTCGATGGCATCAGAGGCGGCCGGACATTGGATGTAACCGGCTTTGCGCCTAAGGTCATCCACGCAGGGCATGTCATCATCAAGACCAGCGCCGGAGAATATGCCCCGATGCCTTTAACCCCTTCGGGTGACGCCTATGCAACACTGCCGGAGGATGCCGAATATGCTGGTTATCTCGTTGCGACAATCAGCACGGAACACCCCTTCGCTGGGATTATGGTGCGCGGCACTATTAACCCCAAAGCAACGCCGTTTGACATGGCCTCAATCATCGAGGCTGTCAAGACTGCATTACCTTTAATTGACTATCAAGAGGACTAAACCATGGAAAAATCCCTTTATTTCGAGTACGTTCGTAAGTACTTCCCGAAACTTATCCTATCTATTGTCGAGAAGCTGAACGACGCAAAACAAACACAGCTATCGTACATGTTCAAGCAACTCCTGTCCACGGAATATTCTGTTGACGGGCGTTGGGAATCTCTGGTGGGGCAATATACGCGCGTTGCGGCAGATGTTGTGGCGATGGATTCGCCGCTGCCTCTGAAAAAACGCGATTCAATGGCCCGCAAAAGCGGCGAGCTTCCCAAGATGGGTATGGAGCTTTTCTTGAATGAGAAGCAGATGACCGACATCGATACAATGCTCGCCCTGGGTACGGATGTCGACACCATCGTCCAAAAGATTTTCGCAGACACGCCCCGCGTCATTGTTGGTATTTACGAGCGTGTGGAATCCATGTTCCTCGAAGGCTTCTCTACTGGTGTCGCCCTCGCGGACGAAGACAATGTAGGAACAGGGGTTCGAATCGACTATGGCTATCTGACTGAAAACAAATTCGGCGTCGCCCAAATGTGGAATGGCAACCCAACTACGGCCAAGGCTATCGACGATATCAGTAAGGTAGTACGGAAAGCTACGGATGATGGTAACAGAATTATCCGAGCATATGCGGACAAGTATTGGTTTGACGAGATAAGCAAAAACCAGCAGGCGCGTGAAGAGTTCGCATTCCTGCAAGGGTTTGTAGGCGATAAGGTGCCTAATTTGTTGAACGATCAAGTTTCCGCTGTCATGGAACGTAAGTTCGGCTTCCCCGTGCAACTTATTGACAGGGCTGTAAGGACTGAGAAAAACGGCGTTCAGACGACCTCGCGCCCGTGGAAAGAGGGCACCATCGTATTCGTTTGCGACACTCAGGTTGGATCGCTCGTGTGGGCTCGCCTTGCAGAGATGAATCATCCAGTCGCAGGTGTTTCATACGAAACCGCCGACAATTACATTCTCGTATCCAAGTATCGTGAGAATCGTCCATCACTGCGTGAATACACCACTTCGCAGGCGCGTGTCGTGCCGGTTATATCCAACCCTGACCGAATCTACACGCAAGACATTAAAACTGTACAGGCGTAATGAAGGCTCGGATATTAATGGAGTTTCGCGATAAGGACAATTTCGATAAAATCTACCGTCAAGGAGATATTATCGAGGTCACCCGCGAAAGATACCAAGAACTAAAAGCATTAGAGCTCGCAGAAGAGGTGAGAGATCGCAAGCAGCCCGACAAGGCACAAGAACTGTAACATGACGGTAGCAGAATGCATACATCAGGAGTTCAGCATGGTCGGAACCATCTCCGACTATGGCGTTCGCCGCTTCGCCAGGGAATGGGGTTACGATCCCAACTCCCTGGCGGGTAGCGACCATCAGCAACAACTAATCGCCAAGCGCGTATCCGAATTCATCGACAGCCTGATAATGCACCCTCTGTCGGTAAGCGAAAACGGGCATTCGGCGTCCTGGTCTGAAAGCGCCATGAAGCAACGGGCACAACTGATGCTTCGGCAATATGGCATCACGCCCGGCGAAGAATTGAGCAGCTCTATTGGCCTGTCCTCGATAAAGGATGCTTCGAACTTGTGGTAATATGTATTTCGCGCCCCACATACTCTATCTGAGGATCGATCCTCCCAAACAATACGACGAACTGGGACGTCCGATAGCTATGTCCGAAAGTGATGCGTGGCAGGAAATAGGTGATTGTCGTTGCGACGACGACACAACCGTCCGCCTTGTGTCAGAGAACGGAGAGGTACGCCAATCGAAATACCACATCGTCTACGAAGGGAGAGGAGTACCCAAAGGAGGTTACGTGAAATGCATTGACAAGGCAACCGGCACAGTACGGGGCGAAGGTACAGTGGCAATAGCCAAGGTAAACAACTATTTCAACGCTTCAGACCTTTGGATATGATTACAACGGGAGACGCGCGTAACATACTGTTCTCGGCGTGTAAGGGGGTTGGGATAAAAGACATGCACACTTCATGGGCGATCCCCGAGGGGAAAGTCGATAGAGAGCGTATCGTCGTCATCACACCACCCGAGCAGACGCCGGACACGTATTGGGAAAATTGCTTTGTTGCTGTAAACCTGTGCGTCCCCGACATCAAAGGGGAAGCGAACCTAAAACGGCTGGACGAACTCGAACGGGCAGCCAAGGCGAGGTTCAAGGAATGGACGTACGGCACTTACGACGGATCCGCATACAGGTACAGGTATGAGAATATCGGCCGCGAAGAAGATGTGAACCTCGGATGCCACTATATCTACATCAGAGTACTATTCAGAGTATTAAACATTAAAAACAACTAAAACAATGGCAAAAGTAATAGCAGTAGGAATCAAGAAGCTGTATTATGCAGACCCCGCGAAGGTCACAGGAGATCTTACGGGTACCCTTCTGGCAACCATCATTAAAGATGTCAACACGAAACAGGTGGAGAACATCCACCAAGACACATGGAGCATCGAAGAGGAGGAGCCGTCTACCACGGAGTACAGGAACCAACTCACCAATGGCGTATATCGCCAAGACACCGAAATGGGTAACATCCAGATGTCGTTTACCATCGGGCAATACGACTATGAAACCAAGGCGGCTTTCATGGGCGGCACGGGGTCGGAGACGTCATGGAAGCGTGCGCGAGGCGTCACGCGCATTGAAAAATGCATGATCGCCCTAACGGAGGACAACCAGTATTGCGTCTTTCCGAAGGCCTCGGTTATCGCCCGCAACACCAACAATGAGGGCGCCGTAGGTATCGGTGTAGCAGCTGCTGCCCTGGAACCCGACAACACGGCGGTCTCGTCGGAATATTGGTTCGATTCTTCGGAGGTGGACGTCGAATAAAAACCTCCAAGCCATCAGCAGTCCAGGGGTGGGAGGCGTGTGCCCCTCACCCCTATTTCTTAAAATCAATCTTATGAAATTGGAGTTTATCAGTATCCGTATCGCATCGAAGGGATACACTGTATACAAGATGTCCCCCATGACGGCAACGCGCATCATGACGGCGCGGGATGTCAACAAAGATCCGGACGAGAGTAAGGCATGTATATCGGCGATGGCGCATAGTATAGCCTTGGCGGTTGTCGGCAGCCGCAACATATTCGCGGGTGTCAGGGTGTGGTTTTTACGCCGAAGATTCATGAGGCGGAGCACATTCAACGAGTTGTTCGACTGTTACCAGAAAATACTGCTGATGATACCCCTTGAGGATATTGCCTCGGTTGCAGCCGTAATGGAGGGATTGTCCGCAACAATATCCAAAGACCATGAGTAAATCGGCGGATATTGTCGCCAGGTCATTGCTGAATACGCATCATGCGTCGGTAAAGCTCGGGGTGCTGAAATTCCGGGTATACCAGCCGTTCGTGAAAGATTTGGCAAGGGCATTCGCCGGAGGGAAAATAGACGTTTCGATCTCCGGAAGGCAAAAATATTCCATGGAAACAATATCCAGGCTGCTTTTCCGGCGCTCATGGTGCCAGAAACTATTCCTGTGGTACGCCAAGCGGTATGCCACCTGTGAAGAGATTTCCGCCGCGACCATGAAAATAGCCGACATCGTATCGGGCAAAGACTTGTTCGATTCGGTGAAGATCGACAAAACACGCCGGAAAACAGTATCTGAAACCGTCGGGAATAATACGATAACGGGCATTATCGCAACGATGATGGATCAATTGAACATCTCCTACAACGAAGCCCTCCAAGGCATAAACTACCCTACCATGCTCCTCATGATGACCGACAAGGTGCGCACACTCGTAGGGGACGAGGAAAAAATAGTGCAGGGATCGGGCGCCGATATGGCCCGAAGAAGAAGCAATAAGAAAAGAGGCAATAAAGAGCAGCAATGAGCGCATTATCATTCAAAATAAACGCGGAAACCGATAAACTCAAGAGTTTTATTACCATGCTTGAGCGGTTGCGGCATGTTCTGGCCGAAATCCCGGACAGCACAAAGGAATTCGACGTCATAAACCGCAAAATTGGCGAGATGGAGGCGCGTGTCGAGCAGACAATGCGCAAAATCGCCCAGATGGAGCAGCAGGCAATGGATGCGGCGTCCAAGGCTGCCGCATCGGCCACGACCGGAACTGCTGGCGGCGGTTCTACGGCGGGAACAGCGGCTACCCAGGCCGAAACTACGGCATATCATGACCTGCTTAGTGAGCTAAAAGCCGCTAACGACGAAAAAACAAAGGCAATAGCCCAAATTAGACTGTATTCAAATGAGATCGCACGATTAAAAGCGGATGTAACCGCGCTCAATAAGGAAGAGCAGCAGAACGGGCAATTGTCTGCAAAGAAAAGGGCGCAAGTATTGGACGCTGCCGTATCTATCGAGGAATACAAGCAGGAAATATCCCAATTGAGGCGGGAGCTTGCCAACCAAATCAAATTGGAGCAGACTGCCATCGGCTCAATCAACGAAATGTCCCAGGCGCTTACCCGTATGCGTGCGGTGTATAAAAATATGAGCGACGCGGAACGTGAGGGGGCGCAAGGGCAAACGATGCTTAAAAACATCGAATCGCTCGACACGAAGATCAAAGAACTGGATGCGTCGATGGGCGTCCATACTCGCAATGTCGGCAATTATGCCTCGGGATTCAATATGCTGGGATTCCAAATTCAGCAAGTTGCCCGCGAGTTGCCGTCGCTGGCATATGGCCCGCAAATATTCTTTTCCGCCATATCCAACAACCTGCCGATGCTGGCCGATGAAATAGCACGGGCGAAGAAATCGGTTGATGAATTGAAGAAAGCCGGGCAAACCTTCACGCCCGTATGGAAACAGATTGCATCGTCGATCTTCTCCTGGCAAACCCTGCTTGTGGCCGGCGTAACCGTGCTTACCCTTTACGGCAAGGAGATAACCAACTGGGTAGCGTCGCTGTTCAAAGGTAAAACGACGATAGACGCCTCTGCCGCTGCACTCGAACGCTTTAATTCCGCTATGGCTCAAGGTTCGGTGTCGGCTCAATCCGAATTAACCAAATTGAACCTGCTGTATAGGGCTGCGACAGACCTTTCCAAGCCCTATGAAGAAAGAGCCGAAGCGGTCAAAAAACTGCAAGACATATACCCCGCTTACTTCGGCAATATGGCTGCGGAACAGGTTATGGTCGGGAATGCTGTCGGTGCTTATGAAAACCTGCGCGACGCAATTATCGAGGTCGCAGAGGCGAAAGCCGCCCAAGAACTTATTACAGAGGACGCAAAGAGTTTAAAACTTATTGAAAAAACAGGGGATGCCTATACCAACTATTCTCTTGCTTTAAAAGAATACAGAGTAGCATATGCTGCAGCACAAGAAGCCAGCAAAGGGAAGGGCCCAATAACATTTTCTCTCACCTCTGAATCTGCAAGTTTTGAAAGGGCGAAAGCAAATTTAAGGAGGTTTAGGGATGATTTTATTAACGAATTATCAAATCTCAGTAAAGATGGTGATGACCTTTGGAAGCGTATAAACGAAGGCTATGAAGGTGATGTCGATGCATTTATTGCAGCGATAAATGCCGGCATCGAAAAATTGACCCCCGCAGCAGAAAAGCTGTACACCGCCTTAACGCCGGATGAACTTAATGCAAAGGCGGAAAAAGCCCGCCAAGAGGCCGAAAACGCAGCAAAAAAAGCCGCATCCGATCAAGAGCGCAATCTAAAGGAGCTCACCAAGCAATTGCAAAAGCTCCGGGATGATGCATTGCAGGCCGAAGTAGATTCTATGAAGGAGGGCACGGCCAAGAAACTCGCGCAAATAGACCTTGACTACCAGAAACGCGCCCGTGCCATACAGGAGGCAGAGGAGCGCATCAGGGAGTTGCAAGGTGGGGAATTGACCAAGGGGCAGCAAGCCCAAATAAAAGCCTTGAACGATGCCAATAATGCCCAGCGTACTGAAGAACGGGCAAGCGTTTCTTCTATTTCGATAAGCCCCGAAGGGTTGGCATCTACAATCAATAAGAATATACAATCTTGGGACGAGTATTTGAAAGCGTATGGAACCTTCCGGGAAAAACTACAAGCTACAAAAGACATTTACGACCGTAAGATCGAAAATGCTGGCAGCATTGGAGAGCGGAAGGCACTTGAAGCCGAGCGAGATGCAGCAGTAGCAGAAATTGAAGTACAAGCCGGGCAATGGGTGCGAGAATTGACAGGCAAGACCATGGATGAATTATCCGCCCTGAAAGCAGAGCTGGAGGCATCGCTACAAGCACTGGAATCCGAATATAATGCCCTCGATTCATCAGATAGTGCCCAAGGACAGAAATTGCGCGGTGAGATCAATCAGACGCAAGCAAAAATTAATGCAGTAGATAAAGCTGCTTCGAGTACAAAATTAGCCCCCAAAGATAATGCGATCAAGAAATGGCAGCGATTAGAGAGGACACTCGGTGATATTGCAGATGGATTCGAGGGTATTGGTGATGCCGTTGGGGGCACTACTGGCGAAGTCATTAGTGCGGCGGGCGAAATTGCAACTAATGCAGCCAGTATGATTAGCAGCATTGTCACTCTTACTGAATCGTCGGCGGCAGCTATTACAACGACATCAACAACCGCCGCCAGTGCGATCAAAGCTGTTGAGCGAGCATCCGTTATTCTTGCTATTATTCAAGCGGTATTGACAATAGCAACTAAAATAGCCAGCCTATTTAATAATGATGATGAAAAACAAGCGGAAATAGACCGACTGCAAGGTAGAATTGAGCAACTGCAATGGGAATTGGATAATGCCAATGCAATTCGGCTCCAAGAAAATTCTTTTAATGCTATTCAGAAGGTAAAAGACGCTTATAATGATGCGACGAAAGCGATATTGAGCGCATACGGAAAACTAAGCCCCTTCGGGGAAGCCATCGTTAAGCGAATCAATGCGGCTAAAATAGAAGAAAAGGCAATCAAAAGTATAGCCGATGCTTATTCGAACCTCAAATATACAGATAGCAATCTTCTGGGTAAAAATAAATTTGGCGACACCCGCGAGCGACTTAACAATCTTGCAGAACAACAATTGTTGCTCCAAAAGCAGATTAATGCGGAGAACGACAAGAAGAAAACGGACAAATCAAAAATTAGAGAATGGGAGCGCCAGATTCAAGAGCTTGGAGCCGAAGCCGCTGAAGTGATTAACGAGGTCGTCGAAACCATTATTGGCGGAACGGCGGAAGAAATCGCAAAGGAACTTGGAGATGCGTTTATAGACGCATTTATGGAAGGCGAGAATGCGGCCGAAGCGTGGGGCGAAAAGGTGGACGAGATTGTCGCAAACATCGTTAGACAAATGCTTATAAGCAGGTTTCTTGAGGAAGAAATCGGTAAAGTATTCGATAAATATAAGGCTAAATGGTTTAAGGATGGCGTTTTTCTGGGGATGGAAAATGTTACCGACTCCATGAGCGGCTTTGCGGATGATCTTAACAAGGTTGGAGAGACATTCCAAGCTGTCTGGGACAGTCTTCCTGCCGAGACAAAAGAGTTGCTTGGAAATGCCGGAGCAGCTCGGCAGGAAGCCACGGAGAGAGGCTTTAAAGCCATGTCTCAAGATACCGGCGACGAGTTAAACGGCCGATTCACGGACATTCAAGGCAAGGTTACCGACATCCGCGGCTATGTAATGGCGCAGACGCAATCAATAATCGGTCTTTTGACATCTATGGCCAATATTGAAACAGCCATGTACGCTTGCGTACAGGTAAATAATGAGCTGCTCCGATATGCAGTGATGACCTACATGGAAATTGTGGAAATAAACGGAAGTACCAAAAATATAGATAAAACACTGGTACGCATTGAAGAGGGAATAAACAGCATAAAGAAAAACACGGAAAACATATAATGTCTTAAATATTAATGAGAATAAAAAAAGACATATCAGACCTAAGCAAGTTCATCGACGGCATTCAAGGTGAGGTCGTGGATTTCATGGATGAGAAGGCGCGAGAGGCCGTAAAACTCCAACAGGTCGAAGCCAATTATCGGAACCATACATGGAATCTTCGCAGTTCCCTCGGATATGTTGTAACCTACGACGGCAAGGAGAAGCGGCGGTACATAAGCGGAATGAATTACGGTGATGAAGCTGCTGAGGCGATCAAAAAGTGGCTCGATGAAGTCAACAAGTCGGGAACCAGCATTGTATTTGCCGATGGCATGTTTTACGCTTCTTTCGTCAGCTCAAAAGGCTACGATGTCCTGGACACCGCACAATCTTATTTAGTCAAAGCATTAAACGGAAGAGAATGAAAAGGGATTTACTCATAAACGGCTACGATGCCTATGCAATGGGTATCGCAATGGGATCGGGTTTCATTGCAAGTCTAAGAGCACCGGCAAGCCTCAAAGATTTTGTAGAGAATGATGACCCCAAAAAGAATGGCAAGCAGGTAATTTACCCCGAAGAACCGAAAGTTGCCGCCCGCGATCTGACGCTGACATTCGTGATCTTCGGCGATACGCTCACAGAGCACACGTTGAACTACAACAGTTTTATAGAACTACTAAAAAGAGGCAAAATGGACATCAGCGTCCCTTCAATATCTGCGGATATTTACCATTTGACCTACATGGGCAATTCAGGCAGTTACATGATGTCCGCAGACCTTACCACCTCACAACTGACAGTAAAATTCAATGAACCCAACCCAGCAAACAGGGTCGCAGAAACAGAAAATATATGACAACCCAACACAATAAGAGTGTAGATGCCATACGGGCGATGGCACTACAAACGGGCGCTTGTAAAAAGATAAACCGCGTCCAAGACTTCCCCGAGCTAATCAAACTGATGTTTACCCCACAAGGGATCGAGTTCTGCCAAGACCACAACTTCCCCTCGGTCGAAGTGTTCAGAAAGAACCGAGACAGTTTAGAAAGGCTGGGAGTATATGTAGATGCGGGAAATATCGCGCTCAAAGGTAAAGAGTACGTATGTATCGTCGGAGATACAGATGCTACTATAGAAGCGGCAGGGACTAAATTCATCCATACGATAATCCTGATGCACGGCGCACGGGCCAAGATCACCGCCAAAGACTACGCCGTGCTCAATATCGTAAGAATCGGCGGCGAGTATTCAATAAAGAAAGACGGAACTGTGATTGTACTGTAAAACAAAGCCGGGAATAATCCCGGCTTATTCTAATTAGAGCGAATTCAGATGTATTCATTTCTTATAAAAAGTCTTATCGTTATTTTCAGCCAGCCCATATTTTCTCATTTTAAATGAATTATCTGATTCTATGGATATTATACGTTTATCTTCTCTCCCATTAATCTCACCACTTTCTGAATAGGAGTAAAACGAAATAATAGCGCCATCATAATCCACATTAACAGAATAATAGCAATTTTCTGCTATTTCTAATAAGTGGTCATTGAAATATGTAACAAGATAAGCCGTCCCATAAACAACAACTCGACCGTCAATTACAGAAACTTTTTCTTGGGCTGATGAGTAGGGGGTAAATGTTATTTCCTCCGTTTCGGTAGTATTAGTCGTAAAACTATACAGAGACCCAATAAATTTACCATTGAGAACCTGTAATATTTCTTTTTCTGCTGGTGATGGTGAATCACCATTTTCTTTATCGTCAGAACAACTGGTAAAGACAAATGGAATTATTAAAATAATTGAAATTAAAAATTTTCTCATAGCTTATTTCAGTTTTACTGCAAATCCAGAAGCAATATACCCATCTACTACTTCACCATATTTGGTTCCTCTAATAATAGGCGTTATATTGAAATTTAGAAGAGCATTTGCACCAAGAGATTTTGCCTCTTTAACTATTTCAGCCACCATATAATCATAGCTCGGTTTAAATACATTTTCTTCTTTCCATTTAGCCTCCTTATTAATATATCCATCTTTTACGCCTATTGTAAATTTAATACTAAGATCACCAACGGATTCATAAGTAAACCCAGAAGAACTTGGGGTGATAGTAAATCCATCAGCAGTATACTCTCTATAATCAGCCAAATAGGTTTTTTGCGAATACTTTTGGATGGCGCAACTGCTCAATACTACACATGCAGATAATAAAAGTAAAATTTTCTTCATATTAATAAAATTTAGTGAGTTAGTAAATCAAATTTACAATTTCAAATTGGAATATCCAAAAAAGCGAGGAGTGATTTTCGCCACCCCTCGCCTCATGTTTTAATGTTGCCTCTCCTTTGTCGCACGTTATGCGCGTATTTGTGCCAAATCACGGCCTATCTGCCGCAAGGCATCTAATATTTCCTCCGTGCGTTTCTCAGATGGTTTTTTGGTGCCGTAAATATATTTCGACAACAAACTTTTGTGAATACCTATCGTGCGGGCAATCTCCGACACATTCAACTGCGGGAATCGACGGAATACATCCCCTATCACATTATTTGTGTCCGGTTCATCCGTGGCGTAGAAACTCGACAGGTGTATATCTTCGTCGATCTCCTCCCAGCGGATGGCATCCCCAAACTTGTTTATTTTCCACGCCTCGCGCTGGTCGTCGGTAGCTTCTTTGAGTATGGGGAAATACTCCAGCGGGCGGCTGTATGTTTTGCCGTCATTAGTGGCTATGTATATTCGGCCACCCTCGAACCAAACTTTTGTAATCTTCGCCATAATCATAATGTTTTGTACTTTGCAGTTTATTCCTCTTCTCCGAAATACTCGTGCCACTTGGCGATGATCTCCGCCTCATACAACTCGATCACTTCGAGCGCGCGGCGCATATCGTTCGCTTTTATCCCCCGGTTGTACTTTATTTCTCGTGTAGCGATTTCTACCTTTGCGTCGTTGTCGCCGTACTCGATATGAACATGTATTGGCAAATGTTCGTCAGAGTAGAAATAAAATCGCAATCCAAAAAGGTTTAAAATTGTAGGCATCTTTATTCGTTTTTATCTACTGCAAATATAAGTCCAAAAATTTAGACCCGCAAATAAAAGCGTGAATATTTTACCGTTTGGTCTAATGACCATGCTGGACAAATAAAAAAACGAGGCAAATGCCTCGGTTGGAACATTTATTTTAAAGGGATGAATTTAATGGTTATCACCCCACCTGTCGGATATGTTTGGGGTAAATACACCTTGAATGTTGCGTCTTCTATTTTGTAATTATCTATATACACCAAATTATATACACCATTTATTACCTCCGCTTCAATTTGTTTGTATAAGTGCCCAAGATAGGTAGCACAAACAGCGAATGTTGATTTATCTCCTTTGTTTAATTTAATCCTTATTTCATATAAACTATCATTATTCCCAAACAAATACGCCACATTATCAACTAAATCATTTTCGCCATAATATATTAGTCCAAGATGAGTCCCTTTTGATCTTTCTCTTGTTTCTTTTGTGGCTATATAATCTTGAGGCTTATAGAATTCAGTAATAGGAGGAATAAAGGTATTAAGCGTAGACTTTACTATCGTATTGTAGGTATTATCTCCAACAGTTACTTTTGCAAATCCTGCATGCTGTGCAGTAATAATGCCGTTATTAACAGTTGCTACAAAAATATTGTCTGAATTTCCGACTTTGTTTAAACCTGTATTATATTCTTTAGGTTTGTCTGATACGGTTCCTTCTTTGACGTATATTTCAACATCATACTCATTGGGTGCATCAGGCTTGTTGGAGTTGTCTTCCCCTTTTGAGCACCCGACAAATGATAATGCGGCGATAGCCGCGCACAGCAGTAGAAGTTTTTTCATAATAAGAATAAGTGGGTTAACGATGCAAGTATAACAAAATTCCCCCCCCCCGCCAAATTTTGGAAGTAAAATTTACTCCTGATGTAAAAAATAGTGCAAAAGCCCTTGTAATTCAAAAATAATTATATATATTTGTATTGTCTATAATACCACAAGGGCGCGTAAGCGGCCGATTTATTCGGCATTTTTTATGCCCGTACTATAATTTACAGCAGTGATGCCCTGTGCCGTTCTTGTAATGAGGCGGCAGCCTTTGTGGTGATAGACAGCAGGTAGCAACACTGCTGTTTTTTGTTGCATTTAAATTAAATGTCTATCACCAATGAAAAAACAATCGCTTCCGGAAACGGATTATCAAACTCGCTGCATCGAAGCCGAGCGAAAAGCACGAGATTTCGAAAGCGCCTACTTCAAGGCCGAAGAGCGCTATTCCAACCTAATGGACGCCTATATCAAACTACAAGGTTACTATCTTGAATTGCTGGGCGCTGAAAAATCACCCCGCAACAAAATCAAAGAGATCGACCCGTTTATTCTGGTCAAGATGGGCCGCGGAATGAATGTCGCACAATGTAAATAGACCAACAGCTATGAACAATATACAAATCTTCAATAATGAACAGTTCGGGCGTGTACGGATTATTATGTCCGACGAAAACAAGCCGATGTTTCTTGCGAATGATGTAGCAAGATCACTGGGCTATGCAAAACCAGCAAATGCTATATCCACGCATTGTAAGGGTGTCACTGTTTTAGTGACCCCCGTTCAAAACCAATATGGTACACCTGTTATGCAGGATGTAAAATACATCCCCGAATCCGACGTTTACCGTCTTGTCATGCGGTCGAAGCTCCCGCAGGCCGAACAGTTCCAGGACTGGGTGTGCGATGAAGTTCTCCCCACGATCCGCAAGACTGGCGGATACATGTCGGCCAAAGAGACGGATACGCCCGAAATAATAATGGCACGTGCCGTACTGGTAGCAAACGACACCATAGCGCGGCAGAAACAACAGTTGGAGCAGGCACACAAGCAGGTCGCAGCGCTCACCCCGAAAGCCGAACTAATGGATAAAGTACTGGACACAGACCAGAAGATCGACGTCGGGCAGGCGGCAAAGATTTTGAACCTTCCCTTCGGCCGCAACACGCTCTTTCAACGGCTCCGTGAACGCGGTATATTCTTCTGCAATCGCAATGAACCTAAGCAAGAATACATTAACCGTGGTTATTTCGAGTTAAAGGAGAAGTTGATAGACCGCAACAACCACGAATCGTTCACGGTTATAAAAGTCCTCGTGACGCAGAAAGGGTTGGATTTCCTCGCAAGACAATTCGAAGTAGTCCAAACGCCAAAGAAGATGGCACCGATAAAGTAACCCCCGTATACCACTATTTCCACACCACGTTGGGGGCGCCTCGCAGAAATGCGGGGCGTTTTTATGTGGTTTACACAATAAAGGGGTAGTTAACTACGTCTTAGCAATGAGGTCTAAGTGCGAGAAAAAAAAGCGGGAAAAATTTGTATTTTTTGTTTTTGTATAAAAAAATCCAATAAATAAATGTTGAAAAAGTTTTAATATGGCGCATGTTTTTTGTATATTTGCATGCCCGTTAAATGGTAAAACTTTATTAATATCAACTTTCATATGGGAGTAGATGCTTAATTCTAATATTTGTTTCAGAAATGAATATTAGATAAATGAGGATGTCTGAAATGGCAACCTCATTTTTTATGACAACACTAACCTAAATCTGTAATTATGATTGGAAATAAAATATGGCGCACCATTAATCCTCTATTAGGCTGGGCGGGTGTTTTTTGCTCAATTGCTTCCATTATATTTTTAATCTTCAACGAAACGGTGTGCGCTTTTATAGCACTTGGGGTGTTGTGTATCATGTTAATATGCTTATTATGGCGCATTGTGGTTGTTTTGAATCATTTTTTAGAGAAACCAACAGAAGATAAGCATAAGTGTATAGCGTCATTTATAAAATACAAATGCCCAGACGGAGAGAATGTCTATTTTGAAACATACAAACTGATTCAGGCGAAGTGTAGCGTCCTTCACTTCTTTGATTTAGGTCTAAAATGGTCTGGGACGCGACAATTAGAAGTAGAATCTTCCTTGCAAGATATAGAGAATTTTAGAATAAATAATAGCAATACAGAATACGATAATGTAATACTACGACTAAAACGACCTGTATTGTATAATGAAAATACCGTCATCCATTGTAAAACACATGTCAATGATGCAGATCATCGGTCAGACCCCAAAGTCGAGGTTTGTGTTAAATCCCCTACTGAACTAATAAATACAACTATCGAATTATCTTTTAAAGAAAGAAATACGCCCGCACGTTGCATGAAGAAGCGTATAGAATCAATTGTGCCTCAAAACTATCAATTATTCGATTCAATTCCTTTCAATGAGAAAACTCGCCAGTATGAATACTCTTTAATAAATCCAGATCCGGGATATTTTTACAAAATAGAATGGGATCGTTAATTGCGGTAGCTATCTTGTAGGTATATGTAAAAAAAGAAGTGGTAGCATTTAATGCAAAAAAAATAACAGCAGTCTCAATACATATTGGATTATATACATAGCCCCGACCCACAATCGGGGACTTTTTATTCCTCCAAATCCATCCCTGTTTCTTTTGATATTTCTACACCCATCCCATTGTTATTAAAATGCACAGTCACACATTTGCACAGAGGCTTGAGGAATCGCCGAGCCCTTGATGCAAATGATTATTTACTCTCCGACAGGAACAGAAATATTGGACGCGCCAGTCACCAAAGAGGCTATCATCAAATATGTCCTCATGGGAGACTACTATATCGAGCTGCCCTTTAATCTCCTTGAACCAACGACATTTGCTCGTGGTTCCTACATCACATATAAAGGCCGCAAGTTCGAGATTATGTCCACGGTGCGCCCGGAGTTCGACAACAAGACCGGCGGCTATAAATACACTCTCAAATTCGAGGCTCAGCAAAACCACATGAAGCGTTTCGTGTGCTTCTGGCTGGGTGGGGACAATCCCGAAGCCGTATTTCACAACACCACAGACCTCGAATCCTTCGCGGCGTTGATCGTCGCCAACATGAACAAGCAGCTCGGAGGCGAAAACTGGCAGGTAGGCACAATCACCGTTGACAATCCTAAAGCTACGAAGCTTGTATCGTTCAATGGCGATAAGTGCTGGGACATCCTCAATACGATTGCCGAGACCTTTGAGACGGAATGGTGGACAGAGGAAAACGGCGACCTCGTATCGTTATGCTTTGGCAAACTGGACTTCGGATCTCCCGAAGAGTTCAGACAGGGGAATGTAGTGAAAAACATTCCCGCAAAGAAAGGGGATGATTCGAGCTACGGCACCCGGTTCTACGTCTTTGGCTCTACTCGCAATCTCACAAGCGACTATGGGCAAGCTCCGCAAGGAGGTGAAACGAATCATGTATCTGAAATTCGGCTTCGCCTGCCGGACGGACAGCGGTATATCGACGCAATACCTGGTCTTTCGGGAAGCGACATTGTGGAGCAGGTCGTGTTCTTCGATGACATATACCCCAAGAATACGGAGACTGTCACCAGCATTGAGACCGTAGACCGGGAGATCATCGAAGGGCAAACGGATAAGGCGTATGTCATGTACTGCAAAGACACGCCGTTCCTGCCTTCGGACATGATTAAAGACGAAACCCTGGGCGCAACTTTTACGAGCGGTAGCCTTGAAGGATGGAATTTTGAGCTAAGTATAAACTACAAACCGGAGACGTGGAAACCGGAGGATGGATTTGATAAGAAGTTCGAGATCATCGCGCAAGTAGAGACATCCGGTGAAAGCCAGCTTATAATTCCCCGAGAAAATATGCATCCCGAGCCTGGAGATACGTTTGTCATCACGGGCGTAAAACTACCTAAAGAAAGGATCGAGGAGGCTGAAAAGGAGCTTCTGAAGGCCGGAGAATCATATGCCGCGAAACACAGCAGCGACACGGACGTATACGACTGCGAAACCAATCCCGTATACTGTCAGGAAAACAAAAAGAATTACGATGCAGGACAGGCGGTTCGCCTTGTGGATCCACGCTTCGGAGAAAGCGGCCGCTTATCACGCATCCAGGGATACGAAAAGAAACTCTATAATGAGTATATCGCCACATATACGGTAGGCGACAATACGGCATATTCCCGTATCGGCAACATTGAATCGGAGGTGAAGGCAAACCTGTACGCACAGCGCATAGGCGTTACCGAATCGGGAGCTTCAATTTATCTTATCACCCGCTACGATTCCACTGCCGCCGCAGACTACAATGCCTATTCCGCCAAGCGTGCGCTATGGGAATTCGCCAGCAAACAGTTCCCGGACACATTCAAAGGTAAAATGACCTTTGACGACGGTGCCCTGTTCGGGAACTTCGCATCCGGGATGACAGGCTTGGGCGGCATGATTGACAAGAAAGGGAACGCAGAGATGCAGAGCCTGAAACTTCGGGGATTCCTGGAGGTGCCGGAACTCCGCTACAACCGTGTCGAAATATCCATGGGCGATACGTGGTATGCTCCAAGTGCCGGGATCATCGAAAGCGTCGACACCACGGCCCAAACCATCACCCTCAAGCTCGAAGAAGGCGAAATCGGAAGTCCTCGGGTCGGGGATATATGCATGGGCATCTTCCACAATTTGAACACTTCGGAGAATGCAACCGCGGATTATGACGACGGACGTGGCAACAGGCGCTTTGCCGGGTTCGCCACCTGCTATTTCCGCATCACCGAGGAGCTGGACACTACAACTTACAAGACATTCAAGTATCAACTACGCCCGGTATCGGGAGCTTACCCCACCCAATATCATCCGGCGGCGGCGATGACCTTCGTGGGCTATGGCTCCTTCTCGAATGAGGATCGGCAGACCTCCCGCTACGAAACCCGGACATACCAGCGTTATTTAACGGGAGTTTCCGATTGGGAGTTCACTGCGTCCAATATCGCCGCGCAATATGGCGACCTGTCAAACCTGTCCGTATTCGGGATAAACATGACGGGATATTCGGCATACCTGAACAACATCTATATGTCGGGCGTCATCCAGCAATTCACGCCTGGCGGCGAAGAGGTGCCCACGATCATAGACCGCGGAGTGTGGAGCGCCACGGAAACATACAACCGCAACGACGACGTATATTGGAACAACGGGCACTGGCGCTGTCTGGTCGACGGCACAAAGACCGAGCCCGGCAAGGATGCCGAGGAGTGGGTATACTTAGGCGGATACGGGGTGCTCGAAACAATCAGCATATTCAAAAAGTCCGAGAACGAACCGGCGAAACCTACGGAGCTTAAAATACCGCCCGAAGGCTGGACTACGGAGACGCTCCCGATGTCGGATCAACGTCCTACATGGATGTGTACCGGCACCGTTGTCGACGGAGAAGTTAAATCATGGTCTGCTCCTCAGCGCGTATCGGGCGAACCGGGATCCGATGGGAAGGATGGTAAGGATTACGAGTGGATTTTCGCGCGTACATCGCAATACAAAGCCCCTGCACAGCCACCCACCGCGCAGCAGGACGATTACATTCCCTCGTCCTCCGAAACCTCGGACGGGCAGGTGTGGACGGACGATGCCGTCGGGCCCGATAGCGACACTCCTTACGAGTGGGCCAGCAAGCGCGTGAAGGTAAATGGCATGTGGGGCAAATTCACCGACCCTGCGCTTTGGGCAAAATTTTCGTTCGACGGAGCGCCAGGTGTCGACGGAACCGATGTAGAATGGATATTCAAACGCACAAGTTCCAACACCGCCCCGAATACGCCGTCTGGCAGCGACGAAGACGGATATGTACCGAGCGGTTGGACGAACAACCCCACGGGCCCGAATTCCGAGCGTCCCTACGAATGGACATGTGTACGCTATAAGACAGGCGGACACTGGGGCGGATATTCAGGAGCGTCCTTGTGGGCGAAGTGGTCGTTCAATGGCGAGGATGGCGTGGATGGAGAAGGTGTAGAATACATATTCACACGTACGAAAACCGAGGATCCGGGCACCGTTCCGGATGTTCCCGATGTTGCGGAATACGATAATCCCCCGGCTCCATGGACGGATGACCCTACGGGAGTAGACGCCACATATCGTTACGAATGGGTGTCGAAGCGCAACAAGGTGGAAGGTGTTTGGGGCGCATTTTCCTCGCCCTCGATTTGGGCGCGGTATTCTTACGACGGGCAACCGGGGAACTGGACATCCTATGTATTTAAAAATAGCGATACGGAGCCAGCAAAGCCTACTTCCTCCGACCCCATTCCGTCCGGATGGAGTGACGCGCCCACTGGTGTCGGTATATGGTGGATGTCCAAGGCTACGATAGACGCATCGACCGGAAAGGCCGGGGCGTGGTCGACGCCTATCCGCGTAACGGGCGAGGATGGGGAGCCGGGGCCGCATACTGACTTCAAATACGCCAAGAATAACAGCACCACCACGGCGCCGGCGCTGGTCAAAACGGATCGCACCCCCGCAGGTTGGAGCGACACCCCGCCGTCGCTCTCTTCGGGTGAATATCTGTGGATGACGCAGGCAGAAATAGACGCCAACAATAATCTGTTGCACCCGACGGTGGGCTGGGCAACTCCGGTACGCATATCGGGAGAGCAGGGCCCAAAGGGTGATGATGGCAGCCCGGGCGAAGACGGCAAGGACGGCTTGCAGGGTTGCATAATCCGCCTCACGGAATGGGCGTCGGGCGTCGAATACCACAATGACCTCGACCTTGTCTCCAATGGCCCCAGATACATAGACATAGTTACGATCTATGCGAACAACAAACAGTTGAAATTCCAGTGCAGCCAAACGCACACTTCGTCCGCTTCCAACAAGCCGGCGGCGGGATCCGCGTCGGCATATTGGCAACAACTCAACGACATGGTGCCGATATATACGCCCCTGTTGTTCGCAGAGAATGCCGTCATCAACTTCCTGCAAGGTATGGAGTTCGTGGTGCACAATTCCAAGACGGACATTTCCGAGAATACCATCATCGCAGGGCTCGTGGGCGGCGATATTCCCCTGTTCGTCGGGAGCAATACACCGTCGAATGCGCCGTTCAGGGTCGCTAAGGACGGATCATTCGTTGCCACCAAAGCCGATATTACAGGGACTATCAACGCATCGAGCGGAATAATAGGCGGATTTGAAATAGGAGAGAATTGGCTGGTGTCGCAAACGTCTCAGGGTAAAGAAATTTGGTCTAACAGACTGTCGGCCGCGCGGGTATTACTGGAATGCAAAGGGGGCGCCTATACAAATTCTTTTGATGCAATGGCGTATCCATTAGGTTCATCGGGTTATTCCGACCATTCTGTGCTATCCGTGGCAATAAACAGAGAATCATATGACGCCACGAATAGATACAACATCGGAATTAATGTATCGGCCGAGGGGGAATATAATGAAAATTCACAGATAGGAGATATTCCAAATGGCAATCATGCCATATTATTGAGAAATGGGGACATATGCGGATTCAGGTTATTCAGCCGGACATTGACTGGTGGATGGACGCTTAATGATTACGAATCAATAATATTCAATGATACATCGAGTATGAATTACGTTACGCTTCCGTCCAACCCCAAAGACGGACAAATATATTTTATCAGGAAGATTGGGAAGGGTAATGTAACAATTCAAACTGGGGGACTTACTCACGTAATTAAGCAGAACGCTGGTAGTAGTACTCGGAGTGTAGTTTTGGATTATGGCTCACTCGCTATTCTGATGTGGAACAAAGACGGACAATACTGGACTGCCAATGACTGTCCTACAATGTAATGAATTATGAAAGCATTGAATTTAAAAGAATTTAAATTATTCACCGACATTTCCCGCGCCGGGCATATTGTCGTAGACGCCCGGAAAGAGTTTGCCAACGCCATATACATGGGCATGAACGGCATCGTGGCGCATGACCTGGCATTCCGCATCCTCCACAGCGAAGGTGGCATCGAAGTTTCCGACGAGGAGGAATCGATTATCGTCGATACCGCAAAGATGTGCAAGCCGGTCTTCTACGACAGTATCATGTCCGCCCTCAAGAAAGAATAAACACTCGAAAGGAATATGAAACGCATCCGGATAGGCAAGGACATAGAGATACATTGGCCGATACTCACCAATGGGCAGCAGGTAGCACTCGAAGGGCGCGACCTGAGACTCTTCGTCCATTTGCCTTCGCATATGGACATTCCCGTCGATTTCACCACCGAAGGCAACACCGCGATTTTCACCATCAGCGGAGCAATGCAAAAATCCATCGGGGTGTACCGTCTCACCATGTGGGAGAATTTGCAGAAGAGAGGGCAAACGGCGGTCGACTACTGCAAGGCCTTCGAATTGGTTCCTACGACACTCTTGGAAGGTGGCGAAGACGAAAGCAACCTTACAACGGAAACTGTCAACCTTGAGGCGTCAAGCCTTGTTGTTGGATTGCCCGGCGAGAGTGCTTACGAGGCATTCAAGAAATACAACCCGAATTCCGAACTTACGGAGGAAGAATATGCCGAGGCCCCTATTAACGCTGCAAACGCCGCGAACGAGGCGGCAAAAGCGGCAAATGACGCCGCAGGTGAAATTGGGGATATTGACAAACTCCTTGCCGAAAAGGTCGACAAGGAAGAAGGGAAAGGGCTTTCGACGAACGACTACACCGACCAGGAGAAGGAGAAGCTGGCCGGGCTCTCCAACTACGACGACACGGAGATAAAGCAGGAGTTGTCCGACAAGGTGTCCAAGAAGGAGCTGACGGAGGCTGCAGCGGGCACGCTGACTGAGGCGAAGTCGTACACGGACACCGAGGTCGAGAAGGCGAAAGAGGTAATAGGTGAAGGTATCGGTCAGTTACTGTCCACAATTGAAAAAGGCATAATCGCAGGAGACGCGGATACGCTCAAACAGGGCAAGGCATACACGGACACTAAGACGGCAGAACTATGGAATAATGTCGGCGATACGTTTGACGCTATGTCCGAGGAGCTCAATAGCAACATATCCGGCGGGGATGTGCGGACACTGACCGAAGCCAAAAACTATACAGACAAGGCGATCTCTGAAATTCCCACCCCGGACGTAAGCGGGCAGATCGAGCGGCACAACACCTCCCCCACGGCGCATCCCGACATCCGGGAACTGCTCAACACCTGCGTAGGACTGCCAGAGTTCAACGACAAAACCTACGAGCTGACCTTCACGACAAAGGGCGGTGCGAAGTTCATCATCGACCTGCCTATCGAGATGATGGGGCTGCATTACAACGAGGATACCCAATCTATCGAGTTCGTAAATGCCGACGGCTCCATATCCTCCATTCCGGTTTCTTACTTCGTGAAAGTATATGTCGGCTCTATCGGTTCCGAGATACAGGTTACGGTCGAAGGCTCCGAAATCCGCGCCTCCCTGCTCAACAACACCGTATCCTGGGACAAGTTGACACTTGCATTGCAGGAGATGATTCAGAGCAAGGCCGACCGCACGGAGCTTCCCACGAAACTGTCGCAGTTGCAGAACGACCCGAACTTCGTGACATCGGAAACCCTCGAAACCCAGTTGACGCCTATCAAAACCGAGTTGGGCGGCACAGTGCGCCTCGGGGAGGAAATAGGAGAGAGCTCTACCCCGCCTCCTATACCGGACACGGGCGATGAAATAACCGAAGTCCTCGCGCACTCGGACTGCACGCTCGAAGAGCGCGTAGCGCACCTCGAAAGGCTGCTCGTGGGAGTGCTCTCGGGCAAAGTGCTGATCCCGGAATTGCAGGTGAAAAAACTGGGCGTGTGGGGCGACAACAACCTCGTCGTCACGGGCGAGGGCGCACCATCGAAAGCCCCCGACCGCGCGGGGCAGTTCTATGTCGATACGAAGAACAACGCGGTCTACCACTCCGTAGGCAACGGCGCGGTGTCGGACTGGAAGAACGCTTAAACAACATACAACATGTCACAAGTCAACAAATACGCCGACAAGGCGGGTTACACGGCCGACAAAAACCGCAAGGACACGCAGTCGGCGGTGTCATACATCGAGGACGACGGGATGCTCGTCTACGACGGCGTGAACGTCGTGGTGGACAAGCCGGCCGCCGGGGTGGGCGACCTTGCGGTCTTCGACAAGACCACGGGTACTATCCGCTTCGTCAAGGGCGCGACGCTGCTTCCTGCACAGTTGCCGCCCGAGCTTGTCCCGGTGGCCGTGGTCTATGCCCGGCAGGGCGAGCGGGTGCTGATCGTGTCGCTCCGTAATGCGGCATCCGAAGTTAGATGGGCCTACTCTTATGAGGTTGCATTGTCGGACTTCAACCTCGCCGCGGGCGGTGAATTCACACTGAACATCTATATCCGCGAATTCTCGTTTACGTACCCTGCGGGTTCGACATTGGCAGACATTGCCGCACTTATAAATTCTAAACCGGAACTCAAAGCTACATACTCCTGGGTAGCCTCCGCCTCCGAAGAGCTTTCAGCTGTTGTCATGACATGTGATGCATGGACTACGATAGAGGGGCACAAAAAGATTTCGGCAACAGGCTGCACGTTGACGCGCCGCGCCGTGGATGTGGATTACCAGTCGATTCTTGCAGGCTTAATAGACACTCCCGAGGAATATATCCGTCGCAAAAACGGTGCGGATGCGGATGCAGCCGGTGGTATCCTCGACCAGTTCGCGGAATATTATTCCACACATGGAAAAGCAGTCTCGGGTCAGAAGCCGGGCAGCAGCGTAATCATTCAGGAAAGCGTCTTCACCGAGGCCGACAACCCCGATCTGGTTGCCGTGTATCCGACCTACAAGGACTACCTGTTCGCCGAGCACATGGTACAATATCCTACGGCGTTCGGGACGATGTTGCAGGATGGCAAGATCAACACGAACCTGATCGGGCGGCTTACCTTCAAGGATATTTACGGCAAAACACAGTATCGCTACCCGGCTGCCGCCGCAGCTCTCGACTTCGGCATCACCGTGGAAGGGATGACGACGGGACTGGAGGCGGGTGCATGGTGGCTGCCGTCGTCGGAAGAGGTCTACCTGCTGATGCACGACAGGGTGCGTTTCGTCGCTGACGTGGAGAAAGACCCCGTAAACCGTACCCTCTTACGCTTGAAAGCTACCATGTGCTATGGTTATAATTATTATGTCCATACTTCGTGCGAACAGGCGCTGGGAAACATATTTATTTACAGTGGAGGCTCTGGCACCGTGGGCTACACCGGCAAGATTTATAAATTCGCAGCCCGCCCGGTCTGCGCCTTATAATTATCTGAACCATGGAAACACAACGACAGATCGACATCCTCGAATCGCGGCAGCTCGAATTACGGGCAGTCATGGCCAAGTCCGACGACAGGGCGGCCAAATGCAGCAAGTCCGGCCTTGACTTTCGGGCTACCTATCCTCTGGATTATGAGGAGTACGAAGCGGCCAACGCGGAGTACAACGCGAACGAAAAGACCCTTGCGGAGCTCAAAGCCAGGCGTGCCGAAGAGCTGGCCGCCGAAGAAACGGTTATGGACTTTCAAAATATTGAGCAATGAAGATGTATATGACCAACAAGCCCAACGGCGAGCCGTTCTATCCCGTAACCGTAGCCGAGGCCGTGCTTGTTTCCGAAGGAGAAACTTTAGCCGCGGTGCTGCAACGGCTCGAACAGAGGATCGCAGAATTGGAGAAGTCGGAAGCGGCGCCCCAGGCGCAGACGAACGTGTTGCCCGAACAATAGAATACACTCTATGGAAGCATTGTGGAGATTTATAGAAAGGCTCTGCGAAAAAGTATGGCAGGTGTTGATCGGTGCCCTGGTGTACATGTTCAACGCCATAGCCCCCATACACGACATACTGACGGCCTGCATGATTATATTCGCCGCGAACTTTTTCACGGGCCTGTTCGCCGGCGTGCTCGTACAGCACGAAGGATTCATATTCCGCAAGGCTTTCAAGTGCATATCCGAGGCTGCGGTAATATCGGGACTGATGGCCATGATACTGCTCGTCGGGGACAACATCGACAACCACGACGGGGCGATGTCGGCGATCTCGCTCGCAGTATATGCCCTGATATATTTCTATGGGGTCAACATCCTCAAGAACCTGAACCGCATATTCTCGAAGAACCGATACATCGACTTCCTGTACTATGTGCTCTCGTTCGAGATGATTAAAAAGATTCCCTATTTGGAAAACTACAAACAAAAACAAAAGGACAAATGAAAAAGAAATGGATCGTATGGAGCATCGTTGCGGCCGTGGCCGTAGTGCTCGGAATCGTATTCCCGCGTTACATCCTCGTGGGGGTTGTTTGTGCTATGGCCGGATGGGTCGGGCATATCCTGTACACTAAACACCTCGCGCAATGACACGAGGGCTCAGAAACAACAACCCGCTCAACATCGAGAAGACACGGGGCGGCAATCCCTGGCAGGGTGAGGTCGTACCGTCGAAAGACAAGCGTTTCGCGCAATTTACGACGGTGGCATACGGCTATCGGGCTGCCTTCAAGCTGTTGAACAACTACCAGCGTAACTACGGGTTGGACACGATCCGCAAGATGATCGGCCGCTGGGCCCCGTCGGAGGAGAACCACACGGACGTCTATGTCCGCACCGTGGCGGAAAGATCGGGGGTGCCCGCCGACAGCCGGATCACCACGACCAACCGCGACGTGATGGTTCCCATCGTAGCTGCGATGTCGTTCGTAGAGAACGGCGTCGAGGCCAAGATGCTCGACGTGCAGGCCGGGTGGGATTTGTTCGTAAAGGCATGAAAAGATTGCTCCTCTACCTGCTCGCCGCCCTTGCGGTCGGGGCGCTCCTCTTCGGCTGGGGATACCGCCGGGGCGCCGCGTCGGTGGTTGTCGAAGAAACAACGCGCATCGACACGGTGTTCTACCCGCGGCCGGAGCCGCTGCCCGGCACGTACCGCTTCGCCGACATCTCTGTGCCGGTGTTGCTCTTCGCGCCGCCCGACACGTTAACGGAGACCGTCGTTGTGAAAGTCGGGGCAGACAGCGTGCAGATGAAGGTGGCGATGGAAACGCGCCCCTACTCGGACAGCACCTACCGGGCACAGGTCAGCGGGCCCCGGATCGGCAACCTTCGGCCGACGCTCGACTGGATAGAAACATACGACCGCACGACCATCCGACAGCAGGTAGTCACCCGGCGAAGCCGCTTCGCCCTGACCGCCGGGGTCGGGGCGGCGTACACGCCGCAAGGGTTCCAGCCTACGGTCGGCGTAGGAGTAGGTGTTATTTTATGGCAATTCTGACAGGTATGAAGATAATTTATAACGACATCATCCCCTTCAAGGGATACAAGGCTATCAATCTGTTCGGGATCGTATTTGCCCGCAAGTCCGCCCGCCCGTTGTCGGATAAAAATAAAAACCACGAAGCGATACACACCGCACAGATGCGAGAACTATTATATGTGCCCTTCTACATCGTCTACCTATTGGATTGGGTATTTCACGGTTTCAAGTACCGAAGGATAACTTTCGAACAGGAAGCATATGCCCATGAAGATAACCCTGAATACCTTGAAATACGAAAACACTACGCGCAATGGAAGAGATGATTTACATATACTGGGATGACTTCCCATCGGTTGTAACCGAATAACGGGCCTTAGGGTACGGGCATAAAAAAGTCCCCAACGCTTTCCCGCATATACCACTATACGATTGTGCCAACGCACCACATTGAGGACTTATTCCTTGAATCGGTGTGTTGGCTTTTTGTATAGTGGTATAACAAATTTATAATAAAAAATCGGGAAAGTATATGCGTAAATCAGAGCTTTTTGCACAAATACTCGAATGTGTTGCATTTGAAACTGAAATAGCTAAGGAACAAATCCTTTCGAAGGATAAATTTCAAGATGTGGTCGATGCGCGCTACATGCTCGTACACTTCTGCCATAAGAACGGCATGTACACCACCGACATCGCCCGGATGATGCGGTTCTCCCGACGCGCCATAGAGAAGATGGTCTCCGGATTCGATGAACGCAAGCGATACAGCCACCCTATATTCGAAATACAGTGCGAACTTATTGCGAAGAAGTTGCCTCCCATCTGCGCCCCAATGAATTGATATGCCTGCCGCCCGCAGCCACCTTTGCAATGTTGCAACAGGTGAACGCCCGGCCTTGACAGGGGCGGCAATCATTCAATAATCATTAAAAATGGGTTCGGATAAAACTTATATTTTCGATGGAGGCGGCTCGGGTGGCGGCCTTGACATCGCGGCTCTCGTCTCGTCAATGATGGGCAACAAGGGCATGGATCCCAACCTCGTAGCGGCACTCATGAACGGTAATAATAACCGTGGTGCATGGGGCGGTGACGGGTGCTGGTGGATCTGGATCATCCTGCTGTTCTTCTGCTGGGGCGGCTTTGGTGGCAACGGCTTCGGCGGTAACAACGCCAATGGCCTTCCTGCGCAGCTCAACGGTGACGCCGGACGGGAACTTCTTATGAACGCAATCCAAGGGAACGGCGCAGCCATCAATCAGCTGGCATCGTCGCTCAACTGCTCTACGCAGCAGATTCAGAACACGCTGTGCAACATCCAGGGCACCCTCGGCATGTCAAGCCAGCAGATCATCAACGCTGTACAGTCGATGGGATGCCAAATCGGCAACCAGATCGCCTCGTGCTGCTGCGATCTCAGGGAATCCATCACCAAGATGGGATACGAGAGCCAGCTCGCAACGGTCAACCAGACCAACACGCTGCAATCTTCGGCAAACACACAGTTCAACATTCTGGGTGCCAAGATCGACGCGCAGACGCAGATCATCAACGACCGGTTTTGCCAACTGGAGATGCGCGAGATGCAAAACAAGATCGACATGCTCCGCCAGGAGAACAGCAACCTTGCCCTGGCCGCTTCGCAGCAGGCACAGACGGCCAACATCGTCAGTCAGCTCCGTGCTCCGGCACCGGTTCCTGCATACATCGTGCAGAACCCCAACTGTTGCACGACGCCCACTGTGGCCGTGACTGCCGCCCCGGCGTGTGCAGGCACTTTATTTTAGCAAGGAAAGGAGGCAAGTATGTATCCTTTACAAGCTGACATAAAAGTCGTTGTTCCGCAATTCGTACCTCGCCTCGACATCGGAGGCATATACACGCTCGCCACGACCGGAAAGGCTTCCGCAGAGGCCGAAACCGTGGACTACGGGTTCAACCCCTGCGCCTGGCGTGCACTGCCCAATGAGGGAATCCTTCTATGGAAAGTGCGCCACCCGGTCACGGAAGCCGAAAGTGGGTATGCCGTAAATGTCGTGGTTCCGACCTCCGGGTCGGCGAGAAGCACGGTAACATCCCCCAACACCACTACCGGGACTGCCAAAGTTCCTGTAGTGGATAACAAAGGGACGCAAACCGTGGGCAGCGACATCACAAACCAGACGGCGGCAGGCGAGACGAGTGCCTATACGGAGCACCTGGTGTACTTTAACAAGTGTGCGGGAATCTTCCGTTTGCTTGGGGTAAAGTCCACAGCAGGAACCGCACAGGCAAATAGCGACGCAGCGGCGCCGGCAGCGGCAAAAGCAACGAAGTAAAAACCGAAAGACGGGGAGGAGGGCTCCTTCTCCCCTACCTTTCACAAATCATTAACCAAGATGTTTCAGAACTTGAGAAAAGGCTCCTTAGTCTACGTTTTCGACAACAGGGAACAGCCTAAGTTTTATATAGCCAACGTAAAAGATGTATCGGCACCGTATTTCCCGCCCCAAAAGCCCGGGCAATTCTCGCCGATGCCGCAATTCATCAACATCTCGATAGAGGGCAACGAGCCCTGGGGCGTCCCTATGCAAGCGGACATCGTTTCGAAAGACGGCCTTACCGTAGCGACGACACGTGAAGTGTTGAAACCGACCATCATGGAGGCACAGCAGGCAAGCCGTGACATCGTGGAATCATTCGACAGGCACAAAGCCAACCTGAAGGTCTACGATGAGATCCTGATGCAGCTCGATCCCGAAGCTGCGCGTTCAAAAGAGCTCGAAGCCGAAAACAGGGAGTTGCGGAAGATGCTCGCTGACATGAACGAACGGCTGAGCCAGATACCGACAGCGGAAGAACTGAGGAGCCTTGTCAAGTCTGAACCACCTGCAAAAACAAAGTAACTATGGGTTGGAGAATCATAGGTGAAGGCCGTGGCGGCTTCGGCGGCCACGAAGAGGAGATGGAGCGAGAGCTCCGACGCGCCTACGAAGAAGGCTTTGAAGAAGGCCGGCGTGAAGGCCGTGGCGGATACGGTGAGCGTGGCGGCTACGGACAAGGTGGCGGCTACGGCGAACGTGGCGAGTATGACCGCGGCGGGTATGAGTATGACGACGCCTACGGCGAACGCCGTGGCGTAAGGGGTACAGGCCCCTATTCGCGGTATCGCAGGCGGTAAACCGGAGGGAGAGGGCCGCAGTGCCCTCTCCTATTTTAAATCGAAAAATATGGACAGGTTAGATACACATGAAAACTTCCCGGCAGGGTTCCGGGAATATCTCGAAAATTACGGTTGGCACTTTTCAAAGAAGATGTGCGAATTCGCCGTATCCCGCATGAAGGACAGGAACGGCAAGAAGATAGAGCCCTATTCTAAGGATAAGGTGGATGCGCTGCTCAAGCAGTACGGCATCGAACTCAAAAAGGATAAGGGGTATGACTGCGTGTACGTCTGCAACATGGCATTGTCGGATTATTTCGGGTCGTCGATACCTAATCCACAATACCTGGCGATGTTCATACGTGACTATATTGACGATGAAGACGGATACGACGGCTTGCCATTTACACGCTACTATGCCGATACCATCGGCTCGGGAACACCCATTCTGTGGGAAGAGATGATGTAGCCATGGAAGAATATCCCCAGATCAGCGAATTCACAAACGACAACGGCGAAATAAATGAAAAATATCGCAACGCTCGTCCGTAACCTGCCTGCCGACAAGTACCAAGAACTGGCCGGGGCGGTGAACGACGTATTCGAGAACAAGCGCTTCAACCGGGCGCAACGAAGGAGACTGGCGCGAAACTGGCGCAAGTACGGGAAAAGGGAGGAAAAATGAAGATTCGGGACTTGAGTATTCACAAGTATGGATGGACGTTGCGCATATATTATGCCGTGACGTGCTACTATACGGGCGAAATACTCAAGTCCCTTACCGACATCGGATGCCCCGATACGGTTCTTCATCGCGTACAGGGGAATATGGTGAAGTGCGAAATGGATACGGGATTCACCTACTCCAACAAGGAGCATCGGCAAAGTGTCATCGTAATAGGGATGCACTCCTCGCCGTGGGAATTTCTTAACAGCTTTGAGCACGAACTGCGGCACCTCGTAGACGATGTAGCCCTTACTCTCGGCCTGCCGATGGCCGGAGAAGATGTAGCATACCTTACCGGCGAAATAAACCAGGCACTATGGGAAGATGTGCACCAATTCACCTGTTGTAAATGTAATGGACATGGAAAAAGATGACACCCAATACTGGATGGCGATGCTCGAAGTGAGCGAATGCTGCGCACCCATATTCGCTGCCGTCGTATGCGAGTTGATGAATACGATTTGATTATTCCAGAAGTTTCACCAGATCGGTTTTCATCTCCTCGTCTATGTCGCGGTAGCGGGCAAATGCTTTGCTGCCTTCGGTATGCCCCGACAAAGAGCCCACAAGGTTAGGGTCTTTGACCTGCTTATACAGATTCCCGATAAAAGTACGGCGCGCCATATGGGATGACGCAACTTGGTAGAGCGGTTTTTGCTCAGGCTCCCTGGTGACGGGGTTGAGTACACTTACCATGCGTTTCAATCCGGCAGCAAGGAAGCATTTTTTAATTGCCTCGTTATATTTTTGCTCCGAAATAAAGGGGAGCAGTAGTGCATTGTCAGGGGATGCGTATTTATTGATTATCTCCTTTGCAAGATTGTTCAACGGGACACGCACCGTCACCGGATGGCCTTCCTTCGTTTTGCGCGGGATATACTCAACAGCACCTTTTACTACGTTGCTCCGTTTCAAGGCTATCAAATCCCCCACGCGACACCCTATGAGACATTGGAATACGAATATATCCCGCTGTACCGCCAGTCGTGGATGCCTGGATAGGTTTGTATGGTATAGCTTGTTCCGCTCGGCGATTGTGATATAGATCGGGGAACCATATACAGCTTGTTTTATCTCCTTCTTCCGGAAAGGATTAGTTTGGATCAGGTCATTGTTTGCGGCCCAATTCAGGAAAGCCCGCAAGAGAATCATCTTGCTGACAACCGTATTGTGGCCACGCTGGTGTGGTATCCTCGAATCCTGCACCAAAGCATAGATATGCGGATATTCCTCGCATATATCGTGCTCCCGGCGATAAAAGTCCTCAAAGTCATCCAATACCTCGGGCGTTAGCATCCCCAGCGAAAGGGTGAAGGTGCGGTCGAAAATCCTTTTGTACAACTCGTAGCGCTTGAGAGCCCTCATAAGAACATTGAATGCCATCTTACGGCGCTCAGAAAACCCCTTCTTGGATACGTAACTTTCAAAGTGTGCCCATATATCCCTGTCTTGCGACAATCCTACAGAATAAGGCGTAATAACATCCCTGAGCCAACTCGGAGGCAAGCTAACCTTCCCTGCTCCTGCCTCTATGAACGATTGCATGACAAAAGATGTCAATGCCGATATTTTAGAATGTGCCTCGTTTGCCTGTTCGACGATCTCTTGTTGGGCAGGAGACATCATCCTGTAACGGGGAACAGAAACCGATTGTGTCTTGGCGCTCCAATATTCAGGCAGCACGAAAATACCGGTCTTGGCACGCTGGTTAAGGCGTCCGTGAGTAAACCGAATCAGCACCTCGTGTAAACCGCATGTATTCTCCTTGGCAGAGAGTGAATAGTAAATTGTCGCCATAATTGTTATATTTGCACGGATGCAAATATAAACAACCATATATTACTTCAATAATTTTTGGCGACTTTTTGGCGACTTATACTTTATCTGGTGATATTTCGGTCGTTTCATGACATCTGTAAAGATGCCGATACACACCATTGCAGCCAATTTTTGTTGCTTTATGCAATCCCAATGATTTCATGAGATAACATTACCTATAGTCCCGTCGGGACTACAAAGGCACAAGCGCACAGATTGCTGCGCTTGTGCTTTTTTGTTAGCGTCAATTCACAATCATTTATTCAACAAAAATAAGAACAAATTTTCATTAGTCAATAAAAAATAGCACAATTAAGCCACAAAATAATACATTCGGACATAATACCGGAAAGTCCGTACCCGAAGCGATACGGACTTTACCAAGACGTATTTCACGCCCCCGGGGACGTGCAGGTATGGGATATCAGCTGAGCGTCAGAATGAAAGGCGTACTCCGAGGCGGAGGGTCAGCGACAAGGAAGAATCGGTGCGCGAAGTGCGCAGGGTGGTTTCCGTAAAGTAGTGCGAAACCTCGGGCTCAAAGTAAAGCCCGACATAATTGCCGAGGCGGTACTGTGCCCCGACGGCCCCGGCCACCGACCACTGGACTTTGGGTTCGTCGACGGATTTGGTGCCGAACTTGGCGGACACGCATTTCTCGAGCATACCGCCCGCGCCCACGTACATCGAGAAACGCCCGGTTTCGAGGAACTGCCAGTTCAGGCGCAGGGGAACCCCGATGAAGTGGAGCTTCTGGCTGATATCCTCGCCGCCGGACTGCATGCTCACGTCCGACCATAACAACGTATAGTTCACACCGCTTTCGAGCGACAACCCGTACGCGAACTCCTTGCGCACCGAAAGGCCGAAGCTGAGCGGCTGGTGGTGGCGGAACGAATAATCCTCGTAATTGTATTTCAGCTGCGCCATCGTACCGTTGGTGCCGCCGACCAATACGTCGGACATCACCAGGTGGGAACCGACGCCGCCCGACGCCCCCGATGAGCCGGTCACGCCGCCTGCGGCGAAGAGCGAAACCGAAGTCCTGCGCCGGGGCCGCCTGTGTTCCTGCATGTCATCGGCCAGGTAATCGTACGTGCCCGGGTATTTGCGGGACTGTACGGTCTGCCCCGCACCGTCCTTACCCCGGGTTCCGTCCGTGGCGGACGCCTGCCCTGCGACAGCAGCACGCACGGCCGACCGTGTGCCGGCCGAAGTGGCATCCCCGGCACCGGCAGCCGCTGCGGAACCGTTTCCGGCGGCCTCGTTCCCTGCCACTGCATTTTCCGCGGCCACACTACCGGCAGCCGCATTTTCAACAGCCGCATTCCCGGCGGGCGCAGCTCCGGACGTCAAAGCCGCGGCGCGGCCGTCCTCGAAGCCCCGCATATCGGCGGCGGCAAGGGCATCCCGTCCCGGTGCAATCCCGGGAGCCGTCCCCGCACCGGACTCCTCGCCCGGCAGCGCCGCAGCCCGCACGGCCTCTTCGGTCGGAACGGCTGCGCGGAGCGTCCCCGCGAGATTCCCGTCACCGGCTCCCGCCGGTGTCTCTTCGACCTGTGTCATGTCCGCAGCAGAGCTGCCGCTGTCCGTCGCTGTTGCAATAACAAACCCTTTATCCCCTAAATCCCGGTTTTCATGCAGCAGGTATCCCCCGCCACCCAGGAAAATCAGCACAGCGGCGGCAGCGGCAGCAATCCGCGGCCACTGGCTACGCAACACGGAGATACGCGGAGCAGGCCCGAGCTCGCGCTCCAGACGCGCCCAGCCGTCGGCCGGGGGTGTCACCTCGGCGTCCCGGAGCGCACTCCGCATTACGTCTGTCCAGTCTTTATTTTGTTTCATAATTTAATGTGTCTCCATATAGGCCCCTATTCTGCGAGCCAGCAGTGCCCGCGCGCGGAATAACTGCGACGAGGAACTTTTTTCGTTGATCCCCAGCATCTGCGCGATGTCGCGGTGCGAATAGCCTTCGATGCAGTAGAGGTTGAACACCGTACGGTAACCGTCAGGCAATTCGCTGATGAACCCCATCAACACGTCGCGCGGGAGGCGTGCCAGCTCCGACGGGTCGGGCTCCGGGATGTCGGGCAACTGCCGCCCTTCGTCGAGCGCCGTCATGCTCAGTTTGTTCCGGCTGCGGAGCCATTCGAGCGCCACGTTCACCGTGATCCGTTCCATCCAGGCACGCAGGGAACCGGGGCCGCGGTAGGAAAAACGGTCGAAAGCACCGTAAATCTTCAGGAACGCATCGTGCATCAGGTCTTCGGCGGTAGAACGGTCGCCCGAATAACGGAGGCAGACGGCCAGCAGACGGCCTGCATAGCGGTCATACAGCTCACGACGGGCCGCATTATCCCCTTTTCTGCACCCCTCGGCCAGTATCTGCTCCTCCATTCCCATATTTGCGTTCATCTTATAAACGGTGTAGCCATCAAAAGACTGCACGGCACCCGAAAATTTTTATACCCGTGCAGTATTCCGCCCCGCTCTGCATTTAATCAGTGAAGATAACGCAAAAATAATTATAAATATGAAAAGATTTGGATTATTTCTTCTCGTGACCATGGCTGCGGCCATTTTCACCTCCTGCAACGATTCGGACGGGGACTACCCCAGGCTTTCGGCTTTCGCCACGGTAAAGCCGCTCGAAAATAACGATTTCTTTGTCGTTCTCGACGATGGCAAGACGGTGTACCCGGGCGACAAAAGCCGCATAGGCAGCTATAAGGCCGAGGAAGGCCAGCGCGTCATCATCTATTTCAACCTGTTGAATAACAAAGTGGAAGGATACGATTACAACATGGCGCTCTATTACATACAGGACATCTACTTGGGCGGCACGAAAGTCGTGACCACCCAGGAGGAACTCGACGCGTTGGAAGACGACAAAACCAGCTTCAAGGATGCACGCCTCAACAACAACTACCTCAATGTCTGGATCGGGTTCAATGCCTGTGACCTCACGAAACACACCTTCCTGCTGGTACGCAACGACGTGACGGAGATCGCCCCGGAATACACGGAAGAGGGGTACCTGAACCTCGAACTGCGCCGCGACGCCCACGGCGACGAAGGCGGATACAACTACGACCGCTATGTCTCGTTCAAGCTGGATTCCTTCAAGGAGGATCTCGAAGGCAAGAAAGGTATCATCCTGCGTGTGAACACCCGCATGAACGGAGTGAAATACATAAAGATCGAGCTGCCGCGTGAGCAATAGCCGGAGCTTCCGGCAGCGACCCCGGCCCGCATATCCTGCGGGCCGGATTTTTTTTCGCCCCGCCGCGGCAAAGTAGCGCAAAATCGTTATCTTTGCAACATGTCAATCGTACGCAACACAGAGAGCGATCTCGAATTCGAAAACAAGATACGTCCGCAGGAGTTGGAAACCTTCTCCGGGCAGGACAAGATCGTCGACAACCTCCATATTTTCATCAAGGCGGCGCTCATGCGCGGCGATTCGCTCGACCACGTACTGCTGCACGGCCCCCCGGGACTGGGCAAGACGACCCTTGCCAACATCATCGCCAACGAAATGCACGCGCAGCTGCGCGTCACATCGGGCCCCGTGCTGGACAAGCCGGGCGACCTGGCCGGGCTGCTGACCAACCTCAACCCCGGCGACGTGCTTTTCATCGACGAGATACACCGCTTGAGCCCGATCGTCGAGGAGTACCTCTACTCGGCGATGGAGGACTACAAGATCGACATCGTACTCGACAAAGGCCCTTCGGCACGTTCGATCCAGATCGAGCTGGCGCCTTTCACGCTGATCGGCGCCACGACCCGCAGCGGGCTGCTCACATCGCCCCTGCGCGCGCGCTTCGGCATCCAGTGCCATCTGGAATATTACGACGCCCCGGTACTGGCCGGCATCGTCAGGCGTTCGGCACGCATCCTCGACGTCTCGATCGACGACGATGCGGCGCACGAGGTGGCCCTGCGCTCGCGCGGCACGCCCCGCATCGCCAACGCCCTGCTGCGCCGCGTGCGCGACTTCGCAATGGTCAAGGGCGAAGGGCACATCGATCTGGAGATCACCAGAATCGGGCTTTCGGCGCTCAACATCGACTCGCGCGGCCTCGACCAGATGGACAACAAGATACTCGGCACCATCATCGAGAAGTTCAGCGGGGGCCCCGTCGGGCTGAATACCATCGCCACGGCCGTCGGCGAAGACGCCGGCACGATCGAGGAAGTCTACGAACCGTTCCTCATCAAGGAAGGGTTCCTCAAACGCACGCCCCGCGGCCGCGAAGCCACCGAGCTCGCATACAAACACCTGGGTTTCACGCCGCCGGGCGGCACCGAAGCCGCGCTATTCTGACGTTCCACTCCGCCTCACCCAATCCCTTATACGCCATGCGCAACTTCACAACCTCACTGCAACTCATCGCCGCCACCGCGATGCTCACCGCAACGGGATGCACCCCGGCGATCTACACCAACATCCAGAAAAGCTACCCGGCACGCACGGAAGAGAGTCCCGTGCTGGTTTACGACCTCGCCGACACGGTTCCCGCCCCGGCCCAAACGCTCGGGTCGGTATGGATCAAGGACAGCGGCTTCTCGACCGGATGCAGTTATGAAAACATCATCCGGCTGGCAAAAAACGAAACGAACAAGATCGGCGGCAACGGCCTCCACGTCGTTTGGCATAAAAAGCCTGCGGCGCTGGGTAAATCCTGCCACCAGATCTCAGCGGACATGCTCCTGCTCCCGGATTCGGTGTACACGGCATCGTACGCGCGAAATGCGGAGGCGCAGCAAGTCCGGATCGCGCAGTACAGCGGGACACCAGAGATAGTGCCTGCTGACAAAACGGAACCGGAACGAAAGAAGGTCAACCCGAGGTACAACATCCTGCACGCAAGCGCGGGGTATTCCATGCTAACCAGCGAATTCAAGTTCCCGCGCAATTGCGACGGCGACCCCAAACACTGGGTCTCGGTCGACGCCGGTTACCAATGGATATCCCGTATCGGCCTGGGCGTCGGGATACGTTATACGGGACATTTCACTTCCGGGAAACAACGTTACGTCTCCATGGACTCCGACTACGAAAAACTCAACATATCCTTGCATTACATCGCACCGGAAATAGCACTTTACCAGAATGTCGGCCGCAGATGGACGTTCCACGAGTCGGTCGGCATCGGCTACATGCGCTATTTCGAAGGCATGATGCACAACACGGAGAGCATCGGCGGCTTCGGCGTCCACGGCACGGCGGGGTTCAACTACCGGATCAAGCCCTGGCTCGGCATCGGGGCGCACGTACTGGTACAGCACGCACGTTTCGACCCGGAAAAGAGCCGCACGCTGCGCCAACGCATGAGCAAGGACAACACCACCATGACGCACATAAGTTTCAACGGCGGTTTGAGTTTCTATTTTTTCTGATCCTGTCCACGAAAAAACAATTACAGATAACATGAGCAGCAACCGTTTATCCGCCAAACCTTACCGTCACATACTCTTCTTGATGCTGGCCTTCGGTAGTGCCCTGCGGCTCCATGCCGCCGCACCCGGCGACGGCACCTCCCCGGCGGGAGTGTCCGCCGCACAGGAATCCCGGACGGCGGCCACACCGGTTCCCGAAGGGCAAAGCCTGCAAGCGGTTCCCGACGGGAATGCGACCGTCATCCGCACGTTGCCGAAGCGGGCACAGCACCTCGCCCCGCGCGACCGTCCGCAGCACACGTTCTTTGCCAACGCGGCGTATACGGCCGTCATCTCGACGCTTTACCTGGCCGAAAGCTCTTCCGGCTCGCTGAACGAAGGCTACGACATCAGTGCCGGGTACAACTGGACGTCGCGCCGGGGCTTCGGCGCCGGAATCGTCTACTCGGGCGGATTCATCTCGGCCGAACGCAACGGGATCCGGCGTACGAGCCGCATCCACTACATCGCACCGGAGTTCGTCGCCCGGCAGCGGGCCGGGCGCAGATGGCTCTTCCGGGAAAGCGCGGGCATCGGCTACGGCCGCTACATCCGCAGCTACGGCGATACGTCGGGCAGCAGGGGCGGCGTCGGCATCCATGAATCGGCCTCCGTGGAGTTCATGCTGGGACGCCACATCGGCCTGGGCGCGGGGATCAGCGGGCAATGGCTGATCGTCGACTCGCCGGATGTCGACGATGGGGCGGAGCTGAACCTGCTCGGCGGCATCTTCCGCTTCCAGTTCGGGGGAGGGCTGAGGGTTTATTTTTAACTCCGCCCCGTACGATGCCCGCTCCGGGACGGAAGGGCGCAATAATTGCAGGATTTTTCACGTTGTGTCTCTTAGACACAAGCAAAACAGTTAGGATAATGAGAAAAGGTAAAATGGATCAGGAGGCTCTGCGCTATCACAGCGAAGGCCGCCCAGGGAAAATCGCGGTCGTACCGACAAAGCCCTATCACACGCAGCACGACCTGTCGCTGGCCTATTCGCCCGGCGTCGCAGCACCGTGCCGCGAAATCGAAGCTAACCCCGAAGAGGTTTACCGTTACACGAACAAAGGCAATCTGGTAGCAGTCATTTCGAACGGCACGGCCGTTTTGGGACTGGGCAATATCGGAGCTCTGGCAGGCAAGCCCGTCATGGAAGGTAAAAGCATGCTCTTCAAGACTTTCGCCGACATCGACGCTTTCGACATCGAAGTCGACGAAACCGATCCCGAGGCATTCATCCGCACGGTGAAGGCGATAGCCCCGACGTTCGGGGGCATCAACCTCGAGGACATCAAGGCACCCGAATGCTTCGAGATCGACCGCCGGCTGAGCGAGGAACTGGACATCCCGGTGATGCACGACGACCAGCACGGCACGGCCGTCATCTCGACCGCCGCAATGCTCAATGCCGTAAAGATCGCCGGCAAGACGCTCGACAAACTCCGCGTGGTGGTCAACGGCGCCGGGGCGGCTGCCATCGCCTGCGCACGGCTGTTCATCGCCGTTGGCGTCCGCCGCGAGAACATGGTCTTCTGCGACAGCCGCGGCGTGGTCACGACTTACCGTACGGACATCAACGAGATAAAACGCGAATTCGCGACCACGCGCCGCATCACCACGCTGGCCGAGGCGCTGCACGACGCCGACCTCTTCCTCGGGGTCTCGACAGCCGACGTGCTGACGCCCGAAATGCTGCGTACGATGTCGACCGACCCGATCGTCATGGCGCTCGCCAACCCCGACCCCGAGATCGCCTACGACAAAGCCGTCGTATCGCGTCCGGACATCATCTTCGCCACGGGGCGCTCGGACTACCCCAACCAGGTCAACAACGTGCTGGGGTTCCCCTACATCTTCCGCGGGGCGCTCGATGTCCGGGCCACGAAGATCAACGAAGCGATGAAACTCGCCGCGGCACATGCGCTCGCCGAGCTGGCCCAGGAACCGGTACCGACAATGGTGCTGCGGGCCTATGCGCTCGAAAAACTCGAATTCGGCCGCGACTACCTGATTCCCAAGCCGTTCGACCCGAGGCTGCTATGTACCGTAGCGCCCGCCGTGGCACGCGCCGCGATCGAATCGGGCGTCGCACGGCAGCCCATCGCCGATTGGGACGCCTATATCGAAAAACTCCGGACGCTGACCGAGGTATAGTCCCGGAAGGGTATCGTGCAATAAAAACACCCGGCTTTCGGCCGGGTGTTTTTATTGCACGATGATGCCTGTACCGGCCGGGTCACGCAAACAGCGCCGCAAACTCGTCGTGCGACATCCGGCGCACGTCGCAGTCGCCGATACCTACCGGCACCACGACACGCAGCATACCGTCTTCGTTCTTCTTGTCCTTGTCCACCTCCTTGAGCAGCCGTTTCACATCGACGGGCGGCGTGAGGTCGAATCCCAGTTTTTTCAGCACCCCGGCGATCCGGTCGCGGTCTTCCGCCGCCAGTACGCCGAGCTTCACCGAGGCATCGGCGATCAGCGCCATGCCCACCGCCACGGCCTCGCCGTGGTTCAGACGGTTGGTACATTTCTCGATGGCGTGCGCCAGCGTATGCCCGAGGTTGAGCTTGCGGCGGTCGCCCGACTCGCGCTCGTCGCGTTCGACGATATCTGCTTTCACGCGGATCGACGCCGAAACGGCATCCGTAAGCAGGTCGGTGTCGGAACGCAGGGCGTCGAAAGTCGTGGCTTCGATACGCGCGAAAAGGCCGGCATCGGCGATGACGGCCGCCTTGACGACTTCGGCCAGCCCGGCGCGGAACTCCCGGTCGGAGAGCGTGCGCAGCATCCCGGGGTCGCAGACCACGAACCGGGGCTGCGAAAACGTTCCCGCCATATTCTTGTATCCGTCGACATTCACGCCGTTCTTGCCGCCCACGCTGGCGTCGACCTGCCCCAGCAGGGTCGTCGAGACGAAGCCGAAATCGAGGCCGCGCATGTAGGTCGCGGCGGCGAACCCCGTCACGTCGGTCACGATACCGCCCCCGATCCCCAGCACGAAAGTCGACCGGTCGACGCCCAGTTCGATGAAGCGGCGGTAGATCGATTCGACGGTTTGCAGGGTCTTTATACTCTCCCCGAGGCCGATCAGCACCGTATCGTAAGGAGCCAGCATCGGGTGGTAGAGCCGGTCTATCGTGGCGTCGGATACGACGACCACGCGTCCCTCGGGCAGTACTCCCGGCAGGATGTCGGACGTGGGCCCGATATAAATCCCGCTCTGCTGCCGGACGTTGAAGGTGGGTTCCATAATATTAAACATTTTTAATAAGACAACAAATTTAGTATATTTTCCCGAGAAATTGTTACCTTTGCACCACAAATTCTTTTCACATGCAAAAACTACGCAATATTGCAATTATTGCACACGTGGATCACGGCAAAACCACGCTCGTAGACAAGATGATCCTGGCCGGCAACATCCTGCGCGACAACGCCAAGCAAACCGGCGAGCTGATCCTCGACAACAACGACCTCGAACGCGAACGCGGTATCACGATCCTCTCGAAGAACGTCTCGGTAATTTACAAGGATTATAAAATCAACATCATCGACACCCCGGGCCACGCCGACTTCGGCGGCGAGGTCGAGCGCGTGCTGAACATGTGCGACGGCGTACTGCTGCTGGTCGACGCTTTCGAAGGCACCATGCCCCAGACCCGGTTCGTGCTGCAAAAGGCGCTGGCGCTGGGCAAGAAGCCCATCGTGGTGATCAACAAGGTCGACAAGCCCAACTGCCGTCCCGAAGTGGTCAACGAGCAGGTTTTCGACCTGATGTTCACGCTCGACGCCACCGAGGAGCAGCTCGACTACAAGACCATCTACGGCTCGGCCAAACAGGGCTGGATGTCGCACAAATGGAACGAGCCGACCGACTCGCTCGTCCCGCTGCTGGACGCCATCATCGACGAGATACCCGAACCGGCCGTGGTAGAAGGCACGCCCCAGATGCTCATCACCTCGCTCGAATACTCCTCCTACACGGGCCGTATCGCCGTGGGCAAGGTGACGCGCGGCTCGCTCAGGGCGGGACAGAACGTCACGCTGGCCAAGCGCGACGGTGCAACGATGCAGAAGACCAGGATCAAAGACCTAATGGTCTTCGAAGGTCTCGGCAAAAAGAAGGTCGACGAAGTGCCGTGCGGCGAGATTTGCGCCATCCTGGGCATCGAAGGGTTCGAGATCGGCGACACGATATGCGACTACGAGAACCCCGAACCGCTGCCCCCCATCGCCATCGACGAACCGACCATGTCGATGCTCTTCACGATCAACAACTCGCCTTTCTTCGGCAAGGACGGCAAATACGTCACCTCACGCCACATCAAGGAGCGCCTCGACCGCGAACTGGAGAAAAACCTCGCGCTACGTGTGACGCCCGGCCCTTCGGCCGACAGTTTCAACGTATTCGGTCGCGGCGTGCTGCACCTTTCGGTGCTGATCGAGACCATGCGCCGCGAAGGATACGAATTGCAGGTCGGACAGCCCCGCGTGATCGTCAAGGAGATCGACGGCAAGAAATGCGAACCGGTCGAGGAACTGACCGTCGACTGCCCCGAAACCTGCTCGGGCACGGTGATCGAACTGGCCACCAAGCGCAAAGGCACGCTCAGGAACATGACGTCGAACGGCGACCGCGTGCGGCTGGAGTTCGACATCCCCTCGCGCGGCATCATCGGCCTGAGGTCGAACATGCTGACGGCAACGGCCGGCGAGGCGATCATGACGCACCGCCTGAAGGATTTCGAACCGTGGGTCGGCGAAATCGAGATGCGCACCAACGGCTCGATCATCTCGGGCGAGACCGGCACGGCCTTCGCCTATTCGATCGACAAGCTGCAGGATCGCGGACGCTTCTTCATCAACCCGATGGATCAGGTCTACGAGGGGCAGGTGATCGGCGAGCACACGCGCCAGAACGACATCACGGTCAACGTCACCAAGGCCAAGCAGCTCACCAACATGCGCGCTTCGGGGTCGGATGACAAAACCTCGATCGCCCCGCCGAAGGTCTTTACGCTCGAAGAGGCGTTGGAATACATCCAGGCGGACGAATACGTCGAAGTTACGCCCCACGCCATGCGCCTGCGCAAGATATTGCTGCACGAGGTAGACCGCAAACGCGCTTCGAAGTAAACGGCCGCCGCATACCGAACCCGGAAAATGGATCATTTCACCTTATCGCTGGCCGTCGGCGCCGTCGCAGGGACGCTGGACATCATCCCGATGATTTTTCAGCGGTTGCCGATGCGTTCGTGCCTGTCGGCATTCTTCATCTATTTCTTTGCGGCCGTCATCGTCTTTTACAGCGACCTGCCCTACCTGCCTTGGTGGGCGGACGGCATGGCCGTCACGCTGATGCTGATGATCCCCGTGCTCTTCACCTTCTCGGGCAGGGAGCGCAAAGCCATCCCGGTGGTGCTGTTCAACGCGCTGCTGTTCGGGTTCCTGATCAGCGCCGCGGAAAAATACCTGGCCTGAGGCATCCGGCCGAAAAAAAACGGGACGGCATCCGTTTTTTTACCTATAGCATGCAGTATCAGGCAATTTCTCCGTTTATAAAAAGGAAACGAACGGAAAAACGACAGAGATGAAAAGATATATACTGACGCTCCTGCTGGCGGCCTGCGTATGCACGGCCTGCGATAAGGACGACGAATATGAAATCCGCGAATGGACGGTCGCCTCGCAACTGGGCATCGCCCACGGGGCGAGTACGTTGCAGCCCGTACTGCTCGTCAAGGCCAACGACGACACGTCGTGGCGTGCCGTATATCAGGGCATCGAGGGATTCGATTTCGAGGCGGGTTACGAATACCGGCTCCGCATAAAAGCCGAACAACTGCCCGATCCGCCCCAGGACGGCTCTTCGATCCGCTACACCCTGCTGGAGCAAATTTCGAAAACCCCGGCGACCTCGGTCATCCCCGACCAGTTCTTCCCGGTCTTCACGATGGAGGTCGCCCCGCAGCCGATGAATTACCGGGGACAGCGATTCCTGGGCGTACGGTTCCCCGAGTCCGGACTGAACGAATGGCAGCCGTGGCCGTTCCGCATCGAAGGGTTCGAATACGAACCGGGATACGTCTACCGGCTCCGCATCGGGACTTCGGTAATCCCGGCTCCGGACAGCCCCGAGGGCTATTACACCGTCTGCTACTCGATGCTCGACATGGACAGGCAGCCTGCAGAGGATTAAAATGCGGAGAAACGTCCTGAAAACAAAAACGACCCTTTCGGGTCGTTTTTTCATGGCAGGCAAACGGTCTCTCCCCGCGGAGCCCCGCCTCCGGACGTTGCCGTCCCGCGGCCGGGGTTATTCCCCTTCGGGGTCTTCCTGCACCGGCACCCCCTTTTTCAGGGTGGCGAACGAAAGGATATGCCACGTCACGCCAATGGCGACGGCAAGCAGGGCTGCCTGCGCCCACCACCAGGCGGTAAGCAGCGCGAAAATGCAGTAGAGCATCGTCCCCCACATGAGCGTCAGGGAAATGATCTTGGCACGGAACGGTATGGCGCGATTTTCGCGGAAGTTCCGTACATACTCGCCGAAACAGGGGTGTGCGAGCAGCCAACCGTAAAGCCGGGGCGAAGAACGCACCCAAAGGGCCGCCGATAGCAACAGGAACGGCGTGGTAGGCAGCAGGGGGACGAATATGCCGACGATGCCCAGCACGCACGAGATGCATCCCAATACGACGAGAAGAATTTTCATGGGGCAAAAATAGCACAAATTCGGGAGCCGGAAGCACGGCGACGGTTATTTTTCCTTATATTTGTAGAATAGAAACCGTATACGATACAAAACCAAAATACGATGAATAAAATAGGTATTGCCAGCGACCACGCAGGCTATGAAATGAAAGAATTCCTGGTAGGTTACCTCGACGCCATGGGTTACGAGGTGCTCGATTTCGGCACGCATTCGCCCGACAGCGTCGACTATGCAGACTTCGCGCATCCGCTGGCCGAGGCGATCGAAAACGGCGAACTGGAACGCGGCATCGCCCTCTGCGGCTCGGGCGAAGGGATGACGATGACCCTCAACAAGCACCAGGGCATCCGCGCCGGCCTGGCCTGGGAGCCCGAAATCGCGTCGCTCATCCGCCGCCACAACAACGCCAACATCATCGTCTTCCCGGCGCGCTTCATCTCCAACGACGAAGCCGTGGCGATGCTCGACGCCTATTTCTCTGCCCAGTTCGAAGGCGGACGCCACGAGCACCGCATCGAAAAGATGGCGATCCCCTGCTGCACAGCCGGAGAAACGGCAAAATAAGGGACAAAACCTGCGGGCGCGGCCTTCCGCACGGCAGGCAACCTGCCGGTCTCATACGGCATCACCGGGGTACTGCTGCCACTGATCCCGACCGTGGGATGCTGCATCTTTTACGCAATCCCGACAGCAGTATAACAGAACGAATATGCCCAAACACCAACTCTGCCGTAACTGCGGCTACGAAATCGACCATAATTACTGTCCGGCATGCGGACAACGCACGACGACCGACCGGCTGACCTGGGCGTCGCTGGCGGAGAGCGTCAGCTCGACCTTCATCGGCGACGAAGCGTACGGCCTGCGGGGCATCAACATGCGCAAGGGCGCCGTGATGACATGGCTGGCGATCCTGATACACCCCTATGCCTCGGTCTCGGAGTTCATCCTGGGGCACCGCCGCAAATATTTCAACCCGGTGGCGATCCTGCTCATGCTCTCCACTTTCTACGCCGTCGTGTTCGCCCTCGTGGGCAAGGAGTTCACCCCTACGGCCCGGGCCGACTACCCCTTGTTCCGGTGGCTTATCTGTTCCTACTACGACTACGCCACGCTGCACCCGGCGGCCAACATGCTGCTGATGCTGCCGTTCTATGCACTGGCGATGAAAACCGTGTTCCGCAGGCGCTCCGACCTCAAATATGTGGAATACCTCTACATAGGCATCTTTCTGTCGGTGTTCGAAATCACGCTGATGATCCTCGCGCTGCCCGCCGAACTGTTCATCCCGTGGTACAGTTCCTTCTACATGCAGATGCTGCCCGTTTTCATCTATACGGGATTCGTATTCTGGAAACTGTTCGGACTGAAGAAGAAAGGCGCCGTCCTGCGCACGCTGCTGGTCGACATGCTGCAATATGTCTATGCCTTTTTCGCAGCCCTGGGCCTGTTGACGCTGTCGCTGGGCATCTATTATCTGGTCGCCCCCGAAAAGTTCAAGGAGGAACTCAATATCCGCAACAGGGACGCCATGACCGAACAGGTCGAAGGGGCGCAGCCGGGAGAAGGCGCGCTGAACGACATCCTGGACGGGATCATGGATGTGTTTTCGGTCGACTCGGAGGATCGCAAAGGCGAAGCGGACGGCACGCCCGATGAAGAGGAAAACGCAACTGCCCCGGCGGCGGAGCAACCCGAAAGGCAATAAAGGCGCCGCCCGTCGTTCGGGGTATGCGGCCGATTCCGAAAATATAATTTATACCGCTTTTGCCTGTGCGTATCGGGCAAGGGCGGACAGATACGCAAGAGATGAATTCACCCGAAACGTCCCGCACCTGCCTTAACTGCGGCACACAGGTAGACGGCCGATACTGCCCCCGCTGCGGGCAGGAATACGGCTCGACACGGATCACCTGGCGGTCGCTCTACGACGAGGCCGTATCGATCTTTATCGGCGACAGCATTTTCAGCGAAAAGGACGCTGTCGTGCGTTACGGCATCCTACGCACCCTGTGGAGCATTTTGATCCGCCCCACGACCACCGTCAGGGAATACCTGGCGGGCAAGCAGTGCAAATACGTCCCGCCGCTCACGCTGCTGATGCTCGTCTGCACGATCTGCCTGCTGCTGCTGAACTGGTTCCAGGTCAAACTGCTGGATTTTTCCTTTTCGACCGAAGACGACGATCCGATATTACAGAACATAAGCGAATTCCTGAATTACTACTTCAACAACCACCTCGAACTGCTCGCCATGTTGAAGATCCCCTACATGGCCCTGGCCTGTAAATGGATTTTCCGCAAATGCTCGTCACTGCGCTACATGGAGTATTTCTACATCGGGCTTTACCTGGCTTCGCTGCACATCATACTGCTTTCCGCCGGCACCATCCTGACACAGGTGTGCGAACTTCCCCCGGACAGCCTGGTCGCGAACATCCTGTCCCGTATCGCCAAGGTCACGCTTTCCGTCTACAACATCGTCATCCTGCGCAACCTGTTCCGCATAAGCTGGGCCGGGGCGTCCGTCAGGTATATCCTCTGCATGGCGATTACCACCGCATGCATCGTATCGACGCTGGTAGCGATCGTAGCCGGGATGGCAATCTTCGACGAATTATTCTGACAAGCGGCGCTATAAAGCGAAAACATAGGGGAACCGCGGGCGCAGCCGTCCGGCATCAGCCCCGGCAAAAAGCCCGAACACGGCCGAGCCGCTGCCCGACATCGAGGCATAGACCGCTCCGGCCGCAAGCAGGCTGTCACGGGCTTCGCGGATGGCAGGATGCGCCGCGAAGATATGCGGTTCGAAATCGTTGGTCACCAAACCCTGCCACTCCGCCACAGGCCGCCGCAAGCGCTCCGCGAGGGGTACTTCGGGCACATGCGGACGTACCCCTGCGTAAGCCTCGCGCGTCGAAACGCCCACGTCGGGCTTCACGACAACGAGCGTCATTCCCGCCAGGCAGAGCGGGTAAGGCTCCATGATCTCGCCCCTCCCGGTGCAAAGCTGCGGGGTATTGCGCACGAAAAAAGCCGTGTCGCTACCCAGCTCGGCGGCAAGGGCGACCAGCTCCGCCTCGGTAAGCCGCAGGCCGAAAAGCCCGTCGAGCGCCAGCAGTACGGCGGTGCCGTCTGACGAACCGCCCCCGAGCCCGGCACCGAAAGGCACCCGTTTGTCGAGGCGTATCTCCACGCCGTCCACGCCGTAGCGCTCCCGCATCAGCAGGAAAGCCTTGACGCAGATATTCTCCCCGGGGGCGCAATCCACCGCCAGCCCTTCGGAGAGGAACCGCACGCCGGGCACGGCTGTGCGCGTCACCCCGACCACGTCGTACAGTCCCCGCACGGGGAACATCACGGTCGACAACTCGTGGTAGCCGTCCTCACGGCGGCGCAGGACATCCAGCCCCAGATTTATTTTGCAGTTTGCATGCAGGATCATACGGCAAAGATATAAAATTTGTACTTTTGCCCTATGAAATTCCGCACCGAAATCGACATTGCGCCCCTCGGGGTGAAAATCGGATACGGGAACCGCATCCTGGCCCTCGGTTCCTGCTTCGCCGAACACATCGCGGGACGGCTCGCCGAAGCCCGGTTCCGCATCGTCACAAACCCCACGGGCATCCTGTTCAACCCGCTCTCCATCGCCGCCGCGCTGCGCAGCTATGCGGACGAGGCGCCCGTACAGCATTCCGAGCTGGACTTCGACGGCGAACTGTGGTTCCACTACGGGTTCCACGGCTCTCTCTCGGCCGCGGCGCCCGACGAGGCGCTGGCTGCGATGAACGCCGCCCGCAAGGCAGGCGCCGAAGCCCTGCGCCGTGCCGACCGGGTATTGCTGACCCTGGGCACGGCATGGGTCTACGAACACAACGGGCAGGTGGTAGCCAACTGCCACCGGCAGCCCGCGACCGAATTCGTACGGCGCAGGCTGGGCGTCGCGGAGATCACCGGGGCATTTTCAGCCCTGCTCGCAGGGCCGCTCGCCGGGAAAGAGGTCATCCTCACGGTCAGCCCCGTGCGGCACCTCGGCGACGGGCTGGAGGGCAACGCCGTAAGCAAGGCCACGCTCCGCCTGGCGGCCGAAGAGCTGGCCGCGGCGCACGCCGCCGTCCACTACTTCCCGGCCTACGAAGTGCTCAACGACGACCTGCGCGACTACCGTTTCTACGCCGATGACCTGGTGCACCCCTCGGCGCAGGCCATACAATACGTCTGGGAAAAATTCATCCCCGCAGTGCTCTCGGACGAGGCACGACGCCTGCTCCCCGACGTGCGGCACATCGTCGTCGCGGCGGCGCACCGTCCCCGCAACCCCCGCAGCGAGGCCTACCGGGAGTTCTGCCGCCGCAGGATAGGCGAGATCGCGGCACTGCCGCAGGTCGATTTTCAGGCCGAGGAGGAATATTTCCGCAGATGTATCGAAATAAATTCGTAAATTTGCGGCCAATCACACACACGCAATGAAGCACAGGATCATTTTACTTGCCATAGCCGCCCTGGCGGCATTCGAAGCCGCGGCGGCACGCCCCCGCCTGGTCGTCAACATCGTCGTAGGCTCGATGCGCGCCGAAGACCTCGGCCGGTATGCCGACAACTACGGCGAAGGCGGGCTCAGGCGCCTGCTGGACGGGGGCACGGTCTTCGCCGATAGCCGCTACGACTACCAGCAGACCACAACGCCCGTATCGCTCGCCACGCTCACCACGGGCGCCATGCCTTCGACGCACGGCGTAATCGGCGCCCGCTGGCGCGACTACGTCGAAAACGACGCCGTGGAACTGATCGCCGGGCGCAAGGGCCCGGGGCCCTACAACCTGATAGCCCCGACGCTCGCCGAGGCGCTCCTGCAACACGAGCCCGGAGCCAAAGCCGTCTCGGTTGCCACCGAGGCGATGTCGGCGGTCATCATGGCCGGGCACGGCGGCGAAGCCTTCTGGCTCGATTCGGCGCGCTGCGGCTGGGAAACGTCGCCCTATTACGCCCCCGAAGTACCCGAATGGGTCGCCCGCAGCAACCGCGAACGCTACAACCTCTCATACATCGCCCCCGAGTGGCGCACGCTCTACGAAAAGGGACGCTACCTCAACACCCGCAACTGGGACATCGTTCTCACGGGCAAAAGCAGGAAAGACAAAGACGAGCCGGGCGAAGGGCGCCTGAAACTCACGTCGGACTACGACAAAATGCTCTACACCCCGGCGGGCAACACCGCCGTGCTGGGCTTTGCCAAGCAGGCCATCGCCCAGTTCAAACTCGGCGACGACGCGACGCCCGACCTGCTGAACATCTGCCTCGACACGCCGCGCCGCATCAGCGAGGCCTACGGCCCCGAGTCGGTCGAGGTCGAGGACATGTACTACCGCCTGGATCGCGACCTGGCCGATTTCCTGACCTTCGTCTTCGCCCAGGTCAGAAACGGCGAGGTGCTCGTCGTCTTCACCTCCGACCACGGCACCAGCCCTTCTTTCGACACGGGGCACGAAGAGAGCGACCGGTTCAACACCCGCCAGTTCGAGGTGATCGTCAACGGCTTCCTCAACGTCCGCTACGGCATGGGCGACTGGGTGCTGGAGTACGAGGACAAATGCGTCTACCTGAACCACAACCTGATCTACGAGCGGGGGCTCGACCTGGCCGAGGTACAAAACGAGGTGGCGATCTTCGCCATGCAGTTCCGGGGCGTATCGCACGCCCTCTCGGCGACGGCCATGCGTACGAGCTACTTCGGGAGCGGCTATGCCCGCAAGATGCAGAACAGCTTCTACCCCCGCCGTTCGGGCGACGTCATCCTGAACCTGATGCCCGGCTGGATCGAGGAACAGGAGCGCTGCTGGTCGTCGTCGGGGTCGATGTACGGCTACGACACGCAGGTGCCGCTGGTATTCTACGGCGTCGGCGTCGGGCCGCAGCGCATAAAGCGCCGCGTGGACATGACAGCCGTGGCCCCGACCGTGGCACGTATGCTGGAGATCACCGAGCCTGCGGCATCGGAAGGCGAAGTACTGCCGGAAATAATAGATTTGTAAGGTTTTAAAGCAAAAGATATGGACAAGATACAGGAGGAGATCATCGGGGAGTTCTCGGTATTCGACGACTGGCTCGACAAATACGACTACCTCATCGGCCTGAGCGACTCGCTCCCGGCCATCGCAGCCGAGCACCGCACGGAACAATACCTGATCGACGGCTGCCAGTCGCGCGTGTGGGTAGACGCACGTCTGGAGGACGGCAAGGTCTACTATGCCGCCGACAGCGACGCCATAATAACCAAGGGCATCATCGCGTTATTGATACGCGTGCTGAACGGGCGCACGCCGCAGGAGATCCTCGACACCGACCTCTATTTCATCGACGCCATCGGCCTGAGCGCCAACCTCTCGCCCACGCGCTCGAACGGCCTGCTGTCGATGGTCAAACAGATGCGGCTCTATGCGCTCGCGTTCGCAAGCAAAAGCGAAAAATAACAGACAGCCATGACACCCGAAGACATACTGAAGGTAGAGAAGGACATAGTCCTTACGCTCAAGAATATATACGATCCCGAAATCCCGGTCAACATCTACGACCTGGGATTGATCTACGAAATAGACTACACGCCCGACGGCGTGGCGAACATCCGCATGACCCTCACGGCGCCCAACTGCCCCATGGCCGACATGCTCGTGGAGGATGTCAACCAGCAGGTTGCCAAGGTCGACGGCGTAAAGGCGGTGAATGTCATCCTCACGTTCGACCCCGTATGGGACAAGAGCATGATGTCGGAGGAGGCGCTGCTCGAACTCAACATGTTCTGACATGGGCGCGGAGCAGGAGCATCGGATGCTGAACCGGCTGCAGGCCGGGGCCGGGACGTACGCCTGCGGCGGGTACCTCGCCGGGCTGGGCTCCCTGCAGCGCAGCGAAATATGCACGGCACTGCTCTTCAGCCGGCTGGAACGCAAGATGCGCATGGTCGACGCCCTGCGGGAAGAGGCTTCCGAGAACTGGAACCAGACCTTCTACCTGCTCTATTTCCGCACGCTGGGCGACCGCCGGAACCAGGAGGCGTATCTCTCGCTGGCACGCCGCGTCCCCTACAAGGTCGTCCTGCGCGAACGGCTGGCGCCGCGGGCCGTCGAAGCCATGTTCTTCGGGGCTTCGGGGCTGCTGACGCTCTATCCGCACGACGCGTACACGCTCGACTTGGCGCGCGACTTCGAATACCTGGCGGCCAAATACGACATCGAACCGCTGGATGCCGGGGTCTGGGAACTGGACGAGATACGCCCCGCCAACCATCCCGTACTGCGTCTGGCACAGGCGGCCGAGTTCTTCATACAGGACGAATTCGTAATGGAACGCGCCATGTCATGCCGCACGGAAGAGGACATCCGGCGGCTGTTCTGCATCGAAGCGTCGGACTACTGGCGCACGCACCACATCCCGGGGATTGCAAGCGACGAACACCCCAAGCGGCTGGGCGCGTTCAAGGCCAATATCATCGGCATCAACCTCGTTTCCGTCCTGCAATTCGCCTACGGCAGCGTCACCGGGCGCGAAACGCTGCGCGACAGCGCCCTCACGCTGCTCGAACGCCTGCCAGCCGAGGACAACCGTTACATGCGCAACTGGCGCAACACGGGCGTTATGATCCGCAACGCGTTCGAATCGCAGGCGCTGCTGCAACTCGCCACGGAATACTGTCCTGCAAAACGCTGTACGGAATGCCCCGTCGGACGGCGCATCCTGCAAAGCATAAGTTCAACCGAATAACAGGCAACGATGGAAAAGCAATCCCCCCTCATAAGCGTCATCATGCCGCTCTACAACGCAGAGCGATTCGTCGGCGAAAGCATCGGCAACATCCTCGGACAAACCGTCGGGGATTTCGAGCTGATCGTTATCGACGACGCCTCGACGGACTCCTCGTACGACATCGCAAGCCGTTATGCCGCGCAAGACGCACGGATCGTCCTGATGCGCAACGACGCGAACCACGGCGCCGCCTATACCCGCAACCGGGGACTGGAGACAGCGCGCGGGAGTTTCATTACGTTCATGGATGCCGATGACCGCTGTTCGCCGGAACGTTTCGCCCGCCAGACAGCATTCTTCGGACAGCACCCGCAGATCGACCTGTGCGGCAGTTACTATACGATGTTCGGGCCGGACGATGTCCGGGAACAGAAGATCCAGGATCCCATCACGCACGAAGGAATCCGGATCCAGATGCTTTTCGGCTGCCCGTTCGCAATGTCGGGGGTCATGATGCGCCGCGGAGCCTTCCTGCGCTCGGGCGTCCGGTTCCGGGCGACCATGGCGGAAGACTACCTGTTCTGGGCGGAACTTTCCGGGCACATGCGCATGGCCAACATCCCGGAACACCTCTCGTTCTACCGCAGGTGGGAAAACCAACTTTCGACCAGCCAGTTAGACCGGCAAACCCTCAGCGCGCAAGCTATCCAGCGGGATCTGCTGCGCACAACCCTCGGCATGACGCTCACCGACGAGGAATCGCGGATATACACGCAGATGAACCTCCGGGTCGGGACACTGCGGCGCGACGAACTTACGACCTACCGCGGCCTGCTCAAACGACTCTACCGCGCAAACTCCGAACGCAGGGCCTACGATCCGAAACTGCTGCGCAAACGGCTGGTTTACCGTTACAAGCTCGCCTGCAAATGTTTCTATCCCTCGTGGACCGTAAAAATCAGGAAACGCCTGCTGTGGCTCGAACTCCGGTGATATGAAAAAAGTCAGCATCATAATCCCGTTGTACAACCTCGAAAAACTGATCGGGAAATGTATTGCCTCGGCCCTTGCGCAGGATTTATCTCCCGAGGAGTACGAAATTCTGGTCATCGACGACGGGTCGACGGACGGGTCGCTCGCAGCCGCCGAAAAGGCGGCGCAGGGGCACCCCAACGTACATGTATATACCAAACCCAACGAGGGGCTGAGCCGCACGCGCAACTACGGCACCGACCGCGCCGCGGGCAGGTACGTCATGTATCTCGACGCAGACGATTACCTCGAACCGAATGTCCTCGGGCGCCTGGTGGAAACCATGGAGTGCGGAGGGCTCGACATGCTGTGCTTCGAAATAGCGGGAATCGACGAAAACGGCAACGACGTCCCACTCTGGAGCGACGGGATTTCCGCAGGCAACGGCTCCGACGTGCAGCGCGGAGTCGATTTCCTGCAACGCGACCGGTTCCTGCCGATGGTATACGCCTACCTCTACTCGCGGGAGATGCTCGACGCCAACTCGCTGCGGATGACCCCGATCTGGCACGAGGACGAAGAGTTCACACCCCGCGCATTGTATTACGCACGGCGGATCCAATACCTCCCCGTCCGGGTTTACAACTACCTGCAACGCAGCGACTCGTTCATGGGCAATTACAAGCCACAAAGTCGCTTAGACCTCGTACGCGCAATGAAAAGCCTGACCTGTTTCGCCTCCCGCATCGGGACGGAAGACCCCTCAGGCGCCCGTTTGATGCGCCTGCATGTGGGCAAGACCATGAGCCTGGCATGCAAACAGACCGTGGTGAGGCAACTCGGCAACGCCCGCGAAATGCTCCGGGAAGCCCGCCGGCAAGGCATCATGCCGCTCGAATTCCGCCGCCGGGACTTCCGGCATTTCCTGATAAACCGCCTGCCGAGCCTGTACGTTCTCTACTATAAGTTACACAAAAAGCGGAAATAGGCGGTCGCGCCAATTATCATCCGGAATCATTCGTTCGCCGCCCGGGGTGCGTCGGGCATATAGCGGCGCAGGACGTTTTCCAGCTCCGCGCCCCGCAAATTCCAGCCTTTTTCGAGAATGCGCCCGTCGGGGCCGAGAAGCAACAGCGTCGGGAAAAAAGTAATCCCGTAAGGGTTTCGCCGCACCTTCCCGTTATCACGGTCGGCGATCACCGTCCACGGCATCGCATACTTATCCATAAAGCCGCGCAATTCGGCTGCGGTATTGTCCGCGACGCCGACGATCTCGAATCCGCAATCCCTGAAACGGGCATAAATATCCGGGTAATAATTACGGATTTCATACACACAGGGGCCGCACGACAACGCCCAAAAATCCAGCAGTACATACTTTCCGGCGAAATCACCGGGGAAATGCACCGTCCGGCCCGCCATATCGACGGCCGTGAAAGCATAGGGCCGGAAGCCTACCTGCATGGCTTCCCGGCCTTCGGCATCGGGAACGCACTCCAGACGCAGGTAACGTCCGTCGGGCGCCAGGCTGTCGAGCAGGTACCACGCATCACCCAAACGGGCATATTCTTTCAAGTCATACTCCGCACTTCCGTTCCGGGTCGCGATCTTAATTGTGCATAAATGCCGGTTGTACGAACCCTCAGGCACGATCGTACATGCGTACTCCACACCGTCGAGCGAGAACCGGCCTTGCGTCGTCTCCCACATCAACAGGTTACGCTCCCCGAACCGATCCGAAAGCTCCACCCAGGTTATATCCGGCATGATTTTCTTGTTTACGACGCGTTCGTAGGCCATCCTTACCAGCGGAGGCTGCTCCCCAAGCCGGTAATCGGTTTCGTCCGAAAAATCGTAGTCGCCGTCGGTATCGAACATCACATGTTCCACCCCCGAACCGTCGCGGCCGAATGCAACCATCAGAAATATCCGCACGGGGTACGGAGAATAATCCGTCGTATCCCGCTGCCATGCCTCGAATTTCCGCATGCAGGTCTGCTCATCGACCTTCCCGGCACAAAAACCCTGATAGAGAGCCTGCGGGAAGTCGTCCGTCACGGAATAAGCCTTCCACTCGTCAGGCAATCCGGTCGCCCGGGGACGGAGTTCGGCCAAAGGTACGGTATCGTCCTCAAGCGGGAATGCCCATATGGTTGACTTTACGGCCGGTTTCTGTTTTTCGAGATGTACCTCGATGACCCGGGACTGGGCATGACAACAAAACGCACAGGCGAGGAAGAGGATTGCCAGGGAATACCGGGCCGGAAGAAGTTTAGGCTCCATGAACGACAGATTAGTGGGGTTAACGCAAATTGTTAACAAATATAAGGGTTTTGCAGGGAAATCAGGAATTTACGGGCAAATATATTTTTTTGCGGCAAACGGGGACTCCTCCCCGCAATATTTTGTGGTTTTGAAAGAAATCATTACTTTTGTAAGATTTACGGACACAACCCCGAAATAACTGAAATCACATATGGAAATAGTTGCAAGTTTAATCAAACTTTTCTTCGGCTCGAAAGCCGACAAAGACCGCAAGCAGATCGAGCCTTACCTCGAGAAGATCAAGGCGGTATACCCTTCGATAGAAGCCCTTTCGAACGACGAGCTGCGCGCCCGGAGCGAGGCGCTGAAGAAGCAGATCGCCGATTTCATCGCCCGGGACGAGGCCGACATCGTGGAACTGAAGGCCAAACTTGAACTGCCCGAAACCTCGCTGGAGGAGAAGGAGCGTATCTCGAAGGAGATCGACGAGACGACCAAACGCATCGACGAGAAGATCGAGGAGAAGCTCGACGAGATACTGCCCGAAGCCTTCGCCATCATGAAGGATACGGCACGCCGCTTCGCACAGAACGACGAGGTGGTCGTCACGGCCAACGATTTCGACCGGGATCTGGCCGCCGAGAAGGACTTCGTCCGTATCGAGGGCGACAAGGCCGTCTATGCCAACCACTGGATGGCGGGCGGAAACGACCTGAAATGGGACATGATCCATTACGACGTACAGCTGTTCGGCGGCGTGGTGCTCCACAAGGGCAAGATCGCCGAGATGGCGACGGGTGAAGGAAAGACACTCGTAGCGACGCTCCCCGTATTCCTCAACGCGCTGGCCAAGAAGGGCGTGCACCTGGTCACGGTGAACAACTACCTGGCCAAGCGAGACTCGGAGTGGATGGGCCCGATGTACCAGTTCCACGGGCTTTCGGTAGCCTGCATCGACGACACGCAGCCCAACTCCGACGCCCGCCGCAAGGCATACATGGCCGACATCACCTTCGGTACGAACAACGAATACGGCTTCGACTACCTGCGTGACAACATGGCCTCGTCGCCGGCCGATCTGGTGCAGCGCAAGCACCACTTCGCCATCGTCGACGAGGTCGACTCGGTGCTGATCGACGACGCCCGTACGCCGCTCATCATCTCCGGCCCGGTACCCAAAGGCGACGACCAGCTCTTCGAGCAGTACTGCCCGGCCATCGACCATCTCTACAACCTGCAGAAAAACCTCGTGACGGGCCTGCTGGCCGAGGCACGCCGGCTTATCTCGGAGGGCAAGAACGACGAGGGCGGCGTGAAGCTCTACCGTGCCCACAAGGGCCTGCCCAAGTACAAGCCGCTGATCAAATACCTCTCGGAAACGGGCGTCAAGGCGCTGATGCAGAAGACCGAGAACACCTACATGCAGGACAACAACCGCCGCATGCCGGAAATCACCGACGACCTGTTCTTCGTCATCGACGAAAAACTCAACTCGGTGGAACTGACCGACAAGGGACACGAGGTGCTGTCGAAATATTTCAACGAGGACGGGTTCTTCGTGCTGCCCGACATCGGCGCCGAGGTGGCCGAGCTGGAAAAGAGCAACCTCTCGGACGAGGAGCGTGCGCAGAAGCGCGACCAGGTGGTCAACGACTATTCGATCAAGTCGGAGCGCGTGCACACGATCCACCAGCTGCTGAAAGCCTACGCCATGTTCGAGAAAGACGTCGAATACGTGGTGATGGACAACAAGGTGAAGATCGTCGACGAACAGACGGGGCGTATCCTCGACGGGCGCCGCTATTCGGACGGCCTGCACCAGGCCATCGAGGCCAAGGAGCACGTGAAGGTCGAGGCTGCGACGCAGACCTTCGCAACGATCACGCTGCAGAACTATTTCCGCATGTACCACAAGCTGGCCGGTATGACCGGTACGGCCGAAACCGAGGCTTCGGAGTTCTGGAGCATCTACAAACTCGATGTCGTGGTGATCCCGACGAACCGCCCGGTGATCCGCGACGACCGCCAGGATTTGATTTACAAGACCAAGCGTGAGAAATACAACGCCGTGATCGAGGAGATCGTGAAGCTGGTCGAGGCGGGACGCCCCGTACTGGTGGGTACTACCTCGGTCGAGATTTCGGAGTTGCTGAGCCGTATGCTCAAGCTCCGCGGCATCAAGCATAACGTCCTCAATGCCAAGCAACACCAGCTGGAGGCGCAGGTCGTGGCCGAGGCGGGCCGCTCGGGACAGGTGACCATCGCCACCAACATGGCCGGCCGCGGTACCGACATCAAGCTGACGCCCGAGGTCAAGGCAGCCGGAGGTCTTGCGATCATCGGCACCGAACGCCACGAAAGCCGCCGCGTCGACCGCCAGCTGCGCGGACGTGCCGGACGTCAGGGCGACCCCGGATCGTCGCAGTTCTTCGTATCGCTCGAAGACGACCTGATGCGCCTGTTCGGGTCGGGCCGCATCGCCTCGATGATGGACCGCATGGGGCTGAAAGAGGGCGAGGTGATTCAGGCCGGCATGATGACGCGAGCCATCGAGCGCGCCCAGAAGAAGGTCGAGGAGAACAACTTCGGCATCCGCAAACGCCTGCTGGAATACGACGACGTGATGAACTCGCAGCGCGAGGTGATCTACACACGCCGCCGCCACGCGCTCTACGGCGAGCGGATCGAAATCGACCTGAATAACATCATGTACGACTACGCGGACAACTTCGTGGAGGTCAACCGCGGCATCGAATTCGAGGATTTCCGGTTCGAGCTGATCCGCGAAGTCGCCATCGAGCCCTCGTTCGACGAGGCGACCTACGGCTCCGCAAAACCTGCCGAACTGGCCGAACTGATAGTAAAAGACCTCAAGGATGCCTATGCACGCCGCGCGAAATCCGTGGCCGACACGGTACGCCCCGTGATGGAGCGCATCTACGAGGATCGAAAAGACCAGCTGGATTCGAACATCTATTTCCCGATCACCGACGGCCACCTGGGTTACAACGTCCCGGTAAACCTGCTGAAATGCAAGAATTCGGACGGGGCGGAGATCTTCAGGGTATTCTCGAAGGTGGTGATGTTCACCTCGATCGACGACGCTTGGCGCGAGCACCTGCGCGAGATGGACGACCTGCGCCAAAGCGTGCAGAATGCCACCTACGAGCAGAAAGACCCGCTGCTGATCTACAAGTTCGAATCGTTCGGGCTGTTCTCGAAGATGATCGTCAAGGTCAACCGCGACGTACTGGCCATTCTCAACAAAGCCTACATCCCGGTGCGCGACCAGAATGCCGAGGCCGTACAGCGGGAGCGTCAGGAGCGTGCCAAAGTCGACGTCAACAAGTTGCAGGCCTCGCGCATGCAGGCTGCGGCTCAGGCCGGGCAGCAGGACAAACAGAAACCGATGCCCGTGCATGTCGAGAAGAAGGTCGGCCGCAACGACCCGTGCCCCTGCGGAAGCGGCAAGAAATACAAGCAGTGCCACGGAAAAGGAATTTAACCGAATTTAACCACCTGCAAACAAGTTCTTCCGTACGGTGAAAACCCTGGTAAAATACAGCATAACGGCCGCGGCATTCTGCCTTGCCTGCGGGGCGGGCCGCGCAGCTGCGCAGCAACAAGGCAAAGCCCCGAAGCAATACGACGTGGCGGCCTATGTCTACCCCGCCTATGCGTCGGACGACCCGCGCCTGCGGCCTTTCTGGCCGATGGGGATCGGGGAATGGGAAACCGTCATGACCATGCAGCAACGCAATCCGGGGCACTACTGGGATCGCAAACCGCTGTGGGGCTATGTCAACGAAGCCGATCCGGCAGTGATGTCGATGGAGATCGAGCAGGCGACCCGTCACGGCGTGAACGTCTTTATTTTCGACTGGTACTGGTACGACGGACGGCCTTTCATGGAGACCACGCTCGACAACGGGTTCCTGAAGGCCGGCAACGTGGACAAAATGCGGTTTTACCTCATGTGGGCCAACCACGACGTACTCAACCACTGGGATACGCGCCTGGCGCGGGTACACGAGCAGAATGTGATCTGGACGGGAAAGGTCGACCGCGAGGAGTTCGAAAAGATATGCCGGCGGAACATCGAAAAGTATTTCAAACACCCGCAATACTACAAGATCGACGGCAAGCCGGTCTTCATGGTCTACGACCTGCCGCAACTGATCGCGGGACTGGGCGGCGTGGAGCAGACGGCCGATGCCCTGAAATGGTTCAAGAAGGAGGTGAAGAAAGCCGGGTTCCCGGGGCTGGAACTCCAGTTTGCCATGTGGTCGATCAATCTCAACTACAGCGGGTTCGATGGCGGCAAAACGGAAAACCCGGCAAATGATTTCATCGGTACGCTGGGATTCACCGGCACCACGCACTACCAGTTCGCGCATTTCGCCAACGTCGACCAGGACTACCTGGCCATCCTGGAGCAGGTGCGCGACGAATGGGCGAGGATCGACGCCACGTACGATTTTACCTACTACCCGCATATCAGCGTCGGCTGGGACAACAGCCCCCGCACGGGGCACAGCGCCGTCGTGAAGAACAACACGCCGGAAAATTTCGCCAAGGGGCTCCGCATGGCGCGTGAGTACATCGACGCGCATCCCGACCGGGCACCGCTGATTACGGTCAACAGCTGGAACGAATGGACGGAGACCAGCTACCTGATGCCCTGCAACGTATTCGGGTACGGGTATCTCGAAGCCGTCAAAAAGGTATTCATCGACATGCAATAAGCCTCCCGCACGGAGGAGGAGAACGGATTATGGGTTACAACGAGGAAAAACAACGCCAGCTGGACATGCGTTACCTGCGCATGGCTCGCATCTGGGCTGAAAATTCGTACTGCGTACGACGCAAGGTCGGGGCGCTGATCGTCAAGGACAAGATGATCATTTCCGACGGTTACAACGGCACGCCCTCGGGCTTCGAGAATGTCTGCGAGGACGAGACCGGCAAGACCAAGCCCTATGTACTCCATGCCGAAGCGAACGCCATCACGAAGGTCGCCAAAAGCGCCAATAACTGCGACGGCTCGACGCTCTACATCACCGCGGCGCCCTGCATCGAATGTTCGAAACTCATCATCCAGGCCGGTATCAAGCGGGTGGTTTACTGCGAGGAATACCGCTCTGAAGAGGGGCTCGACCTGCTGCGCAAGGTCGGCATCGAATGTGTACAGCGCGAAATCGACGAACGCTGACATCCGGCCTGTGAGACGGATACCCCTGTTGCTCACCGCCCTGCTCTGCATATCCGGCGGGCTCGTCTCCTCGCGGGGACAGGAGCCTTCGGCACTGCACCCTGCAAGCATCGAGGCCGCGATACCGGCCTATCTCTACTGCGAAATCATCGGCAGCCACCTGCCCTCCTACCGGGGCGACGGCGTACTTTTCGACTTCGGGCAAAAGACCGAAGCATGGGCATACAACTGGCTGACGGACGCCGAGGGACACAAACTGGTCTTCGGGTCGGTCGTCGAGGCACTCAACTACATGGTCAGCCAGGGTTGGGAATTCGTACAGGCTTACGTCTCGGGGAATGAGCACCAAACCACGCATTTCCTGCTGCGACGTGCCTCCTCATGCCTGTCCGACACGGAAAAACGGCTGTTGCTTGCTGAACCCCGCACGCATAAGGAGGCGCCCGAAAAGAGAAAAAAGGGAAAACGACAGGAAAAAGAGCCGTGAACCGGCTCTTTTTTTACTTCCTCCTTTCCCGGATGCGTATCGGTAAGTTATTTGCATTTCCCGAATAAAGCCCTTATCTTTAAGAGGTGAATCATCAAAAACCGACCGGTATGAAACGTATCGTCATCATAGGCGCCACATCGGGCATAGGGCTCGAAGTGGCGACGCTGTGCATCCGCGAAGGATGGCGCGTAGGCGCAGCAGGAAGGCGAGAAGAGGCGCTCGAGGCGCTCCGCGCCACAGCCCCCGAACAGGTCGTGACCGAACCGCTGGACATCACGCGCGACGACGCCCCCGAACACCTGTCGCGCCTGATCGACAAGCTGGGCGGCATGGACATCTACCTGCATTGCTCGGGCATCGGCAAGCGGAACACCGGCCTACTGCCAGAGATCGAACTCGACACCCTGCGCACCAACGGCGAAGGGTTCGTGCGCATGGTTACGTCGGCTTTCGGCTATTTCCGGGCCAACGGAGGCGGGCATCTGGCCGTCATCAGTTCGATCGCAGGCACGAAGGGGCTCGGCAGCGCCCCGGCCTACTCGGCTACCAAGCGCATGCAGAACACCTACATCGACGCGCTGGCGCAGCTCGCGCATATGGAGAAACTCGGCATCCGCTTCACGGACATCCGTCCGGGTTTCGTCGCCACCCCGTTGCTGGCGGGCGACGGGCACTACCCGATGCTGATGGAAACCGGAAAGGTTGCCGCACGCATCATGCGGGTATTGAAACGCCGGCGCCGCAGGGTGGTCATCGACCGCCGCTATGCCGTTCTGGTATTTTTCTGGAAGCTGATCCCCGAGTGGTTGTGGGAGCGCATGGCTGTCAGGACAAAAGGATAACCCTGTTCACACCGCAAAAGCCGCGCCCCCGAAAAAGGAGCGCGGCTTAATTTAATATATTCGTCCGTCAGTCGTAGAGTGCGCCCAGCAGGAATAACGCGGGAGGCAGGTTGCAAAGCATGTGCGCACCCAATGCCCATCCAAAGCCGAGGTTCACGCGCAGATAGACAAAGACGCACCCGGAGAAAAAGAGCCCCAGCACATACAATAGCGCATAGGGCAGCAGGCCCCAGATAAGCGCCGAAACGGAAAGCAGGTGTACAGAGGCAAAAACCACCGTCGAAGCCCACATCGCCGGGCGCAGCCACCGATCCCGTTTCGACAACCAAAACCCGTCCGTCGTAAACCCGTAAACCGCCGCTGCAACGGCAATCCAGACCGGAAGCGCCCAGTAACGGGCATTCGCCACGTCGGCAAAAAACAGCATCCAATCGGCAAAAAAATAGGCCAACACCCCTAATCCCGCAGCTATATGCCACCTCCGGAACGAAAGCCCCAGCCGGAAAGCACACTCTTCGACGAACGGTGCGAGCAGTAGCACGTGCGGCACGGCGCGCCATCCCATTTCGGAAACCATCGATTCCGGCGTACGCGCACCGAGCATCCCCGCGGCATCGAGCCCCCAGCCCCATTCGTACAGAGCCGCGCCGGACTTTTGCAGCAGCATGGCGGCAATCCGCGTCACGATGAAGAACAGCGCGGCATAGAGCAATATTCCGCCCACGCTTTTGGTGTTCCGCTCATCGGTACGGTTCAGGATAAAAGGCTTTATTCTCGGTTCCATATTTCCCCGGTCGGGTTGCGGGTAAAAAATCGCCGCAGCGGAAGCACCTCACACGTGCCCGCTGCGGCGTAAAACATTCGAAAAGGACAACCGGCACCGCCGGGACGCCCGTGCCTTTTTCCGCACCTCCCCGCCATGCCGCCGTCCGCACCTCACGGCATCAGAACGGCAGGTCGTCGGGATCGTCTGCCGGAACGGCCGGCGCGGCGGGTTGCTGCGCCGCCGGCTGCTGGGATCCCCCCTGGGCAGGTTGTCCGTAAGCCGGGGCTTGCTGTTGCGAACCATACCCGGAAGGGGCTCCGTCCGAGGCCGGGTTGTCGCTGCGGCGTCCCAGCAGGTTCATCACATCGGCCAGTATCTCGGTCGTATAACGCTTGTTATTATCCTTGTCCATCCACTCGCGGGTGCGCAGGCGCCCCTCGACATAGATCTGGGTTCCCTTGCGGACATATTTGTCGACCACGTCGGCAAGGCCGCGCCACAGCGTGACCGTGTGCCACTCGGTATGCTCCTTGGCCTCGTTGGCCTGACGGTCGAACAAGCGTTCGGTCGTGGCCAGGCGGATGCGGGCGACCTTCACGCCGCTCTCGGTGGTGCGGACTTCGGGGTCTATACCCACGTTGCCCACCAGAATCACTTTGTTTACCATATCTTACAGCTGTTTTATCATACGTTTGAAGAGCACTTCCATCTTGATGCCGGCCCTCTTGCCCTGCCGCTGCACATCCTCGTGGTCACCCACCTCGTCCGAAAGGCCGCAGTTGGTGATGACCGAGACGCCGAAGACCGGGATCGACATGTGGCGCGCCACGATCACCTCGGGCACGGTCGACATACCGGCCGCATCGCCGCCGATATTCTTGAAATAACGGTACTCGGCCTGCGTTTCGAACGTCGGGCCCGTGCCGCCGACATAAACGCCGTACTGGAGTTTGATGTTCTCCTCCTCGGCGATGGCCGTGGCCTTGGCGATCAGCGCCTTGTCGTAACAGTTGTGCATGTCCGGGAAGCGGGGCCCCAGCTCGGCGATGTTACGGCCGATCAGCGGGTTGGGCATCAGGTTGATATGGTCGGTGATGACCATCAGGTCGCCCACGCGGAACGAGGTATTGATCCCGCCCGAAGCGTTCGACACGAAGAGGTATTTGATGCCCAGCTGCTGCATGACGCGCACCGGGAAAGTCACCTGCTGCATCGTGTAGCCCTCGTAGTAGTGGAAACGCCCCTGCATGGCTACGACCTTGCGACCCTCGACCGTGCCGAAGATCATACGCCCCTTGTGCCCCTCGACGGTCGAAACGGGGAAACCCGGGATATCTTTGTATTCGATGGCGAATGCAGTGTCGATCTTATCGGCGAAACCGCCCAGGCCGGTGCCGAGGATGATGCCCACCTCCGGGGCGAAAGAACTCGTGGCGGCGTCGATAAAAGCCGCTGTTTTTTTAATTTCCTCTAACATCTTCTTCCAGTTTTTGCAGAAAATCCGTCGCCGAATCCTCTATGAATGAAATATTTATCGGTAAATAGTATATCCTGCGCTGTATCTCTTCGGGGATCTTCGCGCGGTTGGTCAGTTTTACGGCATCCTTTTCCGTGGTCACGATGACCGCCCCGGGGAACTTGTCCAGCAATTCGCGCAGGCGGTTCAGGTCGCGTACCTTGTAGACATGATGGTCGTCGAGCGTCATCTCGGCCACCACCCCGTAGTTCCCGCGCAACGCCGCGAGGAACGGCTTGGGACTCCCGATGCCCGAAAGCGCGATCACCTGCTGCCCCTGCAGGAGCGGTTCGCCGGGCGCGGCATCCGGGAAGAGCGGCTGCGGCATGAAACTCTCGAAACGGGTGAAATAGACCCGCTGGTAGGCAACCTGTATCAGCACCTTGCGCAGGATGCGCCGGTCAATGGGCGCCATCTTCTCCGGGCACTTCGTAACGACGAAATAGTGGGCGCGGTGCAGTTCTTCGGGCAGGTCGCGCAGGGTTCCGAGCGGCAGCATCCTGTCGTGCTGCACGGGGCGCGTGGCGTCGATCATCACGATGTTCACCTTCGGCTCTACATAGCGGTGCTGGAACCCGTCGTCCATGACGACGAGGTCGACGTCGGGGTGCTCGGCGCGGATGCGGCGGATCCCTTCGGCACGCTTCTCGCACACGGCCACTACCGTATCGGGGAATTTGAGTTTGATCTGCAACGGCTCATCGCCCACATCCCGGTAATGGGAGTCGGCCTTCACCTCCAGATACCCCTTGGTACGGCGGCCGTACCCGCGCGACAGCAGGGCGACGCGATGCATCTGCGACATATAGGCGATCACCATCTCGGCCATCGGGGTTTTGCCCGTACCGCCGACGGTGATGTTGCCGATACAGATGACCGGGATGTCGAACTTCTCGCTTTTGAGGATACCCCAGTCGAAGAGACGGTGACGGAAAGTCACCCCCGCCTTATAGAGGAGAGCCGCAGGAGCAAGCAAGCATTTCAACATTTCGGGTCGGTTTATCCATACAATTTTTCAAAGGTAGCAATAAATCTCCGGAACACAAAACAAAAAAAGCAAATCTCGGGCCTGACCGACAAAGGAATAATAAAATTGGAGATTCCTGCGTTTTTTTCATATCTTTGCTTGCGTCTATGAGAAGTTTTAAATTACCGATATGCGCCCTGCTGCTCGTAGCCGCAGGGGCGTGCGACAGAACTACGCAACAGGCCGCGGCCGAAAAGGAAGAAGCCGCGCCGCAGAATATCGTTTACGGCATCAACGCCGACAACTACCGCACCGAAACGGGCGAGGTGGGCAGCGGCGAAACGCTGGGGAAAATCCTGAACGGGTACGGCGTTTCGGCCCTTACGGTCGACAGGCTCGACAAAGCCTCAAAAGAGATTTTCCCGCTGCGCAACATCCGCGCCGGGCATAAATACACCGTCTTCATCCACGAGGATTCGCTCTATGCCCCCCACCTGGACTACCTGGTCTACGAACGCAACATGTCTCAATACGTGGTGTTCGGGTTCCATGAGGATTCGGTCAGCGTCCAGACGGGAGAAAAGGAATTCACGGTACGCCGCACCAAGAAGAGCGCCACGATCAATTCGTCGCTGTGGGGTGCGATCATGGAGGAGCACCTGCCCTATGCGCTGGCCGCGGAAATGGAGGACATTTACCAGTGGACGGTCGATTTCTTCGGCATCCAGAAGGGCGACAATTTCACGGTGATCTATGACGAGCGCTTCATCGACGACAGCATCTCGGCCGGCATCGGCCGCATTTGGGGCGCCAAATTCTGCCAGGGCGGCAAGGAGTACTACGCCATCCCCTTCCGGCAGGGTGGCAAAATCCAGTATTGGGAATACGACGGCGGAAGCCTGCGCAAGCAGATGCTCAAGGCGCCGCTGAAATACACACGCATCAGTTCGAAGTTCACCTATGCGCGCAAGCATCCGATCTACAAGGTATACCGGCCGCATACGGGCGTCGATTACGCGGCGCCGAAAGGCACGCCCGTACATGCCGTAGCCGACGGTGTGGTGACCTTCAAGGGCTGGGGCGGCGGCGGTGGCAACACGCTCAAAATCAAACATGCCGGCAACCTGATGACGGGTTACCTGCACCTGAGCGGCTATGCCAAGGGTATCTCGAAAGGCTCGCGCGTTTCGCAGGGGCAACTGATCGGCTACGTCGGTTCGACGGGCGCCTCGACCGGCCCCCACCTCGACTACCGCATCTGGAAAAACGGCACGCCGATCAATCCGCTGAAAATCCCCCAGGAACCGGCCGAACCGATCTCGAAGCAGAACCGCGCGACATTCGAATTCGTGCGCGACCGTATCGTGGCCGAACTGAACGGCGACGTGAAGGACGGGGAGCGCATCACGCAGCTCGATTCGCTCGTCATCCCGCAGCCGGCAGCACCGGAGGCAGCGAAATAACGGGGAAAATGGCCGCAACGACAGGCAAGGAACATCTGCCGGCCGACATGCCGGAAAGCTGGGATCAGGAACCGTTCGATAAAAGACCCGGGGGCAGGACGAGGATGGAAGCCATCCGGGAAACGGGCAAAGCACCCGGGAATGCCGGGGAACAGACAGGAACGCCCCGGAAAAAGTCCGGTATACCGGAAAAAACCGGAAATCCGGAGGATACAGCGGAAAGCACCGGGGCGCAGGAAGCCAAACATAAAGCCGGCGTCGATGCGCGAATCGTACGGTTTCTGAAAAAACACCATGTGCTGACGCTGGCGACGAGCGGCGAGGGAGCGCCCTATTGCAGCAACGCATTTTACTGCTACGATGCGGAACGCAATTTGCTGATCTTCACGTCGGACATGGCGACGCACCATGCGCAGCAGATGGCTCGCAACCCGTGTGTCGCAGCCTCGGTAGTCCTCGAAACGAAGGTCGTGGGACGCGTCCAGGGGCTGCAATTGTGCGGTAAAGCCGAAAGGGCCGACGAGGCGGCGAGGCGGGCATACCTCAAACGGTTTCCCTATGCCGTACTGGCAGAACTGACCCTGTGGGCGATCGCGCCCGACTTTATGAAATTCACCGACAACACGCTCGGATTCGGAAAAAAACTGATATGGAACAACAGATAGGAGTCATCATCGTAGCAGGCGGGGGCGGAACCCGCATGGGAGGTTCGCGTCCCAAGCAATTCATGATGCTGGGCGGCCTGCCCGTCCTGGCCCATACGATCAACAATTTCGCCGGGGCGCTGCCCGGGGCAGAGATCGTCGTGGTGCTGCCCGCGGAGCACGCCGATTTCTGGAAGGACTTCGCAGCACGCTTCGACATCGCGGCACACACGGTTACGACGGGAGGCGACGAGCGGTTCCATTCGGTGAAAAACGGGCTGAAAGCCCTGAAGCGCGATCCGGAATTGATCGCCGTACAGGACGGCGTACGACCGCTGGCCTCGCACGGCATGATCCGCCGTGCGGTGGCCGCAGCCGCCGAACACGGCACTGCGATCCCGGTCGTCGAAGCCGTGGATTCGTACCGCGAAACGGACGGCACGGCTTCACGCATCGCCGACCGCCGCCGCCTGCGCATCGTACAGACCCCGCAGGTATTCCGCGCCGACATACTGCGCTGCGCCTACGAGGCGGAGTACCGCCCCGAATTCACGGACGACGCATCGGTCGTGGAACAGGCCGGCGAGGCCGTATTTCTGTGCGAAGGCGAGCGTACGAACCTGAAGATCACGACCCCCGAAGATATGGTCATCGCCGAGGCACTGCTGGCCGGGCGCGAAAAGACAGAGGAGGATACGGATGGAGAAAACCTATAAATACCGTTTCAGCCGCCGGGCGATCTACTGGACGCTGGTCTATCTGGTGGTCTTCGTACTGCTGGGCTGGTTGTTGTACCACCTCTACGAAGGGGGCTACCTCTCGGCCTGGTTCACCTCGTTCATCGTGGCGCTCATCGCCCTGATGTCGCTGTCGATCCCCCGCAGGATCGTGGTCACCGACGAGAAGGTCGAGGTGCGCTGCCTGCTGGACATCACCGAAATCCGCCGCGACGAAATCGCCTCGGTACGCCGGGTCGACCCTCGGCGGATGAAATGGTTCTTCCCGGTATTCGGGGGCTGCGGGTTCTTCGGTTATTACGGACATTTCCTCGACCTCAGGCGGTTCGAACGCGTGAAACTCTACGCCTCGGAGTGGAAAAACTTCGTGGAGATCACCGATATCTACGAAGACCGCCTGTACGTCTCGTGTTCGGATGCCGACCGCCTCGTAGAGGAGCTTATGCCCCCCGGAGGCAACCGCCCGGCGGAAGACGACGAAGAGGAAGAGCAGGCGCAATAGTATCGGGATCCGGCCAAAAAGTCGACAGAAGACGCCCGGGGATTGCGTATTTCCGGAAAATGATCTTATATTTGCAACCGAGGCCGGAACGGCCCGTAAAAACGAAAAATAACAAACAACGCATTAAAAACCAGAAGAAATGAAAAAGTACCGTTGCACCGTTTGTGAGTGGGTATACGACCCCGCAGTGGGCGATCCCGACGGAGGCATCGCCCCCGGAACGCAGTTCGAAGAGATTCCCGAAGACTGGGTTTGCCCCGTCTGCGGCGTCGGCAAAGACATGTTCGAAGAGGTTGCGGAATAATCCCGTCCCTCCCCGAAGAAACGGCAAGGCGCACCCCGCAGGGTGCGCTTTCTGTTTGCCAGGCCGCGGAAAACGCTCCCGGCCCTGAAATGCGCCCGCACAACGCTCCCGGTGCCGGAGGCACACGGATTCAAGCCGATTTTTACATGCCGGAAAGCGGATTTATCATATCTATTCGTACTTTTGCATGCAGCTTTGAAAGACGTATAGACAGGAACGAATGAATACCGGCGACATACTCTCATATACGAGCCGAGAGGAATTCAGGCAATGGCTCATGGAGCATCATGACAGCGCAAAGGAGTGCTGGGTTACGGTAAAGAAAGGGAAACCGTCATGCGGCGACGGATGCCTTTTTTATCTCGACGCCGTTGAAGAGGCTTTGTGTTTCGGCTGGATAGATTCAACCAACAAAACCCACGGCGGTCGTACCCTACAAAGATTTTCACCAAGGAAAAAGAGCAGCCCCTGGTCGGAGTTGAATTTAGAACGGTGCCGGCGGTTGGAAAAATTGCAGCTGATGACCGAATCGGGCAGAAAGGCTTTGCCCGAAACACCGGACACCGGAACCTTCGCAATCGACCCCGACATCGTGCATGCATTCGGGAAAAACCCTGTCGCTTGGGAAAATTTCAGGAAATTCCCCGAACTGTACAGACGGATACGTATTGACACCATACAAAGGGATAAGAGCAAGGACATCGCGTTGTTCTGGAAAAGGGTCGAGCGTCTTATACAGAAATCCGAACAGGGGGAGATGTTCGGCGCGTGGAATGATTACGGCAGGCTATTGAACTACTGAACGATTTTCCGTATATTTGTAAACGAATTGATCCCACCCTAAACCACCGCGACGATGAAACATCTATTGCTTTTAGCCTCGCTCCTGACCTGCATGGGCGCCGGCGCCCAGCAGGCGACCTTCCGCAACCCGGTCATTGCGGGCGACATGGCCGACCCGACGGTCATCCGGGTAGACAACACCTATTATGCGACGGGCACCTCGTCGGAATGGGCCCCCTACTACCCGCTGTTCCGCTCCAAAGACCTGGTCAACTGGCGGCAGATCGGGCACCTGTTCGAGCAGCAGCCCGCATGGACGAGATCCTCGTTCTGGGCCCCGGAACTTTTCCACCGCAACGGCAAAACATACGCTTATTATACGGCACGCCGGAAAACCGACGGGACGTCGTATATCGGCGTCGCCACGGCCGACAAACCCGAAGGCCCCTATACCGACCACGGCCCGATCGTCGAGTACGGCACCGAGGCGATCGACGCATTCGTGCTGGAAGACGCCGGCGAGCTATATATCTCGTGGAAAGCCTACGGACTCGACCCAAGGCCGATCGAACTCCTGGCCTGCAAAATCTCGGACGACGGGCTGCGCATGGCGGGGGAACCCTTCACGCTGCTGCGCGACGACAAACGGCAGGGCATGGAAGGGCAGCACTGGCTGAAAATCGGCGATTACTATTACATCGTCTACTCCATAAACGGCTGCTGCGGCCCTGGGAGCGACTACGCCGTGGCGGTCGCCCGCTCGAAAAACCTGCGGGGCCCCTACGAGCGTTACGCCGGGAACCCGATCCTGCACGGCGGCGGCGATGTCCAGTCCATCGGGCACGGCACCATCACGACGACGCCCGACGGGAGGATGTTCTACCTCTGCCACGCCTATCTGGCCGGTGAGAATTTCTTTCTGGGACGCCAGCCGATGTTGCAGCAGATCGTCCTGGGCGATGACCTGTGGCTTCATTTCCGGGGCGGGGAAACAGCATCCCTGACGCAGCCGATGCCTTTTGCCGGCATGGCACAGCAGCCCGTATTCGATTTCGCAGATGACTTCACGGCCGACCGGCTCCGGCCCGAATGGACGTGGAACTATCCTTACGCGACGCCCGAGATCGAGCTTGCCGACGGGCGTCTCTTTCTGGGCGGGCGGCCCAAAGAGGGCGTAAAAACCGGCACGGCGCTCTGCCTGAGGGCCGTAAGTCCCGACTATACGCTCGAAACGGCACTCTCCGACCGCAACGCAGGATGGAGCGGGCTCACGGTATACGGGGATGCAGCGAACCTCCTCGTATGGGGATTGCAGGGCGACGAGGTATTGTTGAAGCTCTACAAGGACGGCAGGGAAACGCTGCTGGGCAGCTCCGGGCAGATCGGGGCGCACCTGCCGGTCTACCTGCGCATCGAGGTACGGGGGAATGCCCCCGCAGCATTCGGATACAGCACCGACGGACACACCTGGAAACAAGTGGAAAACCTGCCCGTAGGTGCCGAAGACCTGCTGCAATGGGATCGCGTAGCACGCCCGGGATTGTATTACCAGGGGCCGGAAGGCCAGGCAGCCGAATTCGAATACATGCGGATGAGCAACCGCTGAGAGAAGTTGCGGATCCCTTCTGCAAGGCAAGCCCTCTGCGGAAGCACGGCAGAATCCCGGCCGGAACTTTCCGATAAAAAGAGCCGCCCCGAATTGTTCGGGGCGGCTTTCTCTTCCGGGACTGCGCCCGTCAATTGATATTGGGCAGGAAAGAATAATTCTTCGAATAGCCGAGCATCTGCTCGACGTAGTTCGCCGGATAGGAAATTTTCACATCGACCACCCTGCCGTCCTTTTCGACAAGTTCGAACTCGGGGTTCACGAAGCCGCCGTAAGGTTCGATGCCGAGTGCATAGTAACGGTCGCGCACCTCCCGGTGCAGCTGGGGATCGACCTGGACGGCATACCGCTCGACAAGCGCCTTGCCGGCCTCGTAGTCGCCTTCGGACTTGATGCGCTGCACCTCGCGGAGCATGTCGCCGAACAGTCGGCGCAGTTTTTCGTAATCGTTGACCACGACATACGTTTTGCCGTTTTCCCGAACCATCTCGATCACGTTGTCGGCCTTGCCGCGCTCATAGCACCACTCGCAGATCAGCTTGCGGTTGCGCATGTGCGACTCCTCGACGTTCTTGCCCGGCTCGATACGCGCCAGCTGGGTCATCATGCCGTTCAGGATATATTTCGCATAGCCGGCCTTCGCCACGTCGAACGAGGGCACCAGCCCCAGTTCCACCATCTTCGGGTCACCCAGGTAGTAGAGGCCGAAGAGGTCGGCGCGGGTCTCCTCGAGCGTCGAGCTGTAACTCTTCAACTCGTTGCCCTTCACGCCCGGCGCCAGCTGTCCCGAACCGTGCCCCAGACACTCGTGCAGGTCGGTATGCAGGTCGTCGGCCAGTTTGCCGTACTTGTCCATCACCTCGCGATCCCCGGCACGCAGCACGAACTCCTCGTTGAAGCCGTTGCCGTGGGCGGCCATGTCGTAGGCATAGGTGATGTTGTCGATCGTGACCGACTTCGAACCGTATTCCTTGCGGATCCAGTCGGCATTGGGAAGGTTGATGCCGATGGGCGTGGCGGGATAGCAGTCGCCGCCCAGCATCGCCACCGTGATGACCTTGGCCGAAACGCCCTTCACCTTCTCCTTGCGGTAGGCGGGAGCAACGGGCGAATGGTCTTCGAACCACTGCGCGTTATCCGAAATCACCTCCGTACGGTGGCAGGCCTCCTTGTCCATGAAATTCACGATGCCCTCCCACGAAGCCTTGCGGCCGAGCGGATCGCCGTAATCCTCGATAAAGCCGTTCACGAAGTCGACGTTCGACACGGTGTCCTTCACCCAGCCGATGTTATAGCGGTCGAACTCGCGCAGGTCGCCGGTCTTGTAATATTCGATCAGCGCTGCGATATTGCTTTTCTGCGGTTCGGTGGCTACGGCCTGCGCTTTTTCGAGCCAGTAGACGATCTTCTCGATGGCGGGCGAATACATGCCGCCGACCTTCCATACGCGCTCCTTTAGGACACCGTTCTCCTTCACCAGCTTGGAGTTCAGGCCGTAGGAGATCGGTTCCGGGTCGTTGTGGTCGACCATGTCGGCGTAGAATTTCTCGACCTCGGCCTGCGTCACGCCCTCGTAGTAGTTGTTCGACGAGGTGGCGATCAGGTCTTCGCCCGCCGTCTGGTTCAGGCGCGTTTTATAGAGTGCCGGATCGAAGATAGCCTTGCAGACCTCGCCGCGCAGCGGATTCAGGTCGCCGAACTTCTCCTCGGGGATCGTCTCTATCACGTCGAGCAGATACCCTTCGGTGAACTCGGGGACGAACTTGTCGTTCGAATAGTGGTGATGAATGCCGTTGGCGAACCACACCTTTTTCAGGTATTTCTCCAAGGCCTTCCATTCGGCCGCCGAGCGGTCGCCCCGGTAGTTCTCGTAAACCGTTTCGAGCGTACGGCGCACGGCGAGGTTGTATTTGAAATTCTGGTCGAAAAGGATGTCCCGGCCGCACTTGGCAGCCTCGGCGAGGTAATAGACCAGTTCCTTCTCCGCAAGCGGAAGCTGCTCGAAACCAGGGACTTCGTAACGGATGACCTTGATGTCGTCGAAACGGTCGACGATCCACGGGGCTTCGCTCTTCGATGCCCCGCAGCACGAAGTCAGTGCAACAGCGGTAACAGTCATAGATGTCAGTGTAAATAAATTTTTCATGTCGTTCGGGTTTGAATTTCCCCGAAATATACGGTTTTTTTGCGAAAAAGCCGCATACGGACGAATATACGCATGGACACATATACAATATGTGCCGGCAAACGCACCTCCCCGCCGCACCCGGCAGCGCTTGCCATTCGGGCATTATTCTCAAAAAAACATACCAGTTCGTACCAGTATGACGAAATTTTATTTATATTTGTCCACAAAGCACGCACCATGCCGGAAAAATTCGGAAACAACATAAACCCACATTGATGAAACCTATCAAAACCGCACTTCTGGCCCTGCCGCTCCTGGCCGCAGGGTGCAACCGGGACTCCGGGACTGCAAAAATCCGGCCGCTGGAGGCCGGAAGCGTCCGGGTCGAAGACGCCTTCTGGGGCCCCCGCTATGAAAAATGGGAACACGTCACCGTCGGCGACATGCTCAACAAGTTCGAAGGGAACGACCCGGCGCATTTCGCGTGCGGCGTCGACGCTTTCGAAAATTTCGACCTCGTAGCATCGGGCGCCCGCGATATCGGCCGCCACGCGGGGCCGCCTTGGTACGACGGGCTGGTGTACGAGACGATCCGGGGGATATCCGACCTGCTGGCACAACGTCCCGACCCGGCGCTCAAAGCCCGTGTAGACGGTTACATCGCCCGCATCGAAGCGGCACAAAAGAGCGATCCGGACGGGTTCGTCGGCACCAACACCCAGCTAACGGAGGACAACCACCGCTGGGGCGCGAACGGCGGGTTTCTGCGCATGCAGCACGACGTCTACAACGCCGGCATGCTCATCGAAGCCGGGGTACACTATTACGAAGCCACGGGGGACGACAGGCTGCTGAAAGTCGCCACGCGCATGGCGGACTACATGGTGCGAACGATGGGGCCCGCCCCGAAAAAGAATATCGTCCCGGCGCACTCGGGCCCCGAGGAGGCCCTGGTAAAACTCTACAAGCTCTACCGCGACCGCCCCGGCCTGCGCGCGCAAACCGGGGCGCAGTCCGCAGCCGGCGACTACCTCCGGCTGGCCGAGTTCTGGATCGGCAACCGCGGCGTGCACTGCGGCTATCCGCTGTGGGGCACGTGGGGCAACGACAGCGCGGAGCGGTGGATCCACGAGGAGCTCTACACCACGGAATTCGGCCCCGAAGCACGGCCCGCATGGGGCGATTACGCGCAGGACTCGATCCGCGTATTCGACCAGCCCGCCATCGTCGGGCACGCCGTGAGGGCCACCCTGCTGGCGACGGGCATCGCCGCGGCGGCCTATGAGAACGGCAATGCGGACTACATCGCCACGGCGAAACGCTGGTGGGACGACATGGCCGGGAAAAAACTCTTCGTCACGGGCGGTGTCGGGGCAGTGCATTTCGACGAAAAGTTCGGCCACGACTACTACCTGCCCACCGACGCCTATCTGGAAACCTGCGCCGCCGTAGGCGTGGGGTTCTTCAGCCAGGCGATGAACCAGCTCACGGGCGACGCGAAATACATGGATGAATTCGAACGCGCGCTATACAACAACGTGCTGGCTGGCGTCGCCGCCTCGGGCAGGCAGTATACCTACCAGAACCCGCTCAATACCAACCGCAGCGAACGCTGGGAATGGCACCCCTGCCCCTGCTGCCCGCCGATGTTCCTCAAGATAGTCTCGGCGACCCCCGAATTCATTTACGCCCGGGACGACAGGACGGTCTATGTCAACCTGTTCATCGGCAGCGATGCCGACATCGCGCTCGGCGACACGCAGGTGCATGTCCGGCAGCAGACCCGATACCCCGTGGACGGAAAGGTCGTCCTCACGCTTACGCCCGAAAAGGCGGCACGCTTCACCGTGAAGGTACGTATCCCGGGCTGGGCCCGCGGCGAGGAAAACCCGTTCGGGTTGTACGTATCCGAAAGCCCGGCCGCGCCGGTGCTCTCGGTGAACGGCACCCCGGTCGAAATCCGCCTCGACAAAGGGTATGCCCTCCTCGACCGGGTCTGGAACCCCGCAGACCGCATCGTGCTGGAACTTCCCGTCGCGCCGCGCCTCGTCCGGGCACATAAAGCCGCCCGGGAGCTGGACGGCATGGCCGCCATCGCGGCCGGGCCGCTGGTATACTGCATCGAGCAGGCAGACAACGCGGATTACGCCCGGCTGAGGCTCGACACGGCCGGCAGCATGGAACTCGGATACCGCAGCGACCTGATGGACGGCACGCCGGTCATCACGGGAACGGCCATCGACGGCAAGGGCGCGAAGAGCACCTTCACGGCCATCCCCTACTACGCCTTCGGCAACCGGGGAAACGGCGGCTACCGCGTCTGGCTGCCGACCCGCTGACAACCCGAACAGCGCGGGCACAAAAAAGCACCGGAAAGGTTCGACGCCTTCCGGTGCTTTTTATTTCCGGCCGCCATCCGGGCGCCCGTTCCCGGGATCAGAAGTTGTAACCCAGCGAAACGAAGAAGCTGCCGTTCTTGGCCTTGACCTCGTCGGCATCCTTCAGGATGTTCAGCAGGCCCAGGTCATACCCGAGGCTGACATTGTAATGCTTCCTGAACGTCACGTTGGCACCGAAGCGCAGGCCCAGGTCGGAGCGTTTGAACATCGCTTCCTCCTCGGCGCCATCCCCCAGGTCGGTGGACTTGAACAGGTCGGCCTTCTCGCCCTTGAACTTCGCCTTGCCATGGATACCGAACCCATAGAAGACACCCGCCAGGGGCTGTATCGAAACGCTCCTGACATTGAAATGCCAGCTGACCACGACGGGCACCTGCAAATAGAGCATATTGAACTTCACCTTGCCGGACAACTCCTCGTCGAATCCCAGATCGAAATTGGAGGCATTGACCGATCCGCCGCGTCCCGTCAGGTAAAGGCCCGTTTCCAGGTAGAGCGGCAGCGTCCGCAGCAACGGCTGTTGGTAGGCAAAGCCCACATTGTACGACGCACGCGAGTCGAACGAGAAGCTGTTACTGCCCGCGCTCAGGTCGATGCTGGTCACATTCAGTCCGGCGCGCACTCCCATCACGCGGCCCTGGCCGAATGCTGACATGCCGGCGGCAACGGCCAGCAAACAAAGAATAAATTTCTTCATAACTTTAAAATTGTGCCCCGGCTCCCGTGAGGCGTTTAAGTTTGGATTGCCGGAATAGGGAACCGCCGCACCCGTTTCCATTCCGGAACGGGAAGCGGGTACCCCGCCATTGTTTCATCGGTTGTAAATATAGGCGCATTATGCGATATCCGGAAATAAAATCAATGAATGCCACCCTTTTTCACACGAAAGCCGCATTTTACAGAACCGCATCCGCCTCCGAGGCCGGAAAACCGGGATTTCGGAACGGCATGGTGCGCATAAGAAAAAGATACGGCTTATTTTTCCGACTTTTTTCTTCGTTATGTCTGATGGAATTTCTACCTTTGCTCGCACAACTCGCATCAAGAAAGGATGAAAGTATTTGAAAGTGTCAAGGAGCTCCGTGCAGAGCTGGACAAGGCGGAGCAGTCGGGAATCGGCTTCGTACCGACGATGGGCGCCCTGCATGCAGGACACCGCTCGCTCGTGGAACGTGCCCGGCGGGAAAACGGCACCGTCGTGGTGAGCGTCTTCGTAAACCCCACGCAGTTCAACGACAAAAACGACCTGAAGCATTACCCCCGCACGCCGGAGGCCGATGCCCGCCTGCTGGAAGAGGCCGGGGCGGATTTCGTGCTGATGCCCTCGGTCGAGGAGATATATCCCCAGCCCGACAGCAGGCAGTTCGATTTCGGACTGATCGACAAGGTGATGGAGGGCGCCACGCGCCCCGGCCATTTCAACGGCGTAGCGCAGGTCGTCAGCCGCCTGTTCGACATCGTGCGCCCCGCACGCGCCTATTTCGGGGAAAAGGATTTCCAGCAGATCGCCGTCATCAAGTCGATGGTGGCCCAGCTGGCGCTCCCCATCGAGATCGTCGAATGCGCGATCGTCCGCGGCGAAGACGGGCTGGCCCTCTCGTCGCGCAACACGCTGCTCGATGCAACGCACCGGGCCGCAGCGCCGCACATCTACGCCACGCTGCGCGCCGCAGTGGCCCAATCGCAGGGGATGGCTCCCGCACGACTCAAGGAGTGGGTCACGGCCGAGGTGGAACGCAACCCGTTGCTGAAGGTCATCTATTACCAGTCGGTCGACGCACGGACGATGCAGGAGGTCGCCGCCTGGGACGACTCCCCCCGCATCCAGGGCTGCATCGCAGTACAGGCAGGAGATATTCGTTTAATCGACAACATCCGTATCCGATAATGAAATTCCAGATTGAAGTCATCAAATCCAAAATCCACCGCGTGACGGTCACACAGGCCGACCTGAATTACGTGGGGAGCATCACCATCGACGAGGCGCTGTTGGAAGCCGCCAACATCATCGAGGGCGAGAAAGTCCAGATCATGGACATCAACAACGGAGAGCGTTTCGAAACCTATGTCATCAAGGGCGAACGCGCAAGCGGCTGTATCTGCCTCAACGGCGCCGCCGCACGCAAAGTACAGGTGGGCGACGTCATCATCATCGCATCCTATGCGCTGATGGATTTCGAGGATGCCAAGCAGTTCAAACCCTGGGTCATCTTCCCCGACACGGCTACCAACCATCTGATCGGATAACGCATCCGGAACCGCCGGCCGGAAAGGCCGGAAAAGTAAAAAATCTCCCCTAAAGGGAGATTTTTTTGCTATAAATGTTTATATTTGTCGATGTTAACGGTCTTTTTTATCCCGGATATATGGACATCGCGCTTTCCGTACTTGCATTCCTGTTCACGATCGTCGGCATCATCGGCTGTATCGTCCCCGCCCTGCCGGGCGTGGTGCTCAGTTACGCAGGGCTTCTGTGCGCCTATTTCACCTCCTATTCGCATATGTCGGCATCGGCCCTATGGATATGGCTGGCCATCACCGTGGCCGTCAGTGTGGCCGATTATTTCCTGCCTGCGTGGATGACCCGCAGATTCGGCGGCTCGCGGGCGGGCGCCATCGGGGCCACGGTCGGCGTATTCGCCGGATTTTTCATCTTCCCGCCCATAGGCATCATCCTGGGGCCGTTCGTCGGCGCCGTGGCGGGGGAATTGCTCAACGACCGCGGGGACTTCCCGAAGGCGATCCTCGTGGGTTTCGGTTCCTTCCTCTCGTTCATCGTCGGCACTGGGCTCAAGGTCGTAGCCGCCGTCGGGATGCTCATACATGTCACGACCGACACATACCCCGCCGTGCGGGACTGGTTCGCAACTCTATTTTAACCCTTTCGATAATGAAAAAACTCTTACTCTTTGCGGTAGTCATCGCAGCGATGCTGGCCGCGGCTTGTTCCAAGTACAAGTACGAAACAGTGAAGGGCGACCCGTTGAACACCAAAATCTACACCCTGGACAACGGGCTGAAGGTCTACATGAGCGTCAACAAGGAGACGCCGCGTATCCAGACCTACATCGCCGTGAATGTGGGCGGCAAGAACGACCCGGCCGAGACCACCGGGCTGGCGCACTATTTCGAACATCTGATGTTCAAGGGCACGCAGCAGTTCGGCACATCGGATTTCGCAGCCGAGAAACCGATGCTCGACCAAATCGAAAACCTCTTCGAGGTGTACCGCAAGACGACCGACGAAGCCGAGCGCGCGGCGATCTACCACCGCATCGACTCAGTCAGCTACGAGGCTTCGAAGATCGCCATCCCCAACGAGTACGACAAACTGATGTCGGCCATCGGCGCCAACGGCACCAATGCCTTCACGTCGCAGGACATGACCGTATACGTCGAGGACATCCCTTCGAACGAGATCGACAACTGGGCCAAGATCCAGGCCGACCGTTTCAAGAACCCCGTGATCCGCGGCTTCCACACCGAGCTGGAGACCATCTACGAGGAGAAGAACATGTCGCTGACGCGCGACAGCCGCAAAGTCTGGGAGGCCATGGACGCCGCCCTGTTCCCCCACCATCCCTACGGCACGCAGACCGTACTGGGTACACAGGAACACCTGAAGAACCCCTCGATCACCAATGTCAAGAATTACCACAAGACCTACTACGTGCCCAACAACATGGCCGTCTGCGTATCGGGAGACTTCGATCCCGACGAAATGGTCGCCACGATCGAAAAATACTTCGGCGACATGCAGCCGAACCCCAACCTGCCGAAACTGCACTTCGAGCCCGAACAGCCGATCACGACTCCCGTAGTGAAGGAGGTATACGGGCTGGAAGCCGCCAATGTGATGCTGGGATGGCGCCTGCCGGGTGCGACCGACCCGTCGACCGACGTGGCGAACATCGTGGGCTCGGTACTTTATAACGGCCAGGCCGGACTGATCGACCTCGACCTCAACCAGCAGCAGAAGGTGCTTTCGGCATACGGCTACGCATCGTCGCAGCCCGATTACGGGACATTCCTGGTAGCAGGCCGCCCGAAGGCCGGGCAGTCGCTCGACGAAGTACGCGACATGCTGCTGTCCGAAGTGGCCAAGCTGCGCAACGGGGATTTCGACGAAAGCCTGATCGAGGCGACCATCAACAATTACAAGATGCAGATGATGCGTTCGTTCGAAGAGAACGAAAGCCGCGCGATGCTCTACGTCTACTCGTTCATCAACGGCGCCGACTGGGCCGACGAAGTGCAGCAGCTCGACCGCATGTCGAAGATCACCAAGCAGGACGTCGTGGACTGGGCCAACAAATACCTCGGCCCCGAAAGTTATGCCATCGTCTACAAGCGTGAAGGCAAAGACCCCAACGAGCAGAAGATCGCAGCCCCGAAGATCACGCCGATCGTGACCAACCGCGACTCGCAGAGCGAGTTCCTCACCGAGATACAGAACTCGAAGGTCGAGCCTATCGAGCCGGTATTCGTGGACTACAAGAAGGACATGTCGCAGTTCGAGGCGCAGAAGGGCGTCAACGTGCTGTATAAGAAAAACGAAACCAACGACATCTTCACGCTGATCTACGTATTCAACACGGGTACGGAGAACGACCCGGCACTCAACCTCGCCTTCGACTACCTGAGCTACCTCGGAACGGACAAGATGAGCGCCGAGCAGATCGCATCGGAGATGTACGCCATCGCCTGCTCGTTCGGCCTGAGCGCCGGAACCAACCAGAGCTGGATCGAGATATCGGGCCTGAGCGAGAACATGGGTAAGGCGATGGAAATCGTCGAAGGGCTGATCGCCGGGGCGCAGCCCAACGAGGAGATCCTGCAAAACCTCAAGGGCGACATGATAAAGAGCCGCGCCGACGCCAAGCTCAACCAGAGCCGTTGCTTCGGGGCGCTCCAGCGCTACATGATCTACGGCAGCGATTTCATCCGCCGCACCACGCTCACCGACCCGGCATTGCAGGGGTTGACCTCGGAACAGCTGCTCGCAAAGATCGGCGACCTGATGGGCAAGCAGCACGAGGTGCTCTACTACGGCCCGCAGGACGAGGCCGAAGTGAAAGCCGCCCTGGCCGCGCACCACAAGGTGGCAGCCGACCTCCAGCCGCTGGAAAAGAAATTCAGCACGCTGCAACCCACCGATGAAAACAAGGTCATGCTTGCCCAGTACGACGCCAAGCAGCTCTACTACATGCAGTATTCGAACCGCGGCGAGAAATTCGACCTCGCAGCCGACCCGCAGATCACCCTCTACAACGAGTATTTCGGCGGAGGCATGAACACCATCGTCTTCCAGGAGATGCGCGAAGCCCGCGGCCTGGCTTACTCGGCATGGGCCAACCTCGCCATCCCGACCAACGCCAAGGGCGACTATTACTACATGGCCTTCATCGCCACGCAGAACGACAAGATGCAGAAGGCCATCGAGGCATTCGACGAGATCATCAACAACATGCCCGAATCGGAAAAGGCGTTCAGCATCGCCAAGGAGGCCCTTATCTCGCGCCTGCGCACCGAGCGCACGGTGAAGGACGGCGTACTGTGGAGCTACATCCGCATGCGCGACCTCGGCCTGACGGAGCCGCGCGGAAAGCAAATCTTCGAGAAGGCGCAGCAGATGACGCTCGCCGATGTCAAGGCCGCACAGGAAAAGTGGGTGAAAGGACGCAAATACGTCTACGGCATTCTGGGCGACATCCAGGATCTCGATCTGAACTACCTCAAGACCCTCGGCCCGATCCAGACCGTGACACAGGAGGAGATTTTCGGGTACTAAACCGCCCCTGCTCCAGGATAACGAAAGCCGCCGGTTCCCCGGCGGCTTTTTCGTGCCCGCTCCCGGCCAAAGTACTAAACGGGCAGTCCGGCAAGCCGGCGGGAAATAAAACATCCTGAGCGGAAATGCCGCGAACGAAAACACCGGGAACACAAGCTGCCGGGAACGGAAAACGCCGGAAACGCAAGCCACTGGGAAAGGGAAACACCCCTGCCGAAGGTTTTTCCGACAGGGGTGGAATCGTAAAACAACAGGTCTTGACTTCCCGCCCGGCCAGAAACCGGACGGCCGCAGGAAACTTCCCGTTTCGCCGGGGACAGCCCCGAAGCCCACGGCAGCCTCCAGCCGTTAATAGCGGTAATGCTCGGCTTTGTAAGGGCCGTCGGGGTCTACGCCGATATAGTCGGCCTGTTTCCTGGTGAGGTGCGTGAGTTCCACGCCGAGGTTGTCCAGATGCAGGCGTGCCACCTCCTCGTCGAGGTGCTTGGGCAGGCGGTACACGCCCACTTCGAGGTTCTCCTGCCACAGTTCCATCTGCGCAAGGCACTGGTTCGTAAAGGAGTTCGACATCACGAACGAGGGGTGCCCCGTCGCACAGCCCAGGTTCACGAGACGGCCTTCGGCCAACACGAAGATCGAGTGTCCGTCGGGGAAGGTGAACTTGTCGACCTGCGGTTTGATATTGGTCTTAACGGCCCCCGATTTTTCGAGGCGCGCCATCTGGATTTCATTGTCGAAGTGGCCGATGTTGCAAACGATCGCCTGGTCGCGCATCTTCTCCATGTGCTCCAGCGTGATGATGTCGCAGTTGCCCGTGCAGGTGACGTAAATATTGCCTTCGGGGAGTGCGCTCTCGACGGTCTTGACCTCGAAGCCTTCCATGGCGGCCTGCAGGGCGCAGATCGGGTCGATCTCGGTCACGATGACACGTGCGCCGTACGAACGCATCGAACGGGCACAGCCCTTGCCCACGTCGCCGTAGCCGCAGACCACGACCACCTTGCCGGCGATCATCACGTCCGTGGCCCGCTTGATGCCGTCGGCCAGCGACTCGCGGCAGCCGTAGAGGTTGTCGAACTTCGACTTGGTGCAGGAGTCGTTGACATTGATGGCCGGGACGAGCAGCTCGACGGCCTCCTGCATCTGGTAGAGGCGGTGTACGCCCGTAGTGGTCTCCTCGCTCACACCCTTCCACTCGGCCACCGTGCGGTGCCATTTGTCCTTGTCTTCGGCAAGGATCGTCCTGAGCGTGCCGAGGATCACCTCCTCCTCGTAGGACGAAGGCTCGTAGTCGAGTGTCGAAGCATCGTTCTCGGCCTTGTACCCTTTGTGGATCAGCAGCGTGGCGTCGCCGCCGTCGTCCACGATCAGCTGCGGGCCCTTGCCGCCGGGGAAGGAAAGCGCCATGGCGGTGCACCACCAGTATTCGGGCAGGGTTTCGCCTTTCCAGGCGAAGACCGGAACCCCGGCCGCGGCGATGGCCGCGGCGGCATGATCCTGCGTCGAGAAGATGTTGCACGAGCACCAGCGCACGTCGGCGCCCAGCTCGACGAGCGTCTCGATGAGCACGGCAGTCTGGATGGTCATGTGCAGCGACCCCATCACGCGCACGCCTTCCAGCGGCTTCTGCGGGCCGTATTTGCGGCGCACGGCCATCAGTCCCGGCATCTCGTGCTCGGCGATCTCGATCTCTTTACGACCCCACTCGGCCAGCGACATGTCGGCCACCTTGTAGGGCATTGTCAAATCCAAATACATAGTATTATCTTTTAATTCCAATATATATTCCTTGTCCCTGGCGATCTGCGCCCGCAGCTCCCCGATCGTCGCGAAACGACGTTCGTCACGGATCTTACGCACCAGTTCCACGCGCAGCGTACGGCCGTAGAGCGAACCTCCGAACCCGAAGATATGGGTTTCCAGATGGCGGACGGCTCCGCCGACCGAAGGGTTGCTGCCCAGGTTGGACATCGCATCGTAACGCGTCCCGTCCACCTCCACACGGGAGTAATAGACCCCGTCCGCGGCCGTCACGGAATCAGGCACGGCCATGTTTGCCGTCGGGAATCCCAACTCGCGCCCGAGCCGGCGCCCGTGTTCCACTACGCCCTCTATCGTCACCCCGGCCATCAGATTTTCTCGGTCAGTTTACGCACCAGCCGGAACTGCGAGAAGAACTCCTTGGCAAAGACACGCAGTACGGTATAGGAAGGGATTGCCAGCAGCATGCCGAGGATTCCGGCCATCGACCCGGCGATGAGGATTACGAGGAAGATTTCGAGCGGATGGGCCTTGACACGCTCGGAATAGAGCGTCGGCTGCAACACGAAATCGTCGATTCCCTTGAGGATCAGCAGCGAACCTGCGATTATAAAAGCAGTATGCCCCACGGTCATCCCCCCGATCGGGGTTACGATACCCACGAAGACGGAAACGATACCGCCGATCAGCGGCCCGGCATAAGGCACCACGTTCATCACGCCCATCACAAGGCCGATGAACGCAGCGTCGGCCGCCTTCATGCCGAAGGCCATCATCGTGAGCGACACGGCGACCATCAGCATCAGGCTTTCCGAGAGGATACCCGTGAAGTAGCGGGCCAGCAGCAGCGTGACGGAATCGAGTGCGCGGGTGATATTCTCGTGGTAACGCTCGGGGAACATGGCCGTCACCATGGCATAGAACAACCCTTCGTCCCGGAGGAAAAAGAAGGTGATGAACGTAATGGAGAAAATGGCGATGACCGACGAGAGCACCACGTTGACGATCGAGGAGAACACCGAATTGAGCGATTCGATGTCGATAATCTGCTTGAGCGCCGATGCGAGCGCCTCCGAGAGGGAGAACGTGCTTTCGGGCACGGCGAAGAACTCATGCAGGTATCCCTGTGCCTGGGCTATCGGCTCCTCGATACTTTGCACGACGGCGGCGAAATCGAGGTTCGACAGCTGGTAAATCTTATTGAACACAAGCGGCACGAACAGCGAGCACAGCGTGGCCAGCACCACCCAGATGACGATCAGCGTCACCAGCGCAGCCAGCCAGCGGGGTACCTTCCAGCCCTTGATATGCAGCGCCGCGAGGCGTTTCACGAGCGGATTGCCCATGACGGCCAGCACGGCGGATATGAGTATGTATACGACGATCGAACTGAAATACCAGACCAGAAAGAGGACGGCCGCAGCTACGGCCGCGCCCGCGATGAACTTCAGGAAGGTCTGGGGAGTCGTTTTCATCCTTCGAAAGAGGGGTTAAATCTTATGCAGGCGTGCGATGGGGGTCTGCGAACCCACGACCGGATCGCCGATCTCGACCAGCAGTTCGCTGTCCTTGGGTACCAGGACGTCGACGCGCGAGCCGAATTTGATGAAGCCGCAGACGCTGTTCTGCTCCACGGGCTCACCGACTTTCATGTAGGAGATGATGCGGCGTGCAATCAGGCCCGCAATCTGGCGGAAAAGCACCTTCCGGCCGGAGACCATCCTCACGACGGTCGTCGTGCGTTCGTTCTCGGTCGACGACTTGGGATGCCATGCCACCAGAAAACGCCCCGGATGGTATTTGAAATACTCGACCGTGCCCCCGACCGGCACCCAGTTCATATGGACATTGGTCACGGACATGAAGATCGATATCTGCAACATCTCCTCGTTCAGGTATTCGGTTTCCTTCACAACCTCCGTCACGACCACGCGGCCGTCGCAGGGAGAGAAAACCAGGTCGGCATCGTGTATCCGCACACGGCGGGGTTCCCGGAAAAACGCGACGATAAAGAACCAGAACAACAGCAAAAGCACGGCGCTCACCCACAACAGCGAAATATTCGAATCGCTGACCAGCAGGTGATAGATCAGCCAAAATATAAATACACAGACGGCACCCGAGATACAGATAATCTTGTAGCCTTCCTTATTTATCCTCATAACTCTTTTTTAGGTTTGCAGTTACATCACAAAAAGCATATAGACGAATACGAACGGCGCCGAGAGCAGCATGGCGTCGAAACGGTCGAGCACCCCGCCGTGGCCGGGGATCAGCCGCCCCGAATCCTTAACGCCGGCAGCCCGCTTGAACATCGACTCCACCAGGTCGCCCAGCACGCCCGAAACGGCGGCGACCAGTGCCAGACCGGCCCAAACCCACATATTCCCGTCCAGCATCCGTGCAGCCACGATGCCCATGACGACGGCACCGGCGATCCCGCCGAAGAACCCCTCCCAGGATTTCTTGGGCGAAAGGCGTTCGCAAAGGCGGTGGCGTCCGACGGACATCCCCACCAGGTAGGCGAAGACGTCGTTGGCCCAGATGATGAAGATATAGGCGACCATGATCCACGGGTTCCAGGTATCGCTGCCGACGATCGGGATATAGCACATCAGCGACAGGGGCAATGCCACGTAGCAGATTCCCATGATCGTCGTGCCGATCCCGGAGGCCGGGTTTTCACCCCTGCGGTAGAGTTCGCAGATGAACATGGCGGGCAGGAGCAGCAACAGGAACGCCAGCCCGCAGCCGAAGGCCTGCCGGGCGTCGCCGAGAATCTCGATGTCGTCCGAGACGAACGCGAAATTGAGCACGAAAAGCACAACACCCGCAACAAGCCCTACGACTTTCTGCGGCGCATTGCCTTGTTTCCCGGCCAGCGCATAGAACTCGTACATGCCGCCCACGAGCAGCACCGCGAGCAGCGCGCCGAAGCTCCACTGCGACCAGACGATCGCCCCCAGTACCACCGCTGCCAGGACAAGGCCGCTCAGCGTGCGTACCACGAGGTTCTTCATAGTTTCATTCATCAGTTAATGCGGGTTAGGTTCGTCTTATTCGGTCTTGGAAATCGCGGCGGTCGTATTACCGTCGGCAGGGGCTTCGGGCGTCTCCGTCTGCGCAACCGCGGGGGCGGCCTCTTCCGGGGCGGGCTTCGCCGCCGGGGCTGCAGGAGCCTCGGGCTCCCCCTTCACGGCGGCCCCGTCAGCCTTGGCTTTGGCCTCGGCCTCCTTCTGCTCACGCAGGATGTCCTTCTTGCGGCGGCCGAAGATACGCTCCACGTCCTCGGTGAAAACCACTTCGCGCTCCAACAACAGTTCGGCCAGCTCTTTCAGGCCGTCGGCATGCTCACGGAGCACTTTCTGGGCCATCTCGTAAGCCTTCCCGATGACGAGTTTGGCCTCGGCGTCGATCTGCTGCGCGGTCAGTTCCGAATAGGGCTTCGTGAACGCCATGTCGCTCTGCCCCGTGGAATCGTAATAGCTCAGCGTCCCGACGTTTTCGCTCATGCCATAATAGGCTACCATGGCATAGGCCTGCTTGGTGACACGTTCCAGGTCATTGAGCGCCCCGGTCGATATTTCGCCGAAGGTCAGCTGCTCCGAAACACGTCCGCCGAGCGTGGCGGCCAGCTCGTCCATCATCTGCTCGCGCGTGGTGATCTGCCGCTCTTCGGGCAGGTACCAGGCCGCGCCGAGCGCCTTGCCGCGCGGGATGATCGTCACCTTGATCAGCGGGCTGGCATTCTCGAGTATCCAGCTCACCGTGGCGTGGCCCGCCTCGTGGTAGGCGATCACACGCTTTTCCTCGTCGGTGATGATCTTATTCTTGCGTTCGAGGCCACCCACGATGCGGTCGATGGCTGCCAGGAAGTCCTCCTTCGAAATGAATTTCTTGTTGTGGCGCGCAGCGATCAGCGCGGCTTCGTTGCAGACATTTGCAATGTCGGCACCCGAGAATCCGGGGGTCTGGCGGGCCAGGAACGACCGGTCGAGCTGAGGATCGAGCTTCAGCGGACGCAGGTGGACGTTGAAAATCTCCTCACGTTCCTTGACGTCGGGCAATCCCACCTCGATCTGGCGGTCGAAACGGCCGGCACGCATCAGCGCCTTGTCGAGGATGTCGGCACGGTTCGTGGCCGCAAGGACGATCACGCCCGTATTGGTCTGGAAGCCGTCCATCTCCGTGAGGAGCTGGTTGAGCGTATTCTCCCGCTCATCGTTGCCCGAGAACCCGGCATTCTTGCCGCGGGCGCGGCCGATGGCGTCGATCTCGTCGATGAAGACGATGCACGGCGCCTTCTGCTTGGCCTGCTCGAAAAGGTCGCGGACACGCGAGGCGCCCACGCCAACGAACATCTCGACGAAATCGGAACCCGAAATCGAGAGGAACGGCACGTTGGCCTCGCCTGCGACAGCCTTCGCCAACAGGGTCTTACCCGTCCCCGGAGGGCCTACGAGCAGCGCCCCCTTGGGGATTTTGGCACCCAGTTCCTTATATTTGTCGGACTTCTTGAGGAAATCCACGATCTCCATGATCTCGACCTTGGCCTCCTCCAGCCCGGCCACATCCTTGAACGTGACGCGCTTGGAGTTATCCTTGTCGAACACCTGCGCCTTGGCCTTGCCCACGTTCATGATGCCGCCGCCCGCACCGCCTCCGGCACCGCGCGACATCGACCGCATGATGAAGAACCACGCACCGATAATTACCACCCACGGCAGCAGGTTGATCAGCACGTTCGTCCAGTCGTTGGTCTCATTTTTATAGGCCACGGGGACGACCTGCCCGGACTGCTGCTCGGCGGCTTTCAGGTCTTCACGGAACGAGTCGACCGACCCGATCGTGAAGAGGAGCTGCACGCCCGTCTCGGGCAACCGGCGGAAGCGTTCGTCCACCGTATCCCTGCGGTACTGCGCGATTGCCTCCTTTTTCAGGAACACCTGGGCTTGGTCGCGGTTGACGATCAGGATCTTCTCCACCTCGCCCTTTTCGACCATCTGCTCGACGGTAGTCCAGTCGCTGGACACGGGCGTGTCGTTGACATCCCCGAAGACGTAGTAGCCGATAATGAACGCGCCAATCAGACCGTAGAGCCAGAGCATCGACGGTCGCGACATGTTCATATTCATCTTATTATTGTTCTTACGTTGATTTGCCATATTAAAAATTACTCTTCGTATTCATATTTGGTCATCGGCGCATCGGCCCACAACTCTTCGAGCCGGTAAAACCCGCGCAGTTCGGTCTGGAAAATGTGCACCACCACGTCCACATAGTCCATGGCGATCCACACGGCATTCTGCTGCCCCTCAATACGCCAGACCTTTTCGCCCAGCACTTCGAGCACCTTCTCTTCGATACCTGCGGCGATGGCTCCCACCTGCGTCGTGGAATCGGCGTTGCACACAATGAAACGGGAGCATATCGCCCCGTCGAACCCCGAGAGGTCGAGCGATACAATATTCTTACCCTTTTTATCTTCAATCGCACCAACGATAGTTTCGATCAGTTTATCCATAAATAGTCAATAGGTGTCTATAACCTTGCAAAGGTACGAAAAGAGAATGATATTTGAAAATTACCAGTTGAAAATCGCACGCCGCCCGGCATATTGCCCGGACAACGATTCATTATTTCGCAATTTCTATTGCCGATTTCGTTTTTTTCGCTATATTTAAAATGTCACTAATCCATAAATTGATAGAATTATGAAAAAAATCTTCATGTTCTGCCTGGCCGGCGCACTCGCAACGGCCGCAGCCTCCTGCGACGATAAGGACGACAGGGGGGGGGTAATTCCGGTAAAATGACCGTCAACGGTCAGACCGAGGAAATCAAAAGCGCAATTTATGCCGAAGCACCGGCCGGTGAGTTCGGCGAAAACGGAGTCGGGCTCTACCTGTTCAAGGATGTCCTGACGGGAATGCCCGAGGAGGAACCCGATTTCGGCATCATGATCGTGATTACGGAGTCACTTTACGGCAAAACCATCGACCTGACCAAACCCGTCGCCCGAAGTTCCTATCTTCTCATCGCCGGGATGAATAAAAACCTCGATGTCAGCATCGAATACGACGACGGCACGATCGACACGACCGACGGAGGCAGTTCCCAAGGCCCTTCGGTCACAGACGGAACCCTGCTCCTGACCCGCAGCGGCGACAATTTCACCGTCGAATTATCCGTCACGCTCTCCGACGGCAGTTCGGTATCCGCCGACTGGAAGGGAACGGCGACGAAAATCGATATCCCCGAATAAAAACGACCTAAAACAGCGCGCCCGGCAGTTTTTCCTGCCGGGCGCGCTGTTAGGGTAGCGAGGGCTACGCCTTCGCCGCCGGGACATTGGCCATGATCGTGTCGGTCAGGGCTTTGATGATCGAACTCTTGACGTACGTGCGGCGTACCGCCACGGCGATCTTACGCGACGTAGCGCCTTTGGCGAGCATCTTCAGCCGGTCGTGGTGATCCGCAGGGATGTACTCGATGGCCATTTCGGGGATGATCGTCAGGCACGACGTGCAGTCGACGATGCGCATCAGCGTATCGAGCGACCCCGACTCGAAGGAGTAGTGCGACGGCATGTCGCGCTTGGCCTGGCACAGCTCGATGATCTGGTCGCGCATACAGTTTCCGGCGCTCAGGATCACCAGGTCTTTCAGGTCGATGTCCTCGATGCGGATGTTCTGCCGTTCGTACAACGGGTTTTCGGGCGAAACATAGGCGAAAAACCGGTCGTTGAAAAGCTCCTGTTCGAGAATGCCGTCACCACACGTGCCGCTGGCGACCAGCGCCGCGTCGATCCGGTCGCGCTTGAGCGCCTCGACGATGTCCGAAGTGACCATCTCCGAGATTTCCAGCTCCACCTTCGGATAATCGCGCACGAAATCCGGGATGAACTTGTGCAACAGGTAGGGCGCAATGGTCGGGATGACGCCCAGACGCAGTTTACCCGAAGTTTCGCCCTTCAGTTCGGCGACCGACTCGCGGATATTGTTGTAGGCCCGCAGCGTTTCCCGGGCGCGATCCAACACCACTTCGCCGGCCTCGGTCGGGATCACGGGTTTCTTCGAACGGTCGAGCAGCACGACGCCCAGCTCCTCTTCGAGCGCCTTCACCTGCATGCTCAGCGACGGCTGGGTCACGAAACAATGCTCTGCGGCCAGCGAAAAACTACCGCAGTTCGCCACCGCCAGGAGGTATTCAAGTTGAATTATAGTCATAGTAGCCGATTATTTCAATACACAAAAATATAAAATAAATCTATAACAGACAACTTTATTAGGTCACCCGCGCGGTTTTTCGTAAGTTTGCCCACAAAATATATATAAAGTTTTATGGGAAAGATCATTCTTACCGGCGACCGTCCTACGGGCCGGCTCCACTTGGGACACTACGTCGGTTCCCTGCGCCGCCGCGTCGAACTGCAGGAATCGGGCGAATTCGAACGCATATTCATCATGATAGCCGACGCGCAGGCCCTGACGGACAACGCCGACAACCCCGAGAAGGTGCGCCAGAACATCATCGAAGTGGCACTCGACTACCTTTCGGTCGGCCTCGACCCGCAAAGGTCTACCCTTTTCATCCAGTCGCAAATCCCGGAGCTCTGCGAGCTCTCGTTCTACTATATGAACCTGGTCACCGTACAGCGCCTGCAACGCAACCCGACCGTGAAGGCCGAGATCCAGTTGCGGGGCTTCGCCGAGAATGCCGCCGAAGGCGACACGCAGCAGAAGCAGGGCATCCCCGTAGGCTTCTTCACCTACCCCATCAGCCAGGCGGCCGATATCACGGCATTCAAGGCCACGACCGTCCCTGCGGGCGAAGACCAGGAGCCGATGATCGAACAGACCCGCGAGATCGTCCACAAGTTCAACACGGTATACGGCCCGGCACTCGTCGAGCCCGAGATCCTGCTGCCGGAGAATGCGGTCTGCATGCGTCTGCCGGGCACCGACGGCAAGGCCAAGATGTCGAAATCGCTCTGCAACTGCATCTACCTCTCGGACAGCGCCGACGAGGTGAAGAAGAAAGTCATGGGGATGTATACCGATCCCGACCACCTGCGCGTCGAAGACCCGGGCAAGGTGGAGGGCAACACGGTGTTCACCTACCTCGATGCCTTCAGCCGCCCCGAGCATTTCCCGAAATATCTGCCCGACTACCCGTCGCTGGACGAGCTGAAGGCGCATTACCGCCGCGGCGGCCTGGGCGACGTGAAGGTCAAGAAATTCCTGATCGCCGTGCTCAACGAGACGCTGGAACCGTTCCGCGAACGCCGCAAATACTACGAAGGCCGCATCGAAGAGGTCTATGAGATTCTCCGCACCGGTTCGGAGGCTGCCCGGCAAATGGCCTCGCAGACACTCGACGACGTGAAGCGGGCCATGAAGATCAACTATTTCGACGACAAACGGCTCATCGCCGAACAAGCCGAGCATTTCGCTCGCAAACAATAGGATGCAGTTACGCACCGAGCATATCTACCGCGAGTTCCTCCGCCTGACCCGGCGGTTGAGCAACAGCCAGATCATGATGCTGCTGGCTGTCGTGGTCGGTATACTCGCCGGACTGGGCACCTACCTGTTCGAAATACTGCTGCACGGCATCAAGAGCGGGCTGATACGCTGGTTCCCGGTGGACAGTGCGCATGTCCTGTTCCTGATCTACCCCGCCATCGGCATCATACTCGCCACGCTGTTCGTAAAATATATCGTGCGCGACAATATTTCGGAGGGCGTAACGCGCGTGCTCTACGCCATGTCGAGCCGCAACTCGCGCATCCCGGGGCACAACTGCTGGACGTCGATCGTAGGCGGCGCCACGACCATCGGGTTCGGCGGTTCGGTGGGGCCCGAGGCGCCGATCGTACTGACGGGCGCGGCGATAGGCTCGAACGTCGGGCGGCTGGTGCGCCTCAATTACAAGCATACCACGCTGCTGCTCTGCTGCGGTGCCGGTGCGGCGCTGGCAGCCATCTTCAAGGCCCCGATCACGGGCGTGGTCTTCGTGCTGGAGATACTGATGCTCGACATCACGGCCGGCTCCGTGATCCCGCTGCTGATCGCCTCGATCACGGCCACGACGATGGCTTTCATGCTGCGCGGCTTCGACCCCATACTGGCCGTGACGCTTCAGCCGCAGGACGCCTTCGAGCTGTGGCAGATACCGCTTTTCATCCTGCTGGGCGTATGCTGCGGGCTGATGTCCTGGTATTTCACCTCGACCAACCTGCGCGTGGGCAACTTCTTCCGTAAGATCGACAGCCAATATAAGAAATGGCTCGTCGGCGGCGCCGTGCTGGGCATCCTGATCTTCATCTTCCCGCCGCTCTACGGCGAAGGCTACGAAGGGTTCATGTCGCTGATGCACGGCCGCGCACAGGAGCTGTTCGACAATTCGCTCTTCTACCGCTTCCGGGAAATCGACTGGGTGGTCATCCTCTTCGTCATCGCCACGATGTTCTTCAAGGTCATCGCCATGGCCTCGACCAACGCCGCGGGCGGCGTGGGCGGAACCTTCGCGCCGTCGTTGTTCGTGGGGGCGTTCACGGGAGCCTCGATCGCCCTGCTGTGCAATGCATTCTTCGACTGGGACGTCTCGGTCGTCTCGTTCACGCTGGTGGGCATGGCCGGCGTGATGTCGGGCGTGATGAAGGCGCCGCTGACCTCGATCTTCCTCATCGCGGAGCTTTCGAACGGCTACGGACTGTTCATCCCGCTGATGATCACGGCCTGCATATCGTTCGCCGTAGACTATTACCTCGACCCCGACTCGATCTACACCAAACAACTGCGCCAGCGGGGCGAACTGCTCACGCACGACAAAGACCAGTCGGTATTCGTCTTCCTGAAGCTCGACGATCTGATGGAGACCGATTTCCTGCGCATCAAGGAGAATTTCACGCTGGGCGACATCGTGCACATCATCTCGACGGCACGCCGCAACATCTTCCCCGTGATCGACAACTTCGGACACCTGCTGGGTATCGTGCAGCTGGACGACCTGCGCGAAGACATGTTCAAACACGAAAAATACGGGCAGCCGATCTCCGACTACATGATCCAGCCCCCGGACAAGATACTCGAACACGAATTAATACAGGGCGTCATGGAGAAATTCGAGGACAAGCACACCTGGATGCTGCCCGTGGTCGACAAACAGAACCGCTACCTGGGCTTCATTTCCAAATCGCGCATCTTGAACGCCTACCGCGAACAGCTGGTGAAGATACAGCAGTAAACCGGGGTTTACCTCCGCATCTTCGCTGCAATGCCCATAATCACTCCGCACCTCCCGTTGAAAAGGGAGGCTTTCCCCGATGATAAACCTACGGCAATATGACGACAGAAAATCCCTATCCCTGGGCCGACGGCATGAACTGCGCGGTTACGGTATGCGACACCGGGGGCACGATCCTCTACATGAACGACAAGGCGCGCACGACCTTCGCTCGGCACGGCGACATGATCGGCAAAAACCTCTTCGACTGCCACAGCGAACGGTCGCGCGGAATTATCCGGCGCCTGCTCGCCGACGGGGGCACGAATGCCTACACGATCGAGAAAAACGGCGTCCGCAAAATGATCTACCAGACAGCCTGGCGCGTGGACGGCGTCGTGGGCGGGCTGGCAGAGATCTCGATGGAGATTCCCGCCGATATGCCACATTACATCCGGGGCTGACCCGACGGCAAACCCGATCCGGCACAGCAGCGATGGCCGGTCACCGGCGCCAAGCATCGAGCGGCCGATGACAGGTACCCGGGCCCGGTGTGTATGTACGGATACCAGCACCCGGATCTGGATCCGGCATCCGGGGGAAGGCGGAAAAGCAGTTTGCGGAAATCCGGTTCCAGAACACAACCTGCGAACGGTCAACAACAGGCAGTGAAGACCAAACCGCGAATACCCGGCTGTGAACAATAAGCAGCGAACAGAAGCCGGTAAACAGAATGCAAGGACAGGAAAACGCGAACCGGTGACACCGGGCCGAATCCGGATTGAGCCGATGAATTCCCGGGAATTGCGGACAAGATTTTTAGAGGGCCTTAAGGCCCTCTAATTTTTTAGCGTTCAAAAATTTTGTCGTGTTTACTTGCCAAAATGCAAAATAAACTTTACATTTGTATTAGTCAAACCACTAAAACGATTACCGTATGCCTAAAAACCTTTTATTGCCGCACCGATGCAAACACCTCGCATCAATCCTGCTGATCGTCGCCCTGGCTTTCATTCTCATAATGGTCCTCCGGCCGGTCGAAGAGGAGCGAACCGACACATGGCTCCTGTCGGCCGCAACGATCGCCATGATCGCTCTGCCGATAATCGCCCTCTCCCGTGAACGGATCGAAGACGAGTACATCTCTTCGCTGCGCGGACAAACCCTGGTCGCCGTCATCTACCTGTTCTTCATTGTCAACCTGCTCCGGATTCCTTTCTTCTACGTCGGAACCCGGATATTAACTTTGGGTGAGATCGTCCGAACCAAGGCATGGACGGACTGGCTTTCCAATCCGGTATTTATCTGCGCCGTATACGTAATCATTTTCAATCTGCGCTTGTGGCGGCTCCGATGCCGCACACCGGAAGCGGATGAAAATGCCTGACGAACCCTGTATCTGCAAAAACAAATAAAAAACTGCATTATGAAAAAAGACTATTTACTGCCCGTCGGTTTCAAGAAAATCGGATGGATATTGCTGCTTCCCTCCGTCCTGCTCGGCTGTTACATGCTTTTCCTGCAGGACAAACTGAACTGGCTCGACAGCCTGAACGAGCACCTGCTCAATAACACGGCCCTTATCGGCACGGCCATCGGCCTGATCTTCATAGGCTTCGCCCGCGAACGCAACGAAGACGAAATGATTACTTCGCTACGGCTGAACAGCCTGTTCATCTCCGTATACGCCAACTACATATTACTGATCCTGCTGGCACTGTGTTTCTACGACTTCGAGTTCCTGACCTGCATGTTCGTACTGCTGTACACCATCCCGGCCATCTACTACCTGCTTTTCCGCATGGCCATGTACCGGCTTAACAAAACGCTCCGCGATGAAGAATAGGATTCGAGTCGAACGCGCCGAAGTACGCATGACCCAACAGCAGTTGGCCGATGCCATCGGCGTAAGCCGCCAGACCGTAAACGCCATCGAGGCCGGGCGCTTCGTCCCCTCGACGGTACTGGCACTGAAGATCGCCCGGATCTTCGGCAAACCCGTCGAACAGGTTTTCCAGCTCGAAGAGGGGGACTGACCCCGCGGAGGCATACCGCGGCAGACAAAACGCAAGGGGGACGGTACCAAGGTACCGTCCCCCTTGCGTTTCACGGCGGGCACGCCGTCCCGCATACGCAGCCCGTACAGGCGGCGTGACGCAGCAGCGAAAGCCCTATAATTTGATGTCGTAAATCTGAATCACGCCCTGCAATTTCCCGGCATCGTCCGTGACGAGCAGCGACGTGACCTTGTTCCGGGTCATCATCTTCTCGGCCTCGATCAGTTTCTTATCCGCGGAGATGGTTTTCGGGCTGGGCGTGGCGATATCGGCGGCCTTGATATTGAAGAACTCGGCGCGGCGGCGCTCCATCGCACGGCGCACGTCGCCGTCGGTCACGATGCCCTCGATCCGGTCGCCCTCACAGATGATGATAAGCCCCAGCCCGCCCTTGCTGATGGCGTGGATCATATCCGTCGCCGAGCAGTCGGGCGCCACGACCGGAAGGTCGTGCGAACGCATCACGTTGCCCACGGTCATCAGCAGGCGACGCCCGAGGCTGCCGCCCGGATGCAGGCGTGCGAAATCGACGCTCGTGAAGCCCCGCATCTGCATGAGTGACACGGCCAGCGCATCGCCCATGGCGATCTGCGCCGTGGTCGAGGTCGTCGGCGCGAGGTGCAGGATGCAGGCTTCCTCTTCGACGCTCACGTCGATATGGATATCGGAATTCTTCGCCAGCGCCGATTCGGGATTGCCCGTCATCGACACCAGCTTGTTGCCGTTGGAGTGGATGAAAGGCACGATCTTCAGGATTTCGTCGGTCTCGCCCGAATAGGAGAGCGCCAGCACGACGTCGTCCTTCGAGATCATCCCCAGATCGCCGTGGAAGGCCTCGCCGGGATGCAGGAAGAAACTCGGGGTTCCGGTCGAGGCCAGCGTCGCGGCGATCTTGCGCCCGACGAGCCCCGACTTGCCCATGCCGGTGACGATGCATTTGCCGCTGCATGCGAGGATCAGCTCCACGGCATCGGCGAAATTGTCACCCAAAGTCTCCTTCATGTGCTTGAGCGCCAGCATCTCGGTATTGATGGCTTTACGGGCCAGGTCGAGGATCTGCGCTTTGGTGGTATCGGTCATTATAGCAAGGTTTTAATGAGATTCTCCAGATCGTCGAGTTGCAACATATTGGGGCCGTCGCTCCTGGCGCAGTCGGGGCAGGGGTGCACTTCGAAGAAGAAGCCGTTGGCACCGAACTCCCGTGCCGCCCGGGCCATGGCCGGCACGAACTCGCGGTTGCCTCCCGTCGTACCGCCCGCACCGCCGGGACGCTGCACCGAATGGGTACAATCCATCACCACGGTCTGCGCGATGCGCAGCATGTCGGGGATATTGCGGAAATCGACCACCAGATTGTTGTAACCGTAGATATTGCCGCGTTCGGTGAGCCATATTTCCGAAGCCCCCGCATCGCGCGCCTTCTCATAGGGGTACTGCATGTCCAACCCCGAAAGGAACTGCGCCTTTTTGATATTCACGGTCTTGCCCGTCCTGGCCGCGGCGGTGAGCAGGTCGGTCTGCCGGCAGAGGAAGGCCGGGATCTGGATCACGTCGACGACCTCGCCCACAGGCGCGGCCTGCCACGCCTCGTGGATGTCGGTCAGCAGGCGCAGCCCCCACTTCGCCCGCACGTCGGCGAGCATACGCAACCCCTTTTCGAGTCCGGGGCCGCGGAACGAGGAGATCGAGGTGCGGTTGGCCTTGTCGAACGAGGCCTTGAAGATAATATCCGTCCCGAGGGCCTTGTTGATCGCCACGAGGCGTTCGGCCACGGTGTCGAGCAACTCGGCGGATTCGATGACGCAGGGGCCGGCGATGAATTTCATAGCTGTCATTTTATAAATTCCGGATGGTGTGACAAAAACTCCTCGGCACGTGCGAGGTCTTGGGGTGTGTCGATGCCGATGGTCTCGACGTCGGTGATGCCCACGCCGATCCTGTAGCCGTTTTCGAGCCAGCGGAGCTGCTCGAGCGACTCGGCCTTTTCGAGCGTGGACTGCGGCAACGCCGTGACGGCACGCAGCACCTCCGTGCGGAAGGCATAGAGGCCGATATGCTTGTAGAACGTATGGTGCGCAAGCCACTGCGAGCGTTCGACGCCGCGCAGGTAAGGGATGACCGAACGCGAAAAATAGATGGCCCGCGACTGCGCATCGAGCACCACCTTCGGCGAATTGGGGTTTTCCAGCGCGGCCAGGCCGTCCGCTTCGGCAAAGGGTTTCACGAGCGTGGCGATGTCCGTCGCGGGATCGTCGAAGCAGCGCTTCACGGCTTCGAGCTGCGACGCCCGGATGAAAGGCTCGTCGCCCTGCACGTTGACGACCACGTCGTAGGGCTTTCCCTGCCTGAGGTAGGCTTCCCAGCAGCGATCCGTGCCGCTCTTATGGTCTGCCGAGGTCACCTCCGCCTTGCCACCGAACGCCACCACGGCCTCGTCAATCCCCTCGCCGTCCGTGGG